>Ga0114899_1002406_pt1 | contig 10034 bp, 11 predicted proteins | sample MalvireepMed_215_FD_83497 | JGI IMG/M metagenome (GOLD analysis project Ga0114899, IMG submission 83497) | Marine viral communities from the Global Malaspina Expedition - Malaspina viral metaG DeepMed_215 | ecosystem: Environmental > Aquatic > Marine > Oceanic | place: Mediterranean Sea... | reverse complement strand
GATTAGGAGTATCCTGTAATTTAATAGCCTTGTCCCACGCCGCTTGTCGTCTCTTCTTAGCCTCTTCTTCCCCTGCTTTGCTGATGGCTTCTGGGTCTAGATTCGATAATAGGAACTGCTGGAACCAGGGATCACCGCCAGAGGCAGCGAAGGCGATATCCTCTAGCTCTCCTTCCGCAGGAGGAACAATACTCCTGTGTAGCGCCAGATCCTGTCGCCGCTTGAGTTCAGACTGCTCTATGGTTCCAACATCCAGTCCCGGAAGGCCCGGAACTCCTGGGGGGAGTATGTCGGTAGGTGCCTGTTCTGGATCTAAGAAATCGAAATCGTCGGCTGGTATATCCGGTCGCATATCCGGGCGAGGAGATATTGGAGCAAATGGAGACTCTGGGAGTACAGCCTCGTCTAATTGGCCCCTTACGCCTAATAAACCCTTCTCCTCTTCGGTTAGATCCTCACCGCTAGCAAATTTATCGCGTAATAAATCCGCCTCCTTATCCAAATCTTGGCGTATGCGCAGTGCAGACAAAGGAGACTGTTTCCTCAGAAGCTCTGCCTCAAACTCGTCCTGGGTCTGTAATCCCTCGATATTGGGCAGAATCTCCTCTTTCAACAAGCTGACCACATCCAGAGTCGCAGTCGGATCACGACGGCGAATAGTCTCCAGATTATCGATTATCTCAGGAAGGAACTGTTCGAGATACTTCTGGTACTCTCCAAGATCCCCGACATTGCCGTAATCTGCCTTTTCCAGTGCCCGCAAAACCTCATTCTCGGCAATGTCTGTCTTGCCCTTTGCAATTGCTTCCTTGTCTACTTCCGCTTGGGCAAAGATCTGTGCCTGTTGTCGCAATAGACCTATATCAAGCGTTCCGGTGTTAACAAAGGTCTCGACAGCATCGTTGAAATCCTGCTCTGACAGATCCGATTTACTAAGAAGACCTAAACCATCTTGCCTACTAAGCCTATATATGGCATTCTCTGTAGCCTCTATACCAGCAGATTCATCGTCCTGTATTTTGGTTTGTTTAGCTTCGATATCGGCTGTGATTTTGTCCTGAATCGTCCCTTTAACTGCCTCACGCACATCATCTGGCGTGATATCCTCCCCGGCCATCATCTTCTGGCGTAGTGCACGTTGCCGCTCGGTATTTATGTCGGAGGAAGTATAGAGTCCTCCAGATGCGGAACTGATAGCTGATGTTAACTGTGCGGCAGTGATGCCTTCCTTTGCGAGGGTAGCAGCCTCTTTGTCAGCGATCATATCGGTTTGATTCGCTATGGTTACATCGAAATAAGAAGCCTCTTCTTGAGCCTTCTTAACTAATGCCTCAGCAAAAGCCTCGTCACTCTCGAACGGTTCACCATCTTTTCCGACCAATGCGAAGTTACGAAGAATTTCTTCCATTTCCGCTACTGCATTCTTGTAAGCATCAGTACCCTGCACGGAAAGTGGGTACTTAGGAGTACCATCCGGGTTCTTCTGTTGCCGCAGTGCATCATCTACCAGCCGTGTGAACTGCTTGTCAGTGAGCGGTGCTCCCTCCGTTGTAGGAGTAGCGTTACTAACCATCTTGTCAAAACCTACTCCCCGAATCTCTGGCTCAGGGGGCGGCATAAACGTATTCGGTATGGAGGTGTCTCCCCGTCGTAGATCTTCATCACTAAAAGTACCTATAGCAGAATACAGTGCGCCGGTTGGATTTCGAGGGTTAGCGTCTTTCCCTACAGGACTGTACCTCTGCGCGTCCTCCAGTGCAGTAGCGAATAGGCTATTCACATCTGCTTTATCCAAGAATTTACGAGCATCTTCTAAGTCTCTAGGAGTTACACCTGCCGCATTTGGTGTGAGTATGGCCGCAGCCACATTTTTCGGTAAGTAACCCCAGGCCCGATTTGCTTCCACGTACGATTTGAGCTTTAGAGCTTTAGTTGGGGCCGAAGGAAATGTCCTGAGCATCTCGTTTTTGTCATTGGTGACCACCCTAACAGCCAAGTCAATATCGGCCATCGATTCCATATCGGCCATTTCAGCAGGTATGAATCGTTTCGGAAAATCTGCAAATAGAACGTCCAAATCTATAGGGCGGTCAGTGGATAGCAACCTTTGCTCTACTAACCGTGTCACAACATTTCTGGGCATAGAGAAGGTTGACGTACGAATTACCTCATTGACCACTTCTTGAACAAGCTGATTGACATCATTTATATCCAGTGGCCGGGTAAGGGGGTCGCGGAGTACAACAGCAGAAACTTTCTTTCCTTCATATGCCTCGACAGCAGTGCGTTCTGCACTGACAACAACGTCTTCAGGCTTCGGAGGTATAGATGCCTTACGAAGCCTATTGAGTTCGTCCAGTATGCGCTGACGGTCTGTTTTTGGAGGTGCCACGGTTTTACCTCAAATCACTCGGACGGATACCCTGCTGCCTGTAGAACTCTTCCACGGGATTCAGTGGCTTCACGATCTTTTTGCCACGTTTACGACGGATATCATCTAGCTCGCTCTTCACGTCTTTGATCGCCTGCTTGCCGAAGTTCTCGGGCACTACACACCTCCCGGTATCGGGCCGCGTAGCGGTGCCGGTTTGACGGTCGTGCCGCTGAGAGGCTCCCGAAGCGGCTCAGGGGCACTGCCATTAGCCATAGGGGGCATTCCCATCTCACCCTGAGCAGCCTCTGCCGCTGCCTGTTGCGATGCCTGGAACTCGTCGCCAACGCCCTCTTCCTCCGCCGCTTCTTGCATGAACATAGCCCAGATCTCAGGGCTGGTGCGTACCTGCTGTCGGGCCAGACGCGACCAACGCTCCGCTATATTAGTCACTCCCTCGTCCTGCTCCCAGTACGTCTCGAAGTCTTTGACCCCGGCGGCGACCTCGGATAGTCCCTGCTGCCGTTGCTGTAGGCTCAGGGCAGGATCGGAAGGCTCGAAGGACACCTGGCAATTATAGTCCCCGTGCAGCCAGGACTTCTTAATATTCTTACCGTAGGCACCTATGCTGCCTCCAAGCTTGTCCATATTGTCAACCAAATCGAATATTCTAGATCCTGTTATAGCAGCCATGTTCTCGAGTTCCATCAAAGGTAGATTGAACCTCTGGCGAGCCCTGGTATCCAACAACTGCTGCTGGCCTACAGTAACCACGCCTTGTTCCCTGAGACCAGCTTGGTTACGGTTCACCGTGGCCTCTTCGATATCCTCCGTGTACTCTCGATCAATCTCGAATATCCATCGTGCTATCTGCTGTGTCTGCATCGGCCTGGTGCCGTTGGGATCATCTACTTGAAGGATATCCGCGCCCTCTGCCAGACGGCGTTTAAGTTCCTCGGAGTCTTCTCCGGTAAGTAGTGGTGCGAAAACAGCGTCTATTAGCGCCTGATGCTTGGCGTTCCTGGACTGGGCCTGTAGCCGTATGGAGTCCAGGGCGTCCCACAGAATACCTCGTGCCAGGAATCTCGGATCTATCTCGTTCAGGTCGCTGGGCTCTATGCCGAAGCCGCCAAAGGCATGGGTATACGGCAGGAAACCCAGAGGATTCTTCTCCACGTACAGAAGCTGGGCCGACGAGGGTTTGGGCTCACTGCCCTGTGACGGCACCCTGAAAGCGTGCCACTGCTCCGTCCAATACTCGTGGAAATCAACCATCATGAACGGCGTGTCCTTGTACGCCTCGAAGTCCAGTACCTCTGCGTTCCGACGCCTCTGTCGTACCTTCTGCTGGGACAGTTCCAGTATCTTGACCGCTGGCATCTTGCCCCGGCGGATCGCGAAGGGCGGCTCCTTGTCCATTGGGTCCATGAGGATAGAGCCCGGATTGGGTGCCCGTATATCTATGGGATTACAGTCCGGGGTATGCTCTTTACTCCCGCTGAAGCGAGGCAGCGGCCCCTCGATGACGGCATAAGAGTAGTGGACCAGGTGAGTCGCTGCCGTTCGCCACGGGTGCTGTGTGGCCCTGACAGCAGAGTCCCGCAGGATGGCAGACAGGCCCACCTCTGCCAGGTCGGCCTCCTCCTCCTTGGTATCGGACCTGCCGACCGGGTTACGATGCACCTTCGGGTTGAAGGTCATCATGTTATCCACAGCGTGCTTGATTATATTGGCCGGTTTGCTGGGACGGTAATCGGGACGAACTATCTTGGAAGCATCTGAACTCTTCTGCCATACGTTGAACGTGCGTTGGAAGAATGAGTCCAGAGTGAACCAGTCCTCGTGAGCGCCTCGCCAAAGCTCTGATAGATAGCTCTGGGCATCGTCTACGAACTTGTCGTCGGGTCTCTGTGTGAAATCAGGCATCAGAATCTCCCGTGCCAGGATGCCTGAACAGGCATCAGGTTCATTTTACGAGCCATAGAATCGGCAAGTTGCGGACTGCTGCGCCGGGTAGCCTGCGTAGCCGCCTGTAATGCCAATCCCACAGCCATCGGATAGTCGTCGTGTTCCCCTGTCATGGCCTCTGGCTTGTAATCGTTGTCTGGATGGCGAATAACGGTGAAGAACTGGTTCAGAGCAACGAGATTCGGTACGGTTATTCCCCCGTTATCTACCGTGTCTATGAGATCGAACCAGAGTTGGGCACGAGTTGCCTTATCGGTGTGCCACCCCTTCTGCCGTGACCCAGTTCGACCTATAGTTCTCTTATACAGATTCGGGTATTTTGCTTTTATCGCAGAGTTGAGTACAACTATACCCCACTCGTTGTCCTCGATGGCCCAACGGGGATTGTGGTACTCCTCCATAAGTTCCAGAGATGCCCTACCCAGTTCGTCGGGAGCGATGCCCTGGCCCATGATATCGGCCACCACGTAGCCGGTGTCCTTATCTATGACGCACGTCACCGCGAAGTCCTGTCCGACACCGTGCGAGGGGTCCGTACCAGCGGCATATGCCTTTCGCCACTGAAACTCTTGATAGATATTTATATGTCCTATGCGCCGAATCGGCTGTTTAGCATCGGATTTCATACGTTCCAGGTTTTCCAGGTTGAACGCAGCGAGAGCATTGGCGGGTTTCAGGGCTTCCTGCTCGGTGCCGGGATACTCCTGCTCCATGTAGAGGTTGACGCCGAGTTCCTGGGCTTCCGGGAGGTCTCTGGACTCGCGTTCTACCCGGTCGTACCACTCCTGGTTCCTACCGGGCCGTAGAGACCAGCCCCAAAATGCCCTGTGCCAGCCGTTATCGGGGGAACCACGATAGATGTTCTTGAACAGCGAACGATTATTACGTTTATTGACGGTAGATCCGTAGACGACCTGCCCACCAGCGTCCACGGTCGGCTTGACGCCCTTGAAATTCTCCTCGATGTACTCGTGGAAGTCTGCCTCATCCTGGAATATGAAGGAGGCAGTTTCACCACGACCGGCATCTTCCGTGGACGGCAGCGCGATTATCTTTGAATCCATACCGTGGAGGGAGAATTCGCTACCTGAGTTCTTGTCTACGGGTAGCTGCCAGGAATCGGGCAGGTTCCGATAGATGTACTTGGCCTTCTTGAGCAGTGCCTGCGCCTCGATCTGGCCTCTGGAAAGCTCCATACAGACTGCGCCGTCAAAGAATCGCATGAGCCAGACCACATAGGCGCTCATAAGCCAGGAGAAACCCATCTGACGGGCCTTTAGGACGTTGATCATCCGGTGCTGGCTTAGATCCTCGGCCAGGTCCATCAGATACGGCCACTTCTGGAATAGAGACTTACCACCGGTGATCCCTACGAGTGGTTGTGGCGGCTCCAGGATATAGACGTAATCCAAAAAGAAGATGAAATCGGTAGAAGCCAGTTTTAGAGCAGCCAACTCCGCCACTGCGATGACCTTGAGGCGCTGGGCCTTGGTCTTCAGTTTCGGATTGAGGAGTTTTTCGGCTTCTTTAGTGGTCATTTTTACGAATCCACCAGTATCAAATCGTAACCGCCCGATATGTCCTGGGCATCTTCCGACGGATCTGCCCTGAGTTCTATGAGTTCTTTTGCCTCAAAGACTTTGTACGGGTTGAACGTATGTGGAACGTATGAGGAACCGTCCTGGTCCACGGTGGTGGTGTCCCGTACACGCCATACCCCTCCGAACTGCTTGCTCATCAAGAATATGTCCGCGAACCGGGAGGTGGAGCCCAGGCCCTTCTTCTCGATAGAGGCGTGATAGCTGGTCATGTAAGCCTTCTTACCGGCAGGGACCATGAACTGCGAGGAGAGGGTCTGGTTGTTGGTCGCGGTGATCTTGGCCGTTACGGTCCCGTCGGTAGCCGCAGTCGCTGTGATGGCACCTTCGTTCCATCCGGTGCCGCCTGCGGTGAGCACAAGCATCCTGTAGATCATGGTATAGGTGCTGGCGGTGTTGACGCTGCCGGTGCCGTTCAGCGTGACGTTCTCTTGCTGTAGGGCGTAGGCACTGTCCAGACCCAGCACCTGCACGGTCCTGGCCCCGTTGTTGGTGCCTCCCCCATCGGTATCGTCATTCGCGCTGGACGAGACGATGGCATGGGTACGAGCGGTCGTGGGTGCGACCCAGTTGACGGCACCCGCGATCCCCCCGTCCCATAGGGACCGCCCCAGGTTGACCGCCGTGGACGACGCTATCAGATCAGCATCCGGGTTACGTCCGAGGATGTTAACGTGCGACATGTTCGAGATCTCGCCACGAGCGACATCGAGAGCGAAATCATATCGCAGAAGGTTGTTGTAGGGAAATACCACGTTATCCTACTCTTCAGTTATTTTGACCCACCCTTGGACGGTGCCGAACTTCCAGTATGGGAGAAACCGGTGTTAGAGATACCATCTGGCATGGGTTTGGGTTTCTGAGCCGGTCCCAGGAGGGCACCATGCTCTGCCGACTTACCCAGTCCTTCCAGTATCAGGTCCGTCTTGGTCGCAGGCGAGGCTTTTGCTTCTGAACTATTAGCCATCATATCCTCCTTCGATTGGAATACTGATCCTCAAGGTGCTGCTTGCACAGGCTCATCACGTACATGCGGTCCTGCCCACCCCAGATATAGGGCGCGGGCTTATCACACGGATGGGCGTTATTGTCGCCATCATACCACCCCAAAGCACAGAGCATAGGAACCGGTGCCGGTGCCGTTGGGGGACGCACACGTTCTGTCTTATCGGGTATCGGTACTGTTTCGATCATTTCTTCCTCCGTTTCCTCTTCTTTGACTTACGAGCAGTCGAAAGTGCAATGGCAACCGACTGCTTCTGAGACCTACCAGAACGCTTCAACTCTCGGATATTCTTCCCGATAACCTTCTTACCCTTTCCAGTTGCGAGAGGCATGGCAAATTTCCTGTTAGATCCAAACAAACGCCAACGGAATTTTTTTTCACAATTTTTTTTGAACCCGCAATATCGAACAAGTGAAACCGCAATGGGTTGCGGGTTCACCCTCCCAGGAAAGGGGAGAAACCATTAAGGAAGAGGGGATTCTTAGTATTAAGATACTCTTATATCCCTCTTAGATCTCTCTTAAGAGTCTCTTAAGAGTCTTAAGAGCTTCTGGGTACTAGTATCTCTTATCCTGATAGCTCTTAGCTACAGTATCAGCTACTCTTTCTTCTCTTTCTTGGTCTTGTCTCTGTAACTGTCTCTGTAGTTGTGTCCGTAGTTGTGTGTGAGCCACCATAGTCCCCCTCCCCTCCGGGACCCGCGCTCCCGTTCCCTGTTGCCGCGTCCCCTTGAATTAGTGGCTCCGAATGTGGCTTGTTTACTGCGTCAGTTAGTGGCTCTGTTACTGTATCGGTTACTGTATCGGTAGCTGTACCAGACTCCAGCGCCCTAGCTTGTCGTCCAAGGTCCGATAGGCTACGCAATTCGTCTACACTAAGCCCTTCCACGGCCACATCGATGGATAGGCTACGGCTGTCCACCGTATGCTTGCGTCGTCCTAGCAAGTCGCCACCTAGGTCCGCCGTGGCTTCAGTGGCTTTCAAGGCTACAGCGCTATCCTCGTGAGCCTGAGCAAAGGCGCGGTCCTCGTCTAGTTGGCGTAGTATGCGACGTGGACCTAGGTCCAGCAAGGCGCGTTGTTCGTGTTCGAGCGTCTGAATCCTTGATGCTACCTTGACGTCTGAATTCAGGCGTGACGCGCATTCATGGATGCTCTTGTCTGTCATGCCTTGCGTGTCGTAATTGGCCCTGTACGCGTCTGCTAGGCTCATAGGTGGATTGGCTAGGGCGATAGCTTGCGCGAAACCTTCTTGCTTGGCTGTTAATTTTGGCATTAATCCCCCATGCTCCAAAGTTGGAATTTTGCGCTGGTCCGCAGCTACTTTCGCGCCGCGCCGCCCCACTGCGAAAGCCCCTACCTTGCCAATCGTGGCAAGGTCGCCAACCTGTTATCGGGCCAAATTCTACCCTTCGCATCGCACCATGTGGAACACGCTTTCGACCTATGTTCGGCGGGGTCGGAGTTGATGCGATTCTCCGACCAATTGCGGGTCATTCTACTAGCTAATCAATCGAATTTCAAACCATGGGCAATATTCGCGAAATATCCGATTTCAACCCGTAGCTATTCCGTGACTGTGATATTCGCACGATATTGCCCGTGTTGAATATGCGCTGTTGTAGCTAAGTCGCCAAATATCGTATTTGTAGGAGGGTTGACATGCATATTCACCTATGGTTTAATGGTGCCAGATCGAACAACTGAATACGTCGAATGCTCGCCGGGACTTACGAGTGAGGGGCTAAGCCCCAACCATGGAACCCTCTAGGCGCTGCCAATAAGACTAGACCTAGGGCAAAGCCAGCAAAGCCTATTAGCACGGCCTAAGCTGGAATGGGATGGATTCAAACGGCGAAAATGCAAAAAACCTACGGGCTTATACGTCCATATGGTAGCTATAGCAAAAAAGTTATAGGTCCCATATGGCCCTGTAAGGGCCAAATACAAAAGGGGTGAGTTGAAATGATAGTCACGTATCTAGCTACTAACATGGCGTTTGCGGTAACTATGGGCAACCACATCATAACCCTACAGGACGAACTGGGCATAATCGGGGCTATCTTCGATAGCCTTGACAAGCTAGACGATGCCCTCGCAATGTGCGACCTACAGCGAATCGGCGAATTCGTAGCTATAACCCCGCAACAGGCGAACCAACTTACAAGCTAGCCCGAAGGGCTAAGTATCACCGGAGGTGAAACGTTATGAGTGAAGCCGTACGGGCAGAGATAAACGCCCTCGTAGCTGAGGGCTTTATCAGCAAAGCTGAAGCCGCTAGCATTGTAGCTAGAATCACGGAGGGCACAGAGTGAACACACTAACAATTGGCGATGTCGAAATGAAACCGCACCCATGGGCTAAGAACGCGTGGCATGGCGAAGTCAAATTCGCCAACGGTTGGGGTGCTTCAGTCGTGAAGGGTAACCAATTCTACACTTCACCCACCAAACCGTGGGAGATAGCAGTGATAGATTCCGATGGTGAAATTGCCTACGATTCGGGGCTTACTGGTGACGTTTTCGGTTACCTAACCGATACCGCAGCTACGAAGGTGCTAGCAGATATTGCAGCACTCTCGCCCAAGGTGAAATCGTGAACCTAAAACAGGCCAAGCTAGCTACCGGGGGCGGTTTGCTAACAAATAGCAAAATGCCGGGTTATTGCTACTCCATCCCGGCGAAGGAATGCAATGTAGGCGCGAAGCTGGTAAAGATTGCCGGGTCAGTCTGCGAAGGTTGCTATGCACTCAAGGGCTTTTACCAGACCTACGCCACATCAATAGACCGGGCATTGTATGCCCGGCTCGATAGCCTCACGAATCCGTTGTGGGTCGAAGCTATGTCGAAGCTGATAAACCACTATTGCCAAGACGGCGAAGCCGTGTGCCAACGCGGCACATTCTTTCGGTGGGATGCCGCAGGCGATATTCAAGACCTGCCACACCTTCGCAAGATGGTGCTAGTCGCCGAAGCTACTCCGGCCGTGTCGCATTGGATTCCGACCCGTGAATATAAAATAGTGGCGAAGTATCGCGCCGTATACGGCGAATTCCCGCCCAACTTCACGGTCAGACTATCCGCCCATATGGT
>Ga0114899_1002405_pt1 | contig 10035 bp, 8 predicted proteins | sample MalvireepMed_215_FD_83497 | JGI IMG/M metagenome (GOLD analysis project Ga0114899, IMG submission 83497) | Marine viral communities from the Global Malaspina Expedition - Malaspina viral metaG DeepMed_215 | ecosystem: Environmental > Aquatic > Marine > Oceanic | place: Mediterranean Sea... | reverse complement strand
TATTCTATTTTTTTCAGTTTGATTCATTATTTAATTCTTAGAGTAAGTTAACTTGCTGTCAGATTATTTTCGCTTAAACTCCACATTACAAACCTTAAAGTTATTAGCGTCGGTTATTTCTATCATGCTTTCAAATGATGCCGTTGAAGGTTTATCTGGCCAGCCACCGATACATTTTATTGGTTGTGATATTCTTCCTTCAAAGGAAACTTGTCCTGCTAATACACAATCATCACCTGTAATCTTGGTCGCTTTAATGTAGAAGTCTTTGTCTTGTACTATTTTAACTTGTTCTGCGATATCACCTTGCACGTTGGGGCATTGGTACTGACCAACCCACTCTCCGCTAAGTCCTTTATCACTAGAACACCCCGTGAATATCAATGAGGTAAAAAGGATTAAATTCAATCTTATTAATATTGGTTGTTTTTTCATACATAGTCTCTTGTTATTATTTTTAGTTAATCCACAGAATTATTCAAACCAGAATATAACATTACGACTTCCAATGTTATATTATTAATTAAACCATCATTAACATCAGATTGATAAGAAGTAACTTATGAAAGTGCACCAGCTCTTTACTCATAATCAATTACGAAATTTCACCTACGTCATCGAGCTCAATGACAAAACAGCACTCATTATTGACCCATGGGATGCTGATGAAATAAAGCAATATTTAACCTCAACTGAATTGGGTCTGACCGCTATAATTAATACCCATGAACACTGGGATCACACTCAAGGTAATAATGAATTAGTCGATGAATACCAATGTGAAGTGTGGGCGCATAAGAATGGACAAGATAAAATCCCTGGATTAACTCGAACATTGACAGCCGATGAATTAATTGAATTAGAGCAGAATATTCAACTTGAGGTGTTGGACACACCGGGTCATACATTTGCTCACCTTTGCTTTATGATAAAACGAAATGGAATCCCACAAGCTATTTTTACCGGTGATACTTTATTTAATGCAGGCGTTGGTCATTGTCGTGGCGGTGGCGATGAAGAGGTACTTTTTCAGACTATTCAGCAACATTTCCAAAACTTGAATGACCATATTGTCGTTTATCCTGGTCATGATTATTTAGGGAACAATTTAAAATTCACCCTAAAATTTGAACCTAATAATCAGGTTGCTAAAACGTGGTTAGATAGGGTTGAATCAGAAGATTACATTCCAGGCTCAATTCAAACGACTATCGGAGATGAAAAATCTTTTAACACTTTCCTGCGGTTAGACAACGTTGAGATCATTAAAAATCTTTCTTTGGAAAAATCAGACCCAAAACAGGTATTTTTAGCTTTACGTTCTCTCAGAGATCATTGGTAGTTTTAATAACTAGCTGTGCCAGTGAATTATTCATTATCTGCGCTATTTTCTTTATCCGAATAATGCACCCGCCCTTTCTCATCAACCCAACGATTCACACTTTTGTTTTCTACTTTAGTGTTAGTCAATATTCCATCAGGAAGTTTTACCGATGAAATAATATTAAGCAGTTCTTCTACTTTCTTGCTAGTCATCATTGAATAAATATCGCCAGACTTAAGCATGGTTTGAATTTCGGGATCTTTTAAACGTGAGTTGAATTCTGGGTCGAATTGAATCGTTTTTATTTGCATCCAAACAGTGGTCATTTTGTCTGCTACTTGCTGTTGCATTTCGCCAGAGTTTTCTGAAAAACCAAAAGCTTTACTTAAAGCGATAAAATCAGAATTGTTGACCAACCGCTGGAACTCTGGTCGTGATTTTACAGCTTGGCTATTGCCAGAATCTAATACGACTTGCATCGATTCATTTTTAAATAATTTTTTGAAACCGCCCGATTGATTGATACGTTGAATTCTCGCCATGTTTTCAGCAGGGTTAGCCAATAACGCTCCACTTGCCGCAGCCAACTCTGGCTGCTCACTGACTTTTTCTACCACAACTGTGACTACTTTAGCTGCTAGCTCTTTTGAGGTCTGCTCAATTTGTGTAGGTGGTATAATCGGCTGCCCTTTCTTTGTATTGATCACTTCTTTAATCGTACTGAAAAACCACACCGCAAAAATCGCAATTAATACCCCAACCAAACCGCCCAATAAAGCGCCTGATAAAGAAGACGCAGTACTAACTAATTGCTTTTCTTTTACCATCAGCTTAGAGCTAAAAGAAAATATCATCGAGAGCAATAAACTAGTGCCTACAAATAAAATCATTCCGGCCAGTGGATAAGTCCATAATCCTTGAATATCCGTTGTATTTTGCAGCCATTGCCCAAATGGCTTTGCGAATAGTAAAGCCGCGACATAAGCGCCGAGCAAACTGACAATACGAATTATAATTGCTATCAAACCAGTCTTGTAACCACGAAATGCCGCGATAATCACGATAGCAATAAAAATAATTAAAGAAATGTCCATTCGCTCACCTATTAAATTACAATCTTAACTAAACCCCAAGCATTTCTCTTGCGTGAGATAAGGTTTTATCCGAAATGGTTAAACCACCAAGCATTCGACCAATTTCATTGATCCGCTGTTCCTGATTAAGTACATCTACTCTTGTACTAGTTGAATTGACTTGTTTGGTTTTACTAGCAATTAAATGCTGGTCACCACAAGCAGCCACTTGCGGTTGATGAGTGACACAAATCACCTGACGCTTTTTCGCCAATTGGTTGAGTAAGTTGCCTACAGTTTCAGCGGTCCCGCCACCAATGCCTACGTCCACTTCATCAAAGATAATACTTGGCACTAATTGTTGCTCCGCAGTGATCACAGCAATAGCCAAACTAATTCGTGATAACTCTCCACCAGACGCGACTTTGTTAAGTGGCTGCATGGGCTGTCCAGGGTTGGCAGAAACTAAAATTTCAGCCGTTTCCAACCCGTTTAAATTATAATCTGCTTCAATCGGCGTAAGTTGTATTGCCAATTTTCCGCCTTGCATCGCCAGCCCTTGTATTTTCTCGCTAATTAATTGCGCTAATTTTTTAGCCGTTTTTTGACGGCTCTGAGTGAGCTTTTTGGCCTTAGCTTGATAATCAGATAATGCCTTTCGATAGCTTTGCTCAATTTTACTTAACTCGGACTCATCGGCGTGCAATTGCTCCAATTCAGCCTTAAGCGATTTAAAATGAACCGGTAATTGGTCTAGTGAAACATGGTGTTTACGTGCCAAATCGTGAAAAGTCGAAAGTTGTGAGTCCAGTTGTTGTAATTTTTCTGGGTCACAGTCCAACTCATCGCGGTACTGGGTTAATTCACTGTTGGCTTCTTGCAATAAATTTTCAATCTGAATTAATGTTTCCAACAGATTGTTCGCTTTTGGGTCCATCGATTGAAGTTTAGAGACCTGCTCAATTATACGAGCAAGACCGGATAGAGTTGCTCCTTGCTCGTCTCCACTTAACAAAAGCAGACTTAGGTCGGCCAAATGTAATCTATCTTGACTGGTAGCGGCTTGTTTGTGTTCCTGTTCGAGCGAGTTTAGAACCGTTTGCTCGGGATTTGCTAGTGTTAACTCTTCAACTTGGTAGGAAAGTAACTCATGCTTGGCATCACGTGCTTGTTTCTCTTGTTGTAGTTCGGCGCGACGGCGTTGAATGTTTTTGATCTCGGTAGCGCTTTGCTTCACTTCGAGCAAAAGGTTTTGGTGATCGGCATAACGGTCTAGCAAGTTAAGCTGCTCTTGAGATTTTAGTAAGCTTTGGTGCGCATGTTGACCGTGAATATCAACTAATAAACCAGCTAACGTTTTTAGTTGAGATTGAGTCACGCTACGTCCATTGATAAAACATTTAGATCGACCTTCTTTGACAATCACTCGTCGCAAAATACACGCATCTTCTTCAGCTAGCTCGTGCTCTAGCAACCATAACATCGCGGCAGAGCTTTCCTCCAGTTCGAAAATAGCGGTAACTTCAGCTTGTTTGGCATCGGGATAGATCACACTTTGCTCAGCTCGCTCACCTAAGGTCAAGCCAAGTGCATCAATTACAATGGATTTACCAGCACCAGTTTCTCCTGTGATCACTGTCATGGCAGAAGACCAATCGAGATCTAGGGACTGAATAATGGCGAAGTTACGAATTTCTATTCGACTTAACATCTATCTATACAAGTAGTTAAAAATTGATGACAACATTCTATATCAGTTATTGGTTTTTGGGTAGTCACCCCTCTTTATTTCAGAGTTGGCACTAACTGTTATTTCGATTAACCCATACGATCATATAAAACGAGCATCATTAAATGTCGAAATGACTAGTCTTTAAATTGTTACTTTTTTGATGCTATTTTATGAAGCACGGCATCTAGATTTTTAGGCCTAAACGGTTTTACCAGGAAATAGTCCATGCCAGCATCATAACAAGCTTCCTCGTCGCTTTTGGCTGCATGAGCGGTCATCGCAACGATAGGCGTCTTAATTTCTCCGTCAGTTTCTAGCTCTCTTATATAACGCGTCGCGGTTAGGCCGTCCATTTCCGGCATTTGCAAGTCCATTAAAATTACGTCGAAAATATTACCTTCAAAGGCCTCTATTCCGAGATGCCCGTTTTCAGCGACGATTACAGTATGCTGCTGATTAGAAAGGTGGCGTACCACAATCTTTTGATTTATCACATTATCTTCAACTACAAGTATTTTCAATGGCGGGATATCGAACTCAACATCTTCCTCTTCTTGAATAATATTCTCAGCATTTTTAGACACATTAAAGGGAAGGTCAAAGCTAAATGTGCTGCCTTTATCAAGCCTAGATTTAACCTCTAATTGGCCGCCGAGTAACTCTGCTAAGTGTTTAGAAACGGTCAAACCGATCCCCAAGCCGCCTTTTTTACGATTAATAAATTCGGCAGCCTGACTAAAAACATCAAAAATTTGCAGCTGTTGTTTCATCGATATACCGATGCCAGTATCAGCCACCGATATTTGGATCCATACTCTCTCTTCGCCAGATATTTTAGGCTTGAGATACTTAGAATAATGGTCGACCGATGGATCACTATGTTTTAGCCGAATTGTGACACTGCCAGATTCAGTAAATCGAATAGCATTGTCGAGTAAATTTCTTAGGATCTGGGTAATGCGAGCAGCATCGCTAATTACAAGGTCAGGCAAAGAGCGTTCAAACTCAGAGTTAAGTTCTATTCCTTTGCTTTTTGCAGCAGACGCAAAAGACAACTCAAGATTGGATACTAACGACTCCAAAGAAAATGGGTGAGGTTCAAACTCAATATCGCCCGAGTCCATGGCTGAATAATCTAAAATATCTGCTACTACTTTATTAAGCGACTCTGAAGAATGCTTTAAAGCCCCCATTAAATCCTTTAATGAAGGGGTATTGGCTTCGAACATGGCGAGATCTATCGCTCCTATCATTCCGTTTAGCGGTGTTTTTAACTCGTGACTCATCGCAGAAAGAAAAAGCGATTTTGCGTGGGCGGTTGCTTTTTCAACTTCAAGCGCCTTCTGTTTGCTCTGGTACATTTTTCTGCTAGTAATATCACGAGCAATCGCAAAAATGATTTTCTCATCAATTAAGCTAACCGACTTCCACTCTACCCACCGACAGGAACCGTTAACCGTTTTTAATCGGTTTTCGAAAAGAACCGTATCTGCTCCCTCTAAACAATTAGCGTAAACTATGTTGGTTTTTTCTTGGTCATCTGGATGAACAATATTCAACAGTTTGTTATTTAGTAATCTGTCCGAATCCCAGCCAAGCAGCATTTTCCAAGCGGGATTGATACGGATAAATTTTCCAGAAAAGTCGAGGATAGAGAAAAGGTCTGGTGATAAAGTAAAGAAGTTTCCCAGTAGTTCTACTTCATCCTTCATTGGGGAGATGTTATGCACGTTGATAAGAATCAGTCTCTTTTCTATCATCGGTACTGCACGTAAGTGTAACCAAGGGGATACAACGTCATTTTGTTTAAGACGAACTTCCAGGTCCAGGCAGTTATTATTTTTCAGGCAACTACTTAACTGCTCTTTCAGCCCAACTCTGTCTATGTTATCAACTAAATCTAGCAAGTTTTCGCCACTACAATCGCTAAAGCTTTGCCCAAATAGCTCTGACCAATGTTGGCTCATTTGTAAGATATTGAGGTTTTCGTCGATGATACCCATGGCTTCGACGAAGTTCACCGTTTTGTTATCCATTGATCTAACGCTCCTGATAACTAGAACAAAACCATTAGTAGAGTTAAGTATAGAAAAATATCTTTTGTTTTTTATAAAAAATGGTTACTAACACAATAGTTATTAATCGCAATTAACTTGCTTTAGTCTTTTCTCAAACTTGCGGTATATTAATCATCTTATTTATCAAATTTATATAAAATAATAGATGCATTTATCCAATTACGAACTTTTATCTTCAAATCAATATATTCGCGACCTCGCGTGGATATTTAGCACGGCACCCATTGTTAAGCTTCAATCTCTAAGTTTTGAACAAAACGAACTCGATGCTGATTGGTTAGAAGTTTTGAATAAGGCCCCAGAAAAAATTAACACCTTCATGGCAACCAAAAACCTGAAAATGCTCGGCCCTTATTTTGAAGCCTTATGGGAGTTTTATCTCAGTCACTATCCCGGAAAACAGCTCATTGCCAAAAACGTACAAGTATTTGATTCAAACAAAACTATTGGCGAGTTTGACTTTATTTACTACGACGAACAATTAAACCAGTATCGTCATTTGGAAGTTGCGATAAAATATTACCTTGGTATCGATACTGATTCAGCAACTACGAGTCAATTTACACCGATGAAGAATTGGCTAGGACCCAACCTGAATGATCGTTTGGATAAAAAATTTAGCAAGATGCGAGACTTTCAAGCTCAATTATCACAAACGATTGCAGGCAGATCAGCATTAGAAAAGCTTAATATTAATGAAATTAAATCTGAGGTCTGTTTATTGGGATATCTTTTTCACCCTGCTAAACAACCACTCCTCGCTCCTGAATTTAGTAGCCCATTACATAATCGAGCAATTTGGCTCCATTTAAATCAAATTGATGAACTATTTGAATATGACAATTTATGGCTTATCCTAGAAAAACCTCATTGGATGGCTTCAATAAGTAAGCCATTTGAACATCTCATGACACAAAAACAAATCATCAATCAGCTAAAACTACACTTTCTCAGATCCACGCGACCACTATTAGTATCTAACTTCAAAACAGCTGGTGGCTCTGGCAAATCAACTTACCACAGCAATGATAAATATTTTGTTGTGCCCGATAGCTGGCCTGCAACGAGCTCTTAACTAACATGCATTCATTTAAAATTGAATTTGTCGCTGTGGTAACAAAAACAGTCGTATTTGTACTATAGCTTTTTCATTTTCTTTCCTACTATCAGTTCACGCGAATTAAGTTGTATCTGCGGAAGTAATTTTACTACTAACAATAAAAAGGAAATACAATGAAACTCAAAACTCTCTCGGTCCTAGCGACCATACTCTTCTCAACCATGGCTGCAGCGCAAAAGCCTGTTGATATTGCTGATTTTGAAAAGCCAATAGTCAATAGAGCACATACTGGTATTGAAGTAAAAGTTCAATCAGTAAAAGGCAGCTTGGATAATGATCAAGACGTTCTTGTCAATATCTCTTATAAGAATCACACCGCTGCTAATGTAGATATCTTAAAATGGTATTTACCTGATGCAGAAGGCAATATAGAAGATGACATTTTTAAGATCACTCGCGATGGTATAGCTGTTGATTATACAGGACGCCACTATAAGCGACCTGCACCTACTGCTGCTGACTATGTTACGCTAGCGCCAAGTGAAGAACTTAATTTTAAAGTGGAGCTTTCTGGTGTTTATGACTTCTCAGAGCAAGGCTATTATCGTGTAGGTATGTCTGTTGATAACAAAGCATTATTTGCACCTGTTACTGCTGACAATAGTAAAAGAGCAATGCCATCGGCACTAAATGCAGAATTTGCAACTGACGTATTTGTAACTAAGGTACGCGCAAAGAAGGGTAAGCCATGTAATCCACGCAAAGAAGATTGTAGCGGCGGAACTGATCCAGGTGGTGACGGTGTAAGCTTCACAGGTAACTGCTCAAACTCAGAGCAGAGTTCACTTTTATCTGCATTAGACGCTGCTAAAACTATCACTAACGATTCTGTTAGCTACTTAAATGGTAATAGTGGTCCTCGTTACAACCAATGGTTTGGTGCTGACTCAAGTCAACGCTGGAATACAGTAGCTTCAAACTTTGACGCAATCAAAGACGGTTTTGATAACAAGCCTCTTACTTTAGATTGTAGCTGTAATCAGAGTTACTTCGCATATGTATATCCTAACCAGCCTTACAAGATCTACCTATGTAGAGCATTCTGGAATGCTAGAGAGACTGGAACTGATTCGCGCGCTGGAACATTAGTTCACGAAATGAGTCACTTCAACGCTGTAGCTGGTACTGATGATATTGTTTATGGTCAGTCTGGTGCTGCGAGCTTAGCAGACAGCAATCCAAACGATGCTGTCAAGAACGCAGATAGCCATGAATATTTTGCTGAGAATACGCCTAACTTAAACTAGTCGTTAATTTTTTGTAAAATTTAAAAAGCCGGGATTTCCCGGCTTTTTTGTACCAAATTGAAAAGAATCAAACTCGTTCAAAAACCGTCGCAATACCCTGCCCTAAACCAATGCACATTGTCGCAACTCCAAGGTTCGCATCTTTACTTTGCATCAATCTCATCAAAGTGCCACTGATGCGAGTTCCAGAACAACCGAGAGGATGACCGAGCGCAATCGCGCCGCCGTTAAGGTTAACCTTATCAGCCATTACATCAATCAAACCTAAATCTTTTAAAACAGGTAATGACTGAGCCGCGAATGCTTCGTTTAATTCCCATAGGTCAATATCGGTTGTGGATAAGCCTGCACGCTTAAGTGCTTTATTGACTGCTGGCACTGGCCCATAGCCCATAATCGCAGGATCACAACCTGCCACAGCCATGCCGCGAACTTTTGCTAGTGGCGTCAAACCTAACTCTTTAGCTTTGTCGGCAGACATAATCAACATGGCCGATGCACCATCACAAATAGCAGATGAGTTACCGGCGGTAACTGTTCCTCGAGGGTCAAATACTGGCCTCAAACCACTCAAACCTTCAACGCTGGTTTCTGGCCTGATTATTTCATCATAATCGAAAGTGGATAAGGCACCGCTTGCATCGTGACCTTCCATTGCTAATATCTCGGCCTTGAATGCTCCATTTGTGGTTGCAGCATGGGCTTTTGCATGGGAATTTGCAGCAAACTCGTCTTGAGTTGTACGGTCAAAACCATGCATTTTGCCTAATAACTCTGCGGTTAATCCCATCATGCCGGAACCTTTAGCTGAGTGTTTGGCAATCTGCGGTGCAAAATCAACCCCATGCATCATAGGAACATGCCCCATATGCTCTACCCCACCGACTAAAAATACATCACCGTTACCAGTTTGTATCGATTGAGTAGCTGTGTGAATGGCTTGCATAGATGATCCACACAAACGGTTAATTGTTTGACCAGCAACTGAGTGAGGGATGTCGGTCATTAACATCGCATTTCTAGCGATGTTAAAACCTTGCTCTAAGGTTTGCTGTACACAGCCCCAAATAACATCTTCAATTTCGCTAGGATTGAGCGCTTCGTTTCTATCTAATATGGCTTGCATCAATTTCGCGCTCATCACTTCCGCACGAATATTTCTAAACATACCACCTTTTGAACGACCCATTGGTGTTCTGATTGCATCTACTATGACTACATCTTTCATCTTATATTTCTCCAAAAATTCTTTATTGCTCTAGCTCTTCAGTCTGCGACTAAGCGGTATAAAAAGTTTTGTTTTCAGCAGCCATATTTTTTAATAATTCTGGCACCGCGTAACCTTCACCTAAATGCGCATACTTTGACGCTGCCTCAACTACATTGGCAAGGCCTAGTTCGTCAACATACTTCAATGCACCACCTCTAAACGGAGGAAAACCTAAACCGTAAATTAATGCC
>Ga0114899_1002403_pt1 | contig 10041 bp, 23 predicted proteins | sample MalvireepMed_215_FD_83497 | JGI IMG/M metagenome (GOLD analysis project Ga0114899, IMG submission 83497) | Marine viral communities from the Global Malaspina Expedition - Malaspina viral metaG DeepMed_215 | ecosystem: Environmental > Aquatic > Marine > Oceanic | place: Mediterranean Sea... | reverse complement strand
GGTGGTGGTGGTGGTGGCACTCAAAGTACGATCAACCTGCTACATGTAGCAACGCTATTGATGATAAGGTGGTGGTGGTGGTGGTGGTGGCACTCAAAGTACGATCAACCTGCTACATGTAGCAACGCTATTGATGATAAGGTGGTGGTGGTGGTTCTGCTACAATGTTCATCAGTTCAAATCGCTTGACAAAGTACTTGACATGTGCTACTATTCGGAATAAGCCATTAATTTCAATCACTTAGGGGAGTTGCTACATGTAGCAACTCATGGAGAAACTATATGTCAGTATCTAACATAGGTGCTCAACGCCTTCTTGATGAAGGTAAGTATGCACATGAGACTTGGAGAACACGGCGCAAGTTTGGTAGTGCTGGTTCATCAAGTAAATGTCGGCGTGTCACCAAGTGGCACTACGATAGATGGGGCAACATAGTTATAGACAAGTACTATGTTAATCCACGAGAGCGTGGACATGGCATTGCCAATTCTCATAACCAGTAGTAGCAATGCTACATGTAGCAACTCTAAACTTAGGAAAGGTAGTTAGTTGATGCCCCTTCTAAAGAACTATCCTGACACGGATTATTTCGATCACAAGCTGCACCCAGTTAAATTTTTAACCAACCATTGTGGAGAGGCAACTAAGGCGATTGTTACTGCCTACGATATAAATGGCAAGTTAGTCGGTCTTACTGAGTTTACCGATGTTAATCGGGCGATATCATTCGCACGTAGTGATAGTCCTCATTTTTGTACTTTCGATGATGATGACCGTTCCGTTTACAGGGTTCTGGTCACGTTTGTTGGAAATACGGACTACACGGATAAAGTTCGTTTCCTTGAAATCGACGAGTACTTTGAAACCGTCCCACAGATCGAGGAGGATTAAGTAAATGAAAGTAGTCATCAATACCTGTTATGGCGGGTTTAGGCTGAGTGAAATTGCCATCAAAAAAATGGAAGCTATTCTGGACATGCCCTACGGAACAAGCTACAGTTCAAAGATGTCTTTCCGAACTGACCCTTACCTGATAAAGGTAGTAGAGGAACTGGGCAAAGACGCCAGTGCGCCCCGTGCAAATTTGGTAGTTATCGAGGTAGACGATGACGCTGTCGGCCCATACATTGAAGAATATGATGGTGTGGAATGGGTGGCAGAAGGTCGTAGATGGTATTGTCATGAATATGAGGAGGAGGAATAGCTAGAGAATGACCTTAGAACAGGCACGAAAAATAGTTGGTAATCAGCCCATGTTTGCACTTAGGAACATGGTGAAGGCACTTAAAATGTGTCAGTGGTTAAACACTGAAGCCGATTGGGAGCGATTGAAAGCCGCCCAATTAATATTGAGGAGCAAGTGAGATGAACGAAGTACTGACCAAATGGGAACATCCCGTACAATACGATGGGTATTCACCTGATGGTGATTATGTTATCTATTCTCGCCATCGTGACAGTGCCATCTATGAAAACACCAACTACCGCTTAATATTGCGGGAATTGTGCGATATGAGTGAGTGCGTATATGATTTTCGAGTTACTCACTGGGCTGTAGGTTGGGTAGAATATATCATTGTTCCGGCAAATTCATGTGAGGCTGTTATTGCCAGAGCAGCAGAAATTGTTTCTGAACTCAATGACTATCCGGTGTTGGATGACATGAGGTACAATGAGGACCAGCACGCAGAAATTTGTGATCACTGGGAAAACATTTCAATATCTGAGCGCATCCAATATTGCAGAGACAATGGTACATCTGTATTTGCAGCACGACGAAACTGCATTCCAGAAAATGTTTATGATGAATTGTTAGAATCATTCGTTTAGGGGGTAACCATGCTAACTCTACTTCCGTTCAGTCAAGGCGCAAAGACAAAAGGTTGCGCTGCTACCTATCGTGGTGGTGAGGGTAATCCTTACGCTACCTGCCCTAACACTTGTTCACTCAAGCCTGATGATTGGAAAGGGTCAGATGAATTTGACTTGGACTACATGACAGCTTTGAGTAAGGCTGTACCCAAAGGTGGGTGGTCTTGGACCTACTCACACTTTGTTCCTAATTTGTGGAATCATTTGCTGGGTGTAGGTAAAACTGTCATCAATGCGAGTGCTTCCAGTAAGGATCAGGCTGCACAGTATTTTAAGGAGGGCATACCTACAGTGTTGGATGTTCCACCTGATACACCTAAGAATTTTGTGCATGACGGTGTACAGTTTGCGGTCTGTCCTGCTGTGTTGTCAAAGACAATGACTTGCAATAACTGTGGTGGTCTTAAAGGACCGTTGTGTGCTAGACTTGAACGCAATTATGTAGTTACATTTCCTTGGCATGGTACGGTTGGTTCTGTTAGGAAGATGGTTAGTAAGGGTACAGGTATTTGCTTTGGTGGGGGATATCATGTCAATCGTGCTTGGAGAAACCTAGCCGACAAAGCAAAGGATCATATCAGTGACGGGGAAAAGTTGCTGGCATGGGTGAAGCTATTGCCATACCACACTCGTTTGCGACATCATGTGGTTGGCGATGGTGGTATGGATAGCTAATTGAAAAATACGCACTGCGTAAAAATGGAAAAGGAACTAAAATGGCTAATCATTGTGGTTTTTGTGACACTCGCCGTCCCACTCCTACGGAATCCTACCCACATGGCACTAAGATGATGGTGCTTGGCAACGATTGGATGGAGTTCTGTGAGCCTTGCGGTGATAGTGTTATGCTCACGAATGGTGAAACTGGTGAGGAAAAAACCCTTGCTGAAGTATTTGATAATCTGGAGGAGAACTAAGATGCTCTCTATTTCAAGAAATGGAAGGAAGCTTTCTATCAAAGATTTACTGGACACTATGGATGTTCCAGAAAGCAGAAAAGATGTCAGCGAATTTGCTAATATTCGATGGCTTCTAAGGAATGTTGGTGTAGGAAACGCTGACAAGCCACAGTTCAATGAATTAATAAAACAATTGAAAAACTTACACCAGAACTTCATAGAGGAGAACTAAAGATGGCATACCGACCAGTGTTTGTTATGAGTGATGGTGAGAGAGCTACCAATGCTCAAAAATTTGAGACAGAACAAGAGGCATTTGACAGCGCTGTGGATCGCTTTCGAGTGTGGACAATACCTAGCGACTTTGACACAGAAGAGTGTGAAGGTCCGGTTAACTACCATCGTGTTAATGGTCGAGATGAAAGAATGGAGAGCTAAGATGTTAAATATAGATCAAATGGGTTTTGCTGTTGTGGTTCATTGTGCATTTGAAGACCCTCGTGTTGTGGCTCTTGTAGAGGTGGACACACCACAAGAGGACGAAGAGCATACCCTTGATGTTGTTTACGAAAAAACAAATACCCTTCATCAGGAATGGTGGAAAAATGAAGGTGTACTTCCTGTATTTACAGAGCAGGGTTGTCGTAGTACATCTGTGCGTGATATAATCAAAATAGGTGATGACTTTTGGAGGGTAGCATCATTTGGGTTTAATAAACTTGAAGGAGTACCAGATCAATGGCAGCAAACAAGGGCAAAAAGAAACGTAAAGGACTGAGCCTGTTGCCCCGCAGTCCTTTTGCAAGGGCATTGGCGTGGCGGCAGTTTCAACAGAAGAAAGTACCCAGTGGTAAAGTATACAAGCGTGTACGTGTAAGTAAATCTCAAGTAATGAAAGAAGAGGAAAAGTAATTATGGCGTCTGGTCACTTTATAAAGTCTTCTTATGTGAAGGGTACAGATGGAAGAATTAATTTCTTTTATCGCCCGAAAGGACAGCGCTTCGTGTACATCATAGGAGATGAAGAAATAAATGAAAAACAATTGGAAGATGAATATATCATCCAGTGGGGAGGTGGCCCAGAATTTGATTCTGGGTACAGTAAGGAAGTGTTCACAACCCGTGAAGAGGGCTTGAAGGTATGGAAGGTGTACATTCAACATCAAATGGGTGTTGACATTATTGACACAACTAAACTTGGTTGGGTCGAGACAGATGTTTTTCCTAAGACAGAAGCAACGGAAAAAGAAGAGGAGAACTAATTATGTACAACTATATCAATACTAAGCTACGTCTGTCCGCGTTTTGGGTAACTAGAACTAAGTTTAATGTTAAGTATAATCTCTTTCCTGTTCGTAGGGCAGAGATCACACGATGCACTAACATGTTCCAAGGATATGGTGTGGAGCAAATGAGGGATCGTCAACACGAGTGGGTTAACCGGCGTGGAGTGCGCCGCGTTAGGAAGGTGACTGCTAGGTTCATTAAGATTTATAATGGACATAAGGTATCTTACTTTCCTAAGTTGCAGAAACAGACTAAGTTGTCAGCAAAAGAATACCGGGGTTTCTGGAATTTGTACCGCATTACTTCCATTGCAGGTACAGATGATCATGTAACTCACAGGGTCTAACGAAGTTACATTAATTAGGGGCTGGTCTAGCTATGCATTTATTGCATGGCTAGGCTGGCTAACTTGGAGGAGTTGAAATGAAAACTATAGTGCATGTCAATCAACATGTGATCAAAGCCAATGTAAAGAATGGGGAAAATAATCCACCCCTGACAGTCAAGACCTATAAAACAAATACCTATGCCAGAGAGGTGGAACTACCCGCTGGCTGTCGAGTGGTGTATAGTCAAGATAAACCTCTATCTTGCGGTGCTAGAGTATGGATAGAGACAGAAGGGGAGGTTATAATACTACAATAACTGTCTTTATTTTCACATAGGAGGAAAGAAAATGTCTGACAAAATCAAAGCAATAGAAGATGAACTAGTAATAGAGCGTGTTCACAAACTTATGGCGGAAGGCAAGGCGTCTTCCGCTAAAGGGTGGCAGCTATCTGACATTGTGACTACAATAGGTCAAGAGTATGGGCCTACACAGTCAGTGTTAGCGTTTCAATATGTCGTTGATAGCTATGGGAAATAATATATGGGGAAATTAATTACATACCAAGAATTTCTTGAACGCAAAGTAGATCAATGCGTAATGCTCTGGAAGTATGGTAAAAATACAACAGAGCAATTTAAAATTAGCATGATCAGGTTGGGATATGACGAAAAAGTTATACAGGAAAGCATTGATGACTACTTTAGTACTTGACATTTGTGTGAACACCTGTATAATGTGTTCTCACACAGCAACCACACATAGACTATGTTCTTTTAATATAGTATATGTAAACATATATAAAGGAGGATACGGTGGCTAAAAATATTGTACCTGTGACGGCAGATGAGTTTGCTAGAAAGGCAGAAGAAAAATACATCCGTCGCAAGACAGCCAAAAAGAAAACTCAATTGAGGAAGCAACAGAGAAAACATAAGAGGGAGAAAAACTATGCTTGATGTGTCTTTGACAGCCCTGTCTATGTTGGTACAAATTGTGACAGGGCTGGTAGTGATTAATCCTTGGCATACTACTGATCCAGTAGATATACATGAAGAGTTGTATTGCTTGGCAATCAACTCGTACCATGAGGCGAGAGGTGAGGCTTTTGATGACAAACTTGCTACAGCACAAGTGGTCATGAACAGAGCGACCTCACCAAAATTCCCTGATGATGTCTGTGAGGTAATTACAGATGGTCCGATACGAGAGTCATGGAAAACTAGGCAGCATAGTGATCTTGATCCATTGGATCGTGTCTTTTACCCTACTAGACATAAATGCCAGTTCTCTTGGTACTGTGATGGCAGGTCAGATGCCATTCATAACCTTGATGGATGGGAGGACAGTGTGATTGCCGCCTTCCTTGTGTATACAGGGTTTGGTGAGGACATAGTAGATGGTGCTACACATTACTACGCACACGATAAAGTTAATCCATTGTGGGCTAGGAGCATGACAGTTACCGTAAAATTAGGAGGACACACCTATCTGAAATAAGTAGTTGACAACCGAAAGCAACCTGTGGTATAACTTAATCATCAATTAAAGGAGAATATTATGTTGAATACGTTTGAACTTCCCGATTCATTGAAATTCAATCCCGTGCTTATGCCCATCGAACATGAGGGTAGGAGACTTCCCACTTCAATTGGACAGAAGATTGTTCGTGACGACACCAATGAAGTGTTGGGTATCGTGAAGTCTCGATACACTCCCCAGCCCTATTCAGCCCTTTGGGAGCCTCTTGTGGAAGGTTTAGAGGAGTCTGGTCTTGATCTTAGTGAAGCAGAGATCAAGTGGAATAAGATGGGCAATGGTGCTCGTATGTTTGCCGATATTACTTTGAAGTCCTACAACTATGATCGTATCGTGGGCGAGAAGACCGCTCTTCAAATGCGAGTACGCAATAGTGTAGATGGGTCTTTGAAGTATGATCTGTCTGCCTTTATCAAACGGCTGATTTGCTCCAACGGTCAAGCTCGAATAGCAGAGAATACCTCTGCAAAATTCAAGCACACGATCAGCACAGAGCCAGAAAAGATAGGGCAGGTTGCTGCTACATGGCCTTTAGTTCTAGAGGACGACGCTCACCTCTTTAATTACATGAGGAAGGTGCCTGTTGAGCGAGACACAGCGCAGGATTTTATGACTACAAATCTGTGTCTGACCAAGACCAAAACAAAGGTTAAGGTTAACGACAAGTGGTTGGGACGTATGATGGGACTGTGGGATACTTACAGTCATCAGATTGGTAAAAATGGGTATGCACTCTATAATTCCCTGACCCATTATGGTACTCACGTTGACCGAGATAGTCTGCGGGGGGCTGAAGTCGGCAATGTGCAGTTGCGGCAAGAGCAGAACGTGCAAGCCTTGGTGCGGGGTGATGCGTTTAAGAACCTCATCAATTATGGTGACTTCGAGCAGCGATTAGCTGCGTAGCTTTGTCGTAATGAATGGTAGGTGCATGGGTTTTGTTCTCCCCTATGCACCTACCATTACTATTTGAAAGGAAGCTATCATAATGCATGACTTTATATTAGGCTTTGCTTGGGCGGTGGGTCTGATCCTTATTGTCTTTGCATTTGCTTTATAGGACAGGGATTAAACACATGGAAGTTAAGTATATAGAGCACATGGGAACTGACCTATCTGTGGTTAATGCTGCTCGTGTCTCATTCAACAGTGAGAGTACTGAGTTAAGCTATAAGGATCGTAAGCTCATTAAGTATCTTGCAGACCATGAACACTGGTCTCCCTTTGCTCACCCTCAGATCAGCTTACGAGTCAAGGCACCTCTATTTGTAGCTAGACAACTGGCAAAGCATCAAGTGGGCTTTGCGTGGAATGAGGTGTCACGTAGGTATGTAAGTAGTGAACCCGAATTTTATTGGCCTGATAAATGGAGGAAGAAAGCAGACAATGTAAAACAAGGTTCCTCTGATGAGGAATATAAATCAAGGGATATTCTATGGTCTGAAAATCATTTAAAAGGTTTGTATACTATATATAATAAGATGGTATTGGATGGTTGTTCTCCTGAACAAGCTAGGCTTGTATTACCACAAGCAACATATACAAAATGGATATGGACAGGTTCCTTGTTAGCATACAGCCGCATGTGTAAGCTGCGATTAGATAGTCATACACAGAGAGAGACACAAGAGGTAGCACAAATGATTAGCGATATCATCAAACCCTTATTCCCTGTAAGTTGGGAGTGTCTTGATATATTAAAAGATTGTATGCCAACTCTAATTGAAGTAGTATAACTGAAATAGGATTTAATTAAATGTCTGAAGTATACAAGGATGCTGGTGTTGGTGGATCGATCTGTTAGAAATGTCTAAGATGCCAATTAAAGAATTTGAAAGTGTATTTAACTGTGGTTGGGGTATGATTGCTGTTGTAGATAAAGAACATGCAGAATGCATACCACATTCTATAATACTGGGTGAATTAGTGGAGATAAACAATGATTGAAATGGATAGTTCAAGAGAATTAGAAATGGATTACTTGCTTTGCGATCTATTAAAAATTACAATGGATAAACTTAATGAAGTGCCTTTACCTGTGCTAACTAATTGGAGAAAAAGCGCAGCAACCCATGCCAGAGATATTTATGAAGAGGAACTACTAATGAATAGTATCACATTTAATACTATCTCTGTACTAAACCAAGAGATAGAGACTATGGAACTATGTAGAAAAGATAAAGAAGATATAGAATATAAAGTTGTACTTAGGTGGTTGAATAGTAGAATTACAAGTTTAGAAAATGAAGACATTGAAGGGAAACATGTATGATGCGAGCACTACCAGAAGAATTTACTGTGCGAGAATCAACAAAAGATGGTCTTGGTTTATTTGCAAGTAAAGAAATTATTATATTTCCTACCGCCATAACTCACATTCACCACCCTTTTATTGGGTGGTTACGTACTGCAATTGGTGCGTTTCTTAATCATAGTTCTACTCCAAATTGTACAGTTAAAGAAAGCAACACTAGAATAAACACCAGTGCTGCTATTAATGATTTTAATTTGGACAGATACCTGTTAGGATCAAGGTATAATGAAAGGGATGGTGTAGTTATTAAAGTACGATACCTATTACAGAAGGGTGAGATTAACGTAGGTGATGAAATTACAATAGAATATGAGGATGTATTATATCATGGACTACGATCTATTGACTATACCCAATTTCCTTCTTCGGAAGAAGAGGAGGGGCCGACCCAGAAAACTCGTGACCTTGTTGGACACGCTATCTGAGAGCACTAATAAATGGGAGGAATGGGACAGAATTAAACAAGAAAGATATGGTAAAAAATATGAGATAGTTTTAGGAGATGAAGCCCCACGTATAGGTAGTGGTTTTAGAATTGTTTATGTTAAAGAAGGTAGGAAGTGGGCGTACATGACCAGCCATTCTGGTGATCCTGACGTGCGAGAACGTAAGGTAAGGAAAAGATTTAGATTAAAAAGGTGGAAAGAAATAGAAGCTTCCCATGAACGCTATTTAAAAAGGAATGATCCTGATGAAGTTGCTAGAAAGCTCAGTCGCAAACGCTATCGAAGAGTACAAGAAAACCCCAGAGTTCAGTGTTAAAATACACTCTGATAAAACACGAAAGCAATACGCATATCAGTTACAAAGACTTTGTGACACAGAGATAAAATGGGACAAAAATACTGTAGGAGAAATCAACATTGGTGTGTTGACTGTGGCGAATTGTCAACATATTTATTGGGCTTTAATAAACGATGTTCAAGAAGGTACAGGAGAACGATTTGCTAACTATACGTTACAGATTGTTACTCGTGTATGGAATGTGCTCATAAAATATGACATGCTTGACAAAAATCCTTGGTCTTTTGTTGAGAGGAGCAAATCAGCACCTAGAAATACAGTTTGGAGGACAGAAGACTTTACTACATTCCTAAAAAAAGCATTTAGTAAACCTGAGTGGAGAAACGTAGGGCTACTGGTGAGAATTAATGTGGAGTTGGGTCAGCGCATTGAAGACATACGACTTTCGGAATGGGACAACTACGATTTTAAAGAGAAATTGTATTCTAGAGAAATTATACTTAAAACAAACGAACGCATAGCTGGAATACCTATGTCTGATACACTTGTTAAAATGCTTGTAGAACAAAAAGAGGTTTATGACTTTCAGAAGTGGGTTGTTCCTAATCCCTACACACTATCACCATACGGTGAAAATAATATATCTCGTACCTTTAGAAAAATAATGGACGCTGCTGGGCTACCTTCTAAACTACAGTTAAGAGATATACGCAGAACTGTTCTTACTGACCTAGCTAATCATGGTGCTACTGATACAGAGATTATGGCGTACAGTGGGCATAAAAGTAGAGAGAGTTTGATGCCTTACGTGTGTATAAATACACAACAGGCCCGTAATGCAGCGGAAAAAAGACAGTTCACTCTAGAAGAAGGACATGGGTGGGCAAACTTTAAATATACGGAGGACTAAACTTAATGACCGATATGATGAAGCGACCAAAAATAACCCCTGCACATGGGCCAAGTTGGTATTTAAAGTGGGTGGCTACTATTGTACTTTTAATTGGGGCATCCTTTAACTCTCTGGAGATAGTACCCATTAACTTCTACTTTATGT
>Ga0114899_1002400_pt1 | contig 10044 bp, 7 predicted proteins | sample MalvireepMed_215_FD_83497 | JGI IMG/M metagenome (GOLD analysis project Ga0114899, IMG submission 83497) | Marine viral communities from the Global Malaspina Expedition - Malaspina viral metaG DeepMed_215 | ecosystem: Environmental > Aquatic > Marine > Oceanic | place: Mediterranean Sea... | reverse complement strand
TGGTATTTTGAAGCTAAATGTGCAACGTCTGCTGGTTCTGATAAAAATGTTATTGGTATTTCCGCTGTACCTTCTGATGCCACTACGAATTATTTAGGAGAAGATGCATATATGTGGTCATATTATGGACAGGCTGGAAATTCCGTAACTGGAGGCACAAGCTCTTCTTATGGAGATTCTTATACAACAAACGATATTGTTGGCGTAGCAATAGATTTGGACAATAATAAATTATATTTCGCCAAAAATAATATATGGCAGGATTCAGGTGATCCAACTTCAGGAGCAACTGGAACTGGTGCACTTTCTATTACTGCGGTAGCAAGCACACCTACTGGAGTTTATTTTCCAGCGATGGGTGATTTTTCTTCTGATAGTAGTACAACTTGGGAAGCAAATTTTGGTAATCCAGTTAGTGCTAATACTTCAGATGCCGCAGATGCAAATGGCTATGGTGCTTTTGAATATGCACCACCGAGTGGGTATCTTGCAATCTGCACAAAAAATTTAGGAAGCGATGGAGGTTAAATGGCAGCTTTTACAGCAATAGACGATCCTTCAGCATATTTTAAAGTTCAGCTTTATACTGGAAACGGAAGTGCAAATCATGCAATTACTTTCAATGACACCGATACGGATATGCAGCCAGATTTTGTCTGGATAAAAAACAGAGATGCCACCGATATTCCTTGTCTTTTTAATGCTGTCAACGGTGCAACTAAACGTTTAGATGCTACTTCTAATGCCGCAGAAGTTACAGATACCGATACACTAGATTCTTTTACAAGCGATGGTTTTCAGGTTGATGCCGATGTCAAGGTTAATACTAATACAGAAAAATATGTAGCTTGGTGTTGGAAAGCTGGAACAACATCAGGAATTACAACAAATGGTTCAACCGACACAACTCCAAGTGCTTATACATTTAATCAGACTTCAGGTTTTAGTTGTATTAAATATGTAGGAAATGGTGTTGATGATACACAGGTTGCTCATGGTTTAGGAGTAGCACCGCATTTTATATTAATTAAAAATATAGAAGTTACCGCAGATTGGTGTGCTTATCATCAGAAGATGGATGCTACAGCTCCAGGAGATTATTATATGGTACCTAGTGGCACAGGTGTTAGAATTAATAATTCTGCTTTATTTAGTGATGCGGCAACTGATTCAGTAAATATTACCTACGGAACTGATGCACAAGTTAATGGTACACTAGGTCATGATTACATAGCTTACTGCTTTGCTCCAGTACAAGGCTACTCGAAATTTGGTTCCTACGAAGGAAATGGAAATGCCGATGGTCCATTTGTTTACACAGGATTTCGACCAGCATTTTTACTTATTAAAAATATTGATCAAACTGGTACATATTGGATTGGTTATGATAATAAAAGACCAGGTTATAATGTTGATAATGGTTTTTTGGAAATGAATTATGCTGGTACTGAAGGTACAACTAAAGATATTATCTTAGCTTCCAATGGCTTTAAACCAGTATTAAGTATAAATGATACAAATCAATCTGGTAAAACTTATATATATGCCGCATTCGCAGAAGCACCTTTTGTAAATTCAAATGGTGTACCTTGTAATGCTCGTTAATGTCCAGAAAAAAGGCAAAGAATATATTTGGGTATACCCATATTAAACAAACAAGAAAAAAGAGACCTGGCAAACATTCAAAAAAATTAAATAAAAAAAATAGGAAGAGAAAAAAATATAGAGGACAAGGAAGATAATTATGGCTACAACACCTGAAACAACAGCACTACAAAAAGGTGCTCTTACGTATGCTCAACCAGAGCAAACGAATACTAAAAAAGCTGTAGATTTAATGGCAACTTTGTTGTCAACGCCAACGTTGCCGACAGGTGCAGCTATAACACCACAAGTACAGCAGATAGCTAGTACAGAATTAATGGGTACTGCTGGATTAACAGGTGCATTAGCTGCAGGAATACCTACAGCACCAACAGCCCCTACAGCGGCTGCAGTTACAGCACCTACTTCTCAGGCAGGAGCTTTACCTACAGCACCAACGGCTGCACAAATGACAGGGGCACAAGTTGGGGGAGCAATTCCTACAGCTACAGCTGCTACAGGAACAGTAACAGCTCCTATGACAGCTGAGACAGGGGCTATTACGGATCCCGCAACCGTTAGAGGTCAATTAGCAGATTTACAAGCAGATGTATCCGCATCGTTAGCTGCAGGAACTCCAATGCCTGTATGGGCACGTGGGGCAGCAGAAGCTACAAAAGCTGCAATGCAGAATAGAGGAATGGGTGCTAGTTCCATGATGGCTGAGGCATTAGCTGAAGGAATCATGAAATCAGCAATTCCAATAGCAGCAGCAGATGCAGCAACATACAAAGAGATGATCTTTCAAAACTTGAATAATCGTCAACAGGCAGCAGTTACTAATGCTAACAGTTATTTTCAAATGGATATGACTAACCTATCCAACACACAACAAACCTCTTTAGCTAATTTAACAACCCGTCAGGCATTCTTATTATCAGATCAGGCATCAACGAATGCAGCGGCACAGTTTAATGCAACCAGTACTAATCAGGTTAATCAGTTTTATGACAATTTAATTTCCCAAATGAATCAGCAGAATTCTCAACGGGTTGATTCGATGGGGCAGTTTTCAACGGCTGAATCCAATAAGATTGCAGCATTGAATGCTAATAATAAAGTAGCAGTTGAAAAAGCTAATATTGACAGAGAGGCTGCAATTAATCAGTTTAATGAAACTTTGGATAATGACAGACAAAAATTTAATGCTGATAATCAAAGAACTATTGATCAATCCAATGTAACCTGGAGACGTGCTATTAATACAGCTAATACAACAGCAGTAAATGCATCAAATCAATTAAATGCACAAAGCATGCTAGAATTATCTAATTATGCTATATCAAATTTATGGCAGCAATGGAGAGATGAAGCAGCATGGGTTAATAATGCATCGGAAAGTGCAGCAAATAGAGCACACAATGCAGCAATAGCTGCTTTAGAAAGAACAACAGAATTAGATGTCAAAGACGCAGATCAGAAATCTAACATGTATGAAATGTTAGGAAAATTTGGTATATCATTAATTTTAGGGAAGAAACCATAGGAGGATAAATGGGATTTTGGACAGGGGTAACAACAGTCGCTAATGCAATAGGGGCAGTTATGAATTTAAGAGGAACACCAGGTGCTCCACCAGCACCATCACTGGTTGCACAAAAACCTAGACTTAGTTTTGAAAGAGGGTCAGTAAGTTTAAGAGAAGGTGCTACAACAGCAGCAGGTCTAGGGGGCTTTAGGATGACTGCACCTTATCCAGTCAAGGAAGCTGAATGGGTATCTTTGCAAAAAAAGTATTTAGCTTATTTAAATATGGCTGAAGCATTTGAAGACCCAGGTAAAGTAAGGCGGGCAATTAAATTAAAGGTATCATAATATGGCAAAGGAATTAGATCAATTAATAAAGGAAGTTCAATTACCTTCACAAAATTATCAGGAACCTCAATACAATCCTTTTGATGCTCCAATACCAGGAGAATCCTTAACAAATACTCCAGGTGCAGCTGCGTGGGAACACCCTCCATCTCATGCAAAAATGGAAGATGCAATTGAATTTATTACAGAAAGAATAACTGAAAGAGAAAATGGAATGAGGGCATTAACCTTAATGGATATTGGAATTCCCATTGAGGCACTAGTAAAAATTATTACTTTCTCTGGATTCCTTGAAGGTAAATGGACAGTTGATGTTGCTAACATGTTAGAACCAATGGTTGCAATGCTTTTAGCACAAATAGCAAAAACTGCAAAATTAAATAATGTTAGGGTTAGTCTAAAAGATCCAACAGATAAACAATTTATGGAAGACGCAACAATGCAGGAAATGGCAATGAAACAAGATGAAATGGCTGGTGAAGAATCAATCCCTGGTCTGACTGAAGCAGCAGCACCAGCAGGATTAATGACAAGACCAACCGCAGGAGTATAATATGGGACTATTAAGTGATTTTTTAACTTCACCATTAGGCGAGGTAGGTTATGGTGCAATGTCAGAGCTTTATGATCAAGCTAACGTAAGAGCTGGTGAACAACAAAAAATGTTCCTTGGTCTAGGTGATGATTTAAGGGCAGAGAGACGGGCTAATTCAGCTTTATTTAATGAAAAATTAAGTAACTTTAGGGCTATGGAATTAGATTTTATAAATAATGCTCCAAAATGGGATCCTAACTTTACGGATAAATCACCAGAAGAATTAAAAGCTCTCTTTGCTCCCATGGGAAGCTATTTAGCAAAAGGAGATACCTTTGTGGGAAAACCTAATGACGTTAGAACCAAGGTTATGCAACTTTTCCAAATGAGTGGTGGCTTTAAAATAGGAGATCCCTATGTAACTGAACAAGAATTTATAGATAAAACTAAAACAGCCAATGCTGCCCCAATAGAAAAATGGTCAGGTCTAGGACATCATACTTTTCAAAATCAAGTTGAATCTTTAACTTTTAAACAACCAGAATTTGAATCTTTAGGAACAGTAGATAGTACTCTTCGTTTAACAGCTGCTAATCTGCCAATGTTTTATCAGCAATTTGCTGGTCTTGATACAAATGCACAGGCTGTTACAGATTTGGCAAGGTTATCCGTATTGAATTATAATGCACGACAAGATGCAACTGTAGGGACTGACTTTAATATTAAAAAATATTTACAACTTAAAGATGAAAGATATAATTGGATTCAAACTAACAGTCCACAACCTATTAGGGAATCGGCTATACTTGAAATGTTAGATATAAGTGACGAGCAACTTCAATCTGTACTAAAATTAGATACAACTTATACAGCAGCAATAACTGGTATTGTAAATAATATAAATCGTAAAATACAATCTGATCCAAATTATGCAGGAAGTTCTGAATTTCTAAATGATAAAGGAAGGATATCGGAACTTATGATTGCTAATCTTAATGAAACTAGTAGTATAACAGACGCAATTAAAACTAAAGAATGGGCAGAAGTTCCTAAAGATGTTGAGATGGCAGAAACTATTTACTATAGAAAACTTCAAGAAACATTCAGTGCAGAGGATGCAGGTTCTATATATGAAAAACACAGAAGGGTTCTTCAAAATCCTGAACTGGTAGACGAACAAATTATTAAATTTGATGCAGAAGGTAATGTATTGCCTGCAGGACAAACAAGTGGGGCTTTGGCAGTTTATATAAACGAAGGTGGGGGAAAAATTTCAGTTGGAGCCGCACCTGGAATGGTAGCTGACGAAGACCAAATACCAGGACGAATAGCTGAAACTTTTCAGTTTATAACTGTACCTCAAGAGGAAGTAGACGCACCTGCAGTATGGGTTGCTGTATCCAATACAGGGGTTATGTTTAAATTACCAGGTGTTAATGCTTTATCATATATAGAAGATCAAAGATATTTTCCACCAGAAGCTGAACGTAAAGATTTAGCAACAGTTACTAATTTTGACCCTAATACCAACGAAGGATTAAATGCATTAAGGGAACATGCTAAAAAAATAATTAGATATGCAATGAATAATCAAATTAAATTAAATTTTTATGATGAAAATTACGTTAAAAGATTAGAAGCTGCTGGAATATTTGGATTAGATACTATATCCAAACAGCCAATTACATATTTTGGACAAAATGAATGGGTTAAAAAAGTAACAGCATACAAGCAAAAACTTAGGTAATGTCAATAGCTAAATTTAAAAATAAAGATGATTATTCAGAAATGAATACTCAGTTACAATTTATGTTTGACACTGGGCTTCATAAAAAACCTAACGCTTACGATGCCTTTGGTGGCCTAAATGCAAAATCATTCTTTAAATTTGATTTAGAAAATGATAATCCCTTTAAACTGGATGAAAACTTTTCAACACGGTCTAGGGGTAATAAGGAAGATAGTTATAGTAATGCCTTCAAGTATGGTTTTAAGGGCAGCGTAGCAAGCGTATGGGAGTTAATTTCAAGTGTCCCTGGAGGTTATGATCGTTTTAGAGATTGGTTTCTGGAGAAATTTGGTGTAGAGCCAACGACAGATTCAATAGCCGATAATGCAAGGGATTATTTTAAGGCAATTGCAAAAAGATATAATCCTGAAATGCTAGGATTAGACCCCCCTTCAACTTATGGAACCAAAGTAGCTGCAGGATTTGCAGCTTTACCTTTAACGGTTGCCCAGTTTTATCCAGCAGTTCGAGGATTAAAAGCTCTGGGAGGTTTGGGAAAGATTGGCAAAGCATTTGCTAAAAGAAGTCTTCCTGGAGGAATAGCAACAACTGAATTTTTAAGGAATTGGGATGATGCTACAGTTTATGAAATTGGAAAAGCTACTGCCTATGGATATGGATTAGGTAAAGTTATTCAGATAGCAAATGCTATGCAAATAATGCCACGAATGGCTACATTTGCAGCAACAGGATTTTTTACTGCAGGATGGAAGGCACCTTTAGATGATAGATTTGCAGCCGCAACGGTATTTGGGTTTGCAGGTGTGTTTGGGCCATTGGCTGAAGGAAAATCTGTATCAAGAGTTGCAACAGATATTAAACTAAGATACAAACAATTAACTGGAGAAATGCCAGCCTGGGATGCTTTAATAGAAAAAGCTAATAGTGCAAAAATAAATCTTGAAGAAGCTAAATCTTTACTTACTGCCCATAATGAAGCCACTAATAAACTTAATGACATTAGAAAAGCTCAAACGGCAGGTAAAAAATATAAACCTTTAACGGACGTAGAAAAATCTAATCTTATTAAAGACCCAAATGAAGTTTATAATTTACGTAATAAAATTGAAGTATCAGAACAATTTTTAGAAGCTAACTACAAAGCTTTATATACAACTAAGGAATATTCAATGAATATTCTTGGGGCTGATTTAAGATCACCACTGCAATTAAAATATGAATTAATTAATCCTGATGGAACAGCTAAGTATCCTGACTTTCGTCCAGGATTTATGACAAAAGCTGCCCTGTATTTAAAACCAGGTAAATTTATTGGACAGGAAAATCCTTTATTTAAATGGGGAGTTGATAAAGTCAATGAATACATTCACAAAGGAGATCATGGTGCAGATATTATTCTTTATGATAATGCTTATGTTCCCAATACACATAAAAATATACTGAGGGGTCAGCAAAAAGGAGAATCCCGTAAGGATTATCTTGTAAGAACTGAAAGTTTTATGGATGCCCATGGTCTAGCTATAACTGCAAGACGGGCTTATACTACAGAAAAGACCTATGGTGGTGGCCTAACTCGATACGAAGTTATTCTAAATAGAAGTCCACTTCAGGCAAAGCAGATTGCTGAGGCAACTATTAATGTTGAACATAATAAAAATATGGAAGCATTAAGTAATAAGGAAAGATTCAACACAGAAAATAAAGATGGATCATATAAATATGACATTACCGACTATGAACTTTCAACTAGATATAGATTAAATCCCGAACAAATTTTAGCCTTCAAAGAAATTCAAGGTGCTTTATCTAGTGCAGGAGATCATTACAATAATGCAATTAAAGACTTTGGTGGTATTAATAAAGAATATAATAAAATTACAAAGGCACCAATTTATTTTCCACACATGTTCCCTGATCAGTTTAATGTATGGGTTTTAAAAGTAAAACCTGATGGAACTCGTGTTCCTATTGAAAATATTGGTGTTAGTGCAAGATGGGAAGCAAACCGTTTAAAAAAACGAATTGAAAATGAACCCCTTATTAAGCGAGGTAATTATATTGTTAATGTTACCAGGGTAAAACGTCATCCATACGGAAAACTTGAAGAAGTTGATTTTCTTAGAAGCCTACGGGCATTTGATATAAGAGGTTTAGAACAAGAAGTAATGATTATTCAGCAACTTTTAAGACAACCTAGCGGATTTGGAAAATTTGCTACAAAAAGAGCTGATCCTTGGGTATTAGGTTTTAAAGGAAGCGAAAGGTATCTTGAGGGAAAACCACTTGCGAAAAAATTGTCACCTAATATGACTCAAGCACATGATTTTGCTGATGTTATTAAAAGTTATGTTAGGGGTGCAATTGGTTTAAAATATAAAATGGAGGCCAAATCTGTTCTTAAAAATGCTTTAGATGAAGTTCCAGCATCAGATGCTGCTCATTCTAAACAAATTAAACCATTACATCAGCTATACCCTAATACAGCAGAGGCTTTGAGAACATGGTCTAATAATGCCTTAGGGCAAGCACAACCTAAGGATGTACTTAAAATAATTGATAATGTTGGTGCACGTTGGATTGGTGAATCAGGATTATCAAATATATTAGGTGGTCTTAACAGAATAACTTTAGCCTGGAAATTGTTATTTGGTAATATGAGATTCATTGGGGCACAAGCTATGCAACCTTATCACATGATTTTTCCAAAATTAGTTGATTTAAAATATCAAGGAATGGAAGAAGGAAAAATTGTATTATCTCAAGTAAAATCTTTTAAAGATCTATTTTTTCCTAGTGCAGAAATTAGAGAAGCTGTAAAATATTTTAAACAAAAAGGACTTATTGAGCCTAAATTTTTAAGAGAATTTACAGGGTCGGCAGGGTTTTTTAAAGTTCCTAAAATAGAAAAGCTTGGAACATTTTTTGGAAATTTTGATAAGATAGCTACGACATTATCATTAAAAGATATGTCAGCAAAAGTTGAACAAGTTAGTAGAATGAATGCAGGAATTATGTTTTATAATTTTCTTAGAAGTGCAGGACATAATCCAAAAAATTCCAGAGCATTATCACGATATCTAGCGGATCAATATATGGTAGAGTACACCCATGTTGAAAGACCACTTATTTATGGTGATGCAGGATTAGGAACTATAGGAAAACCTTTTGGATTATTTAAAACATTCTCTCATAACTATTTATCCCAACTAGTTGAATACATAAATACTTATAAACATACAGGACAGTCCGCACCTCTAGTTGCCTTTCTTGCCCAAATGATATTTGCTGCAGGTCTTTTCGGAACCATAGCTATTGAAACTGCAGACACATTACTAGAAAAACTATCTCCCACTTTAGAGAAATTTACAGGAAAATCAATTAAGGGATTAAAAGAATCAATTCTTACTAGTTCTTTTCCTGATGTAATTAAACACGGAATTCCTTCAGGTATGACTGGAGTTGATTTTACAGCAACTTTAGCAGCCCCTGGACAATCGGTTACTGATTTAATTAGTCTTCCAACCCTGGATATGTGGGGATTAACTCCATTACCAGGAAAATTCTGGAATAAAAGAGCAATTCTTCCAACTTTAACAAACTATCTAATGGTTAGTGCTGCAACTGCAGTAACTCCCAGAACTGCACTAGAGAGAAAGCAAGCAATGGTAGAATTCTTTAAAGCTTCTGCACCTACGTCAATGCACTTTATGATTGAGCAGTATTATAATGGTTTGCCTGTAGGATATAAATATATAAATACAGAAATTCTTCCCTGGATTGATCCTGATGCTTTTGAAGCTTACGCTATGGGACCCACTAGGGATCCCTTTAAAAAAAGTAGGGGTACATTTACTAGAAACGGACACGATTGGTTGGCACGAAAAATGGGTGCTTACTCTATTGAGGAAAAAGAAGTAACTAGACTAATGTATATTGCCACAAGGATAAAAACAGATCTTAAAAATACTTTGGATAACGTTCTTACAACTTCGGCTCATCATTTAATGCGTGATGGATTTATTCCATCAGTTTATTTTGATGAAGCTTTAAAATATGGTGAGAGTCCTGAGAGCTTTCTTAAAAAGGTCCAAAATAGAATTGATTTACAAACATCTGATTTTATAGAAAGGGCATTGAAGCAAACTAAAAGTAAAGAACATGTAGCACGATTAAATGAGATAAGAGAAATTATTAATTCTAAATATATGTATAATCGATAATATGAAACAGCCTAAAACAACCAGTGAACATATCATAGCTCTTTATGGGCACATAAAGGGACTGAAGTCAGCTATATGCA
>Ga0114899_1002398_pt1 | contig 10046 bp, 10 predicted proteins | sample MalvireepMed_215_FD_83497 | JGI IMG/M metagenome (GOLD analysis project Ga0114899, IMG submission 83497) | Marine viral communities from the Global Malaspina Expedition - Malaspina viral metaG DeepMed_215 | ecosystem: Environmental > Aquatic > Marine > Oceanic | place: Mediterranean Sea... | reverse complement strand
GATAAATAAGCTGTCTCAATAATCACCTTCATCAGGCAGCCAGCTTCATGAATGAGATGAGCGCACTTGGCCAGTTCTACCTTCACCCAGGGCATTCCTTCCTTAAAGGCCGAAATGTTCATCACAATATCCAACTCATTGGCTCCTTGTTCGATGGCTCTTTTTATCTCAAATTCTTTGACTTCAGTCTGGTTATAGCCCAGGGGGAAACCGATTACCGTTACCAGTTGAATATCGCTGTCATTCAGTTCCCTCGATGTTTTTTTCACCCAAAAAGGTGGAACACAAACGCCCAGAAAACCATGTTCTTTAGCTTCCGAAATTAAAAGATCGACATCTTTGGCCACCATAGTAGGCTTAAGAGCCGTGTGTTCTATATAGCGGTTAATGCCCATCGACATAGTCTTGTAGGTAGACAAACTTATCAGTTAGAGTGCCTCCTTTTGTAATAGTGGCTCTTGCAATAATGGCATCCTTATCTTCACCCAAGAGGTTGGGCAAAATGTGAGTCATAAACTCTTTCCCAAAATCTTCCGAAGCATTTCTTGGTAGTTCGCAAGGCAGATTATCTACCGCCATTACTGTGATATTACCTTCATCGGTAAAGGCTTCTTCTACCCTGTCATTGCTAGGGTTGTAGTCGTAAACCGGGTCTTCAATAGTGCTTGGCTGTTTGGTTGAAGGAATTGAACCTTCAATGTCGCAGGTGATATCGGCAATGACGTGAATCTTAAAGTCATTGGCCGAAATATCTTCTTTAGTGAATAAGACAGGGGCTCTAGGGTCCCAGAAAGCTCCGGCTATCAATAAATCAGCCTTTCTGGCGTATGGAAGGAAGCTGGATTCATACTTGGTCGGGTCAGCGTAGAATTCATCTCTATCGAAAGTACCTCCGGCAATCCTTTTGTTATAGTCCCTTGTATTCAACTGAGTGTAAACCGGCTCATTGAAATACTCATTCAGGAACTCTGCAGGACTTACTTTCCTTATTTTCATTCCATCGAGAACTTCCATAGCGCCTTTGGAAACACGGCCTCCACCTGTCAGCAAAATCTTGATCCTCGGTAAATCCACCTTTCTGAATTCGGTCTTCAGATCATCCAGATCATAACAAGTATGCGCAGGTCTTAGGTGGAACAGGTTATAACGCTTGCCATAAGTGAGGATGCCATTGTAGGCCCCTACTATACCGGCATATCGGCCAAAGGCAATGAGTCGTTTGCCGTTTTTGTTGGTCAGACACTCCCAATCAATCAGCCTGATTTTCTTTTGCATGATGGCTTGAAGTAAGTGACGGTTGTACTCCTGTTTTTTGATGGTATGGGAGAAAAAGAAGTGAGTCTTGCCATCGGCCAGCATGTTCAAAGGAACTTCCTTTACGCCCAGGATAATCTCACAATCTGAAACATCATCCACCATAATTGCACCCGCATTAGCATACTCTTCATCTTTGAAGCATCTGATATGGCTTCGCTGACATTTGATTTCTACTGATGGATTCAGGTCTAAAATGGATTTAACCTGGGTGGGGGTTAAAGGCACTCTTCTGTCGATGGGCACCTTTCCTTCTTTGATGATTCCTATGGTGAGTTTTGCCATGATGCAAAATTATGATTCTGCCAGCATGAACCAACTACTTGGAGAAGCTTTGCATTAGCTCCTCAGCCAATTGCTCTACATAATTAGCAGCATTCTGCATGGAATCTTTAAAACTACCGGCATTCTGTCTTACCTCATAAATTTCTTCCACCCCAAGTTGAGCCTTCACCTTTACGATTTCTTCCGCTATTCCACAAATTATACCTATCGGTATATTATGTTGTTTAGCCTTATTGCAAACACCTGAGATCACCTTGCCGCTCAGTGTCTGCCCATCCAGTTTTCCCTCCCCAGTAATGATTAAATCTAAGCCTGTAAGGTGCTTATCAAAGTCGAGTATTCGGAAGACCTGATCAATTCCGGACTTCAGCTCAGCATTCAGGAAACTCATTAGTCCATAACCCAGGCCTCCTGCAGCTCCAGCCCCGGGCTTTGTTTCATTTCCATTAGCCAGAAGTCTGGCAAGATTTACGAGACCTTCATCGAGCTTTAGAATCTCTGTGCTACTGGCTCCTTTTTGTGCTCCAAAAACACGAGATGCTCCATTAGGACCTGTCAGCGGATTTTGAACATCTGAAAGGACAACGAAATGAACTCCTTGGAATCGCTCAAGCGGAGACAGGTCCATTCGGGCTATCTGGTTCAGGTCACCTCCTCGAATAGCCTTTAGCTGCTTATCGGTCTTTGTGAAGAACTTAACACCAAGGGCTTCTGCCATACCACAACCTCCATCGTTGGTAGCGCTTCCACCTATCATGACAAAGATTTCTTTGGCTCCCTTTTCAACAGCATCGGCTATTAATTCCCCGGTACCGTAGGTAGAGGTTTTCATGGCAGACTTTTCGAAGCTCTTCAGCAACGGTAAACCGGAAGCTTTGGCCATTTCTATATAAGCCTTGTCGCCATTCAATAGATAGTGCGCCTTTATAGGCCTGAAAAGAGGATCAGAAACTTCAAGCTCTATTCTCTGAGCTTTGAGCTCCTTTTCCAGTATCTCCAGGGTGCCTTCACCACCATCAGCCAAGGGGAGTTTAATTACCTCCGCATTCTTTCTGACCTTCCTGACACCTTTTTCAACGGCATCACAAACCTGATATGCTGTTAAAGAATTCTTGAATTTGTCTGGCGAGATGAGAATGCGCATGGTTCAATTTAGTCAGCCATCAGGTCTAAAACTACTGCTGCGGTCCAGGAAAAGTGTGGACCGCCATATCCTCTGGTTAATTCATCGGCCACAGCTCTTCGCGGATCGAAGTATTCATAGAAGCCCAGATTGTTCACAAGTTCCAGAAAATCCCATTTCAAAATATTGGCAGTGCCATGATGCCCATACTTCTTGCAGCCCTGATAAAGCAGCCAATTCATCTGAGACCACACGGGGCCCTTCCAGTATTTCTTAGGATCGAAAATCCAGTGATCGGGATCAAAGCTTGGCATAATGCGATAGCCGTCTTCGCGCTCACCCAAAAAGTCTATATAGTCTATGAGCTTCTCCGCCCTCTCCTGATTTGGGATTCCTGCATAAAGTGAGACAAAGGCACCAATTTCCTTCAGCTTGATGTGTTTCTTATTTCGCAAATCATAAGGAGCATACATGTCTAATTCATCTACCCACAACTTTTCATCAAACGACTTTTTGCTCAGCGCATTCAATTCTTCGATCTCCCTGGTGTCGAAACCGAACTCCTGCCCAAGGCTGATGAGAGAGTCGTTCGACTTGATGAGCACTGCATTATATAAGGTGTCCTGAACTACGAAAGGTGATTCCTTAGCAATTTCAATACCCCGATACTGATGCTTCTTCCCCATCTCCATGAGGTAGACATAGATGTCATAATCACGATCAGAAGGTCTTTCGGAGGGATCGGCTTTCTTATTATCGTATCGCTCATAGGGAGGCAAATCTTCTTTATTGATGGGAATGGTTTTCACCAGATCGTCCCACAAAGGGGAATTGTCTCTTCCCGATGCCCAGGGGTGATAGATGTAAATAAGCCCTTCATTTTCAGGATCACGGTGGGTATAATAGTATTTGTGCAGCTTAAAGAGTTTCGGCAGGAAGGCTTTGATGAAGTCCTTTACCTCCTGACTCTTCGGATGCATTTCGTAAATCCTCTCCAGAATGAAGGCATGCACAGGTGGTTGCGTAATTCCGGAAGTTTCCACCTTTTTAGTGGCCCTCGGCACCTTACTCGACTGCCAGTAGTTGGGGCCAGGAAAGTAACCCTCTTGTTTCTTTGAATGGAAGATAATATGGGGCAGCATTCCGTTTTCCCACTGTCCATCGAACAGCGCTTCCAGCTCTAAAAAGGCTCTTTTCACATCGAATTGAGCGAAGCCCATGGCCACAAAGCCTGAATCCCAGTTCCATTGATATGGGTAGAGATTGCTACTAGGCACGGTATATCTGCCGTCCCAGGTATTGTCATGTAAAATTTGTACTGCTTCTTTTTTCAGTCGTGAGAACTGACTGGTAATTTTCTTGAGATTGTCCATAAACCTGATTAGCATATAAAATAGGCCATCAGTGGCAAAATCAAAAATGAGGTTGGGGTGGCTATATGATGTTCAACGTCCCAAAGGTGTCCACCCCCTACCCCCGCCCCCAAAGTCTCGGGGCGGGGGACACTAAGGCCAGAGCTTTTGCTTTTAAGACCTTGCAAATCAGTATCCTTACAGTCTATGGTTGTTTGAATTGTAAATGCCTCGTCTCATGTCCTCCGCTGGCGGAGGTGTCCGAAGGACGGAGGTGGATTAACAATTCCTTTCATATACCTCAAAAGAGCACTTCAATTTTACTTACAAATGCTACACAATGACGGTTACTGGTGCTTCACCTGGTACCTCAGCTCCATTACTCCTGAACTGTAGACTTTGGAGCTGGTAAGCTCCAAATGCTGCATTAATTCCGCATCTGAGAAGATGGGAATGCCCTTGCCCACGATAAAGGGCATGACGTGGACAATCATTTCATCGAGCAAACCGGCCTGAAGGCAGAGGGTGTTTACCTCTCCTCCACCAATGAGCCAGATGTTCTTTCCAGGTTGTTGTTTGAGTTCTGAAATCCTTTGGGCATGTTCCGAAGAAATGAACGTAACATACTCGTCTTCAGTGAGATTCCTGTTTCGGGTGAACACATAGTTCTTCTGCTCTTTATAAGGAAAAGGCATATCGAAACCCAGTACCTGTTGATAGGTGGTATTCCCCATTATTGTGGTATCGATGGTTTCCATAAAAGCAGCATAACCATAGTCTTCATCCTTGGGATGGTTAATGGTGTCCAGCCACCCGACTCCACCTTGAGCATCGGCAATTTTGCCATCCAGACTAATGGCGATATAAGCAATCAACTTTCTCATCGGATTGAATATCTTAAGATAGTTTTCAATTTACTCTTTTCTGTCCTCATTGGATCATTGAGGTAGATTTCATGATGCTTTCCGACCACCTCAAAACCTTCTCTCTGAGCAAATTGCAGGAGCTTTTGAATAGAAGGCCATTCTTCTTCGTAGGAACCCATATGCAAAATCTGAAGACTCAGCCCTTCATGAATTTCTTCGAACTGAAGTTTGTGATTGGTAGGGAGTTTATCATCGGCCACCAGAGAAAACTGAGCGTCTCCAACATCTGTTCTGCCAATGAAATCGGGCATGCGTAACATGAGTTTCCAGCACCATTGGTCGCGGGGGCTTTTTTCGAATGGTGTTTCTCCTTCCACCCACCAGAAAGCTTCCAGCTTAGGAACTACAAAATCGAGCTCATTGGCTTTGCTACTAAACTTTACTTTGTAAGCCAGTGCATATAAATGGCCGATGGCCTCTTCAAAAATGGGGTTCTCAGGAGCACATTTCCCTGAAATGGTGAGGTAATAATAGGGTTCGAGATTGACGATCTGGGGTTTTTCGGCTGCGGTGTAGTATTCCGGATAGGCCTTTTTGAGATCGAGCTTTTCCATGGTTGTGATCATAGCTGTTGATTTTTTAAGCAAGTAAACAGCCACTAGTGACAACCCTATGTCAGTAGGTTTGGGAAAAATTTTAGTATTGAAAAAAGGCCCTATTAAAATACTAGGGCCAGGTTGAAAATCAGCTACTTTATTCAGGGCTTAGATTAATCTGCCGTCTTAAGTCATCAACTTCTTTTAAAACAGATTCGAATAAATCCTCATAACGTCTCGTATCCAAAAGATAATAGTCTTCCTTCTCGGTTATTTTTTCATAGATAGTTTTCAGCCCTTCATCCAGTCTTGATACTTTCCCAATAAGGTCAATGGCTAAATATGCGTTGAATTCGAGCAATTGTCGCTTGGTCATTTTTTCTATCTTGTTCATAGGTTTTTCTTTTAATTCAACCGCAACCTAAATTAAACAGGAGAGAAAATTCGCCTCACAATTTTACTTGAACCAATATATTTCCCTCATTCATAATTCCTCCTCAACTCTTCCGCTCTTTTCTGCATAATGGTAAGCAGCTTGTCTGGTGAGACAATTGTTACTGAATCTCCCAACATGGCGAGCCAGCGGGAGAAGTATTCGAGGTGGGGCACGAGGAATTTCATTTCCTTACAATCGCCTTGGTCTACTTCACTCACAAAACCCTGATAGTATTTCTGATTCACAATGTACCGCGCAGCTTCTCCTTTGATCAGAACAATCACTTCTTCCAGCTCACCTCCATAGGTCAGTCGCTTAATGAACTCTTCATAGGGTTCCCTTGGATTAAAATTCTGGTCAATGATTTCCAGCTTTACGAGCCTGTCTACTCTGAAATCTCGTGGCCCTTGTCGCAGGAGGCAGTAGGCCAGCAAATGCCAGCTGTTTCCATAATACACTAAACCCATGGGCTCTACTTGTCGCTCAGTCATGTCTCCACTGTGATTAGAGTAGTACTTGAATTGCAGTACCTTCTGCTCAATCATGGCCTTCTGAATGGTAGCCATGAAGTTGTTCGGAAACTGATCATCTATCTGAATAGGCGGATGATTAACCTTTATCTGTTCTTCCAGCTTTTCCAATCCTTCTTTCTGAGCGGTCTTGAGCACAGACTTAATTTTGAGCATAGCATTGGTAAAATGCTCCTTGATGGATCTGTCGGTCTGGCCTTCAATCAACTTGGAACCAAGCACCAAGGCGTTAGCCTCCTCCTCACTGAACATGACTGGTGGCAGGTGATAGCCATCCATAATGAAGTAGCCTTTACCGGCCTCAGCACCAATGGGTACACCCGCTTCTTCCAGGGCTCTTACATCTCGGTATACAGTACGCAGGCTGATATCAAAATGGTCAGCGATTTCCTGTGCGGTGATGAGCTTCTTGGTCTGAAGCTGAATGAGCATGGCGGTGAGGCGGTCTATTCGGTTCATGGGTCGTTAAATTTAGGGTTTTTATGTTGACTCACCCCTGACAGCTGCGCTGTCTTTCCCCTCTCTTTGAAGAGAGGGGAGAAGATACCTGGAAATTGAGATTCCGAAATGACGAAACCAACCAAAGATTCCCAATCATGTATCTAATGGCGGTTGCCAAATAATCCTTATCATTGCGGCATGTGGCTAGATCACCTGATCTTATTTGTTGGTTGGTTGTTATTCTATGGTATTCATAGTGCTTTGGCGACTGAGAAAGCCAAGTCTGCACTTAGAATCAGTCCCAGGGCTTACCGCCTGCTTTACAATTTCATCAATACAGTCTTATTTTTTGGAATGCTCCTGTTGGGTGCTATGATTTATAGTGTGCTGCTTTTCCCGCCATCACCTTTCTCTAATTATACAGGTTTAATGCTGGCAGCTATCGGTCTGTTTGTGATCAAACGGGCTTTCAGAAATTACAGTACCGGGGCATTTCTGGGTTTAAAGAAAGATATGGGTGAGAGCTTGAAAACTTCAGGCATACAGGCCAAGGTTCGGCATCCGCTATATACCGGAACACTACTGTTGGTGATAGGCTATGTATTTTTCAACCCGCAACTGACGAGCCTTACCATTCTACTGGCATTGCTGGTTTACTTACCTTTCGGTATCAGGTGGGAAGAAAGGAAACTGATTAAAATGTATGGAGAGGAATATGAGAACTACAGAAAGTCAGTTCCAGCCTTGTTTCCATCATTGAACTTTAAAAAGCAATCGACTTGAAACAGAAGATTACCGGCTGGATTGCCGTTTTGGGGTTATGTCTTGTTTTAACAGGAATTATCAGTCGTTTTGTGGGTTTCCTCACGGTTGACCAGCGAACCGGCTTCTATGTTATTGGCTTTTCCATGATGCTACTGGGCACTATTTGGAAAGTGGTTTTAGAAATGAATGAAAGGGAGCACTGACTACTCTTCTTCGTCAGCCCCACCTTTTAACTCGTCCAGATCGTCCCTGTCGCGAAGCTTCTTATCATCCACTTTCTGATTCAGAAACTCATTGATTTTATCTATTGACAGCGTCTTGCTGATTTCACCAAAGGAGTCGATGTTCAATTCAAGACCATCCAGCTCTTTGGCTACTTTAGGTTTCTCCTGTGATTTTTTCTTTGCCATAATGACTTATTTAATTCAGTACGTCAGAGGCCTTTTTGATTCTGTCGTAAACCTCCTGAGCACCTAATATTTCTACAATTTCCATCAGATCGGGACCACCTGCCTGACCGGTCAGTGCCAATCTGAGCACCGGCATCACTCTACCTAACGGCATTTGGTTTCTTTCCAATACTTCCGTCAGCAATTCCTTAGCAGAGTCCTTATCAAAAGATGATTGCTCTTTCAATTCACTGGCAAATTCCAACAAACTGGAAGCGGCTTCTTCGCTCCATTTCTTTTTGGCTACTTTCTCGTCATATTCAGTTGGTGCCTCAAAGTAGAATTTACCGGCCTCAGGCATCTCCTGAATGAAGGTTACCCTTTCCTTTAACGAAAGCGCAATGGCTTTGGCTCTTTCTGGGGCTACATCAACATCGATCAGAGACCTGAATTGATTAGCCAATGTGTCATCGTCCATGAACTTTAGGTACTGCTGATTGAACCACTTGGCCTTCTCAATATCGAATTTGGCTCCCGATTTATTAATTCTATCCAGACTGAAGGCTTCAATTAGATCATCAATAGTGAAGAGTTCTTTTTCTCCTCCAGGGTTCCAGCCTAAGAATGCCAAAAAGTTGATGAAGGCATCTGGCAAGTAACCTGTCTCTCTGAATCCAACTGACAATTCTCCCGACTCGGGGTCAGTCCAGTTCAGAGGGAAAATCGGAAATCCCAACTGATCGGCCGCTCTCTTACTCAACTTTCCGTTGCCATCAGGTTTAAGAAGCAAAGGTAAATGAGCGAATTCAGGGGCTTGCCAGCCAAAACTTTCATAAAGAAATACGTGCAAGGGTGCTGAAGGCAACCATTCTTCTCCACGAATGACATGGGTAATTTCCATCAAATGGTCGTCTACAATATTCGCCATATGATAGGTGGGCATACCGTCAGATTTCATCAGAATCTTGTCGTCCAGTGTTGCGGTATTCACCACAACCCAGCCTCTGACAATATCTTTGAACCTCACATCTTCATTACGTGGCAGCTTAATTCTAATGACATATGGCTCACCAGCATCGAGTTTGGCCTGAGTTTCTTCCGCAGAAAGCGTCAATGAGTTTGACATCTGCATACGGGTGACCGCATTATACTGAGGGTTAGCTACTCTGGCTTCTTTCAGTCGATCGCGCATAGCATCGAGCTCCTCAGGCGTATCAAAAGCATAGTAGGCCTTGCCTTCATCGAGCAGCTGTTGTGCATATTTCAGGTAGATGTCCTTCCTTTCAGACTGTCTGTAGGGTCCGTAGTTACCTCCATAGTTTACGCCTTCATCTGGAGTAATTCCAGCCCATTTTAACGATTCTTCGATGTATTCTTCCGCTCCTGGAACAAATCTGGTCTGGTCAGTATCCTCAATTCTGAGAATAAAGGTTCCATTGTTCTTTTTGGCAAAAAGATAATTGTACAAAGCCGTTCGGACTCCTCCAATATGTAAAGCTCCCGTTGGACTTGGGGCAAAACGTACTCTAACGCTCATGGTCTTTTGTAATTAGGCCGCAAATATATAAAGTCTGAGAGGAAGAATTGTTTTAGACCTTAAAGATCAACTGCAATACAGGAAATCTCTACGTTCACATCTTTTGGAAGTCGGGCCACCTCCACAGTCTCTCTCGCTGGCGGATCAGCCTTGAAATACTGACCATAGGCTTCATTAATGGTGGCAAACTGATTCATGTCTTTGATGAAGATGCTGCATTTCACCACATTTTTGAAGGTCATACCAGCTTCTGAAAGAATGGCTTCGAGGTTCTTCATTACCTGATGCGTCTCCTCAGTAATATTTTCGTTGATCATTTCACCGGTAATCTGGTCGAATGGAATTTGACCTGAAACAAACAACATATTGCCGGCTTTAACTGCCTGGCTGTATGGCCCGATGGGTGCTGGGG
>Ga0114899_1002397_pt1 | contig 10047 bp, 10 predicted proteins | sample MalvireepMed_215_FD_83497 | JGI IMG/M metagenome (GOLD analysis project Ga0114899, IMG submission 83497) | Marine viral communities from the Global Malaspina Expedition - Malaspina viral metaG DeepMed_215 | ecosystem: Environmental > Aquatic > Marine > Oceanic | place: Mediterranean Sea... | reverse complement strand
TTGCTGGACAGTTGCGAGTGACGAGAAGCGAGTCACGAAAGGCCAAAACCGGGATAGGTTTTCGCAACTCGTACCTCGTCACTCGCTTATTGCCCGGGCAACCACAGCACGCCACAATGTCTTAACCGTTTTTCACCCTATGGTATGCCGTGCTGCCCCTGGTCTATCACCCCGATTACAGCTTTCCCTTTCCCGGCGAACACCGTTTCCCCATGGAAAAGTTCGGCCTGTTGCATGGCCATTTGCGGGCGGCGGGGATAGCGCACGGGGGCAACGAATTCCGTCCGGGGAGAGCCAAGGCCGCCTTGCTGGGGCAGGCCCATTGTCCGCAGTATGTCTCTGATATCGTTGCCGGCACCCTGGATCAGAAAGCCCAGCGTCGCCTGGGGCTGCCGTGGAGCGAGGGGCTGGTCAAACGTACCTGCATTGCCCCCATGGGCACCCTGCTCACCGCCCAGCTTGCCCTGAAACAGGGGCTGGCCTGCCACCTGGCCGGTGGTACTCACCATGCCCATTACGATTTCGGTTCCGGTTTCTGCATCTTCAATGACCTGGCCTTTGCGGCGAAACAACTGCTGGCCAGCGGGGCGGTGGAGCGCCTGCTGATTTTCGATTGTGATGTGCACCAGGGTGATGGCACCGCCGCCATGCTTGTGGACGAACCGCGCGCCTTTACCTGTTCGATTCATTGCGAGAAAAACTTTCCGGTGCGCAAACAGCGCAGCGATCTGGATGTGGGCCTGCCGCTGGGCATGACCGACCAGGATTATCTGGACACGGTGTTCGAGACCCTGGAAGCCCTGCTCGATACGGTTTGTCCACAACTGGTGCTTTACGATGCCGGCGTGGATGTTTTTGAACATGATCCTCTGGGCCGGCTGTGTATTTCCGAGCAGGGTATCGCCGACCGGGACCGGGGCGTCATCGAGCGCTGCCGCCGCCGGGGAATACCGGTGGCCACGGTGATCGGCGGCGGCTACGATGATGATCGTGAAGCGCTGGCGCGGCGGCACGGCATCGTTATAGAGCAGGCATTTGAGTTGCAATTTGAAAGTTAAAAGTTGAAACGCGGTCAGGGCCGGTAGTGAGTAGACCCCCTACGGTCCGCGCTGCAAGATCGAAAGTACCAGTCGCTAATTACAATGGCGAATGGCAATCCGGTATGACGCTACGTTTTGTGTCGCTTGCAACTTTTAACTTTCAACTTGCAACTGCTCCGAAGGAGCTCTCATGTCCAAAGCCTTATTAATCATGGCCCATGGCAGTCGCAGTGACACTGCCAACGATGAATTCCGTGCCCTGGTGGAAACCGTGGCGGAGTCCGCCCATGGGGCGGGTGAGGAATACGTGGCGGTGCTGCCCTGTTTTCTGGAGCTGGCACAGCCTTCTCTGGTGGAGGCCATTCAGCAACTGGAGCACCAGCCTGTTACCCGTGTGCAGCTTTATCCGCTGTTCTTCAACAAGGGAAAACATGTGGGCAAGGACATCCCTGCCCAGGTGGAAGAGGCCCGACAACGTTTCCCCGATCTCACCATCGAGCTGCTGGATTATTTCGGTAACGCCAAAGGGTTGTCGGCGTTGGTGCTCAATCACATTGCTGAACAGGCGTAGGTAGCATTGTCATGGATGACACGGCTTTTGCCCGACAGGTTCATACCCTGTTTGCCCGGGAATCTCGCCGGGTGCTGGCCACACTGATTCGTTTGCTGGGGGATTTCGACCTGGCCGAGGATGCCCTTCAGGAAGCTTTTATAGCGGCCCTGCGCCAGTGGCCCGAGGACGGCATTCCCGATAACGCCCGGGCCTGGCTGGTGTCCACTGGCCGTTTCAAGGCCATCGACCAGCTGCGCCGCAGCGCCCGCTACGACCAGATCCTCAACCAGCAGGCCGACCAGTTGGCGGCCCGGGCGGTGGTGGAGATGGAGGTGGAAAACCTGGCCATCGAGGATGACCGGCTGCGGCTGATCTTCACCTGCTGTCACCCGGGCCTGGCCCAGGACGCCCAGGTGGCACTGACCCTGCGGGAAGTCTGTGGCCTGACCACGGAAGAAATCGCCCGCGCCTTTCTGAAAAAACCGTCCACCGTGGCCCAGCGCATCGTGCGCGCCAAGGGCAAGATCCGCGATGCCAAAATTCCCTACGAAGTGCCGGAGGGTGATGAACTTTTCGAGCGTCTGCAATCCGTGCTGCAGGTGATCTACCTGGTATTCAACGAGGGCTACCTGGCATCGGCGGGGGAGCAGTTGCTGCGCCATGATCTCAGTGAGGAAGCCATTCGCCTGGCGGAGCTGGTACTGGCCCTGTTGCCGCGCCCGGAGCCGGAGGCCCAGGGCCTGCTGGCACTGATGCTGCTGCACCATGCCCGCCGCGCCACCCGCACTACCGCCGAGGGGGAGCTGGTGTTGCTGGAACACCAGGACCGCAGCCTCTGGGGCCGGGAAGAAATCGCTCGCGCCGATGAACTGGTGCGCAGCGCCCTGATCACCCAGCGTTTCGGTCCCTACACCCTGCAGGCGGCCATCGCTGCGTTGCATGCTCAGGCACCCAGTAGCGACGCCACCGACTGGGGGGAGATTGTCGGCCTGTATGACCTGTTGCTGACACGGATGCCCAGCCCCATCGTGGCCCTGAATCGGGCGGTAGCCGTGGCCATGCGTGATGGCCCGGAGGCCGGCCTGTTGGCGTTGGAGCCGCTGATGGAAGACGCCATCCTGCGCGATTACCACCTGGCCCACGCCGCTCAAGCGGACATGCACCGCCGGCTGGGTCAGCGGGAGCCAGCCCGTAACGCCTATCAGGCCGCCCTGGAACGCGCCTCGCAGCCCGCCGAACAGCGCTTTCTGCGCCAGCGGCTGGCGGAGTTGGGATAAGGCTTTTTTTACCACAGAGGGCACAGAGTCACAGAGGGTAAACCCTGCCAGCTGACAGCGGTTTTCCTGTTTCAGCGATGCCGGTGTATCAGGCAACATGCCGGGAAAGCGCCAGATTCTGCGTATTGGTTACTCTCAATGACTCTGTGTCCTCTGTGGTGAAAAAGGTTTTAGGGGGTTGGAAGAGCCGTTCGCGGTGCGAGACACCGCTCCCACAGGTGAAAAAAATGTCTGACTTCTGTCGAAATGGTCTCTTTTCTTTCGATTCCTTGATAAGACAATCTGGATCAAGGAGATGACCATGAGCACTGAACGTACGATTGAGGATCTTGTCCGCCGCTGGCTGAAGGGCGCGGCCAGCAACGATGTGGATGCGGTGATGGCGCTTTATCACCCGGCCATCCGCTCCTTTGATGCCATTCTGGCCATGCAGGTGGAAGGTGCGCCGGCCTATCGGGAGCACTGGAAGAAATGCATGGAAGCCTGTCCCGCCGAGCCGTTCTTCGAAATGTATGATCTGAAGGTGGACACGGCGGACACCCTGGCGGTGAGCCACAGCCTGACCCATTGCGGCGCCACCGTGGACGGCGAGAAACAGGGGGGCTGGATGCGCGTTACCCAGGTATGGCAACGGGACGGTGACCAGTGGCAGATCCTGCATGAGCACTTTTCCAGCCCCTTCAACCCGGAAGACATGTCACTGATCATGGACTGGCAGCCGGATCACACGCCGGTACGCTTCAGTTAAGGAGAGAGCCCGATGAAATATTTATGCCTGGTGTATTACAACGAGGCGGCCATGCAGGAACGTGGTGATGATCACTGGCAGTCGTTGAACAAGGAATGTCAGTCCTATAGCGGTGGGCTGAGTGAGTCCGGTGTGATGCTGGACGGCTCCGCCCTGCAACCGGTATCCACGGCCACTACGGTGCGGATGCGCGATGGGCAGGTCAGTGTCACCGACGGGCCTTTTGCGGAAACCAAGGAACAGCTCGCCGGCTTCTACCTGATCGAGGCCAACGACCTGAACGATGCTATTCGCGTGGCCAGCCGCATTCCGCCGGCCCGTTATGGCAGCATTGAAGTGCGCCCGGTGCGGGATATTTATGACCACTCTTCGGACAAGGTCCCCTACGCGGACGCGTTGAAAGCGCCTTGATTGGAACAGTAGGAGCTTGCTTGCAAGCGAACCACGGTGGCTGTGAGTCATCGGGTTCGGCTGCAAGCAGCCTCTTACCGTCTTTTTTGTGGGAAGCGATGCTCGCATCGCGAATAACAACGGTTTCTCTGGCTCCCTCGCCATGCAGGCATCGCTTCCCATCATAAAAAGGCTTTGCCAGAGATTCTTTAATCAAAGGTCTTGGCAAACACCAACCCGCCCCACAGCACATTGCGATCCCCCACACCTTCCTTTAGTTCAGAGGTGTGGCCGCGCAGTACATAGCTGAGCCGGTAGCCGTCGTTGAAAGCCCAGGTGTACCCCAGCCAGGCTTCGGCCACGCCATGGTTGACCTCGTCACTGTCGTAGCTCACGTCACTGTCGCGGAACTGGCCTTGCAGAAAGGCGTTGTAGGCCCGGCCCACCAGGGCGATGCCGCCCCACAGATAGTGTTCGTTGTCCTGACTCATGGCGGTGGCGTTGTTGCGCTCCCCGTAGTGGGCCAGCTCCGGGCTAGTCTGCCACCAGGGGGTGCGCAGGCGACCGGCGCGGAAACTCAGGCTCCAGCGGGCTTCGGTCAGGTAGCCCACCGAGCCTTCCACGGTGCTTTTCACTTCCAGTCGGTCGGATGACACCGGCAGGATTTTCTGCCGGGCCAGCGCATAGCGGAAGGTGGGTTCGCCGCCGTCACTGACCTGATGCTCCCAGCCTTCCGCCCGGTCGCTGCCAATTACCTTGTGGACCCCGTTCTGGATATCACCGGCCAGATCCAGGCCCATGGCACCCACGGTCAGCGCGCTGTGCCAGGCCACCTGTCTGGCCGGATCCACCTGCACCCGGCTGCTGGAGAGGTATAGCAGGCTGGCGTAGGGGCGGTCGTCATACAGCGGGGTCTCGGCTTCTTTGTCTTCCGGGGTGAAACCAAAAATGCCGGCTTCGAAGCTGTGACCCTCCACGCCGCTGTCGGTGATGTCCGCCACGCCCACCAGCCGGTCCACCCAGCCCAGCGGGGTATCCAGGGACAGGGCGAAATCCCGGGCTTTGGTGCCGGTGGCAGCAACGCTGATGCCGTAGGTGTAGTCCTGGTCGCGGCTGCCGGGTACCAGCAGGTCGTTGTCCAGAGTCAGGGACCAGCTGCCGGTTTCCCTTTCCTGTTCCGGCTCGATGCGGGGGCGACGTGGGCGCTGTTCCGCGAAGGCCGGATCGCTGGCCCGGGCCAGTCGCACAGTATCGGTGTTCTCAGCGCTGATGCCCGGCGTTGTCATGCTGGCCAACAGGGTAACAAGCAGCGCCGTCATGCCCGGTTTGCCGGTGGGGCTGCGGCGGGAATGGGTAAAACCGGTCTGTCTCTCTGTGTGTGTCATGGCTCCGTGTCCACCTGTGCGCATTCGGGTTACGTTTGCTGCGCGTACAGTAGTCCCGGCACGCGCAATGGCGATATTGCGTTGCTGGGCGGTTATTGCCTGTTTCTGCAGAGAGTTGTCGTTATGCCAGCGGTGACGGTTCAGTGAATGTGACCGTCTGAATCATGGTGACAAGGATGGGCGGGAACCGTTTGATGAAACAGCGGAACTGGCTGGGCGATTTAATCGATTTTTTCGAACTTTACAGTCTGGGGCGGCAGTGTACCTGGGTGGCACAGTGACCGGATGCCTGTCCGGGGCGTTGTTTTCTGTCATTGAGCGGTTCCCTGTCCCGCGCGTAGCCTTTGATCAAGGTTTCACCCGTTAATCATGTGTGAGGAGAGGCAAGGTGGCAGAGGCATATATCGTAGCGGCGGTGCGTACCGCCGGTGGCAAGAAGAATGGTCGGCTGAGCAAGGTGCACCCGGCGGATATGGGCGGCCGGGTGATTGATGCGGTGGTGGATCGTATCGGTGTGGCCCCGGAGAAGGTGGACGACGTGATCTTTGGTTGCGTGAGCCAGATCGGGCCGCAGACCTTCAATGTGGCACGCACCTCCATTCTCAGCTCCTGTCTGCCGGAATCCGTGCCCGGCGTGACCATCGACCGCCAGTGCGGTTCCTCCCAGCAGGCCATCCATTTTGCCGCCCAGGCGGTAATGAGCGGCACCCAGGATCTGGTCATCGCCGGTGGCGTGGAGTCCATGAGCCAGGTGCCGATCGGTTCCCCGGTGATGGCAGTGAAGGAAATGGGCAATCCGTTTACTGGTGAAATCAGCAAGCGTTATCCCGGCGAGACGTTCAGCCAGTTTCTGGGCGCCGAGCGCATGGCCGAGAAGTACGGGGTGAGCAAGGCTGAGCTGGATCAGTTTGCCTACGATTCCCACAAGCGGGGCGCCGCGGCTACCGAAGCGGGTCGTTTCAAGGACGAGATCATTCCGGTGCCGATTACCCTGGAAGACGGCAGCAGCGACCAGCATACCGTGGACGAAGGCATCCGCTGGGAAGCGGAGCTGGATGCCATCAAGGCCCTGCAGCCGTTGCAGGAAGGCGGCCATATCAGTGCTGCCAACGCCAGCCAGATTACCGATGGCGCTTCGGCGGTGATGATTGCCAGCGAAAAGGCAGTGAAGGAATACGGCCTCACTCCCCTGGCCCGTATTCATGCCATGGCGGTGGTGGGCTCCGACCCGACCATGGTGCTGGAAGGCCCGATCCCGGCCACCGAGAAAGTGCTCAAGCAGGCCGGTATGAGCATCGACGATATTGATCTGTACGAAGTGAACGAAGCCTTCGGTTCCGTGCCGCTGGCATGGATGAAGGCGGTGGGTGCCGACTACGACAAGCTAAACGTGAACGGCGGCGCCCAGGCCCTGGGTCATCCGCTGGGTGCCACTGGTTCCAAGTTGATGGGAACCCTCGTTTACGAGCTCAAGCGTCGCGGCGGCAAGTACGGTCTGCTGGCCATCTGCGAAGGCCTGGGTACTGCCAACGCGACTATCATCGAAGTGCTGTAAGAGCAGTTGCAAGTTTCAAGTTGAAAGTGGCAACGCGGGGTTGGTGTGTCGCCAGCGGCTAAACGTTGGGTGCCGTGCCGCCGCGTTGTTCGACCCGAAAAAAAGCCGCCCCGGTTTCCCGGGGCGGCTTTTTTATGGTCGAGAACACCTGTGGCTTTCCTGTACGTAGGGTGCACTGAGCCTAGGGCGAACTGCACCATCAAACGCCGGATTGGTGCAGTTCGCCTTAGGCTCAGTGCACCCTACGCAATCCATGGCAATGGCCGGCATGTCTGCCTTGTCAGGCGCCGCTCAGTCTCTCTGCCAGCCACACCCCGGCCAGTATCATGATGGCCACTGACCCTACCGGCACAAAGACCCGCCGATAGGCCACCGTTTCCCGGACCAGATAGGCCGCTGGCACAAACAGCAGCACGATGGCCACCTGCCCCAGCTCCACCCCCAGATTGAAGCCCAGCAGCGGCAGGAAAATACCACTATCGGTAAGCCCCAGGTCGGCCAGCACCGACGCAAAGCCCAGGCCATGGATCAGCCCGAACACGAAGGCCATGACCCAGCGCTTGGGGAACAACCGTGGCACCAGATTGGCCGCCGCCCCCAGCGCCACGGTGATGGCGATGGCGGACTCCACCAGCCAGGTGGGTAGCGTGATGATGCCCAGCGTGGCCAGCGCCAGGGTCACCGAGTGGGTGACGGTAAAGGCGGTGACAATGGCCAGGGTCTGGGTGAGCGCCCGGGTCATGGTGGTTGCCGGCTGCCAGCAGCCCCGTTGCCACACCAGCACCGCCGGGAACAGCAGTGTCAGCAGGAACAGGATATGGTCGTAGCCGATCAGGATGTGGTGCACGCCCTGGCGGATAAACCCCTGGAAGGCCTGCCATTGCGACCCGGCATCGGTACCCATGAACTGCTGGCGGTGCTGGTTGCTGAACACGGCGGTGAGGGTGCCGTCGTCCTGTTCCATCCGCAGCAGGCCATGGTGGCTGGGATCCCGGTCAAACAGAAACTGGTAGTCCACCGCCAGTTGCTCCGGCGGGCTCTTGCAGTCGCCACGCCAGTGCATGGCGGCGTAGGTGCCATCCACGTGGTCGATGGCCTGCAGCCGGGTCAGGGTGAGCGCACAGGCATGGCGTTGTTCGTCGGACACAGCGTTGATGGTCAGCGCGGGCAGCACGGTGGTGATAAGGCCATTACGTTGCTGGCGCAGTTCTCCCCAGGTGATGACGCCATCGCCGTTCTGGTCCAGTGGCAATACCAGTTGCAGGTCACGCAGGGCGATATCCCAACGCCCTTCGATCAGGGCGTTGCCGTCATTGGTGTTGATCACCAGATAACTGTCACTGGGTTTATGGGCGAGGGCCTGTCCGGCAGTCAGCAGAAGCAATAAAAACAGACACAGGGATTTCATTGAGCGGCTCCCCGGGCGGGTTGCGTAAGCTGGGTATCGGCCACGTTATAGCGATCCACAAAGGTCTGTAGCTGGGCCAGGGCGTCTTGATCGCCTACGGCCGAAGCGCTGGCATGGAGCAGGCGCAAGTCTGCCAGTTCCCGTTGTTGTTGCCAGTTTTCCCGGGCCAGGGTAAGGGCGGCTTGCGGGTCGTTTTCCACTTCCAGCAGAAAGCGGGCGTGCTCGCGCAGGTGGCGCTGGCGACCGGTGTCCTGGTCAGCGGCCATGCGTGCCCGGTAGTCCTCGCGCCAGGCCTGTGCCTGCGGGTGGTCCAGGCGTTGCCCGGCAATGGCCAGCCGTAACAGTGCCCCGTCCCGGTCCTGCCAGCTGGACAGATCGTTAACCACGGCCTGCGGCTGGTTGCGTGCCAGCCACAGGTCGCTTTGCAGATAGCGCAGATAGGGATCCTCCGGCGCCTGTTGCAGGGCATCGCGTAGATGCTTGCCGGCCAGATCAAGGTGGCCCTGCTGCAGCGCAATTTCCGCGCTCAGGGTGGCCAGCCACTGGGCCGACTTGCCCTGTGGAGCGGCGGGCCCGGATGCCAGGGCCTGCAAGGTATCGTAGGCCTGGTCCCGTTGACCGGTGATGGTCTGCACGCTGGCCTGGCAGAGCAGCACGGTGGCAGGTGGCAGGGTGGTTGCTGCTTTGCGGCACGCCTGGCGTGCCTCGTCGAGGCGGCCCTGTACCCGGTCGATATTAGCCAGCATCAGCCAGGCCTGCCCCTGGTTGGGGGCTTGCTCCAGCAGACGGGTCAAGCGGTGGCGGGCGCGGGCAAACTGATGTCGCTGCTGTTCGATGCGGGCCATCAGCAGGCTGGCTTCGTATGACGAAGACTGCTGTAGAAAGGGGGCCAGGGTAGCCTGGGCGTAACCCAGAAAACGGGGGTCATCCTGGCTGCTGGCATAGTCGATCTGGGAACGGGCCAGTGCCAGCGCCGCAGACAGGTCGTTAACCGGTGCCGGTGTTACCAGGGTCGAAGGGGCCTGGGGTAGACGGGCAAGGACCACATGGTCCCCGGCCGGTGTATAGGGGGCGGCGGTGGTGGGTGCCGCCATGGAAAACAGGAAAAGGGACGCCAGGATTGCCGCAACACCTCGCTTGTTGATGTGTTGCGCAATCACTGGGCGTCCCGCGGAGAATTGCGGGTGAAAAGCCCCCGCCGCCGTGGTGCGGCGGCGGGGGCCTGTCTCAGTTATCCGCTGCCAGTACATCGTCATAGGCATCCGGATTGTTCAGGTCGCGAAAAATGAAACGGGTGTCATTGATCGCAATCGGGTCCCGGGTATCCCGGGTGGTGGCTAGTTGGGTTTTCACAAAGGCCGTGTAGTTGATTGCCGCTGGGGCCTGGGGGCGCGGACGGTCGTTGTCGCCGCCAAAACACCCGCTCAGAACCAGTGCACCCAGGCTGACGGTTATAGCCAGTAGATGTCGCATGGTGTCCTCCTTCACTGTGCCGCGGCAACGTTATCGGCGCCGGGCAGCGGGGTGTTCAGGTAGGGGAAACGGGTCAGGTAATCTGCCGGGTTCGGCAGGGCGCCGTCGTTAACGATGGCGCCACCGTTCACCTGCATGTCCTGGGTCCCGCAGCTGCCAATCTCGCCGCCGGCGGCATCGCCGTTCACGTCGGCGCCACACAGGAAGCCTTCGGCAGC
>Ga0114899_1002396_pt1 | contig 10047 bp, 7 predicted proteins | sample MalvireepMed_215_FD_83497 | JGI IMG/M metagenome (GOLD analysis project Ga0114899, IMG submission 83497) | Marine viral communities from the Global Malaspina Expedition - Malaspina viral metaG DeepMed_215 | ecosystem: Environmental > Aquatic > Marine > Oceanic | place: Mediterranean Sea... | reverse complement strand
AAGATTATTCCCTTCCGTGGTGAATACTTCAAACTGAAACCGGAGAAGGAATATCTTGTCAAACATCTGATTTACCCTGTTCCAGATCCTAATTTCCCATTCTTAGGGGTACATTTCACCCGAATGATTAATGGTGGCATTGAGGCCGGACCAAATGCGGTGTTGGCTTTCAGAAGAGAAGGCTACAAGAAATCTCAAATTCATCTGGGAGAATTGATGGAATCTCTGATGTGGCCCGGCTTCCAGAAAGTAGCCATGAAATACTGGAAAACAGGTTTCGGAGAAATGTATCGCTCTTTCTCTAAAACAGCCTTTACCAAAGCCTTGCAAAAGCTGATTCCCGAAATTCAGGAAAATGACCTGATTGATGGAGGTGCCGGAGTACGTGCCCAGGCTTGCGACAGAACAGGTGGTTTGCTCGATGATTTCGCCATTTTTGAATCAAAACAGGCAATAAATGTTTGTAATGCGCCTAGCCCGGCCGCCACTTCGTCTCTCTCCATCGGTGATACGGTGAGTGACTTGGCGCTGAATCGCATAAATTCATAAATCGCTAACATCTGCTTTTCTTATTATTGACATTAATCTGCTATTTAGCATTATGAAAAAGCTTGTACTTCTCCTATCCATTATTATGTCCTTACCCCTTAGCCTTGTTTCGCAAGACATTAGCGTGATGAGTTACAACATTCGTTTAAGTACGGAAAATGATAAGGAAAACTGGTGGGAACACAGAAAAGAAGCACTGGTGGAGCTCATCAAAAGGAATGATCCCATTTCCTTTGGAGTACAAGAGGCCCTGGAAACCCAGATGAATTTTATTGATGAGAACCTGTCAGACTACAGCTATGTTGGTATTGGCAGAGATGATGGCAAAAGAGGTGGAGAATTCAGCGCAGTCTTCTACAAAAAAGAGCTCAAAGTACTAGAATCAGGTACCTTCTGGCTTTCTTCCACTCCCGACAAAGTTTCTAAGGGATGGGATGCTGCCCTACCAAGAGTTTGCACTTACGCCAAGTTTGAAACCGAAGACGGCAAACAATTCTGGCATTTCAACACACACTTCGATCATGTGGGTGTAGAAGCCAGAGCAAATTCGGCCAAGCTTATTGTAGATAAGATTAAAGAAATGACCGGTAAAAAAGATGCCGTTATTTTGACTGGTGACTTCAACGTGACTCCAGATACCGATCCTTATGCAAACATTATCAACTATATGGATGATGACTCCAAGAAATCCAAAACCAAACCTGCCGGCCCTTACGGAACCTTCAGCGGTTTTGATGTAAACTCTAAGTTAGAAAGAAGGATAGACTACATTTTCAGCAGAAATCTGAAGGTATTGAGCTATTCTCATCTGGACGACAAGAGAGACAATGGCCTCTGGGTATCAGACCATTTGCCGGTAGTAGCAACTTTTAAGTTGAAAGACTAGTTGAGAAACTTTCCTCTGGACTTATTCTTGTAGGCTTTGGGAGAAAGGCGGTTCTGCCTTTTGAACATGCGATTGAAATAAGAAAGGCTGTTGAATCCGCAGGCCATATAAACCTCTTTGATTCGAACCTGAGGGTCTTTTAACATGCTTTCTGCCAGCTTCAATCGCTCATTGTTAATAAAATTGACAGGTGAAATGCCCATTTCGTTCTTAAATACCCGATGAAAATGTGATGGGCTCATGTAAACTTTATCACTCAGCTCTTCAATAGTCAATGGTTCATGCAGATTCTCTCTAATATAAGCCACCACAAAAGCCAGCCGGTTGCTGGAGCTTATACTGATGGCCTTTTCCGAATAAATTTTTCTGGTTTCTGTCTGTAAAATCCGAACAATCAATTCCTTCAAAGACATATTCACAAAGAGGTCTTTGGCCGGGTGATTTTCAGTAAACAGGAACATGAGTTTCTGAATGATCTGGTTGATGGCCACTTCATTGGTGAAGTGAAAATTATAATCCGTAAACTTCCACTCTCCCTCATCTGCCTTGGGCATTTGCTCATTCATGTCATTGATCACTGCCCTTATCCTTGCCTCATCAATCGTCATGGCCAGGCAACGGGTAGGGTTGTTCATATGTGCCTCGGGAAAATCAATACACATAATTTCGTTGGAAGGCAATATCAATGACTCTCCGGGCAGGAAATCGAATTCACTGTAATCTCTCAGGTGCATTACCTTCTTGCCCATCAACATGCTGGCCAATACAGGCTGATCGAACTGTAGCAAAACCCTATCCGCCTCCTGGTGCGTCTCAAACACATGCATTTCAGCACTATTAACCGTGTAGGTGGTCTGATTCTCTACCAGTGTCTGAAGTTTCCTGTCCTTATAGAATTTGTCCGAAAGCTGCATATCAATCAATTCCTTTGACTTCAAATTACTCAGCTCAAGGGAATTATCATCAAAATTTAGCGTCAGCAATCAGACAATGCAAGGATTGTTCACCTTTTTGAAAGAATAGGTCAGGCAAACGATTTCTACAGTATATAATTTTACTGAAAGCACTACAGACAAAACATTCAAATGAATTTTTAACAAAACATAAACTTTTATGAGCGAAGCAATAACTACAGCCGCTACGGTGGTTGAAAAACCCAAATTCAAGAATCAGTACGACAATTTTATCGGAGGTAAATGGGTGGCACCGGTTAATGGAGAGTATTTCGAAAGCATCTCACCTGTCGATGGAAATGCCTTTACCAAAGTAGCCAGGTCTTCCGCTGAAGACATTGAACTGGCGCTTGATGCTGCCTGGGAAGCAGCCAAAACCTGGAACAACTCTTCGGCCACAGAAAGAAGCAATATGCTTCTGAAAATCGCTGACAGAATGGAGCAGAACCTGGAAGTTCTGGCAAGGGCAGAAACCTGGGACAATGGAAAAGCCATTCGCGAAACCAGGGCAGCAGACCTTCCCTTAGCCATCGACCACTTCAGGTATTTTGCAGGAGTAATTCGTGCCGAAGAAGGAACAGTAAGTGAATTAGACTCAAACACGGTTTCTATGAACATACAGGAACCATTGGGTGTAGTTGCTCAGATCATTCCATGGAACTTCCCTCTTTTGATGGCCACCTGGAAGCTGGCACCAGCTTTGGCAGCCGGAAATTGTGTGGTTTTGAAACCAGCAGAGCAAACTCCTGTCGGCATTATGGTACTCATGGAAATGATAGAAGACATTCTTCCCGCAGGTGTGGTGAATGTGGTAAATGGATTCGGTGTAGAAGCTGGTAAACCACTGGCATCGAGTCCAAGAGTGGAAAAAGTGGCCTTTACGGGAGAAACCACCACCGGACAACTGATTATGCAATATGCAGCCAAAAACATCAAGCCAGTAACCCTTGAGTTGGGTGGAAAATCTCCCAACATATTCTTCGAAAGTGTGATGGATGCTGATGACGAATTCTTCGACAAGTGTTTGGAAGGAGCTGTCATGTTTGCCCTGAATCAAGGCGAAGTCTGTACCTGCCCTTCCAGAATACTGGTTCAGGAAAGCATTTTCGATGCCTTTATTGAAAGAGTGGTGGAAAGAACCAAAGCGATCAAGCTTGGTCACCCTCTGGATCCAAATACCATGATGGGCGCTCAGGCCTCCAACGATCAGTATGAGAAAATCCTCAACTACATCACTCTGGGTAAGGAAGAAGGTTGTGAAGTATTGGCCGGTGGAGCTGCCGCATACAACGAAGGCCTTGAAGGCGGATATTACATTCAACCTACCATTTTGAAAGGAAACAATAAAATGAGAGTGTTCCAGGAAGAAATCTTCGGACCTGTGGTTTGTGTAACCACCTTCAAAGATGAGGCAGAAGCCCTGGAAATTGCCAATGATACGCTGTACGGACTTGGTGCAGGCGTGTGGACAAGAGACATGCACCAAGCTTACCAGATATCCAGAAACATTAAGGCTGGCCGTGTTTGGGTGAACTGCTACCATGCCTACCCGGCTCATGCTCCATTCGGTGGATACAAGAAGTCAGGTATCGGTCGCGAAACCCACAAAATGATGCTATCGCATTACAGACAGACCAAAAACATGCTCATTTCATACGATAAGAAAGCATTAGGTTTCTTTTAATGAGTGTCGATAGGGTATTAATTACAAAAGAGGCCGCTGTTGCTGTTGAACAATTGAAACAACAACACGGCCCTCTTATCTTTCATCAGAGTGGTGGTTGTTGCGATGGTTCCTCTCCCATGTGCTTTGGCGAAGACGAGCTATATTTGAATGAAACAGACATACTGCTGGGCGAAGTCTCCGGTTGCCCTTTCTACATGTCGCGCGACCAATTCGAGTATTGGAAGCACACTCAAATCACAGTCGACATTACCAAAGGCAGAGGTTCCAGCTTTTCTCTGGAAATTCCACTGGGAATTCGATTCATCATTCAATCAAGGCTTTATTCCGAAGAGGAACTAAGGGAACTGGAGTTGATTTAGTCTAGGAATTCAGAAACTCGAAAGTTCTTTTTTCACTGTAGGTAAACTCAGAACCCAAAAGAGAAAAGCCCACATGGCCACCTCTTTTGGGGGTTTCCAGGTAGATATTCTCATTCTGCTCTGCCATTTCATATGGATAACATTTGCCAATCAACAAAGGATCATTCAACGCATTGATGATCAAAGTTGGCCTGTCAATTTTGGCAATGAAAGGATATGGGTTACAGTACTCATAAAATCCTGAAGCGTCCTCAAAGCCATTCAAAGGACCTGAATAACGGTTATCAAACTCCCTCAGGGTTTGAATTTCATCTATGCCTTCAACATCTATTTCAGGGAACTGCTCAGCTTTAGCCTTTATTTTCACAATCAGCTTTTTGAGAAATCGCTGTTCGTAAATCTTATTGGAAGGATCGTACAGCGTTTCCGCACTTTCAGGCAAAAAACAAGGAGCCGAGATAGCCACCGCCTTCTTTACTTCGGCAGGCAAAGGGAACTCTTCCCCCTGCCCCATGTATCGAAGCGTTTGTCCACCTCCCATACTAATTCCGGCAAGGCAAACCTCTTCATAACCAACCGTTTCCAATGCATAATCAACCACAGTACGGATATCATAGCTTGCTGCATGGTGATACAGCTTGATGGTTCTGTTCATCTCACCATTGCATGTCCTGTTATTCCAGGCCGCAATATCCCAGCCAGACTGACTGAAAATCTTTGCCAAAGCGGTGATGTAGTGCCTGTCTGAACCACCTTCAAGCCCGTGAGAAGCCACCAACAGTCGCTTGTTTCCATTTCTAATCCAATCCACATTCAGGAAATCATCATCTGGGGTTTCCAGCTTTTCACGGGTATAGTTCACACCTTTGATCTTTCGGAAAAGGCTGGGTATAATGGTTTCCGCGTGTTTATTGAAGTAGTAAAATGGCGGCCCCTGGTAACGGGATTCAACAACAGGCATGTGGTATCGACTATATTTAATGCAAACAATACCTTAATTCAACAAATGCAAAACCATTTTTTGTTTATTCGCAACACAAGTTTATGATCCGATTTCTCACCGGTTTTGTTTTCGCATTTCTGGCCATCAATCTCTCGGCCCAGACCATTATGGTAGTCGATAAATCGACCCGAAAACCGATAGAGCTGGTCACTATTCAGGAAAGGGGAACCAACCGAGGGGCTGTTACTGATAAAGACGGAAGGGCCGAACTGATAGGCTTTTCGCAGGAAAGCTCTCTTATTTTCAGGCATCCATCCTACCGCCCTGCCCTCATCAAATTAAGGGAACTTGAGAAAAATGGCTTTATAGCCGAGTTATCAGAAGATGCCACTCAAATGGAGGATGTGGTGGTTTCTGCCAATAGATGGGAGCAATATCAGGAAGAGATACCGCAACAGATCGCTGAATTTGAACGCAAAGACATTGCCTTGGCTGAACCTGCCACTACCGCAGACCTGCTGAGCATCAACAGCCAGGTATTCGTTCAGAAAAGCCAGTTGGGTGGAGGAAGCCCCATGATTCGCGGCTTTGCTGCCAATGGAGTACTTATAGTTATTGACGGTGTACGCATGAACAATGCCATCTACCGCAGTGGAAACCTTCAGAATGTAATCAGTCTTGATCCAGCCAGCATTGAAAAAGCAGAGGTAGTATTTGGACCATCTTCAGTGGTATATGGCAGTGACGCTTTAGGTGGTGTGATGGATTTTCACACCAAAACACCCTCTTTTGCCGATTCAGAATATTTAGGTATCTCAACAGGTGGATTCGCCCGTTACGCTTCGGCCAGCGGAGCAGTTTCAGGCAATTATCACCTGGAATTTAACCTTCCCAACTTTACCAGCTTTACCAGTTTGAGCTACAGCCTGTTTGGTGACTTAAGAACAGGCTCAAAAAGAACCGATGACTTTCCGGATTTCGGAAAAAGACTGGAATACATTGAAAGACAAGGGAGTACAGATGTAATCATCCAAAATAACAAACCAAACTTCCAAAGTCCCTCTGGATACGATCAATATAATGCATTACAAAAATTCCGTTGGCGACTGGGTTCCTTTGCAGACTTTTCCTACTCCTTCTATTACTCCGGCTCTTCAGACATTCACCGATATGACCGCTTGATTGAAAGGAATGAAAACGACAATCTGAGAAATGCTGAATGGTACTACGGCCCGCAACTCTGGCAAATGCATTCGTTTCAAAGCAATTTCACTTACCCCAATAACTTCTTCGACAAGTTGAAGCTTATCACCGCTGTTCAGTTCATGGAAGAGAGTCGGCATGACAGAGGCTACCAAAGCGACATACTCAGAAACCGAAAGGAGAAAGTAAATATACTCTCCGTTAATGCCGATGCTTACAAATCTCTTGGGTTCAGTAATGAACTGTACTACGGGCTGGAAATGGTTACCAATGAGGTCGAGTCAACGGCATACACCCAAAACATAGTCACTCAGGAAGTTGAAGCCTTGAGCACCCGTTACCCAGATGGAGGTAGTGATTACAATACCGCTGCAGCGTATATCAGCGTCAAAAACAGCATCAGCAGCCGACTGATTATGAACACGGGTCTCAGGTACACCTACACGAGGCTGCAATCCAAATTCGAAGACAGAACTTTCTACAATTTTCCTTTCGATGAAATCAAGCTCAGTCAAGGTGCCCTTACCGGCAATTTAGGCCTGGTATTTCAAGCTGGTAATGGCTGGAAATTCAATACCTTGTTCTCCTCTGGCTTCAGGGCCCCCAATGTGGATGATGTTGGCAAAATATTCGATTCTGAACCAGGCGCTGTGGTTGTACCCAACTCCGGGGCAAAACCTGAGTATAGCTATAATTTCGAGTACGGAATAAGTCGCGCCATTAAAGATCGTTTCAACATCAGCTTCGTGAATTACTTCTCCTTCCTGAGAGATGCTTTGGTTCGAAGGCCCTTCACCTTCAATGGTCAAAGCCAGATAGAGTACGATGGGGTGCTAAGTGATGTTTATGCCGAACAAAATGTGGGTGAGGCTTACATTTGGGGAGCCAGCCTCTATGGCCAATGGAACATGCCCAATGGTATTGTAATGTCGGGTTCTATTACCTACACCGAGGGCGAAGATACCATCAATAAGGAACCGCTCAGGCATGTTACTCCTGTTTTTGGGGAGTTGGGCATGGGCATGACGCAGGGTAAGCTTACCTCAACCTTTAAGGTTAAATTCAGCGGTGGCATTGCATGGGAAGACCTCGCTCCCTCCGAACAAGCCAAAACCCATCTTTATACCACTGATGGAGCACTGCCATGGTATACCATTAATATGTATAATTCATACCGATTCAACGACTATTACAGTCTCAACTTCAACCTGGAAAACATTCTGGACACTCATTACAGGCCATATTCTTCAGGCATCAGCGCTCCTGGTTTCAACGCTGTAATTTCCTTCCGGGCAGACTTCTAAGCCTTACAACCAAAGTCCCACCTAACCTATTTCAGTTCACAACTTGCACGAACCAATCCTCCTTTCTTAAAGGTGCCCGCCCCGAGACATCGGGGGGCGGAGGATTTAATAAACTCCAATGAATGGGAGGAGATAACACTTTGTTAATGTTCGGTTTACGATTTAGACAAACGACCTCACTACCTTAGAATCAATATCATATCTCTTCATATTTATTGGGTGTTCGAAAAAAAGGTCTGTTCTCACAGGCTTTTTTTCTTTTATAACCCTCCACTTAATTTCTTCTCAGGATAAAAAGATTATATTGAAACCCTATTGATATTCTATTTTCAATCAATTATTTCAATAAACCAACATGAGGTTCCGAAGCATTAATTCAACACTACTTCTATTTGCATTTCTTCTAGTTTTTGGATGCACGAAAGATGAAGAAAGTCCATTGAATCCAAATCAGACTGTCCGTTTGAATAGAACTGCCGAAGAAATTCCGGAGGTCACTAGTGCCTTACTAGATCAAATTGGGTTAAGAAGTGGTAAGAGCCGATTTTCTGTCAGCACAACTGGAGAAAGTCAGTTTAAAATCAATTGGGATAAAATAAAGCAGTTGGTGGATTCAACAGGTAAGCAGACTTTCACTTTCGGAATAGAGGATACGGATAACGACCCAAGTACATTTTACAACCTAATATTTCAGTTAACTCGGGAAGATGAGCCTTACCAGCCTTATATTCTTAAATACACAATGACAAAGGACTTTACGAAAGAATACTACAATTCTGGGTCATTAGAGGGATTTCAGGGTACCGTGCAAAAAATTTTAGTTAATTCTAATACCAAAAACAGCAAGACAAATGAAGCCAATAACGATGATGATGAGCTTTTAATAGGTGATGGTTGCCCTGGTACCACCCGCATAGGGTTTGAGGGAGACACTAACACAGGAGGGCCTTCTGGAGGCTATTATGGAGGGGAAATTCCTGGATATGATGATGATGTATACTGGCAATGTGAAGTATTCGTTACACCTACGGATTGGTATATCTGCCAGGATTATCCGGCATGTAACATCTGGTTATATGATGAAACTACCTATGAATATAGCGTTGAGAACTGTGAGCTAAACTCTCAATACACTACACCCACAGATGATGACTCATGTAATCCTGAAGATGGGAATATTCCTATAATTGAGCCTGAAGTCCATGAGGACAAGATTGATGATAGCAACCTAAAACCATGTATGAAGAATGTGATGAATGAGATCAAAGATTTAAATTCAGGCATGTCTTGGGTAATTCAAAGATTCGCATCTCATGGCTATAATGGTTTTTTAGACTTTTTTATCCCAAACTATAATTGGTCGTTGAGCAATGGCTCTCTACCAAATGGGTTTAACGGATTGACACTTCCAAGATATGATAGTCAACAAAAGCAGGTTAACACTACAATTGACGATAGTAAATTTACTAATGCCTCTGATTTAGCGATTGCCAAAACCCTCCTACATGAGGCTATACATGCCCATTTGGTTGTATGGGATTACACCAACGGAGGAAATATATCTGCTCAACAGAAGGACTATCCAGATTTGGTGAACGACTATTTGAATGGAGTTTCAATTGATGATGCTCAGCACGCTGAGATGTTTAGGTCATTTCTTGGAGATTTGGCAAATTCTTTGAAGGAGTTCGGCATTAAAAGAGGTTATAATCTGGATTCTCAATTTTACGAGGATTTAGCTTGGAGTGGGCTGGCGGAAGACAAAAATGGAACAGAATATTCTTGGTTTACTAATGCCTTTCCTAACCAAAATGACAGGAATAGAATTAAAAACACGGGAAGTATTGAGCAAAACGGAAGAGACCGAAATGGAAATATTAAAACAAAAAAAGGCAATGATTCAGGTTGCTAATATATTAGGCCTGTTGCTCATTCTTAGTATCCATGTTAATGCACAAGCGCAAGAAATTAATGGAAGGTACCTATATAGACAAAAGCTCACAGACTCAAAAATCACGCTTGAAAACGGGAAATTTGAATACATTATTGACAATGATAAAAATGACGCTGACTTCTACAGTGAAGGCTATTTTTCTTTGTCTTATGATACTTTGATTCTTATCCACCTTAATAAATCGGCTCTTAGAAAGTCTAGAATTATTT
>Ga0114899_1002393_pt1 | contig 10053 bp, 5 predicted proteins | sample MalvireepMed_215_FD_83497 | JGI IMG/M metagenome (GOLD analysis project Ga0114899, IMG submission 83497) | Marine viral communities from the Global Malaspina Expedition - Malaspina viral metaG DeepMed_215 | ecosystem: Environmental > Aquatic > Marine > Oceanic | place: Mediterranean Sea... | reverse complement strand
GTTCGATTGCGGTTAAATACTGGTCGACAACTTTAGCCACTCTTGGAGGCATTGATTGCTGTTTAAGTAGGTTAAAATGGTGTCGCGCTTGCTCGTTATCACCCTGTTCGAAAAAAGCACGTGCGAGTTCAAGTCTGGCACCTGATAAATCAGGCTCAACGTCCAATGTGCGCTGCAATATCATGATTGATTCACTAATATGACCGCTATCTAATGCAGCGGTACCGAGCAAAAAATCATATCCGATAATACCTGCGCCTAAGGATTCATGAGGTAGGAGTATTTGATAGGCTTGTTCTGCCTCATCCGCGATCAATTTTGCTCTTGCTTGTTTTACAACCTTACCTAACTCCCTATTGTAAGCGGCAATTGAATCATCCAATTCGTTAGCACCGCTTAACTCAGACTTCAAAGCGAAGAAAAAAATAAATATCAGTGTAAATAATGCTCTACTAGTTCCCAATAAACACTTAGCAAAAATGGGTGCTGACATCCGGTTATTCCTTTGTAAATAGTAACCCCCCCTCAAAATAAGAGTTTGAAAAACAACACTGAGCTTGCTATTGAGCTAACCTGTTTTTGTATACATGCTAATTATTTATGAATGTTCGGAATCAAATAGACTAACCTCATGTGTAATCCCATCATTGCAGATAGGACGTTTTTTTACTTGTCGTTTTTTGTCTATTTATGTCTGTTTTAATCTGTTAACTGGAGGAAGGCATATTCATCCTGCGCTACAGTCAGCCCATACTAGATAGACGTTATAGACAAATACTTGTTGAATTGTTGGTAAGTATTCAATTGGTTGTGGATTCGACTCTTTTGTATTATAGGGAGTTCTTAGCTATCGCTAATTAATCAGGTTACTCGTGGGTATGAAAAAAAAGGGTCAATGAATATGACCCTTAATTAAAAATCCAATCCTGTAACGCTTTAATTTTTAGACCCCTTGTTAGAGTCTGTAAATATTAGTGAATATCCGTACCGTCAATACTCACTGATTTGCATCCAAGAAATGAAGCAATGAATTCAAACAAATCAAAATTAGAACGACTTGTAAATGATCCTTCTGGTTTAAAATTGCTATAACAACAGGCTATGACTTATTTAGGCTTCAATGAAAACAGCCCACGGATAAGCACAAGCTGTTATTTATAATAAACCAATAGTATTGGGCAACACCTACATATTTTATTCTTTAATTGATATCAACAGAATAATGGAACCATTCAGAGTGATTTAGGTTATTGACGGCTATTGCAGTTGTTGGGCAAAGTCCTAGATTATCAATATACACGGGATCATGCCAAGAGACCGTAAACATGGTTCCATCCAAACTTGATTCAGTAGTATACCAGTCTATTGGCGTATTGTTTCCAACGTATAATCTTCCGCCTTTGGCTCTGCCCGCTAATGTTTTGTGATGCGAGCCATCAATTGCGTTTAATGTCCAAGAGCCAACACATGTTTCTTCGTGTATCGTTTTTCTTATACTTGCCGAATCATTACTCGAATTTTCGTCTATAGGATCGAGTAATTGTGACTCAATGTAAGTTCGATAATACAAACTATCTCCGATTGACGGATAGGTAGTCTCGAAGGCAGCTATACAAAATAATCCTCCACTCTGATTTTCCATCCAAACACAGCTACTGATATGTGACATCCCGTTGGCTGTAATTCTAACATCACTATCATGGTTAGCATGGAACCCTTCACCTGAGACTTTTTCATATTTAACTTCTATTAGTACAGTGTCGTCTACGTATGGCTGTTCGGTTGTACCAGGTTCAGGCATATCATAGAAATTGTAAATCATGGTAGATAAATGGCGCGCATCATTGATTGGTTCGTCGGGTAACTCAATTTCATAAGATAAGCTATTATTGTTAGGATTGTCATCGACTTCTGGATAAATGATTACATGCGACGTACCTACAACTTCCGCTGTTGGTACGACAAAGTTGAACCTTCCATACATACGACTACTACCAGGTTTTGACCCAAGGTGAACGTAGTTCTCAACGACTTGACCATTTGCAGCTGTAAACACAAAATTTACATCCTCAGATAGTCCTGTAGAAGTCACATCAACACTTACAATAGCTTCATCATCGTCCTGGGTAATTCGGAATCCACTTAACCTAACATCCATTAGTTGTGGTGTGGTGTTTTCACTAGGGGTACCGATCGAGCCCCCTAAATTTAATTCACCTGCGAAAAGATTGCTACTGGCAAGAGCTGCAACTAACGCAACACTCAGATATGTTTTCTTCATTATTTTCTTCCTTAATAAAATTATAAGCACCATTACAAATTTGTTAAAACCTGCAATTTAAATAATATATTCGCTCGCAATATCAATATAAAGAGAACCAAAAATATACAGGCCTAATTTAACTATCTATTTACACGACAGCTAATCTCAAAACATCTATTTCTATCTAAACATACCTTCTGCTTGCTATCTTTCCTCGAAAAGTAGACTTAATTCTCATTATCATCAACATCTATAAAAACGAACTATCAAAAAGATCACATTACTCTACCGTGGTTAATTTTTTGAATGTCGTATAATATAATATCAATTAACGAGCAATCTATTGCCTGCAATCAAGTCATTTTATTAGATTCTGTGAGTTTTTTTCTGAATTAAATTAATTAGACTTTTAGTGCGAAAAAACTGCAAAAAGGAATGAAATAAAGCTCGAAAACATCAAGAAAACTAGAGCGCCTCACGCTTCGAGTGAGTCTGTATTCTGATATAAATTATTGTTCCATTTTAAGTACATAACTTTTTATTAAATAATAAAATCTCAAACAAGATAATAAACAAAGACAAATAAAACCTGCTTCTGTTGTCAGCAAAAAGAGCCAGGCTGACTGATTTTATCGTCATTTTTTTGTCAGCACTTATTAGTCAACAGGTTAACAACAGGAAGATAGCTACTTCACCACTTGCGGTCTGGTAATCAACTCCTGATTTGGCTGTGTCGTCTTGCGTTTGGTAAGTCACCATTAATTCGCCTTCATCACCCGATACTCGCTGCAAAGCAAGTGTGATTTGACAATCATTTTCTACAACACTCTAGCAGGTTTCTATAAACTCAATGGCCCCTTTGTTAACTTCATTTTAATCATGATAAATGGCGTAAATGCAATATATTACGATTAGAAATAATGTAAACGTCTGGTCAAAGGCACTTACTATTAGCCATTTGACTCTCCTATATACTTCTAAGTTAATGTTATCAGATATCGAGACGTGCAAGCATCTCGTCTCGGGCCTTTGATTGTTACATTTAGTCTCTCACTACAGAATATATCGCTTGACTATTCTTTAGGTTAAGTAATTTTTTTTTTGTTAATACGACAGTCTCATGGTCAAAGTAAGTGCTTTCACTTGTTTTTCCGTCTCGAATATCTTTTCTTGGCCCCGACTTTCCATCATAGGCTATTTCACTAATTAAAAACTCAACAGCTTCTGAAGTAACAGAATATATTTTCATAACACCGTACTTGAACTTATTATCTGAGCTATCCAAAACCTTAGTATAATCCACCAGGTATTTATCATTAGCAATTGGGGATTGTATGTATGTCATCTCTAAGGCATTCCGTTCAGCAGTATAGTTATTTAACAAAATGAAAAACAATGGAATAATAATAGTCCAAAACTCTATTGGGATAAAAAAGAGTGTATGAGAAGGAGATTTTTTCTTTTTCCCTGTCTCTTCATTAATGATTACGTTTCGTTTCTTATAATTCAGAAAATACCCCAGCAAACCGATCATCAAAGAACCAATTATTACAGCTATTAATTTTGGCCAATCTTTAGAGTTGTAATATTCATCTCCGTATGCGGCATCCACAATTGATTGTGTTACTACAAATGATGCCAATACGATAATTGGTAGTATCCAACCAAACCCTCTCCATATAAATAACATACTTCAACCTCACTTTATTTAATTTAACGTCAGCAGAACCCGCGTAATTTCTCGTTACTACAATCGATTTATTATTGATGTGACGCCAATAACTTAGAGCAAAATTTTACCAAAATTACTTGACTAAATAATGTCTTTTTTTATCTATTGTATTTATAGATTGATTAGTGCTGAGATTTTAGCTTTGAAACCCAATTCGAGTCGATTGTATTTTTAATTTCAACTTACTCTCATGGCTAAGCAACTTAACATTCTTCTAGCAATACTAACGTACACCTACTAACCTTTTATTTATTCACTCTATTATTAATAATTAGAAAAAAACGACTTTAATAGACGTGAAATGCTGATATACAATCTAAAGCAATAATTGTAAGCGAGTTGTGAAATGCAATTATGCAACCGTTTTAAGCTGAACATTCCAAGGCATCAGATAATCTAAATCGTCAGATTTCTTAGACAACACTTCAAGTAAGTATATCAATAATTAAATGGCGTCAGTCCATTGGATATAGCGGCTTCAATCCAAATGTAAAGTGTTGCACCGGCATTAGGTAAAATTGCACTGAATAAAACTTCTAATTTTCAAAATCGGTTGGTTAACAAATAATAGTTCTTCGCTCTCCTCTAATAACCTATCGGAACTAACTATTAGTGAACCGTCATAATCAGAATTTGGAAGTAGCCTAATAGGATTGTTAAAAACGAAAACAAAAAAATAGACACGGGTTCTTCATTACTACTAAAGGTGATGGATGATTAGTCGTGATTTAGACTTTTCTTTGTCAAGATACCCTAGAATTAAATTTGAATAACGCTATTGTGAGTTTTCTTTCTGAATAGCCGCCCGCTTGCACATGAAATTGCTATCGAGATTGAGTCAGTGTTGATATATTTCCAAAGAGTTTCGGCAACAAAACACATTGCGCATAAAAAAGAGGGCCACTAATATTGGCCCCTAATAACAACTATTTACAATTTAAAAAACGTTGTGATTTATTGACATCTTTCGTTTTAATCTATGTCTATGGTAAAGTCAAACGTGTCTCCTGTTATGGAGTGTGTGACCGTTACATTTCTTGGGCAACCGCCAGGACCTGTTCCGGCACGTATTGGCAATAAGAGTGTTAACGCCGCGCAAGTCACAAGAGAAATAACCGGTATAAGTTTTTCCGACAGATAAACTAGGCGTTAATTGTTGTTTCAACTTTAATTCAAATTTCTTTGAGCGAACAGAAACATAAGTGATTTCAGCAGCCATAAAATCAAAATAATAGCCAACGCTTGGGTAAAGCGCTTTAAACAAACTTTCCTTCGCTGAAAAAGCGAGGGTAAAAGCCTTTTCAATCCCCATTTTACATCGCCGTAACAATATCTCTTCGTTACTATTGAGAATGCTGCCTCTAATTTGTTCAATAGTGTCTGGCGGCAACCAATTTTCATAATCGATCCCTAAATATTGAACATCTTTGATAAAAGCTACTGCGCAAAACGCAGTGGAATGAGTATGTGTAATGGAGCCAACAACTCCCTCTGACCAGATAGGACTGCGATGTTTACCTGTGGGAATATCAAATATATTTCTACCCATTATTTTTAAAGCATTAATTGCCATATACCGTCCGGCAAGATATTCAGCTTGTCTCTTTACAACCGCATTTATTAGAGAGTCAGGAAAAGGGATGTTGAATATTTCAAACAACTCTCGTTTGTAAAAATTAACGTCGAACTCACCGCCATACAGAATGACTTCATTAAATTCAAACGAATCAAATATATTATTTCCACCAATAAACTTGGCGGGGTTAACCTTAGTCATTCAACCAAACCATTCTAATCCACTTAGAATACTACTATAACTTTGCAGCGACCGCACCATGGCTAACAGTTACTCATTAATTCTTGTGTATCATCACACTGATTAATGTTATTTAATATTCTTTTAAGGATAATATTGACATAACTTATAACTAACTCTTGGTTTTTATCTATAAAGAAATGATTCCCAGGGAGCATTTTTACTTCGGCCTCATGCAGAAAAAAATCATTCCAACTCGATAAATCTGAAAAACTAATTTCATCATCGTCTTCACCTCCGAACACCGATACTGGGCAATCAAATTTAACGTCGGAGGAACAGCTATAAGTGTCAGCAATCTGAAAATCTGCTCTAAGTAATGGTATATACAACTCCATCAATTCTTTATTCTGCAATATTTCCTCAGGAGTACCGTTAAGCGTTTTAAGTTCAACTACAAACTCTTCTTCAGGTAAATTATAAATAGATTTTTTTATAATTGTCTTATTTGGACCCCGACTGCCCGATGCGATAAAATACTCAGGTAAAACTAATCCATTGTTTTTGAGCTTAGCCATCAATTCAAAAGCTATTCTGCTACCCAAACTATGACCAAATAAAACATAGGGTTTATTAATATGTTTTTGTATGACCTTTAAAAGGTCATTGGTTAAGTTATCCATATCAGTATATGCAGATTCAAACATACGGGTAGTGCGCCCTGGGGGTTGCACCGCTATCAATTCCACAGAATCTGGCAATTGTTTTGCCCAATTCATATAAGTCGCGGCGTTCCCGCCGGCATAGGGAAAACAAAATATTTTCAAACTCGCTGTGGGCCTGGGCAAGGGGATCACAAACCATTTACATTTTAACATTCTACTTACTTCCTAACTTTTCAGATTGATCAAGGTGAAGTTTCAACAAAGCATCAAATCCATTGTTTGCTATTTTTTCTTTCCATTTCTCACCAGTCATCTCAAGTATTTTGCTCATACCATAACCGGTCGCATAATAATATTCGCCGCTAACAGATAATGCGGCTTTAATATTCGCCTCAATACTCTTGTTGTAATTTACTTTATAAAAAGTCGCCGCCGCATCCACCAAATCCGGACGTTCATAAAAACTGGTCTCGACAAAACGGCCGACACCTTCGAATATTTCCATGGCTTGCTCCTGCTCGGCCAATCCTGGATGGATTTCATCCAGCAGTTTTTTATGTTCGGCACGGAATTCCAGCAATTGTACTAAATCCTTCCTCCTCGGTTTTTCTGCAAGGAAAATAATTTGCTTTATCAACGTTAATTGTTTAGTAATATTATTTCTGTGATTGATTGATCCTCGATATAACTCGGATAAATGAGGTACGTTTTCAGCCAGCGAACCTGTCTTTTCAAATAACTGAAGCCAGTCAGCTTGTGCGTATTGAAATACGTGAAAGAACTCATGCACGAACACAGTTACCCAGTCAATAATGGAATCACCCATAAGCTCAGGATCGTCTATGTGAATGGATGCCAGCCCGTTATCCATATCCATATCCATGATTGCATAAGCAAAGAACTTTCTTTCGAGTTCTTTTTTTTGTGTCAATTGGTAGATTGTTTTTTCTGCAAAAAGACAATTTGAGTTGCTATTTTTCGGCACGCCAGCCGAATTGAACACAATCACCTCTCCAGATTGTTCGGCAAAATAAATAGGAACCTCTTCTGGCTCCCAACCTGGCCAAAAATCTCTAGCGAACTCCTTAATTTGTTGTACGGAAAACTGAACCATTTCAAACTGCTTCTGTTTCATCGTACATTGACCCAACTCATCTACTTTGCTCGCATGAAGTGAAGTGGATACTAATAGCAATAGCAATACCCAAGCATAGAAAAAATAGTTTTTCATTTTTATAAACTCCTCGCGCGACTATAGCGCGATCTGTGTGAATGGTTATCTCAGAAGATTTGTTCCACATTCTTTTTCAACGAAACTACGAGCTTTTTATTATTAAATTCCGATTCAGGGGACGTCCATTTAATCCCATTTAACTGAGCAGCAGTGTAAAACACATTAGACTTTTCCATCAGGCTAAAATGATCACCGTTTATTTCTGCAACATCTATATTAGAACTCATTCCCCCCCAACCATAACACCTGTTTTTTTCACCATCAGACGCCTTTAGCAGGACTACTTTACCCAAATATTTCTTAGGCTGGTAAGCTAAAAAAGCCTTATTATTTTCAAGCAAAATTTGAAAATGATTAGATAGTTCCTGAATATTAAATTCTTGTGGAAATACACCTTGATTTTTACCCAACTGTAAAGCCAATTCCAACAACTCAGTTAGCGGTTTATTAAATTCTTCGTCTTGTAGATGGGAAAAAGAAACCCCTAGTTCAGCCAGCATAATGGTAAGCATCTGAAGATTAACCTCACGCTCAGATACACTTGGAAGAGACAGCACTGTTGTAGGGCTGTAACTATCAATCATGATTAAATCGACAGCGACAGTTTGATTAAGTTTTTGAGCCATCTCATAAGCGATCACTCCCCCCATTGACCAACCAGCTAGTCGGCAAGGAATTTTGTTACCGTGTTTTAAAATGGCATCAATGTACTTGGACGCCATTTCCTCAATGCTCAAAGAATCAGGCTTAACTTTTTGAATTGCATAAATACATCCTTCGTAGTTCATAATATTGATTAATGTCAAATAACAAGATATTTGACCACCAACAGGGTGAATAAAATACAGAGGTTCTATCGCTTTATTGCCTCGTTTTAAAAGCACTACATTCTCTTCTGAGGGCTTAGTGATAGCCATATTTTGCAACAGGTTACACTCAATATAATCTGCCATCTGTTTTATACTTTGCAGTTCAAACATATTAATTACGGTAAGCTCAATATTCAACGATGCTTTTATTTGGTTTAATAGCCCTGTGATTAACAATGAATGACCGCCGAGCTCAAAGAAACTACCAGTTATACCAACTCGCTCAAGCCCTAAGACCTCTTGCCAAATCTCGCACAATACTTGTTCGGTTTCTGTGGCCGGGGCAATATATTTTGTTTGCTGCAGTGACATATCAGGCTCGGGCAATGCTTTTCGGTCGACCTTGCCATTGGGGGTTAAAGGTAACTGCGTTAACAACACCAATGCCGACGGCAACATATACTCGGGTAAATCCTGTTTGAGTGATTGGCGCACAGATTCAATAAAGTCATGGCGTAATGCCTGACAAGTTTCATCCTCTCCTTCCATTGCCGCAGCATCGTCTGTGGTTACATAAGCGACTAAACGTTTATCACCGGTATCGCTTTCTTTGGCAAGCACTACCGCATCGTTAACGGCATCTTGAGAGACCAAACGCTGCTCTATTTCGCCCAGTTCAATGCGGAATCCGCGGATCTTTACTTGGTGGTCGACCCTACCCAGGAACTCCAGATTACCATCCGGTAACCAGCGCACTAAGTCACCAGTTTTATACAGCCGTTTACTACTTTGAGGGTCAATGGGATCATAAAAGGGGTTGGCGATAAACTTTTCTGCGGTTAAATCAGGGCGGTTTAAATATCCGCGAGCCAAACCGACTCCGCCTATATATAGCTCTCCTATTGCTCCTATCGGGACTAGTGCGAATTTTCCATTCAAAACTACAGTTTGACAGTTATTAACAGCCTTACCTATTGGTGAAATTTCTATGTTGGAGTGGTCAATGTTATCAACTCGGTATAATGTGCTACAAATGCTCGTTTCAGTTGGGCCGTAACCATTAATAATATTTAAATTCGAAATATACTTATTAATTCGTTTTAAATCATCAAGAGATATTGACTCTACACCAACCAACAAACGCTCTAATTTAGGCTTTATTTCTTGTTTATCCAGCCAGCTAAGGAAATCTTTGACGAAGAATGGAGGTAAATATGCACTAGATATGGCTGATAAGCTCATAAATTCAAACAACTGAGTTGGATTCATTCTAAGCTCTTGGCCAAGAACATATAATTTTCGACCATAACTCAATGCACTCATCACTTCATAAACTGAAACATCAAAACTCAAACTCGTCCAAATCATACAAGCCCCACCTTTTGCTATAGGAGCCAATGATTCAAAATTATTCAATAAACTGAGTACGCCTCGACTACAACATTCAACCCCTTTGGGCTGTCCCGTAGAACCGGATGTATAGATCACATAGGCTAAATGATGCGGCTTGAGCCCTAATTGCAACGTACTAATATTCTCTGCAGAGTAATCGTTCAATTGCAACAAAAACCCTTTATCATCCAAATATATCGCC
>Ga0114899_1002388_pt1 | contig 10057 bp, 7 predicted proteins | sample MalvireepMed_215_FD_83497 | JGI IMG/M metagenome (GOLD analysis project Ga0114899, IMG submission 83497) | Marine viral communities from the Global Malaspina Expedition - Malaspina viral metaG DeepMed_215 | ecosystem: Environmental > Aquatic > Marine > Oceanic | place: Mediterranean Sea... | reverse complement strand
TTTGTCAAGTCCCCGTACATCGCACGTACCTGACTTATGTACTCTTGACTGACTCGCGCGCAGCTATTGTATACACGTACCCATGAGTTACGCGCGCGCACGTCGCATGTATCATGGACGTGCGGTGCACATACCTGCGTACACAAGCCCGAACCATTCGGCTTTTCGGGGTAAAATTGGGGCTTGACAAGCGGTCCCCAAAGGTATATCCTGCCTAGGCACCTTAAAAATTGAATATAAGCGTATGTGGTAGCTGGGAAGCCACACCCCTGCTATACAGGGAACACAGAGAGTAACCCAGTGTCTAGCGACCATGAGCCCGCTTTCACCTTGTGCGCCAATCAAATAAGAAGAGAGGCGCATATAATGTCCACTACATCTGAACGGCTAGAAAAACTCGAAGTCACGTTGGGTATGTTGGCCGATGCCATACTCGGCAAGGCACAACCAACGCAAACACCTATGGCGGTTGAACCGCCAAAGCCCGCTGTTCCCAGTGTTCAAGCGGCACTGGCAACGTCGGAAGCTAACGAGATTGCCGCCGTCAAGGCCAAGCACGCCACACCTATTACGGCGCAAACGTTATGTTTGACGTGCTCCAAGCTAATGGCGACTAACGGCAAGGCTATCCATGGTGATAGCCATAAGGGCCATGTAAAGCATGTTTACACCTAAACCCAAATCAGTCACGATGGCCTTAGCTGACGGCACCAAGGTGCCGGTCGGCCAAGGTCCAAACGACCGGCTAGCGTGTCCCAAGTGTAAAACTCACTGGCCAGCAGACCAGAAGCGGTGCCCAGGCTGTAAAGCCAAAGCCTAAATTCGGTATCCTGACCCAAGCGCATGGGGTGAAAGCGGGACTCGGACGGGCTGGGGAGATGGGTATCCCCTCGCCTGTCGTACAACGAGTATGGGCACCGGCAAGGGTGGTATTCGACAGTTTGTTGGACGGGACTCGTAGAAAATTTTGTTAAGTCGTAAATGAAAGGCGGGTTTGTAGATGGAAACAGAGATTGTGAAATTCATAATTAGCGTTTTGATTTCGTTATCCGCGGCCCGGCGTTTCGGTTTATTGACTGAATAAAGGAAACGAATTTCGTTTTCAATCGGTTAGCAAAACATACGCCAAACACTAGACATTTAGCTATATGGCAGGTGTTGGCAAGTGGCATGTCTAGTCTTTTTTGGTTAGTTGTCCCTTACCGCTGGTCCGAATGTCCGCGCGGGTTTTTGTTTAAACGTTCGTTCCCCTCCGGGAGGGAATGAAAAACTTACGAATTCAAACCAGTGTATGCCTGTGGCAAGTGTTGGAAAAGTCTGCCCGTCATTTTCCGGCCCCCAGCCGGCGGATTTCGTCGTCTCTGTGTGGGGTGTTACACTGATGGCGCCTGCGGCGGGCCTAAGCGGACCGGCGTATCAGTTGACAAACGGCTCGGCCTGTGTTATAATGAACGGGTTAAACCTGTGAAGGTGTTATATGACGGCTAAAAAGGCGGGCGGAACCCGCGAGGATGCGGGTCGAAAGTCCACAAAACCGCGCAATGTTGTTGCGGAACTGGTGCAGATGTCCGAAGGCGGGCAGGAATATCTGGACGCGTTGCACGAAATTGCAACTGAGGACGCCGAGGCCACCCCAGCCCAACGTTTGAAGGCGTTGGAACTGTTATTGAATTATTTATGGGGCCGACCATCTACACAACAGCCGGCTGAACCCGCGAAATTGGACGTTACGCTGCGTTTACATTACACCGACGAGGAATTAGACGCGGCGATTGAGGCAAGTGACGAGTAAAACACAAAGCCGCAAAGTACCACTCAAACTTTTGTGGGCTGAACGGGCCAAACGCAAGTTCGAATACTTTTTGGACTACGTGTGGATTACGGAACCCCGACCTGACGGGTCAAATGCGCACATAAAGTTCGAAAAATGGGACCACATTCTCGACGCGGCGGTTCATTTACAGACCGAGCGCTATTTGGTCGTTCCAAAGCCGCGCCAAATCGGCTGGTCCTGGCTGGTTGCGGCGTTGGCTTTGTGGAAAACGGCCTTTAACCGCAATTTTAAGGTTTTGTTAATGTCTCAGGGCGAGTTGGAAGCATATGACTTGCTCGCGAAAGTTGTGTACATCTGGACGCATCTGCCGCCCGAGTTAAAACCCGAACGCAATAACGATTCGCGTGCGACGTTAGAGTTTGGACCCGAGTGGTGGATTCGGGCGTTACCGTCAACCGCCAAAGCGGGGCACGGGACAACCGCCGGGTTGGTGATTGCGGACGAAGCCGACTACCACGAGTATTTGGAACAGTCATACTCAGCGATTAAACCAACAATTGACGACGTGGGCGGGCAGTTCATCCTAATTTCGAAATGTAATCCGCTTAAACCGCAATCGTTGTTCAAAAAGATTGCCCGCGGGGCGCCGTATAACGGGTTTAAGTGTTTGTTTTATCCGTGGGATGTTCGCTCAAACCGGACAGCGGATTGGTATGAAGAGGTCCGCAAAACATACACCGACCCGTTTGAGTTTCAGTTGTCTTATCCAGGGTCGTTAGAGGAAGCACTGGAACCGCCGGCTCAGTTGCGGGTTTTGACTGGGGAGTTGTTGGCCCAATACCGGAGCGAAAGCCGACCGCCGATTCGCGAGGACGGGGAATTAAAGATTTGGCAAGACTGGGTTCCAGGGCGGCGTTACATTGCCGCGTCCGACGTTGCACATGGGATTGGCCTGGATAAATCGGTGACGGTGTTGTTGGAGGCGACATCTGGTATCATTGTCGCCGCGCTGAGTTCGCGAACGCAGGCCCCGCTGGACTTTGCTGTCAATAGTCTGGCGCTTTTGCGCGAGTACGGAAACCCTACGTGGATTATTGAGGTAAACGATTGGGGGATTCGTGTCGCTGACCGGGCGCAAGCCCTTCGGTATCCGCGCTTATTCTTTCGCACGCCGGGGAATGTGGGTTGGAAAACTACGGAAGCAACAAGGCCTTTAATGTGGGGCGCGTTACTGGAAGCTGTGATGGCGCGGACACTCATAACATGGGACGAGGAATTGATTGACGAGTTGGCAAATTTGATTAAAGTCCCGGACAAGGGTGGGCGCATCGAGGCGTCAACCGGGTCAAATGATGATTATTGTACCGCCGCGGGGATGGTTTTTTACAATCGGGACTACGCCTCTAGCCAGAATTATAATCCCGCGGAGACCGCGGTCACTGTTCGACAGAAGAAAGGAGCATGGAAATGGCGCTAACCAGCGCACCGGATGCGAAGTATATTGAACAAACTGCGGGTCACTTGACAAATTTGTGGCGCAGCGCGCATCAAAATTGGCAGACATACGACGAATATTTACATCGCGAAAATGCGCTTTGGGCTTCGGATGTTGACCGACCATCATATCATCCTGGAAGGGCCGCCGCTACAATCCAACACGCTACCGATAATCAGTTGGCGTTTGAACCGCGGGTTAAGCGCTTTCCTGCCGATAGTGAAGAAAAGTCGAAACGGGATGCGGACAGGGTTGAGCCGTTTGTTCATGCCGTATTTCAAGAAACTGCGCTTTTAGAGCCGATTCTGACATGGAAGGCGTTGGGGCGGCATTTGTTACTGTACGGGTACGCAGTTGTTGATGGGCCGGTATTGGACTCGGTTGCGAAGCCGATACGGCCAAAGCGGCGGAAAGGGGAGGATGAGGACGAGTTTGCCGACCGGATGGTGATTTGGGAGAACGCGAATCGGTCGTGGCAACCGTTTCGAATCCGAGCGCCGCATCCGGCTACCATTTTGCTCGACCCGATGCGCAAGCGTCCCGAGGAAGGAGTTAAGGTGGAGTTGCGGTATGCGAAAGATATTCAACGCATGACTGAACAGCGGTTGACGAAAACCGGAAACGCAAAGCGTCGTGACTCGTTTGTAGTCCACTTTGATGTGGGTAATGAGCCGTATCGGAAAGTTAATACGATTGAATACTGGAGCTTGGACTGGCATGCGCTTATGGCGGATAACAAGCTGGTTTTCAGTGAACCGAACACGTGGGGCTTTGTACCATACAAACACGCATTTGCAGGGTTTGGGCAACAAAGAACCAAAGATGGCGCTTTAGATGTCAGGTATCTAGCCACCGGTTTGTTAGAGCCGATTCTCGATTCATTGAAGGTTCAAGCCCAAGCGTTAAGCGGAATGCACAACAACTTGGTCGAGGCGGCGTTCCCCGATGAGAATGTGATTGGGGATGCGGATTCGGTGCGAAATCAGAGGGCGCGCGGCGAGCGGATTGTCGAACTCCGGCCCGGCGAACAGCGTAGCTATATGTCCCCGCCGGAAATGACGCGTTGGATGTTCGAGGCGGAAAAGTTAGTAGACTTCGACATTGAGTTCGGCACGTTTGCGCGCAACCTGGCCGGGATGCGGCAGGTTGGAACGTATACGGTTGGACAGGCCGCGATTCAAGAACAGAGTGCGGAGCGCCGGTTCATAGCCCCGGCCTTGCAATTGGAACACATGGCGACATTGGTAGGCCAGGATATTTTGCGCCTCGTGGATTTGTTGGATGAGAAGCTGACGGTGCGCGGGCATGAGATTCGTCCAACGGACTTGAACCACGATTATACGTTGGAAGTCAAGTTTGAAATTACCGACCCGGCGATTGAACTTCAACGGCGGCAGGTTGCCATGAATGAAGTTAAGGCCGGATTGAAGTCAAAGGAAGCGTATTGGACCGAAAGCCGTGTCGAAGATGTGACTAACGAACGGATGCGCATTTTAGAAGATAAGCTCCGTGAACACCCTGCTGTTGAGGCCGCGTTCATTGAAGAAATGGCACGGTTGTTTGGGCTGGTGCCGTTGCTGGAAAAATTGCAAGAACAACGGGCCGCGGGTCAAGAGTCCGCGGCGCCGGGTCCCGCGCCAAGTTCAGGGCCGAATCCACAATTCCCGCAACCGTTGACCGGGCAGACGCCGGGCGTGCGACAGACGGGACAATCGCTTGCCGGTAGCGTTGATGGTGGAGGCGTTCTCTAATGGGACAGATAAATGATTTTCAGGTTGTCCTGGAACGAATCTTAGGGGATTACAAAAACTTGCGCACGCTGGCCCACGAAAAGGAAGGTAATGTCGTCGCGTTCGGGCAGGAAAAGGTGCCCGCGGGCCGGTTTGTTGAGCATATGAAAGGGTTGACACAAGCCCAGCGTGCGGAAGCATTAAAGACGCCGGGGGTACGCGAACAGGTTTTGAAGGAGCTACGGGATGCCGGTTAAGGTTTTTGTCATTGACGACGTGTGGTTCCTGGAACAAAATGGGGTTCGTGTGCCGATTTCTGTACCGGACGCGGTACAAGCGCTTATGGCGGCGGGCCAACAGATAACGTTTAACACCGACGGGTCGGTTAAGGCGTTGATTGGCCATGACGGAAAGGAACGCGCTCCGCTCGATGTGCTTGCCCCGTTTCAAGATTTGATTGAAGGTTCGGTTGGAAGTCTCGGTGCCGCGGTTGTTGGCGATAATTTGTCGGCCTCAACTGTGGATTGGTGGCCCCGGACGGTGAAGGGCGCCGACCTTTGGATACAGTATTTAGACCTGGCGTTTGCCAAAGACCCGGCTACAGGCGTCTCGACTGCTGATACAGAAACTGCAAACAACTTCCTCAAAAATGTTGTGTCAATGGTTCGGCGGGGCGATTTCAATGTCGAGGACCCCGGTGCGCAAGCCCGGCTCAGGCGGGCTGGCGGAGATAATGAAAACTTTCCCGTATGGTGGGTTGCGCGGGAACTCGGCCCGTTTGATTCGGCCTATACACCGGCGGAAATTAGTGAAATTCGTGACAAGGTGTTTCTTAATCAGGCGGATTTTCCACTGGCCCATTTTTACTTAACCCGACAACCCGGGTTCAGTGTCGATGCGCCGGTCAGTACGACCCCGGCGACTGTGGCAATTGTTGACCGGGACGGTGTTATTAGCTTTGAAGTTAAACAACCGGACGGGACAATTTCGGCGACCGTGCTGAGCCAACCGCCGGCGCAGATTGCGTCGCAGGTTATTGACGGAAACACAATTATAACGACGTCACGCGGGCAGACGATAAACCTTGGCCCGGCCCCAACTAAAGCCCGGTATTTTGAGGTGGGGGATAGTGGCCTCCTGCTCACGCAAGATGGTGACGGCAATTTTCGCGTCCTCGACCGCGGCGAGCCGACGGCGAAACAAGTAACAATTGGCGGACAAGACTTTGTGCAATTGGGCGAGAGTTTACAACCCCTCCCCGAACCGACCGGACAAGCAGACCGGCGTCGCAGTGCAATCCTCGGCCTCGATGAACAGATTGACGAGGCGATTACCCAGGGCAATATGGACTTTGCCCGCGCGCTGACAAAAGTGCGCGACGCCCCGACCGATTTTGAATTGTTTGACGCGGCGATGCAGTTTGCCAAGTCGCCTGCGGATTCGCTGATTTTACAGAACATTCAGCGCGGTCTAGCGGGTGTGGATGTACCGGCTGGCGAGTTGGGCGCGTTACCTCGGCCCGCGTTCTTGCGCGACCGCTTTTCCGACTTGTTAGCCGACCCGTTTGAAAACCCGGGGTTGTTGAATCCGCCAGCGAATATTAAGCGGGAACAAGATACGGCGAAGTTGCAGCGGGTGCAGCAATTGCTGAGCCGGATTGAGCAGATAGAGACGCGGCTAGGAGAATTGACCGCGATGCCGGGTGTGGATGCTCTGGTTAATTCACCGTTCGACGAGAGTAACTCACGGTTAGCCGCACGGGCTTTCGGAATGCCGTTAACGGATGTGGTAGGCGAGGGTGACAACCTTGGAGGAGCGTTTACGCTTCCCGCTGACCCGGTTCAGCCTGTCGAGGGTCAGGCAACAGACCCATTGACAATCCCACAGGAGAAGTTTGTCTCGTTTGCCGATGCGGCACGCGGGGGCACCGACCTTAGACTGGCCGCGTCTCCTTTCGATGAGGGTAACTTACAGTTAGCGGCACGGGCTTTCGGGATGCCTGTAACGCCTGCCGAATTGAGGGCTGAGCGCAATGCGCGGACCAATGACCTACGTCGGCGAAGCCGCTTTTAAGGAGTAATTATCGTGGCAGTAACCCAAGGCGACAAGAATCAGATAGCGGCTGCGCTTGACCTGGGCGTCGGGATTGAACAGTTCAGGGGGAATGTGGAACGCGGGGCCGGAACGCCGAGTGAAAAGCGGGCGATACTAAATGAATTCGTCCAGCAGAATAACGCTCGGGTTATGGCGGAAACGGCAGCGAGGGCGGAAGAAGCCGAAGCGGTAAGGGTTGCGGCAGCGGCCCCTGCCGCCGTGGCTCCTGCGGGTGCCACCTTCAACGTGGAAAGTTTTTTGGCGCCCGTGCGCGCGCAGTTGCGCGTCGCACAAGAACAACGTGCGCGCGAAGTCGCAGCCTTACAAGCCGAACTGACAACCTTACGGGGCGAATTAGCCAACACATTAGTAGACCTGGAATCCGAGGTTCAATCGGGTCGAGATGTAGCGGCGGACCACGAGCGCGCCATCGTCCAGGCCGAAATGGATTTCGCTGCGGCACAACTTGCCGAAGAAGAACGCAAAGCACGCATTGCCGGTTTGAGTTCGGATATTCGGGGTCGGTTGGGCGGGGAAATTTTAGCCTCGCCAATCGGCGGTTTGTTCGGTACGGCGGGTATTGAAGTCGGCCCCGCGGTGGCTGGACTCAGCCGGGGCGAAATCTTGGGCCAGCCGGGCAGTTTGTTTTCAGCTATCGGGCTGCGACCCCCGAGTGCGCAAGCCTTGTCGCGCTTAACCCCCATCGAATTGGACGAATTGGTGTCGGTGGGGACGTTGGCCGGCCTTTCAGATAAAAGTATTCGTGATGAATTTAGTCGCGCGGTTCCCGGCGGGGCGCAACGTAGTAAAACCCCATTTGGAAAATCAACGCGGGCAGCGAGTTTGTTTTAATGCCAAACCATACACTTCCACACGTTACTGAGGAAGAAAAGAAGCTCCAAGAAATTGCGTCGGGACGCGCTGGGCCGTCGCTTGAGGATTTTCAAAAGCAGGTTCAGCAACGGTTGCAAGAGCGGCGCGCGCAACGGGCGACTGTCACGCCCGTTGAAGAACCGGAAGGTGACGGCATCTTTGATTTAATCAAGAAGCCGTTTTCTGCCGCGCAGTCGTTGGTCGAAGAACATGTTTTCGACCCTGTTAATGAAGCGGTTGATGTCTTTTTGGACAACACCATTGGGCGGGTGCAAGACGATGTGACGGGAGGCTTTCGCGCCCTCCGTAAAGATTTTGAAGGCCTGGAGAACGTTCCCGGCATTGATGATTTTACGGTCGATTTATTGACCGGACTGTCGTTGCCGTTTGTTGCGGGGGGCGAGACGTTGCTCTCGCTGCCTGAGCTTATTCCTGGTGTCGGTGAACCACGCTTCCAGCACCACGCAACCGCCGCTGGGGATATTTTTAGTGTGGAGCAAGCGGTTAAACGGTCTCAAATTCGCCGTGAGACACAGCCAGGCCGGGCGATTGTCGCGGAATCCGCGCTCGGAATTGGGCCGGGTTTTCTTGCGGGTGCCGGACGGAAGATTGCACAAGCTACGGCCCCGTCAATTGCGCGGCGGGCCGCAAGCCTGGCCGAAGCAAACGCTGGGCGATTTTCCAGGACTGCCGCGCGTGACCTTTCACAAGCCCAGCGGGAGTTGGCAATTCTCAATGAGCACATTGCTCAAAGTAAAATTGGCGTCGGCATTGCGGAGCGTGTTACCGGGGCCGAACGCGGCCCGCTTTTGGCGCGGACCAAAGCGAAACTTGCTGAGCTTACGCAGGTGTTGCCCGAACAACGGGAAAAAGTTAAGCTATTAGAACAGCGCGTTAAAGATACCGCCGAAACCGCGGCCAAGTCGGCAGAAGTTGTCAGCCGGGAGTCAGTGTCGCAAATTGCGAATCGAATTCGGGCAGACCGCTGGACAAAGTTTAATGACACAGCTGCACTACGCGCCGGTGCCGATTTCGGCGGACGCGTTTCAGCGATTGGCACGACGCCACATGGGGCGGCAGTCGTTAACGCGGTACGCCAGGCCATGAACATTAACGAGCCTCAAGCCCTCCTTGACCGGCGCGAATTGATTGCCAGTCTGTCTGACGCGCTCGATGTTGTGGCTGCTAAACCTGCGCCTCCGGTTCCGTCCGAAGCGTTGTCGAAATTGCCCGTGGGCAAAACCCCAATGGCACTTTCCGGGGGCAATGTGACCTCCGTTTTACGGGCGCACCAAGAAGCTCTCGAATTATCCGATGCGACGATTGCCGAAGTCCTTGGAAAGTCGGCGAGTGGACGGCTGGCGCGAGCAAAACAATTGGTTACGCGGTTAGACGCCGAGGAAAAACAGCTTGCCGCCGAGTTCAGGACGGTGGCTGCGCAAAATTTAGACATCCGAATCCCCGACCGACAGGCGGCAATTCAATTGTCGGACCGGCTCATGGCGTTGTCGGAACAGATGGGCAAGGCCAAAACTATTGTCGCGCGCGATGCGCTCCGCGTGGAATATGACAATACACTCTTGCTTCTCGATGAGATTGGGAACAAGCTGAACTTCTTGGATGAAGTTCGGAGCGACCTTGCGAACCTTCCCCGTGTGCGCGCCCCCGAAACTACCCCGCCTGGCCGCGTTGAGGTGGATGTTTTTCACGGAACGCGTATTCAACCTGGCAGTCCCGTCATATTGCCGACACAAACAATTGATGAGAAGTTTGGCTTTGGTGGACTGCATTTTGGAACACGACAGGCTGCGTTGGATAGACTGGAGCAAACGCCAGGCAGTCGGCTGCAAGGAATTCCAGGCCGTGGCGAACAAATAATCCCGGCGCGCATCCGCTTAGAGAAACCCTACGGCTCGATTGACAACCCGATTAGTGAAACGGAATTATATAATTTAATCAATGTGCGTAAAGTCGCCCAAGAAGATTTGGATGCGGGGCTGTCCGTCCCACAATCTCGGCGTTTACCATCGGGGATTGACGAACTTCAAGCGCAAGGTTTTGACGGCATTATTTATCGAAACTCTACTGAGG
>Ga0114899_1002383_pt1 | contig 10092 bp, 11 predicted proteins | sample MalvireepMed_215_FD_83497 | JGI IMG/M metagenome (GOLD analysis project Ga0114899, IMG submission 83497) | Marine viral communities from the Global Malaspina Expedition - Malaspina viral metaG DeepMed_215 | ecosystem: Environmental > Aquatic > Marine > Oceanic | place: Mediterranean Sea... | reverse complement strand
CTTGCCCCTGTAGACCGCAACAAGCTCCCAGAAGCGCCTGCCGACTACCTTCTTCTCTGCGTCAGATAGCTCGGAATCGTCCAGGGCCCCTCCGACGGAACGGAGCAACTCCCCCACGGCACGTAGGACACGCCACCGGAACGCTAGGTGTAACAATTAAGTGGAACCATCCCAGCCAGCGCAGGTAGAGCAGTTAGAGGCGTGTTGCAGCGCACTCCGCACCGTCGTAATCTTTGCCAGCGATGCCGCTCTGGCATTGGCGGTCATGTCAGTATTGCTAGCAACGTAGTAGTTGACATCGCTGACAGCGTCATTCACCGCAGTCCGTATCGTTGCCAGATGATTAAGAATTGCCACATTAGTCGTTGGCATATCTATACTCCTATCTCTCTATAAACTCTTCGATGAAGCCCCCGCCCAACTCCTCATCCAGTCGCCTCATCAACTGCTCCATCTTGATATGCAGAACCCTGCCAGTCGTGGAATCTCGCGAGTGGAACACCCACTGCCCATCATCGTCGTGCGGCGATAGAACTGTGATATTGCCAGCAGCATCTATCACCTTCATTTCACCTGACGCGCAGAAAAACGACGCGCCATTAGTCAGGGTCCCGGCTGGCGCAGTACCATTGAACAGCGAGATGAGGTTAGTGCCTGCGGTCGTGCCATGTGCAGTGGTCGCTCCAATTTTCAGCAACGCCGTATTCTGCAGCGCGAGTAGCGTTGCTGTCCAATCGTTGCCAGACGCACCCACATTGAGGACGCCCCCCGCACTGTTCATGTCGATGTCCCCAGACACCATTTGAAGGTTATCTGAGTTCTCATACATTCGGAAGGATTCGTTTCCCCCTACGTGGTCATAGAGTGATATGTGGCTGCCAGGAACGAGGACAAGCTGAAACTTATTGACGCCTTGATTCCTAAATTTGAGTTGCGACTCACCTGACCCGGCGGCGTCAATGCCCAGTAGGGTATTCCCGGCTCCAGATTTTAGGACTAGCTCATCGTCAGCGTGGGTCAGGGTGATGTTCCCAGAGTTGAAGTTGATGACAGCGCCGGAGGAGGACAGGGCCAGGTCGTCGGTAGTGGTTAGCTGCTCTGCACTGACTGTCCCAGTGGTCGTGATATTGCTCGACCCGGTATCTATAGTGCCGAACCCTGACGTAATGCTTCCAGCATTCAAAGCCCCAACCTCAACCACATTTGCGACAGTAGTGATAGAAGCCTGAGTGCCACCTGTAACCGTTGCCGCCGTTCCTGAAGCATTGCCAGTCACATTACCTGTAAGCGGGCCTGCGAAGGCATCGGCGGTTACGGTGCCGTCAAACCACGCATCCTTGAACTCAAGAGAAGATGTCCCTAGGTCTATATCGTTGGTTGTTTCTGGGACTATGCCTCCATCAATAACATTGACCTGGGCTGTGCCTGCTATCTTGAATATAGTGCCTGCCGCATCCGCAGCGTCAATGACAATCTCGCCATCAGCATCTATGTTGACATCGGCTGCTGTGCCCGCCGCATCTACAGTGGTGACATTTAATATGCCATGAGTAGCAGCAGCAATAGTTACCGTATCGCTGGAACTTGGAGTCATCACTATTGAGTCGTCCGTGATGACTGTGGTTCCTATAGTGGAGCCAGTAGCCGCTGCTATGGTGCTGGAAAATGTTGTGGCTTTAGCTACGGTAATAGCCTCGGAGCCATTGGTTGTAACGAATGTTATGTATGCGTTATCGGCCTCTTCTATAATTAAAGCACTGGCTTGGTTGTCTGGTATCTTGATGGAGTTTTCGCCAGCGTTAGTAAACTGTAATGCCCCGTCAGCACCACCAGACAGAACTAAATCTCCTGCTATATCAGCAGACGACGATAGGTCTAGGGTTGCTGCGTCCAGTTCCCCCGTTAGCGTGACATTTCTAAATGACCCTATGTCCTTGCTGCTATCGACAACCACCCCCAAGCTGGCTGACACAGTCCCTGCGGTCACAGCGTCCAGCACATTTAACTCAGCAGCGGTTGTCGTTACCGCCGTGCCGCCAATCAACAACTTATCCTTAACGATATCGACCACAGCACCACCTGCTGTTAGTAACTTGTCAGCAGAGGTATCCCATAATATGTAAGCACTGGCTGTATCCCCAAAGAACTTCACATCGTGCCCAGCATCATCTACCCCGACAGTCAGTGTGCCTATCTGAACCACACCGTCAGCGGACTCGTCCCATAGCCAGTAGCTACCAGCCGTGGCACCGAAGAATTTGACATCAGCACCAGTGTCATCCACACCTACGGTTAACTTCCCTAATATAGTCGTAAGGGATGCCGCCGCGTTGGCCCCGTTGGTGATCGTGAGGTAGTCTATGATGGTGCCCGCGCTGGCCTTGTCAGAGCCTATCGCCAGCGTGTCAGAGGCAGATGCCTGTATCCTCCACGCATCCCCGGCATCGTCAGCCCGGTCTGCAAAGAAGTAGAGCGGGGCTACCGCCCCGTTAACCCCCCGGATCTTGGCCTGGGAGACATCGACGGTCTTCAGCGTGATCTCGTCGGCCCACATCCGTAAGCGTTTGGAGGTGCCTGACGTTGTTCGCACATCGTAGGTCGTGTCGAGCGAGGTCTCCGTGAACGTCCACAGACCTGCGGCCGTCGTGCCACCCGAATAGGTAGCCTCTACCGTCGTAGTGCCAGTTTCCAGCAGCTCGACGGTAGCCCCCTCAAGGGGATCCCCGTCATCCTTAAATACATACCCGGTTACATTGATATCAGTTATAGCCATCGGTTAACTCCCCATGTGAGAGTGATCACGGTAGTTGAGAGCCTCCCCAACATAATAGAGCGGGTCTTGTTCCAGGGCTGCATCCTCTACGAAAATTAGGTGTACACCTAAACCCAGCATCTGCTGCTTGCTGATTACATCTCGGGGGCCGTTGTCCACTCCCGTAGCGTAAGTCTGCATCAAGCCTATCACATTTATAGCCAGGTCAGACGGGGACATGAAGCGGAAGGCCACCCCTTCCCTGGGAAGGTTTCTCCCCTGGTAAACGAAGTCACGCTCGGCTACCTTGCCCAGCTCATGGAGCGATGTATACAGCGTCCACTCGGGCCCAGTGCCCGCCCACCAGCTCGGGGCCTGCGCTCTCTGGCCAGCCATCTTCCTGGGAGGCATTACGATTCCAGTATAGCTGCCCAGTCCAGGTCTAGATTGTTGGCCGCAGAGTCGGCATAGAGGGTGCCCAGCAGGACAGACCCGCCAGCGTCACTGAAGTTCAACTCCAGACTGTCATTAGCCGACAGCTCATAGCCCAGGGTACTTGATACTGTTGAGTCCCCGAAATATACCACGTTGCCATTGCCCGTTCTGGCAGAGACCTTGATCCACAGCACCCGGCTGTTCGCGTCCGGGGCCCCGGTTGCGGCCGAGAGGGCCACTGCCGTACCAGCCGTTGACACCCTTGATCTGTTCGCATGTAATCTCATGGCTCCACCAGATTTATTACGGACGCGCCCCGCTCGTCATAGCCTGTCCCCTCGACCCCCGTAGCCGACACCACATCGACGTAGTAGTTACGAGTGCCCCCGGTATCATCTCGGAACGTGAACTCCACCAGGGTTTTGGACTCTATCGCACTGACGAGGGAGGATCGCAGATCTTTAGAGGGCTTGCCCTTGTACGCCTTGTTCAGGTTCACTCTTGCCTGGTGCCCCCACTTGGCTTCAAGCTTCTTGCGGAACTCCAGGGTCAACGAGACCACATCCGGGGTCAGCAGCTTAGAGGCGACACCAGACGCACGGGCAAAGGTAAGCTTGAACTTGATAGCCCTGAACGTGGTGCCCGCACCGGAGTCAAACGTGTAGGTGGTGATACCGTTAGAGCTGATAGTGCCCAGTGAGCCATACGTTTCATCGTAATTAGTGGCGTAATGTACGGCAACGGTCTCGTTCGATGATGTGCCCTGCACCTCGACCTTTACCTTGAGAGCAAGCTTGTCCACCTCTGACTGTCCCACGTTGACCCAGGGGGTCTCATGCACTCCTGACTCTGCATAGGCAAAGTTCGCTACCTCGGAGGGGTTGATGATGTTCGACGGCATGGTCATGTAGTAGACCCTGTCATCAAATCCCCACCACACACGATAGTCATCGTAGGAGTTATTCACGGTCATGGAGTCTATGCCACGACCTGCCGTGGGAGAGAGCCACTTGGTCTCCCAGCCACGCTCGTCCCAGCCCAGTATGGAGCTGTACCCGGTGTCCGGGTCAATAACGTCTGAGCCGTGGTGCCCAAGCCACTGGTACGGGATCGAATCCCCACTTGTGATGTTGGGCGCGGTCGTTGCGTCTACGGCCGCCAGCAGCTCGTTGTGGGTGGCAGCCATCTTCTTGATTGAACCACGCTTGTCTGAAGGCAGGCCGTCATCTCGGTCTGGCCCCATGATCGTGACTATTGCGGCACCGGCCCCGTTGATGTACTTATATATCCCCAGGCCAGACGGTACAAATACGCTGTCCCTCCAGCGCATCGCACCCTTCCCGGCATCCGGGTGGAACGGCAGGAATAGCTGCGTCTCTACGAACCTGCTGTTAGCCGCGTCATGGGCGAAGAGCCCCTTCTTGGTCGAGACATATATGATCGGCTCACCACCTGCATCCCTGGCAACGAACATCCCGGTGGCGTACCCGTTGGGCAGGGGGAGCTTGGCATCGTTGACCTCGGTGCCGATGGTGAGAGACCACCATAGCTGCCCCGTATGATCTATCCCCCACAGCCTGTCGTCCCACGTAGCCAGGAACTTGGAGTCTGTGGTATCCGTAGTCCAGCTTGTGCCGTTGGACGAGTAGGAGTATCCCGAGCCGTTGCTGTCATAGTGGGCAAAGACCAGGTAGGTAGTGCTGTTGGGGGCCGTCCAGGTGACCGTGTCAGTTACCTGGTCTGTAATGCTATGGGTGAGGGCCGAGCCCCACGTATCAGATGTACTGTTGTACTTATACATCTGGGGGTTCTCTGAGGCAGTGCCGTTCCACACGGCATAGACAGAGTCACTCAGCTCACCGATGGCACCTATCTGGTTCTTCCCGAGACCGTGCGATACGGCCGCTGTCTGCGTTGCCAGGCCCGGTAGAACCAGGTGGTTGCGGTATCTGAGCTGGCAGGTAGACCACCAGGCCCTGCCGACATCCCCGGCACCCTCCATGCGGTTGACACCAATGCCGCCCTGGAAGTTAGACCAGGCGATGACAGACATGCGGGCCTGGGAGTCCCGGGTGGTGTCCCCGATGACGACCTTGCCGGGGTATATGGATGCAAGGGCGCTCTGAACCGGTGCTTCTAGGGGGTAGTAAACACCGTTGAGGGAGATCTCATTGACATCGGTTACCCTGGCGGCCATTACTGTACCAGCCGCACATCAGTCAGCATAGGGAATGCCCGCCGTGCCGAAGCAGACATGCCCATCCAGAACCCGGCCATGTTGTTCTTGTTATCTGGATCCGTGTTGGGCCCCCCGGACGCTGAAGCGAAGGCCAGTGCCGTAGCCCTGGCAACTATATACTGCTCGTCTATCTCAGAGGGGGCCGAGTCCGTGGTCAACAGGGCTGGCTTGTCCCCCCCTACGAGCTTGAGCAGATTGTACCGGGCCACGCCGTGAGCATAGTCGTCCAGAACTATGTCCTGGGCTTCCTTGTCTATCCTCCAGAGATTGCGAGGGAGCTTGTCCCACTGAGCTGAGTCGTTCTTGACCGCGCTGATGTCGTCCAGCCATATCGTGACACCAGGGCCAAGGTCAGCGTCATGCTCAAGTCCAACAGAGGCAATAGCCGTGTCGGACTCTGGGTTGGCTAAGGACATCCTTGCGAATGTCCATGTGTCTGGTGATATTGCAGGAATATTAAGGCTTTCTTTGTCGTTTCCATCTGCCGTAACGGTGCCATCATCAAGATGTAATTTAAGATTTCCTGCAACAAGGGCACTACTGATCCCTGTTACCTTTACCCACATCTCAATAGTGTCGTAGGCAGATATATCGGTAGCGGTAATAGAATCCGCAATAAATGCACCCGCACTTGCTCCATCAGCAAGTTCAATTTTTAATGATTGGGTTCCCTGCTTTTTGTCCTTAGTATCAAGCGACAAGGTGAAACCTGTCGGAGTAGATACTTCATCAAATGTGGTAGCACAGGCATGGAGCCTGGTGAAGCCTACGCTGCGCCGGTAGTAGATGTTCTGGATCATGGAAAGCCCAGACGGTATGTCGAGCCGCTGGACAGTGCCATCGGTGTGGAGGTCGAGCTTCTCTACCGGGTCGTAAGCATGGCCGGTAGCATCGAGGATAGCCTGATTTATGAAATCGTCTATCCGCGCTGGAGAGTAGATGTCATCCCATAGCTCGTAGGTATCGCTGGTCGCAGGGGCCAGGGCAAAGGCCGGGGATACCGTGAGGGTGGTAGAGCTGGATGTGTAGTCGGAGACCCTGCTGGTCTCTACCGTAGAGGCAGAGGCATCGTTGAAGATGACCCACTTGCCAATGTGGTTATCGTCTCCCCCAACCAGGGTGTCATCTACAAGTGTTGTGGTTGTGCCTCCAGTGCTAGCAGAAGAGACATATATTGCACCGAGGTTATACCCGATTGACTGGCGTAGCTGTGCCCGAGTGCGTCCCTGGAGTATGGCCATAGCTACTCCTCATCAATATCGTTTTCTAGAAGAACTGACCTTCTTGCCAGTACGCTTGGCATAGGTTCGAGCAGCAGTCTTGCCCTTCTTTGTATAGGCGAACTTCTTCTTACCTACTCTCGGCATCCTGTTCTCCTTTGCCGTTGAGCCGCCCTTCAAGCTCTGTGATCTGGGTGTCCCTTTCCTGTAGCGTTCGGTACAGTGCAGCCAGTCGGATCTCCAGGTTAGTACACTGGTTAACCTTCTGCTGCACTACCACTGAAAGGTCAGCCTCGGTTATATCGATCTGCGTGTCGGCCATGTCCTGCCTCCATTATCGTAGGCCGTTATAGTATATCTTGTTGTTTGTACTCCCCTTGCGCTTGATCGCCTTGATCCTGATATCGTCCAGAATCTTGCCGATCTCCTTGCGCTGTGCCGGAGTCGGGGCTGGCTTAGAGTGCCGCATCCTCACATCGATAAGCCAGCTCTCCATTGCATTACCCACCATCTCTTCTATGTGGGCCGCGGACGTAGTGTCGTCTACTAAGACCTGGAACTCATGCTTGCGACCAGTGACCTCGTCATGCACCCGGAAGGTGTGCTTGTATATCCCGCCCCCGGTCTCGGCATTACGCCCCACCGGGACAACCCCCGTAGAGGTCACCCCGGCAGGAGTCCAGAGTTCCGTTACCACTAGTACCTGATCTGAAGGTCTACCAGAGAATACTCGGTAGTAGCGCCCACGTTGATAACTCCACCGATCAGGAACTCAGCACTGGAGTCGTCTGCCATGACATCTACGGAACCATCAGTGCTAGAGCCTGTCATAACATTCTTGCCCAATACTACAGTACCGTTAGTCAGTACGGCACATGGGCCTGCGGTCTGGTACCAGCCATAGTAACCAGATGTCTGGTCACAGGTAGGAACCCCGCACACGGGGCCATCAATGTCGCTTAGATCCCATACGTTGACTGCTGCCATGATATTTTCAGCCAGACCTACCTGCGAAGAGGTAGTCAGGGCAGTTCTTACGGTGTCATTGGGGTAGAAGTCAATTGTGATAGTGCCTGAAGTAGTAGCAGTGCTGTGATCCATGATCTGCCACGTTTGGCCCTCACCATCGACATCGTTTACAAAGAGATACCCATCTTCATAAGTTCCTAGCGTTGTAAAGTCACCTGTGTATTTTCCTGTACCAGTGACTGCGGAACTGGCATTCGTAACCGTTACCTGGCTTACGCCTGCCGCGTATGCCGCAGCAACTGCAAGGTCTTTAATGTGGTCGGCATGGTCGGTAGCGTTCATCATGGTTACCTTGCCTGCCGTAATAGCTTCGGCAGACTTACCGTAGTAGAACACCCTGCCGTCAGGCAACTGCATCCTCGTACCAATACGATGCTTCTTCCCAGAAGTCATCTCTTTGTCAAAACCAGGAGCCCCTTGTTTACTAACCGGAAAAGCCATCGCTAACCTCCTTAAAGGTCATCCTTACAGGTTCTACGTCCTGCGATTGTCCGTTATTTACGTTCGCATAGCCACGGTCAATCTTTACAGCTATGCGCTCTCTAGTGCGTCTTCATGTGAACACGCAGCCTAGAGAGTGCGCCCGCCTTGGTCAAGGCATACACCGTCTCCCCGCATTCCTGGCAATCTACCGACTCTTGGTCGGCTGCTCCTTCGCCAGTCTCGGCAACGGTGCCTACCTCGTCCTTACGGGCCACACACCACTGGCATGTACAGCTTTCACTGGGAGCCCAGGGGAATAAGCCTATCCTGGCCTTACGCAACACATAGTCAGGGTTCCCGGGGACTCCCGCTGCAACCGTTCCAATGCCTTCAGATACCGTACCGTCAGCAGCATAACTGGGCTTGTGCCTGTACAGCGTAGCCTTCGGCTGCCATTCATCTATGTACCTCAGCGAGAACCCTGCATTAGCAAGGTCTAGCTTCTGCTGATTGCGCTCAGTTATGCCTGCCATCTATGCCCCCGCCGCTAACTTGTTGAGAGGTCGCCAATCTCGAACTGTACTCCAGCACCACGGCTGTCGTCTAATTCAAACACGCCGTAGTCTGAGGTCATTACCACTTCCGTGGCCCTGAGAGAGGCATCGCGCTGTCGCTCAGTCCTGGTGTCTACGCTGTTAAGAGCCGCCATAGCGGTCTTGTCGGCTATAACACCAATGCCTGAGTCAACAGAGGAAACCTTTTGGATGTTCCCATCCTCAAATATGGGTACGTTGTTGATTGGCCGAAGGCCGCTGTAGAAATTCTTCAGAAGGTCGGTACTCCACCCTGAACTCAGCTCCGCGCTTGCAGCAACGGTTGCCGATGCCTTGGAAAGTTCCGCAACGGCATTAGGGTGATGGTTGATATAGAGCTGGTTCCCGAACTTGTTGGCCTTTGCGTTGCTGATGATCGCATGTGTGTTTGCCACACTCATGCTTCGGCCGTCTGCGCCTAGCTTAGTACCCCCATTTAGGTTTGTGTACAAAGCTATAACGTCTGTGTCCTTCTTCCGGGCCATGCCATCACCAAGCTGTCGCCCGATCATGGAGAAAACATTGTCGGCAGCCTGCCTGACGAGCTTGTCAGTCAAGACGACCTTGGCCCCAACCTCACTCGCAGTAAGGTCAACCGTGGTCATTCCGATGTCTTCCTCGTCTACGATGTCCTGGCCATCTACAAGGTCATTCACGGACATCTGGCTAACTTTAGGTACAGTGACCTGCTTCGATCCCTTCGGGAGACTGAACTGCTCTATCAAAGCTAGAGCAGGAGCATTATGCTCCTCGGTGTACCGAGCAGCAGCGATGATTATGCGCTGGGCATTTTCTAGATTACCCGTTGTCGCAGTCTGGGCCATATCACGACCTCCTTATTTAATTCAGTCCTACTGCCCTCCTGGCTGCTGCCAGGGCATTAGACGATCTATCACCAGCATTATACCTGTCAAGCCAACTACCGTCATTAGCCGCCACCTGGGGCTCTCCTTGAGAATTATCAAAACGCTGTGGCGGCACCTGTGCTTGCCGTAGCTGGTTAAGTTCAGCTCTAAGGTTGCGGTCTTCCGCAACCTTCTTAGCCATTTCCTCCATGACTTCTGCCGAATCAGCCTGCCTGAGTATAGCTAAAGAGGACATGTCCAGTTTGTATTTCTGGGCGAAATGCTCTGCCGCAGCCGTTTTCGCCATGATCATCTGGCCGTACTCATCGGCCTTCTTCATCAGGTTCTGTTGTACCTGGCGAGTTTGCGTGTACTGTTTGGCAGCTTCCTCGGCCTGCTCTGGCATGTACCCCTTGCTCTCAAGCTGCTGCTGATACCGCTGGGCTTCCTGCTGCATCTGGGCCCTTTGCCTGACCGACTCGTACTCCTGGGCCTGTCTTTGCAACTCAAATATCTGCTGCGGGTTGTACTGCATACCCTCCGGGGAGCCCTCGGG
>Ga0114899_1002381_pt1 | contig 10101 bp, 20 predicted proteins | sample MalvireepMed_215_FD_83497 | JGI IMG/M metagenome (GOLD analysis project Ga0114899, IMG submission 83497) | Marine viral communities from the Global Malaspina Expedition - Malaspina viral metaG DeepMed_215 | ecosystem: Environmental > Aquatic > Marine > Oceanic | place: Mediterranean Sea... | reverse complement strand
TCACTGCTCGCTTGAATGCCCTCGAGGCACCCAAGAAGCCTCCTGTAAAGGCCAAGCCGCCAGCGGAGCCAAAGAAGGCCGTAGCGGTGAAGGCAGCGCCTCCTAGGGCACCGAAGAAGAAGGCCCCTCCCAAGCGAAAGAAGAAATAGCGCGGGTCTGGTGAAGGAGGGGTGGTGTTTTGTTTACCAAACGTCTCGCTAACGTGTTGTTTCGCATCCCTTTCTTCTTCATCAGGCCTCGCTTTAGGCTATCCCTTCCTATCCCCAAATTCATTCTGACGGTATGGCGCAGGGACATGATGAATCCCATGTGGTTCAACCACATTGATGGGTTCGACATTGTCTCAGTCAAGATCGTGGATAGGGCATCCCCTTACGACGAGAAGGAGGCTAAGGAGGTGGTCGTAGGAGCTGCCGCCAAGGGCCTGGGTGTACATGGGTGGGGGTTCCACTACTGCACGTCCATTGAGGACGCACAGGACGAGGCTGAAGCAGCTGCAAGGGCTTGTATCAAGCTGGGGGTGACCGGCTACCACTGGAACGCTGAAAAGCAATGGGTCGAGTCAGAGGACCCGGAGGCCTATGGGATCCACTTCGCCCAGACATTCAAGGCTATCGTCCCCGAGATTACCCTGTATGCCAACTGCTTCTCCTCCATGATGAGCAAGCCTCTCCTCAAATCCTTTGACCGCATGGAGCCCATGTTGTACGGGACACGCCGGTCGACCATCGCGAAGAAGTTCAAGGGCAGGCTTGCTGGCAAGAGGGGCGTCCCGAGGTGGAAGAAATCTGCTATGGTTGGCACGGGGCGAATGGAGAAGGGGTCCCTCACCAGAGCGTGGGGGTACCTGGAATCGACGGATGCTGCAGAGGGATTGCTCGACCTTGTTCTGAGGTACCGTCCCACAAGCGTGAATTGCTTTCGCGCTGGACGGGCTGACGGTGAGGACATCATGCTCAAGCCCAACAAGCTGAACCCCGTCCTCAACGAACAAGTAGCAAGGATCAAGAGGGCCTTGGTCTCCAGGGAGAAAGCATAATGGTTGAAATATCTGAAGGCGCAGAGATGAGTAGTGACGAAATGCTGAGGGAAATCCTAAGGAAGCAAGAGGAGGCTCTGGACCTGCAAGGCCAGCTCGTACTCCTTAACGAGAAGATGGACACCCTGATTGGTGCGGTGAGGGAGAAGATGACGCCACAGAATGTGTTGAGCGCCATCGTATCCAACCCACAATCCATGCTCTACCTGTTCATCATCACAATCATTGCCCTGTTCCTTGGCTTGGGAGACCAGGTAATGGACAGGGTGTTTGGCCCTAGCCTCATTAGCCACAGCGAGATCCTTGATGCGATAGACGCACCAGCTGATGGCCCCGGAGCATCGGTGGTACCATGATACGATTCGCAACAGCTCCTTTCCTCTTCCTCCTCTTCGCTGCCGTTGCCTCCAACTGCGGCTGCACAGCATCTCAACGTGCAGCTGTGAAGGGCGGCATCATCACTGTGGGGGACTGTGCCATGCACACCGCCTTAGCGTGCGCGAGCCAGGCACTGGGGGGATGTAATGAGGAGAGATCAACCGAAAACTTTGAGGGCCTTGGCCAATGCTTGGTGGGCCAATCTGCGTCGTGCGTGGGACGAGGACTTGCCACTTGCCTGTATACTGGGGTTGTGGCTGTTGTTGGTAGTCGCCATGTGGTTGCCGGTGGGGTTGGGTGTACTGGCGAAGAGGATCTGGAGGTGGTGGGAGCGTGTGTTAGGGATGTTGACCGCTTGGAATCCGAACAAGAAGCCGTGGGAGCGGTAGCATCTTGCTACTTGGCCGTGTGCTTTGGTGGTGATTGATAAATGAACAAGAGGCAAAGGATGTCCCTTCGAGAGGCTGTCGAGATGAGCAGGCAGCTGCTGTCTGAGATGGACGGGGATGCCAAACCCGGCAAGCGGGAATGGCGAAAGGGTTGATGCGATAAGGAAGGAGGAGATGCCCGTGAGGCATACACAAGAATCAGTAGTGGAAAACGAGGTTCCTTTAGTCGTCCTTAGCGGCTTTGAGGGGGCTATGATTGGGTACGCCGAGAGGTATGGGTTCGCTGATAGCGTTGCCTGTTACGACAGGGACGGTGTGATTGCCATCCTCATGAACAAGAGTTCGATGACCCATGAACAGGCTGAGATCTATTTCGAGGAGAAGATCCTGACCTCTCATTTTGGGGAGAGCACGCCTGTCTTTGTCACCATCGACCCCTCGGTCTCCCACTAGACCACCCTCTCGATCGAGCAGCCAAGCAAGGCGGCGTCAAGGTTCGGGTCTTCGCTGTCTGCGAACAGTTCCTTTTCCGTATAATCTCCCCTCCACACCACACACTCATGGTCAGACAGGACATTCCTAACAGCCTCTTCCGTCAATCTGTTCTCACACCTGGCCCAGTCATGCCCACCGAACGGTGCGTCCAGTAGCAGGCTACCCCCTGCCTTGAGGATACGGTTCCTCACCGCTTCCTTGTCGCAGCCATCCGGCCAATCGATCTGCAGGTACACGGGCTTGCTTGCTTTAAGGCCTTCGAGAATCCACTCAATCACTGTCTATCTCCTTGCTTGGACTCGACACCCTATGGAGGGAGGCGAGGGCTTCAGAGGCCATGTACTGCGTCTCGTACGGGCTATCCGTAATAGACAAGGCGATGACCTCAACGAATGGGTTTTGTTTGTGTGCAGCTACCTCCTTCACAACGATGAGGCCTGCGATATCTTTGTCGTCCCCGGTGGTCAGCATGTCCTGCTGGAACGCATCGAGGATCACCTTGATAGGTGCGTCTATGTCTGGCTTATGGGTCAGGCAATGACGGAAGATGACCAGTGCAGGGGGTGCTACTGCCTCCCCTTCAATATGAGCCATAGCCCTTAGCGCCTGTAGGCACTTGGCTTTATCCGCATGAGCTGAGCGCCAGTGGCGATTGCGCTGCTTGTTAGCGAAGCATTGGCGCAGTAGCCAGATTGGATCTTCCTTCTTCCAGGTCCTCATCTTCGTAGGCTCCTTCACCATAGACGGTGGGCGGGAGCCATCTACTCTGATCTTAATCACCGGACAGGCTTTCGAGGATGGTCACCAGCTTGCGTGCAGCATAGAGGCCCTCGGGGATCTGCTTGGGGACCATCTCCTCGTACTGTCTTTCTGGCCTCTTCATTCCGATGAAGGGATGGATGGCCTGGTGGATGGCTGTGATGCAGCTGTCCACATGCAGTGCCCTCTCCCTGATGGTGAACTTCGGCAGTTCCTTTGGTGCCTGGGTAGATGCCCAGTGGACTCCAGCCTGTGGGGCTGGGTCGAATATCCTACTCTCTTCCATTTTCTAAATTCCTAACGCAGCTAAGATGATGAATATGAAACCAACCAATGCACCGTAGACGTGTCTCCACTGCACCTCGTAGAACCTTTCGCTGGCTTCGACTATGCTCTTAGCAAAAGGGTCATGTCCGATCAACGATTTTGCTTGCCTGTATTTGTCTCCCGATTGCCACCGTCTCCATATCTCCTCACCGCAGATGAAGAGAAGGGACAACCCTACCACCCAGAGCACGGCGACGGCTCCTCTCCCTCGATGGCGGTAGACACGACCCGTGCCCCTACGAGCTTGGCTCGAGACCCGTTCACCATTGAGAACTTAGCTGCCCTCTTGGGGTGCAGCCGTAGGGTATGGAGGACCTGCTCTGTTGAGTCGGCCTCGGCATCCAGTAGTAGTTCGACCTTAATTTGAATCAGCACGGTCCATCTCCCGAATTAAACACGCCTCTGGGCTGAAGTGGTAGGGAATAGCAATGCTGTCTCCCTGCTTACACTTCTCGATGTTGACGATCAGCTCATTGAATTTGCTGTTCTGCTGGTTCATCGAAAGGCGTGGGTCTTTGTACGGGCGGTAGATCACAGCACCCATGTAGCACTTCTGCTCTGCCGCACCCATCCATTCGACGTGCCTCAACCCAGGCTTAACCGCCAAGGGCTCAGCCTCCCATGCTCTGTTAAGCTGGGCTGTTATCATCAGCGGCACCTGCAGCCTCTCAGCCTCCCTCTCAAGCATGGCCCACGAGTATTCGAGGAAGTCGCGCCTACTCCTACCGTCCCTCGAGTCAGCGTAGATAGCCTGCAAGTAGTCAATCCACACCACCTCTGCGCCATGCCTTACAACCAACTCACTCATCGACCGCATGATATCCAGCAGCCTGCCACCCTTGGCGTCAATGAATGTGATGTTGTCGAGGTGGGATGATTTCGTAGCGGCGAGGATAGCTGACTGTTCCTTATCTGTCAGGCGTGGGGTCCCGTTGACTGGAGCCGACAAGACGTTGTCCCGTATCTTCTGAAGGGGTACGCCAGATATCCTGCTCATCCAACGAGAGGCCCATGTAGAGGGTGAATCCTCTAAGCCTATGACTCCTATCCGATGACCCGCTTGGGCTTGCTGTGTGACCACCTGGCCCACCCAAGAGCTTTTCCCGTGGGATGTCCTCGCTGCCCATAGGTAGGTGCATCCAGGCACAAGGGCTCCGATGGTTTCGTCCAGCCTGTGGAACCCTGTCCGTATCCTCGTCGTCGGGTTCTTATCCCGTGCCTCCCATACCCCTTCCAACATGGTCCTCACGTTCGATGGGGTGTAGTTGTCTGAGGTGTAGATGCTGACGAGGTCACGTTGGATGTTGTGGACTGCATCCTCTGGCCCCATAGAGCCATTGCTGAGCTGCCCAAGGCGGTCACAGACCTTCTGGTCTATGGTCCTGGCGGCAGCGTAGTACTCGAGGATGCGGTGGAACTTCTCTGGAGCCCCTCTGATCGTCGGGTCCATGAGGTCAGTCCACATATCCCTGATATCCATGTGGCTGGCTCGACTGAACTCAGCCGTTAGCGTCACCTCATCCAAGCCAACATTATCGAGAAGGGGGTCATCCTTCCCTCTAAGGTTGATGGCCTGCTCGAGCATCCTCCATATGCAGAAAAGCTTTTCGTTGGCGAACAATACCTGCGGACGGCTAACGCTATGGATGTACCGGGGTGTCTTAATCAGGCTGGCAAGGAAGTAGAACTCAGGCCTCCACGTCAGATTGGGCGTGATTCTCGGTCCCGGCATCACGTCCTCCATGCTCGTTTATCATCCATCTCCGCGAGTGATTGAGCCTTGCGGCAGAACACCGTGAGGTTGTAGTCCCATTGTGCGTTTGCCTTGTCCTGAAAGTAGGCCTCTATGGCGACGAAGATCTTGGGGCCGAGAGCCTCGAAGAGGGTCGTCCAGTCCGCCTTCTCACGCCAGTAGTCCTTCCACATGCGGATAGGAGGTGACCCCGTTGCCACCTCCATACCCTTGTCCCATGCCTGCATAAGCTCCCTCACAGGAACAGATGTGGGCATGGCCTTGCACCAATCACCGTGGAGGTAGTGGGAAGAGGGGCCGAGATCAATCAGCCACTCCCCCCTCTGCCCTTCCTTCTTGTCGAGTCGAATGATGTCATGCTTAGCGAGGCTAGCGATGGCGTCTTCGACCTGCCCTCTTGTGGCTTGTAGATGCTCAGCCAGGACAGATGGCTTCAGCATGATCCGTAGATCATCTGTCGATGAAACCATTGCGGCCAGATGGATGAAGACCCCCAACCTCACAGGTGAGGCGAAGGCTCTGGACGCAAGTAGTTCTTTGGAATCGAATTGAACATCCATGATTAAAAAGGGATGTGAGCGTCTTTGGGAATATCAGCCAAGGGTTCCCACTTGCCATCCGCTAGCTCGTAGGAGGTACCACCCTTGGTTGGGTCGTTATGGTCATGCCACACCGCAAGGAGATCCTTGCCTGAATCTTGGGCGTGACTGCACTTGTCTTCAGCTGGCTTGGGCCACGATACGCCATTCCTCTTGTCGACGAATGGCCAAGACCCATTAGCCTTGGCCGCTGGCGGTAAAGGGGAAGCCACGGCTCCCTCTCCACGCGCCTTGCGGACGCACGCTATGTTGTCGAGGTTGACCTCTGTCATGTACTTCCGGCCTCCGTCAGCCTCCCATGAGCGTGTACGAAGCCGACCAATAGCCATGACCAGATCACCCTTGCCGAGGCCCTCGCAGTCATCAGCTACCCATGACCAAGCCACGCACTTGTTGAACTCGGTGACCTCCTTGTCCCCACCGATAGATACGGTGGTGGCGATCGTCACCTTCGCCATCTTCGTTTCTTTTTCTCCGACCGTACGAATCTCGGGGTCGTCTGCCACTCGCCCCCGAAGCATTACCTGATTGAGATCTGCCATCGTTGTTCTCCTGGTCTAACGGTTGCTTAATGAAACGACACGCAACTCCTTGCATGCCTTGCGAATCGCAGATGTGGCTGTCCTCACCCGCGTACCAGCAGCCTTGTTTCCTTTCTCTTGCTTCTCTGCATCTGCAGCCATGTCAGCAGCACCAGCTGCAATCTGCAGTGCGAGATCCAAAACAATTCCCATACCTCTATCTCCTTGGTTGAAGTAAAGCCCGTCTCTCCAGGCTGTCACACCACTAGGCAGGTGTCGCCAATGGCTTGTCCGAATGGGGACGGCTAACAGCAAGTCAGGGGCGTCTGCCGTTCCGGTTTCCACCGGTTGCCATGCGACCCATGCCGCACCTTCGGCCCCTACAAGCGTCCGAGTAGGGGTGCCCCTGGTCTGCAGTAGAGCAACCCACTGCACACCTCAACAAGCCAATTGCTCGATTGCACGCATGGCATCAGCGGTTAGCTTCCCCGCCTTGTGTGCCTCATGCGCGGTCTCGTGACCGGTTACCCTCCTGACCCGTTCCGACAGGTCCATAAAGTTAACTCCTTGGGCGACCATCCTGTCCACAAAGAGGTCCACTTCGTCAATCCCATTTCCATCATCCGCCGCAGGAGCAAGGGTTGGTGGTGGTGGGGTGACTGTCTTCGGCGTATCTGGCACCACCGCAGGCAGCTCCTTCACCTCTGGTACAGTGGGAACAGCGTTGCTTGCGAGGTGCCACTTGGCACTGCGCCTATTGCCGCTCATCTCCACAATCCCCTTCTCCTTCATGTCCCTGATTGCATCATTGAACTTGGACAGCGTCATCGCCGTTGCATCTATGATGCCCTTGCGAGAAGCACCACCCTTCTGCCCGGTCAGGTACCGGTAGATGGCCTGGATCCTCGCCTCCTTGTCGTCGTATGTCTCGACTATAGGAGACACGGGCCCTGCGGGCACCGCTGACATGACAGGCGGAGGGGGTAGGTTGGGCCTCGACCTCTTGAAATCATCCGCCTCCTCCTCGCTGTACACATGGCCACTCAGGCCGATGAGCTTGAGGATGACACGGTCCTTCCCTCTCTTCTCAGCCATAGCAAAGGGGTAGGCGTTGTTGTTGTTGTACGGCATGGCCTCGCCATAGCTCCATACGGATGGAGAGCCAGCCAGCCTACCCGTAACCCTAACCACTACTCCCTTGCCGGGTGCATCTACGAACACCTCGTCCGGTGGGTCGAAGATGATCCCCTCTGCTTCAGCCAGCCTCTCGAGGTAGTGGTGGTAGATCACGGTGGTTCCCTTGCAATCCCAACACGCCTCCTCAGCGTCAATGCTGTGTTTCTTTAGGACCGTCTTAATGATTGGGTCCAGCTCTTTCCTCTTCATCCCTCTCCCTCCTAAGCGTTTTGTTTGCAGACGGTGTATCGAGTACACCACCTGGAATTGCAACGGCGTGCCTTGTACTTCTTTGCCTTGGTATCGTAGCCACCCCAGACCATCTCATCCCCGGCATCGGGGATAGGGGGCAGTCGATTATCATCCAAGTGGAGTTGGATCTCATCGAAGAAATCCAAATACATCTCGGCATCCGTCATGTCTACGTCGAAGGCTACAAAGTGGAGGCGGTCCAGCTCCTCCTTCTTGTCACCCCAACCCACCACCGGCCTCTCCTTGGGGTGGTAGAGGACAAGCAGGCCACCGAACTGAACGCCATTGAACGTCAGGTCCTCGACCTTCTGCCCCTTACACTCCTCGAAGCGGTCATCATTAACCACGGCATGCTTGTAGATGCCAAGCTGACGGCGGTGATTCTCACTCGCCTTGTCCTTCTCGACAACCATCCTGTACCCGTAGTTGCTGATCGTCTTGACGTCGAACAGGTACCAGTACCCACCCATTGGCATGCCGTCAGGGATGATCATGATCCCATCAATATGCCCAGGGATCTTAATGCCCATAGGGGTAGTCGACTCCACTGTCATCTGTTCGCATGCGATGGTAATGCCTGACCCGCGCAGGTACTCGAGGACCCTATCCTCTGCGTCATGTCCCTGGTTGAATGTGATCTGTGTTCCCCACTCTGGCTTGGGAGGGTTGCTCTGAGGCACCTCCATCCCATGAAGGACAGCCTCACGCATACACCTACCCACCCCACTCACACGGTGGGAGTACTTCCTTTCCTCTCCACTCTTAATGAGTTCAGCATCGGCTGCAGTCATCACGACATGCGCCAGTGCTCTTGCTGGGTTATGGTCTTTCACTTGTGCCCCTGTGTTAGAGGGCCCTCATTGCTGCGAGGGCCTTGCAAAGTAATTCGTTAATCAAATCCGAGACGGTTCGATCGCCCCTCTCCGTCTTGTATGCCACCAACTGATCCATCTCTGTCTGGCTCAACCAGAGGACCGTCTTAATCTTCTTGGTCCTACCGCTGAGGGTCATCTTCTTGATCTTCGAGGGCATCCCCTCGACCCCTACCTCCCTTGGGAATGATGACTTGTTGGACATGGCGTACAGAAATATCTCCCTTAGAAATTCCTCATCGAAGATCAACTCCGACTTGACCCTATCCAGCTTAGCCATCACCACCTCGGCCACCTCCACAATGCTAGGCGGGGCGTCACCGGATGATTCTAACTCCCAATGAGTTACAGGGTTTGCAAGATTTTCCATCATTCTTCACCACCGAAGGTAGGGTTTTAGATAAAACCTGTCAACCCCTCGTTGAATCCTTTATGATTCTTGAAAGGTATCCCTTCACCGAACCCTGGTCTACTGACAGCATCTTCGGCCCCTCCTCTCGAGGCGGAGGGAGCTTGTCCTCACCCTTCATGCCTATGCGATGGGCGTACTCACTAAGCTCATCCAGTAGGTCATTGTCCACAACGAGCTGGCGAAGGAGGCGTATGTATCCCTTCATGTCCACGTTCCTTTCGGGTGCTGTTGAATAGCTCATGATGCCTCTGACCTTCTCGAAGAGCCTGCCAAGGGGCGCGTCTATCAGCGCGGCCAGCTTGCCCACAACCCCATCATCGATGGGTATGCACGCAACACCAGCCTCATCGAGGGCCTCATCAGATATCCACATGTGGTTTCTGATCTTGATCTTCCTCCTCAGCAAGGCGCACCTCACCTCTCTGTCCAGGGCGCCTGCCACCACAATCAGATAGAGGTTGACTCTCATCCTTGCGTATGCCTACCATCCAGCTGCCATTACGTTGTTCTTCTGGTTAGGGGCTCTTCGGGGCCCCTTTCCTTTTCACCCCTCCTCCCGCTCCTTGTCTTGCCATCCACCCACAATCGCCAGAATCCTCAGCCACGCACTTTGGGCAATGGTCTTTGCCGTGGGGCTCACCCACCTTCCATCCCTGCTCGTGAAGCTCACTTCTGCCGATGTGGGCTTTCCACCTATTGTAGCGGTAGAAATCAGCTTCACCTTTGATTCCGCAGCCGTCGCATATGATTTCACTTCGTATCATCGGCCACCCCCTCTCGGCTGTCGTCGCCCACATCCACCTTCAGCATATCGATGAGTTCATCGAGGCCGCACTGCATGCCGCCAAGGAATGTACCCACCTCCTCGAGCTTCTTTCCTACCATTATAGCCGCCGCTGTGTTGAGGTCGCGAAGGCGACCAACGTGAGCCTCAATGCTTGGCTCATAGAGCGAGGATATCTCATCCCTCAGGCCCATCATGTTATCGCGAACCTCTGTCACCACCGCCGCCGCCACCCCATCTTCGAGTTCCCCGTCGGTCATGTATGCCTCGGGTGGGCTCGACGGGCGTGGGTCTACGAGCTTCAGGACCTTTGGTTCAAACGGATTGTCCATCATCATTCACCTC
>Ga0114899_1002378_pt1 | contig 10110 bp, 11 predicted proteins | sample MalvireepMed_215_FD_83497 | JGI IMG/M metagenome (GOLD analysis project Ga0114899, IMG submission 83497) | Marine viral communities from the Global Malaspina Expedition - Malaspina viral metaG DeepMed_215 | ecosystem: Environmental > Aquatic > Marine > Oceanic | place: Mediterranean Sea... | reverse complement strand
ATTCTCACCCGCTCGCTGATGATCTTCGGCCAGGGCGCCATGCGCTGCCATCCGTACCTGTACGACGAATTGCAGGCGATTCAGGCGGAAGACAAGAAACAGGGGCTGCAGGATTTCGATGCCCTGTTCTTCTCCCATGCCGGGCATACCCTGGGCAATATCAGTAGCGGCATCATGCAGGCCCTTGCTGGCCCCTACCTGTCCGAGGCACCGGGCAACGCGGACGCCTTCAGCGCCCCCTGGTACCGGCTGGTAAACCGCTACAGTGCGGTGCTCTCCAGTACCGCGGACATGGCACTGGCCCTGCTGGGTGGCGATCTCAAGCGTCGTGAGCTGCTCTCCGCACGGCTGGGTGATGTGCACAGCCAGTTGCTGATTGCCTGCTCCATTCTCAAGTACCACGCCACCCTGCCACGGGACGAGGCCAACGACGCCCACGCCAGCTACGCCCTGCGCCGGTCGTTCAGCAAGGCCCACGACTCCCTGGATGCCTTCTACCGCAACTTCGGCTTCTTCGGCGTGGGGTATGTGCTGAAAGGGTTGTTCTTCCCGTTCGGTCGTCCCTGCAAGGCCCAGGCCCCCAGCGACGATCAGATCCGCACACTGGGCGACATGATCATGGCGCCGAGCTCGGTGCGCGATGCCCTGGCGGAACCGGCCTATATCTCCCAGGACCCGGAAGACGCCATTGGCCGCGTGGAGGCCACCTTCAACAAACTGCTGGAAGTGGAGCCGGCCTACCTGGCGTTCCTGAAAGCCGAAGGCAAGGGGCAACTGGAAGGCAGCACCATCCTGGAAAAACTCCAGGATGCAGCCAGCAAAGGCATCATCGACGCCGACCAGGTAGACCCGGTGAACGAGTACGATGCCATGCGCTACGACTGCCTGCTCACCGATGCCTTCGATATGGACCTGAAGGACGTCAACGTGCACGCAGAACGGCCAATGATGTAATCCAACCAGGCGGAGGTGGCCGAACTGGCCCCTCCGCCCTCTCCCCATTGGTTACCCCCAACACCAGCTGTAACCGGACACCATTGTCTGTGCACGCGGCAGGAGTGGTTGCCAATGCCGGCCTTGTAAAAAGCAATATCACCACAGAGGGCACAGAGCTCACTGAGGCAAAACATTCTTTATCTCTGTGTGCTCGGTGTCCTCTGTGGTGAAATGGGGCTCCTTGCAGATCAACAACCGGACCTTCAAATCTGGCCCCCAACGCCAACCGGTCCACACTTTCACAAAAAGCCACAAAGCCGGGTCAGCGGGGAAAATGCTGTTTTTTTCAGCAGTTATTCCGCTGTCATCCCCATATCACGCAGATTTAACATTGATATCACCCTTTTGGCGCTTTTACGGCTCGCCGCTTTCGTCTAGGCTTTGCCAAAATTACGCCCCACCGGGCCTGGCGTACCTCTTGCGCCTATTGCCCCTCGGACAACAGGTCAGCAATGACAGCAGTCGTCGAAGAAAATACCGTTCTGGAATTCAAGGGCCGCATGTTGATGATGACGGTCCTGCAACTGAAAAATCTGGATGCCAACCTGTTGCACCAGGAAGTCAGCCAACGGCTGGAAGATGCTGCCGAATGGCTGCAGGAAGCCCCGGTGGTGATTGACGTGAGCCAGGACCTGGACGTGGACCCGGTGGCCCTGATGGCCGCCGTGGACACGCTGCGCAGCCTGGGGGTGAACTTGGTGGCCCTGGCCCGCACCACCGGCATCGACAGTGATACTGCCGCCATGCTGGGACTCGGCACCCTGAGCCTGTCCGGTGGCCGTGATGTGCCCCGGCGCAGTGAACCGGCCCCGGCGCCGCAGGAGGAAGCAGAGACTGTCCCCACTGCCACCCAGCGCATCGAGACTCTGGTAGTGGATCAGCCAGTGCGCTCCGGTCAGCAGGTCTACAGCCGTGGCGATCTGATTGTGCTGGCCCCGGTCAGCACCGGCGCCGAGCTGATGGCGGAAGGCAACATCCATGTTTACAGCAAACTGCGTGGCCGCGCCCTGGCTGGCGTCCGGGGCGACAGCAGCGCACGTATTTTCTGCCAGCAACTGAATGCCGAACTGGTATCCATTGCCGGCCATTACCGGGTAGCCGAAGATCTGCCCGAAGCGCACCGTAACCGGGCTGTGTATCTGTCCCTGGAAGGTGACGCCATGCAATTTACCGCGCTGAGCTAGTTAGCAGGCGCCACGGAAAGACGAAGGTAAGGAGAAGAGCGTGACGAAGATTGTGGTCGTGACATCCGGCAAGGGTGGCGTCGGCAAAACCACCACCAGTGCAGCGCTGGCCACCGGCCTTGCCCTGCGCGGTTTCAAAACCACCGTGATTGATTTTGATGTGGGCCTGCGCAATCTGGATCTGATCATGGGCTGTGAACGCCGCGTGGTCTATGACCTGGTCAACGTGATCAGTGGCGATGCCAACATCAAGCAGGCGCTGATCAAGGACAAGAAGGTGGACAACCTGTTCATCCTTCCCGCGTCCCAGACCCGCGACAAGGACGCCCTCACCACCGAAGGTGTGGAAGGCGTGCTCAACGCCCTGCGCGATGACATGAAGATGGACTACATCATCTGCGACAGCCCCGCCGGCATCGAGAAAGGCGCCCTGATGGCCGCCTATTTCGCCGACGAGGCGGTGGTAGTGACCAACCCGGAAGTCTCCAGTGTGCGTGACTCCGACCGCATTATCGGCATCCTGGCCAGCAAGACCCGCCATGCCGAGCAAGGCGAAGGGGATATCCCCGCCCGCCTGCTGCTCACCCGCTACTCCCCGGAGCGCGTGGAGAACGGCCAGATGCTGTCGGTGGAAGATGTGCAGGAAATTCTCGCCATCGAACTGCTCGGCGTGATTCCCGAATCCCAGGCGGTACTGAACGCCAGTAACGCCGGTAGCCCGGTGATCCTGGATATCGACTCCGATGCCGGTCAGGCGTACAGCGATGCGGTTGCCCGCTTCCTGGGCGACGAGCTGCCCCATCGTTTCGTCAACGTGAACAAGAAAGGTCTGTTCGGCCGTCTTTTTGGAGGCTAAGGGATGAGCATCTTCAGTTACCTGCTTCCCAAGAAGCAGAGTTCCGCATCAGTGGCCAAGGAACGCCTGCAGATCATTGTGGCCCGCGAACGCTCCACGCGTGGCGGTCCGGATTATCTGCCGCAGCTGCAGCAAGAGCTGCTGATGGTGGTACGCAAGTATGTCCCGGTGGGGGAAGACGCCGTGAATGTGCAGGTGGACCGCGAGTCCGGCTGCGAAATTCTCGAGCTCAACATCACCCTGCCGGAAGAAGAAGCCCAGCAGCAGTACTGAGCTGGCACCAGGAGCCGCCGCCAGGCGGCTCTTTTATTTCTGTGTCATTCCCCCCCCCTGAACATCTACGAACGTCCCATTGCAGGAGCGTCGCTGGCGGCGCGATTGCCCAAAACCCGCGTAGGTTGGGTTGAGCTCCGCGAAACCCAACAATACTGGACACTTGATCGGTGCCTGGTCGTGACGTTGGGTTTCGTTGTACTCAACCCAACCTACGTCACTTGAGGGACGAACCACGCGTCAGCGTGGAAATCATCCGTAGAGTCTAGCCAGGATTCGATCCGAAGCAGCAGAGCTGCCGGGTTCTCTAGAGTGATCAGATGACACCCGCATCGCCTGTTTCCTCGCCAAGGTCTGGATTCGTCCCTCAAGCGGAACTCCTACAGCGGCTTCGTTATAAACGTGCGGGCCGACGAGCTACGGCAGGCCGCCTATTCCGGCAGCACCTGCCATTCCGGTTCGTCGAATTCTCCGATCACCGTGACCTCGCAGACCTTGGCGTGCCTGGCCAGGATCGCTTTCACTTTCTCGCTGCGGCTGTCGTCCTTGGCATCCCGATGGGCCTTGCTGTCCCAGTGGGCGATGGCCAGTACCGTGTCCGGGTGGCCAATCTTGCGGTGCAGGTAGGTGCCACGGGCGCCCGGTGTCTGCTGGATGATTTCACTGGCTTCCACCCAGCCCCGGGCATATTCCTCCACGGTAAAGCCCGGCTTCACACGGACTTCGAAGATAAACTTCATGGCTGCTCTCCCTGTCGGTAAAACTGCGCCAGCAGCCGGTAAAGATCCGGCCAGTCCCGGGACAACGACTCCGGCGCTTCGAAAAAGGCTTCGCTACAAACCGCAAAGAACTCACCCGGCCCGGTCAGTGCATAGGGATCAATAGACAGGGGCCGGTGCTGCTCATAATCATCGAACAAACGGTCCCAGGCCGCCGTGAAGGTATCGTGCCACTGGCGCGGATTCATGCCCGGATGCAGTGGCGGCGAACCATTGGCACCATTGCGGCGCATATCCAGTTTGTGGCTCATCTCGTGGATCACCACATTGCTGCCCTGCCCCGCTGCCAGCACCGATTCCCATGACAGTATCACCGGGCCCTGATGCCAGGCCTCACCGGCCAGCACCGGGCCACTGGCGTGCACCACGCCATCCTCACTGCGCCAGGGCCGATTGGGAATGAAATCGCCTTCATACAGAATCACCGTATACCAGCCCTCATACCAGTCCAGCCCCAGTTCCAGAATCGGCACACAGGCCATGGTGGCAATGCGCAGACACATGGCGTCGGTAATGACGAACCCGGAACCCGGAGCGATACTCTTGCGCGCCAGAAAACGAAAGCTCAGATCCCGCAGCCGGGCCCGCTCCTCCCCCTGGTAGCGCTGCAACACCGGCCAGTCGCCCACCGCCGCGTCCCATTCCGCCTCGGTGTATCCCATCTTCTTGACCCGGCGCTTGTCGCGCCAGTTTCGCCAGGCTGCAAACATCGTTACCTCAACTCATAAAACCACACCCTGTTCGAGCGCCCCGGTATCTCACCATCGTTCTCGTACTTGGCAATCTTCAAGTTGAGAGTAACGAGTCGAAAGGAGCGAAAAGATCAGAGCCCGCATTGTTATATGCCTTTCGCTACTTTCAACTCGCTCCTACCCTGAAGCAATCCACCAGCATCAACGTCTGCACCATAAATCGACCCCCGCTCAGGATAATCCGTGTCCACTTTGACCCGATAAACGTCGCCTGAACAGTCGTTACCCGGCACCGGGGCTGTGCTACCATCGCCAGCTCTTTTGCCATACGAATCCTGTTCAGTGCCTGTTAGCCAAGCCCATAAAGCCGACCTGCTGCTTCTGGTGGTCACCCTGCTGGCCGCCATCAGCTGGATGTTCTCGCGAGAGGCGGTGCTGGCCATGCCACCGCTGCTGTTCATGTCGCTGCGCTTCCTGCTGGCAGCAAGCCTGCTGGCCCTGGTCGCCCATCGCCAATTGCGCCGCCTGAGCGGCCAGCAGCTGCTCCGCTGTGTCCGCGTGGGCACGGTTTTCGGCATCGCCATGAGCTGCTGGGTCATGGGGCTGGCCATGGGCGAGCACGTGGGCGAAGGCGCCTTCCTCACCAGTCTTGGCGTGGTGCTGGTGCCGGTGATTGGCCGGCTGATCTTTGCCGAACCGGTGCCCGGCAGTACCTGGCTGGCCCTGCCGGTGGCTGCTGCGGGTCTGGCCCTGTTGTCACTGGAACAGGGACTGCATCTGGAAGCCGGACAGCTGTTCTTTGTGGCAGCGGCCACCATCTTCGCACTCTATTTCAACCTCAACACCCGGGCCGCCAACACCATTTCCACCACTGACCGCAGCGGCAAATCCATTGAGCACCCACGCATTCCCGCCCTGGCACTGACCACGGTGGTGCTGGCCGTGGTTGGTGTGCTCACGGGTATCCTGTCCGCCCTCCTGGAGCCCTGGGGCGAGGCAGCCGCAAACGCCACCTTCGAGCTGGCTGTCTGGGTCGTACTCAGTGCCACTGTGGGTACCGCCCTGCGCTTTCTTGTGCAAACCTATGCACAAAGCCTGTCGCTGCACAGTCATGGCGTTGTCATCATGGTGCTGGAGCCCATGTGGACCGCCCTGATGGCGGCGGCCTGGTTCGGCGAGCAAATGACGCTGATGCAACTGGCCGGTTGCGCGCTGATTTTCCTGTCGCTGCTGGTCAATCGCTGGCGGGCGGTGAGAAGCCTGCTCAAGCAGGCGCTGTCACGCCTTTCCACTCACCATTAATTCCATCACTCCCGACGAAAAGGATGTCTTATGGGACCTGATCTTCTCTCCCTGATCCCCGCCATCGCCCCCGGCACCCTGGTGGCCATTACCGCCTTTGTGCTGGCCGGCATATTCATGCAGCGCGCCCGCACGGCGGCCATGCTCGTGATGATCGCCGGCCTGCTTACCCTGCTGCAGAACGGCTGGATCATCTTCAACCAGCTCGTGTTGCTGGAATGGATGTTTGATGACGTGATCAGCTCAGATACCTACTCAATCATCGCAACCGCCGCCTACAACCTGTTCTATCTGGCCATCAGCGGCCTGCTGCTGTTTGCTGCCTTTGCCGGCCGCAAAGCTGTCAACACTGCCGCATCCGCCGCCCCTCAGGTCGAGCCCCGTCCCGAAGGTAATCTCCCGGCCCATCGAGGCGGGCTGGTGCTGACCTTCGGTCTGCTGGGTATCCTGCTGTTTGCGCCGCTGGGCATCGTCGCCTGGATACTGGGCAGCAAGGATCTCAACGCCATGGCCAGCGGTAACATGGATCCGTCAGGGGAAGGTATGACCACCGCCGGCAAGGTCCTGGGCATCATTGCCACTGTCCTGATGGTGATTGGTTTGCTGGTGGCCACCGCTGTGCTCGCTGTGATTGCCGCCAACTTCCGGGTCTTCTGATCTTTACGGGTGGAGCCTTGCCCACAAGGCTCCACCACAACGCACGGATGCGGTTTCCGCGAGCCATCGCGCCTGTACCGATTGCCTTACATCAGATGCATAAATTTGTGTACCGCGCTGTGACCCAGTTCCTTCTCTCCGCCCACAGTTGGCGCACCATTTGCGTCTGGCAGGTAAACACCCGTTAGACTTTGTACTGCCTTGGCAAGACCCCTTTCCGGTATTGCCTGACGTCCAGCCTCAATAACCAATAACAAAAAATCGATGGGACAATGAGAGCAATCACTCTGGCCATTTCCTGCCTTCTCAGCACGCTGCTGGCCCCGACCCTGCAGGCGGCTACTGCTGACTGCCGGGCAGAGACGTCGCGCACCGTGGCCCTATCCACCCGGGACCAGCAATTGCTGGAGGTACTGGGAGCTCATGCCAACAACAGCCACACCCCCAGTCTGATCCGCTACAACGACCAGAGCGGCAACATCAACCAACCCATCCTCGGCAACTATGCCCGCCTGCGCCTGGCCGCCATGGCCCTGCGCGATGGCGATACCGGCTTCGCCCGGCAGCAGTTGAACCAGGTGGAACAGAACAGCCCCGCCGCGGTGGACGCGGCCCTGCTGCTGGCGGAAAGCTATCGTCGAGACGGGGACCGGGAGCGGGCAAGAACCTGGTTTGTGCGCATTGCCGCGCGTTTCCCCGGCAACCCCAGAGCCGTCTCCGGGCTGGTGCTGGCCGGCGATGACTGGCGCAAGCAAGGGGCCATCGAGCAGGCCCTGCCGGTCTACAACCTGGCCCTGAACAAGGTGGCCGAGAACATGAAAGCCCTGCAAACCCTGGCCGATGATCCAGATCGTCTTTACCGCTCGCTGACCAACAGCGTTGCCGGTAACAGCACCACGGTGATGGACCAGTTGGTACTGGCCATGGTCCGTGACCGGAACAGCCAGGTGCTGGACGCCACTCGCAAGCTGATCAGCGCCAGCAATCTGCGCAAGTGTCTTCGCGAGCAGGAAAAAAGCCTGCATAACGCCATCCAGCATGCCACCGCCCGGGATCTCTGCAATGGCGCCTTTCGCACCGCAGCAAAAAGGGAAAAAGCCGCCACCAAACAGGAAATTGCTGACCTGCAACGGGTGCTGGCCAATGCACCGGATGCGGAAGATTTCCAGGCCCGTCTGACTGACGCCCGGGATCGCCTGCAACGTATCGATGAACGGCTGGAAAGGCTGGGCAGCACAGCCCTGCCCCCGGAACTGGAAAAGCGAAAGAGACAGATGCAGGCGAACAAACAGCGGGTGGAAACGGAGATTGAGGATGCCCGGCAACAGGTGCGTCAGGCCTTGAAAGCCCAGTTACCCGAGCTGCAACGGTTCTATCGTAACCTGGCCGGGGAAGCGCAGCTGGGCAAGGCCCAGCTGCTGCAGGCCAGGGGTTGAACGATCAGCCCTTATGGCTTTTCAGCAGGCTTTCCACCTTGTCGATGTACTTCTGCTTGGCGTCATCCGCAGACATGCCCTTGAGCTTGGCCCAGGCGTCGTATTTGGCCCTGCCCACCATGTCCAGCATCCCCGGGCGCTTGCCACTCACATCGCCGGCACTGCCCTGTTTGAAATGCGCATAGAGAAACAACAGATCATCGTTGCCGGGTTTGCGATCCAGGGTCTTTACATCTTTTTGGGCTTGTTCAAAACGGGCAGTATCAGTCATGATGCTTCCTGTTGGTTGTGATCATTATTGAATATCGCGACAGGGTTTATTCGCAATCAGGTTGCCAAAATACTGCGCTGAGACAGCTCGCGAATCAACACGGAATAATAATCAGGTAACGCCATGCCCGCAGCATCGGAAGCAGCGATCAGCAAAAACCAGGAAGGCGTCCTGCGCAATGCGCTCGACAGTCTGCTGGTCACCTTTGATGGCGAGCTGGAAGCCCGCTACCGGGAACACGCTCACCAGCGCGCCCGGGACCTGATCAGCCACTCGGTCTATCTGCTCGGCTTGCTGTATCTGCTGGTGGTACTGCCGGTGATGCTGCTGGTGGATACCGCAGACATGGTCGCCTGGCGTAATTACGGGGTCTATCCTATCGCGGTAGCGCTGGTGGCCCTGTGGTGCAGCACCCGCCTGTCCTGGCTCAAGCCCCATACCATCAGCGTCATGTATCTGGCCCTGGGTCTCGCCCTCACTGGTACCCTGCTCGGCGCTATCCGTTTCGACGGGCTTTTCCCCGGACAGATTTCCGCCTTTGAAACCATCTATATCCTGATTATCGGGTTTTCCATTCTTCGGCTGCCGCCACGGCAAACACTCACCAGTTGCCTGTGTGCCCTGGCGGCAGCCTTGCTTGTTGCCGTGTTTCAGCGATTGTCCCTGCCGCTGCTATCCATGCTGCTGTACTTTGTTATTCCGCTGATCATCTGTGCGCTCAATGGCTATATTCTGGATGTCAGCGCCCGCCGCAACTTTGCCAACAACCTGCTGCTGGAAAGCGAATCCTCACAGCTGGCCCGCTGGCGTGAGCAGGCGGAGAAAGACACCCTGCGCCAACAACAGCTCAACCTGTTTCTGGAACGCATTGCCGGCAACCTGACGGCAGAGCAGCTTCTCGACCGGGTGCTCGGTTACCTGATTGAGCAGATCGATGCGAAAGCCGGGGCCGCCTACACCCTGGAGGAACAGGAGCTGGTCCGGCAGGCAGGCTGGGGGCTCAACGCCAGCGCGGCAGAACGGCGCCGACTGCCCCAGGATGAAACCCTGCTCGGTGCCGCTCTGAACCAGAAGTTGCTGATACAGCAGCATACCGTGCCGGAAGGCTATCTGGATCTGGAGGTGGGGGAAGGCAAACGCAAACCCGCCACCCTGCTACTGTGGCCGATTCATCAGGGGGAATTTGCCCTGGGTATCGTGGAAGTAGCCGGCTCTCAACCGTTTTCCGCTGCCGATGAGGCTCTGCTCAACGAACTGCATCGCCCCCTGGCCTTTGCACTGCAATCGGCCCAGCGTCGACAGCAGTTTCTCAACCGCATGGATAGCCAGGACAGCGCTGCTCAGGCCTGATTGCGGGTTCAGCGCAGATAAAACAGCTTTGCTTTTGTGAGAAGCGACGCTTGAGCCAGGCAAACCGCTGTTATTCGCGATGCGAGCATCGCTTCCCACAGGGAATCCCGGGAGTGCTGAGGGTTAGCAGGCTCCTTAGCGATGCCTGTCAATTCCGCGACGAACCTGTTGTTGTCCAATCTCCCGCAGCGGGCCGGACAAGCGATCCCGTCGACGGGGAACGATATCGGCCAGCGCCTGAACGATTCTCGCCATGTCCTGCTCCATGTCACCGGTGGGCATGAAACTGCCGACAATACGGACCTGGCGTCGCT
>Ga0114899_1002376_pt1 | contig 10114 bp, 8 predicted proteins | sample MalvireepMed_215_FD_83497 | JGI IMG/M metagenome (GOLD analysis project Ga0114899, IMG submission 83497) | Marine viral communities from the Global Malaspina Expedition - Malaspina viral metaG DeepMed_215 | ecosystem: Environmental > Aquatic > Marine > Oceanic | place: Mediterranean Sea... | reverse complement strand
TCATCAGGCCGTCCAAACCAAAGTTGATGGCCCTCTGGCTCACTGAGGCAATGATTTCACGTGTTCCTGCAATGTGGCTAGGGTCGCAGATCACAGAAATGCCTGGCATCATTCGCTTGAGGTGAATTGGCATACTCCACTCCGGCTTGTTTCTGTAGCGCTTCTCATAAGGGTCGGAGAATCCTCTGTGAATGGCAGCGAGCTTCTTAATGCCCACCTTGTTCAACCTTTCGAAGGCTCCCAGCCAAAGCTGAAGGTCAGGATTGATGGGGTTTTTCACCATAACCGGAATGTCTACACCCTTCAGGGCATCGCAGATTTCCTGAACGGAGAAGGGGTTTACTGTAGTTCTGGCACCAATCCAGAGCACGTCAACTCCGCCTTTCAAGGCCGCTTCAACATGTGCTGTGTTGGCCACTTCTACCGTAACAGGCACGTTGAGTATGTCTTTGGCTATGTTCAGCCATTCTAAAGCTTCTTCACCAATGCCTTCAAAAGATCCTGGTCTGGTTCTGGGTTTCCATACCCCAGCTCTGAACATTTCTACCCGGCTACCTTTTAATCCTTTGGCGATGGCCTCAATTTGCTCCGGACTCTCTGCACTGCAGGGTCCTGCGATCAAGGTGTGCTCTGATAGTCCTAAACCCCAATCTTTTACGTCTACGATTTCCATGATTTTGAAAAATAAAAAAGCCCGGCTCTTGTGAACCGGGCTTATATGTAAGTTAATTTTTTTCTAATAAGCTGCGGTTCACCTCACTTTGGTAAAAAAGTAAAAAAAGTAAAAGTAAGCCGCGAACAATGTTTTCATGCCCTAAACATATCTAACTTCTGGAAACATAGAAAACATTATTTTGAAATTTTTCGGAAAACGATTGAAGACACAAACGTTTGTTAGCTAATAAGATATGAGGCCAAATGTTGTGCTGTTGTGGGCTTCATCCTGAATGCCCTCAGAAATAATCAACAGTTGCTGATCTTGTAAAGCCTCTTTGGAACTGATAACACCCGCGTGTTTATCTCTACTGTTTCTTAACTCCTCTACTGCTCCGGCTGTGCTGGAACTCGCCACGAATTTGATATGACTGTACTTGGAGAAGTAACGGGTAGTTTCCTTAATAGCCATAGGGTGGGAGAATACCCGCTTAATGGAATTGATGGTATTCGGATATAAACTGCCCAAACATAGATTTACCGGTAATTCAAACTCCTCAATTAATTTAAGGCCCTTTTCTTGAATCAGTTCGATGTTGTTTCCCACTTTCCCTGAGCCGGAGTTCTTTAAAGCTATAAGCGCCTGTTCAATGGTGCCATTCTTTAAGGCCTGAAATATTTCTTCAAAGGTTTTGAAATAATGGGGGGTGAGATGGGGCAGAAAGCGCTTTCTCGCCAAATCATGAAATGTATTTTCCGGACCAAGCAGGCCTAAGTTAGTCATTGGTTGAATTTAGGTTTTGTTCCTTCTTATGGAAGACTTCGGTTTGGGTTTTTACCGATTGCTGATGCAACAATCTTAGTATTTCAACTACAAAGTCCTTGTCAAGGTTGAGTTGTTCCGCCCATTCTTGTCTGGAATTGAAAATTTCTTTCCATCTACTGATCTGAAAGATAGCCACATTGTTTTCTTTCTTGAACTCTCCGATTTTCTCCACCAGGTTCATCCTGTGGTTAATGGCTTCCAACAATTCCCTGTCGGCCTGATCTATTTGTTCCCGAATGATCTCCAACTGGTTGATGATGTTCTCTTTGGTAAATGAAGCATCGCGGAGGAGTAGGTTTTGAAGCAGGGCTCCGAGTTCGGTGCTTGGTATCTGTTGTGCGGCATCGCTCCAGGCTTTGGCCGGTTCGCAATGTGCTTCAATCATCAGTCCGTCATAATTCAGGTCCAATGCCCTTTGGGCAATCTCAGGGACCAAATCACGGTTGCCTGCAATATGACTGGGGTCACATATCAAAGGCAATTCCGGAAACTCACTTTTTAAGTCAAGAGGAATTTGCCACATGGGTGGGTTACGATATTTGCCTGTCTGGTAACTATAGAAGCCTCGGTGAATGGCTCCCAATTTCTCAATTCCTGCTTTCGAAAACCTTTCCAGAGCGCCTTTCCATAGAGAAAGATCGGCATGAATCGGGTTTTTGACCAAAACAGGAAGAGGGCTTCCCTGAAGGGCTTCAGCCAATTCGGCCACATTGAAAGGGTTAACAGTGGTTCTGGCACCAATCCAGATTAGGTCAACCTTATATTTGTGAGCCAGTTCTATATGTTGAGGAGTGGCCACCTCCATAGCAAACTTAAAAGGCTGCTCCTTTTTGAATGAATTGACCCACTTGAGAGCAGTTTCTCCCAGCCCCTCAAAGTTGCCGGGTCGGGTACGTGGCTTCCAGATTCCGCCACGCACAAAATCAACCTTGTCAAGTATAGATTCCACGCTGGTGCGAAACTGAGCTTCGGTTTCAACACTGCATGGCCCCGAAATTATCAAAGGCTTTTTGTACTCTGTATACCAATCTTTAAGTTCGCGGATATGCATTTTTTGAGCAGGCTTCTGGCTGGCTAACAAAAGTAAAAAGGTATTGGTTTGTTATTATATTTGCCGACCGAAAATCGTCTATGGAATTAAAGAAATTTGTTGATTTTGATGAGCTTGAAGTGGCTTTCAGAGCCAAAACCGATGAGGCTCTCAAAAAGCGTCATTTCATTTTTGGCGTAATGCAATGGCCTTGGTTGGTGAGTGTGGGTACAGCGCTTACTAAATTTTCCCTGGCAGCAAGACTCCCCGTAAAAGGCCTGATCAAAAGAACCATCTTCAATATGTTTTGTGGTGGTGAAACACTAGATGGTTGCCAGAGATCTTCTCATGAACTGGCAGCTTTTGGTATCGGTGCCATATTCGACTATTCAGTTGAGGGAGAAAAAAGCGAAGAAGGCTTCGATCAGACTACTAATGAAATTCTTAGAACCATTGAAAGAGCTGGTGAAATGGAATACATCCGTTTTGCGGCCTTTAAAGTAACAGGTCTGGCGTCATTTGATCTGTTGGCAAAGATTCATGCCGGAGAAAAACTCTCAAAAGAAGAACAAGCGGCCTATGACAGAGTCTTTGATAGAGTAGACAGAATCTGCCGCCTGGCTTATGAAAAGGATGTTTCTGTATTAATCGATGCGGAGGAAACCTGGATTCAGAAGCCGATTGATGAGCTCACCTTGAAAATGATGAGTATCTACAATAGAGAGAAGGCTTTGATTTACTACACTTTTCAAATGTATTGCCATAAAATGTTGGAGAACCTGAAAAGTCTGCATCAGCATGCCTTTGAAAATGGATACAGATTGGGTGCCAAACTGGTTCGTGGTGCATATATGGAAAAGGAGAGGGCAAGGGCTGAAGAAAAGGGTTATGAAGATCCGATTCAACCCAACAAGGAGGCTACCGACAGAGATTATGACCTTGCCGTGAGATATTGCGTGGAACACATTCACCAGATAGGTCTGTTTTCAGGTTCACACAATGAGGCTTCTAATTATAAACTCACTTTGGTAATGGATGAGCTGGGGCTTCAAAAGAATGATCACCGGATCTTCTTCGGTCAGCTCTATGGTATGAGTGATCATATTTCCTTTAACTTGGCTAATGCCGGTTATAATGTGATTAAATATGTTCCTTATGGTCCACTGAAAGCCACTATGCCTTATCTCATCAGAAGGGCGAATGAAAACACCTCTGTAAAAGGACAAAGTGGAAGAGAGCTAAGCCTGGTGAAGAAGGAGTTGGCCAGAAGGAAGCTGTTCAAGAAGCAGTTAGGCCATCAGGATAAGTTTTAAAAAAAGAGCTACTGGGTTTCGAGTAGCTCTTTTTTACTCTAGAGTTTAGTGCTGTTTATTTATAGGGATTTCCCTAACCTCTAAAACATTACCTTGAAGTTTCAGAGGCTGTTTGTCACTTTTAATTTTAAACTCTGTGTTTCCAATGGGGGTCTCTTTAACATCATAAATTAGGTGTATAGAAACAGGAATTTCCTCCTCGCTATAGACTTTCATTGAGTCGGCCCTTAGAATGAATTTGCCAATTACGAATTTGGCTGTATCATACATTGAGCCAAAGGGGATCTCTATTTTTTCTTCACTGATCAATTCAGTACTTAAGTCCAAGGCTTCGGTAGGTTCAATATCTTCGGTACAAGCGAGAGCAAAGACCAATGCTCCCAATACCGGTAATGCGAATAGTGGTTTTAAACGTTTCATGATATTTGAGTTTATAGTTTTCATCATTTTTAATCTTTTCTGAATTGGGTGTTGATTGAAGCTGGCGACCAAACCCGGGCTGATTTTTAATAGAGCCAGCTCAAGCAGTGATCGTTCATAGATTTTGGTGTCTGACTTTTTCAAGACAAACTGATCTGCAATGAACTCGTGTTGAAGCTGTACCGATTGGCAGTAGAAGTAGCTAAAAGGATTGAACCAGTAGAAGCACTTCAATAGCTCAAAAAACAAAGTATCCAGGGTGTGTTTACCATCAATATGGGCAAACTCATGTGCAATTACCTGTTCCTTCAAATGCTGATTTTGCGCAAGCTCATGACCTATATAGATGGTGTTATAGAAGCTGAATGCTTCCTGACCTTCAATTTCAATAATGTCTATGTGCTTCTTTTTCAGAGAGAAAGAGGGGCCAAGTTTCCTGCTTAGCACCACCAGCTTTACAATCAATATGGTGAAGGCAACTGCCAGGCCTATGAGGTACAAGCTGCCTAAGGTGATGGTAGGTGCGGATTGCGTCTGTGCAAATTGTTCACCTCCAACCCTGGCAATAGTTTGAGCCGACTCAGCTTTAGGAAACAGGCTCCAATGAGTCTCAATATTGAGAAGGGGGACAATCAGAGAAACCATCACCGAGGCCAACAGATAAAATCTGTTGATGTTCAGTAGCTTTTCTCTGTGCAGTACTACCCAATAAAAGGAATAGAAAACTGCCAGACAGATGGAAGATTCAATCAGATAGTTACTCATTGTCTTTCAGTTTTTTCATTAGATATTCAACCTGTTCTATGTTGAGTTTTTTCTCTTGCACCATAAAGGAAAAGAGCTTCTCAGCTGAGCCTTCAAAATAGTTGCTCAGCAGTCCGTTCATTGATTTACGGGTGTAAGCCTTCTTGGCAATGGCGGCAGAATAGGAAAAAGTGTTGCCCACTTTGGTTCTCTTGACAAAGCCCTTGCTTTCCAGAATCTTTAAAAAAGTGCCCACAGTGTTGTACGCAGGCTTAGGTTCAGGCATTTCGTCCACAATGTCTTTGATAAAAAGCTCATTGTGTTCCCAAACGATTTGCATAACCTGTTCTTCTGCTTTTGTTAAATCCTTCATAACTCCTAAGTATTTCGGAAATCTCCGAATAATTTAGGAATACTCCTAAATATTTAGGAGAAAATTTTCTCATCGAAACACCGATGTCTTAATGTTTAATTGTTTTGGCTGATTCATTAACTTTGCGCCTCAAAATTTTGAAGCGTAATGCAAGTATTGAGCGAACAGGAAATTCAACGAAGACAAGAAAAGGAAGAACTAGAGCAGCTAGGCATCAATCCGTATCCTTCTGAAACTTTTGAAGTATCTGCTTTTTCTAAGGAAATCAAGGAGAACTTCGAGCAGAATCCTGATCAATATAAACAGGTTACGCTGGCCGGAAGGTTGATGAGCCGTAGAATTATGGGTTCAGCTTCTTTTGCCGAAATTCAGGATTCTCAGGGCCGGATTCAGATTTATGTGGCCAGAGATGAAGTGAGTCCGGGAGAAGATAAGACGCTTTATAATACGGTATTCAAGAAAGTTTTGAGTATCGGTGACTTCATCGGTATCAAGGGCCACGTGTTCAAAACTCAGGTTGGAGAGATTTCGGTTCATGTGACTGAGTTCACAGTATTATCTAAAGCGCTGAAACCACTTCCGCTTCCTAAGACCGATGCGGAGGGCAAAGTACACGATGCTTTTACCGATCCGGAACAAAGGTACAGACAGCGTTATGTAGACCTTGTGGTGAACCCGCAGGTGAAGAAAACCTTCATTCAAAGAACTCAATTGGTGAATTCCATGAGAAACTTCCTGGCGGAAAAAGGCTATCTGGAAGTGGAAACTCCAATTCTTCAGCCTCTTTATGGAGGTGCCGCGGCTCGTCCGTTCAAAACGCACCACAACACCTTAGATATGACCTTGTATCTGAGAATTGCCAATGAACTTTACCTGAAAAGGCTGATTGTGGGTGGTTTTGATGGTGTTTTTGAGTTTTCGAAAGACTTTAGAAACGAGGGAATGTCTCGTTTCCACAACCCTGAATTCACCCAGGTGGAGCTTTATGTAGCTTATAAAGACTATGACTGGATGATGGATTTGGTGGAGGCTATGATCGAAAAAGTGGCTATGGACCTACATGGAACTACCGAAGTACAGGTGGGGCAAAACATGATCAACTTCCAGAGACCATGGAAGAGATTCACCATGTTCGAAGCGATTGAACACTTTACAGGCATTAATATTTCTGAAATGGATGAGGATGCCCTGAGAGCAACTGCCAAACAATTGAAAGTAGAGGTAGATGATTCAATGGGCAAGGGCAAGCTGATCGATGAAATCTTCGGTGAGCACTGTGAGCCTAAGCTTATTCAGCCAACATTCATTACTGATTATCCGGTTGAAATGTCGCTATTGGCTAAAAAGCACAGAACCAAAGAAGGTTTGGTGGAGCGTTTCGAAGCCATCTGTAACGGAAAGGAAATCTGTAACGCTTTCTCAGAACTGAATGATCCAATCGATCAAAGAGCCCGTTTTGAGGAACAATTGGAACTGGGTAAGAGGGGAGACGATGAAGCCATGGTGCTTGATGAAGACTTCCTTCGTGCCCTGGAATACGGGATGCCTCCAACCGCTGGTTTGGGAGTTGGCATCGACAGGCTTTCCATGATCATGACCAATTCGAACTCCATTCAGGATGTGCTTTTCTTCCCGCAAATGAAGCCGGAGAAAAAAGTAGCCGTGGAATTGAGTGAAGAGGCCAAAGAAGTGATGGATGCTCTTAAAAAGGCAGGAAAATCTGACTTAAATGCCTTCAAAGAAAGCACGGGGCTTTCGAATAAGAAATGGGATAAAGCCATTAAAGAACTCACCAAAAACGGGATAGCCAAGGTGCAGAAAACGGATGATGCGCTAACGGTTGAGTTTGCAGGCTAATATTTAGAGAGAATTACAAATGAAGAATCAGTGTCAGCAATGGCACTGATTTTTTGTTAGAAGCTTCCTCTGCTGCTGTCAAACTGACTTCTTCTGCGGCTGATTTTCAAATCTTTCAAAACGGATGACTTGATTTGTATGTCGATAGTGTAAGATGTGAATCGGCCAAAAGGAATCCAGTTAGCCCTCATTTCCCAGCAGCCTAAGTCGCGATAAAGACCAACAGAGGTGGTTGTAAAATCCTTTCTGTCGAAGTCATAACCTGTATTATAGGTAACCTGCCATTTTGGAGTGAGTGCCAGTTGGCCATAGGCTTTGACCGATTTTCTGGTGACCGGATTCGTGGCAGACCATTGATAGCTATAGTCGAAGCTGAGTCTTACATTCCATGGAATGGTAACATCTACATAAGCATTTGGATCGTAGAAATAGTTTTCCATTTGTGCAGTAAGGTCACCCCCTCCATCATTTAAAGAGCCGAATTCATTGGTGTACTGGCCATCAAAGCCCTGATTTCTGTTTGTTAAATCACCGTTCGACTGCCCGCCCGGAGAAGCCCTGGAGTTGAGGCTGGTTGAGAGAGAGAATCTGGCAGAAGTAATTTTTCCAAGCCCCTGGCCGGATTTGATGGCAAGCGCATTCACTCTCTGGAGGCTTTCCACCCCGGTCTCAGATATGCGTGTCAAATAAGTGTATGGGTCCAACGTGGCACCGGCATTAATGCTCAATTTTCGGTTGAATAAGGTAGTTCTGGCTGTAATGGCTACCGTTGACAGTTTGAACGAATCTGCCAGGAAGTTGTAACTGCCTGAAAAATTAAGACTTTCCAGTATGGCAACCTTCTCGGATTTGGCGGTATCACTCCTGACTTTCATTTCAAACTTGTTGGTGATGGCCCATCCGATGGCAGCCGATTCCCCAAGGCCGGGAGACCCAAACCTAAAACCATCGTATTTCGAAATAAGTCTCGATCTTCCACCATCTGTGGTGTCTGTCTGCACCATTTGGTAATAACCGTATTTCGGATCGCTGAAATTAGGGCGATAACTAAAATTGATTGTGGGGCTCATGATGTGTCTGATAGCCTCTATCCTTCGGCTATTTTTGAAATTGAACATGCCATATAATTGGGTTGACACGCCAACACCGGCACTGTATGTCATAGCCCGGCTGAAGCCATTAATGGTATCTATTCTTACTGCATTTTGGTCTTCCAGAAATTCGTAATCCAACTCTTCCAGATACCAAAGCTCCTCTAGTCTAAAAGAAGGCGAGAAGTTCAAATGGTTCAGTACACTAAAGGATGTGGAAAGATCAACATTGTGCCTGGCACCGTTCTTGGCATTGTCCAGCAATTCATCAATGGTGTCGAACCCAACGGTTATTGTATCCACTTCTGTAGCCCTGTTCGCAATATTGAAACCGGCAGAACCTGGTCTCACAATGTTGGTAATCTGATTGGAGGCATTGAAACTCCACCCCAGGTTTACCTTGCTCAGTACATCCATGTCAGCATTTTTGAATGGATAAATTCGATTCATGTTAAGCGACATTTCCGGCAGGGCTACGTCTATGACTCCGGTTTGTACGTTTTGGTTATGTCTTGCACTGAATGAATAGCTGAACGGACTCCTTGGTATTGTCCCGCTGTACTGAACATTCGATCTGAATTCTGATCTGATATTATTGGAGATATTGGTGGTGCTCAGGTTGTTCTGATTGTAAGTACTTGTACCTGCATTCACACTGGCCGAAAATCTCCCATTTCTGCCCCTGGAGTCTGGTGAATGAGACCATGAAACCCAAAAGTCTTTGGAATCAAGCTGCTCCAGATCATAATCGGGGGTGATGTTCCTGTTATAGGTAATATTGAACTGGCCGGAGAATTTATACCTTTTCTTGTAGACAGATCGGACAGTGGTTGCCCAGCTACCTTTTGAATAATAGTCTGCCGTTACAGCGGTATGGATATAGTCGTTCCAAGCAAAATAGTAACCTCCTTCTCGAAGGAAAAGCCCCCTTCTTTGTTCGTCACCATACTTTGGAAATAGCACCCCTGAAGTTGATTCCTGAGTGTCTGGAAAATAACCAAACGGCAAACCCAAGGGGGTAGGAATGTCTCCCACATAAAGTAAAAATGGCCCGGTAATGATGTTTTTACCCGGGTTAACCTTGATTTTCTTCGCTTTGATGTAAGTGCCGGCATCCGGGTCGTCTGGGCAGGGTATGAACTTGCCATCTTGTATAAAGGCACTTTGGTCAGCATTCCTTTTCACCACCTCACCTTTGAGATATCCTTCCTGCTGTTGGGTGGCCACGCCTTTGATGTAGGCTTTTTGAGTTTCAAAATTGAACCTGATCTCCTCAGTGTCGAATATATCCGGGCCATCTTTAAAAACAGGCCTGCCCACCCAATTGCCCAAAGAATCCTGAACACCGGTGGCGTGTAACTCATTGGTATTCCTATCAATAATGATTCTTTCCGCGGCCAGGTTTATACGGCCATATTCAATTCTTGCGTTCCCATAGAGGTATGTCTGATTCGTCAGAAGTTTGGTGATGATGGAGTCGCGGGCAAAATATTTGATTGTTGTTTGAATTCCATTCACAACCACCTGAATAGAATCTGAAGTGCCTGCGGGAATGGTATCATTTTGATTGGGCTCAAGAATTTCGGCACGGTTTTGTATTTGTTCCTCACTGGTTCCGGTAGTTTGAGACCGGGCAGAGACGATACAAAATAGAAAGATGAGCAGAAAATATATTTTCCCGTTTGAAAACAAGCTGAATTTCGGTTTTACGGAATTTTTAAGATTTTTGCGTAAAGTTATCTCAATCAGCCGTTTCATGCGCATCAAAGTGAAATTTTATCTGATACCTTTAGTTCTTTTAACAAT
>Ga0114899_1002363_pt1 | contig 10148 bp, 7 predicted proteins | sample MalvireepMed_215_FD_83497 | JGI IMG/M metagenome (GOLD analysis project Ga0114899, IMG submission 83497) | Marine viral communities from the Global Malaspina Expedition - Malaspina viral metaG DeepMed_215 | ecosystem: Environmental > Aquatic > Marine > Oceanic | place: Mediterranean Sea... | reverse complement strand
GTTATAGAGAATGGTAAGGCAAAAGTGCTCATCAGCAACCAGCAAGATGCCATTATCGAATGGGGGCAGGCCAAAGCCCTCCTTGCTGTTAAAGGTGAATTTCAGAGCGACATCAATCGAGCCTATATTACCCAGGATGCCAAAGATCCGGTTTGGAAAGAGCTGATATATGATCAAAGCAGCGGAGAAACCTATCGCTTTGAATATAAAAACGATACCACCTTTAAGGTACTTCCTGTAGAAAAACTCCCCAAAAATGCCGATGCCGCCTATCTGGTTAAGGTAGGAGAGCAGTCTTTCAACCTGATTTCGAAAGGACAATTGGTAAAAGATGAAAACGCCAAATCATATAAGTATCAAGGCGATTTAGTGCGTTTTTTCACTCCGGCAGGGGGTGGCCTAAGTGCTTACCGTTTCAAAGGTTTTATGGCCGCCAAAGACCTCGATGTAATTCCGGCAGAGATTGTTCCGGCTGGTCAGGTCAATCAGCTGGCCCAGGATATTAGTAAATCAGGGAATTAACGCATATGTCTGTCAGATCAATCGTCAGTGCTAATAGCTGGGTCAGCCTGGTGGCCCTGACGGTTGGTCTGTTTTTTCTAAGTAACCGCTCTGTTTCTCAAGAGGTAGCCGTATTGGGAGATTATGATTTCTCTGAACCTGGTTATACGCTCATCTTCCATGTTCCTTCGAAGGCTTTACCAAAATATGCACTCTATACCCAATCTCAGGAAACACTGGTTTTATTCAAAAGAGCATGGGTTTTTGATACAGAAGCCGTGACCTACCCATTCGGCTGCAATGATGGCTACAATATTGAGCTTCAGAAAGATCATGAGTCCATTGAAGTTTTTGGAGTGAGGATCAGGTGCAAAGCCTTTATTGCCCGTGGCGAGTATTGGGACTTACCTGCAGGCTTACCCCTTTCTTACATGAATCTTGATACAGCAATTATTGCAGAAAGACAGTACAAAACACTTGAAACAGCTAGGGAAGCACTAGCTCTCATCAGAAATAACCCCAACATCATAGGGGTGAATCCGCCCGAATGGAAAAAGCACGATGGTTATTTCCATTTTCGATACCCAAATCCGGGCTATTCACCCAAAAGTCCGGCAGTGGATTGGAACCAGTTAACAGCAGAAGTGATCAGTCTGATTAAAGAGGAGTTTCCAGAAGAAGACTTCAACCTTGAGTTGACCTATCATGGTTATGGCAAGAATTATCCGGAAGTGGGCTTCAAGCTTTCGGGGAAAAAGAGCCTTTTTTCGAGCTTCAAACTATACCCAAAATCAGACACAGGCTGGATAGACTTTGAACCCAAACTCACTCTTTATCAGAAAATCAATCCGTGAGTTAAACCTCGCAAGGACTAATTAACTGTTGCCCATGTCGGTGTTATCACCAACAGGCCGATGAATCCTGAACAGTATTTGTTTGTTGGTGACAAAACCCACAAGGGTAGCAGAGATGCAAGAAGGGAGGAGGACTAGTTTAACAATACACGATTTACGCCCCGATGCCTCGGGGTAACCTTCCCACCATTTCCATAAAACACGAGGATAGGACACTTGCCGGTCTAGATTGGCCTCTTTTTCCCCTCATCCGTACCAGCACTGATCTTAAAATGCCCTGTTTGCAGGATGTTTCCGTGGCCGTTCAATAAGCAGATTTGTATAGATAAAGCTTAGTGATTATGAAAAAACTATACATTTCAATGTTGGCAGCCGCTTGTCTTCTCGTGGCTGCCTGTGGAGATGATGAATCTCCCTCGGCTGAAGATTGTACTGGCGAAGTATGCCAGGCCACAGTGGGTGCCAATGAAACGGCAGCAACCGTACCTTCCAATTTGCACGGGACCTTTGTAACAGAACTGACTTATGCGGAGCCGGATTCTCCAGTAGCTCTGGGTACTGAGGCCACCTTTACCATTTCTGCCAACAAGCTCGTGGTTTCTATCGAAGGGGAGGACTGCTTTTCTATTGAAAACCCTGTTTTCCGATTTGGAGCCACTGCAGACAACTATACTTTTAAAGCTGACTGTATTGATGACATTGCCTTTAATATTTCTGCCAATACTGATGGTAGTTTAAATGAGATTAACCTGGAGTTAGCCAGTGGGCCAGGCTTTTATGGTCAGTTTACCCTGAAATAGCCATGCACAGGCTGTTGATGACGCTGGTGCTTGTTTCTTTTGGAATGCAGGCACTGTTGGCACAAAGCTACCAGGTACTGAAAGATGACCCCGACAGACTCATCAACGGACATTTAGCTTTTGAATACTTAACAGTCGATGCAGGTTTTGGCAATACCTCGGGAGCCTTTGCCTGGGCACTCGGTTTAAACGGATATTATCCGTTGTTGCCTTCCCTTGGAATTGAAGCAAGTGTAAGGACACCCATTTTGAAGCTGGAATCATCCAGCGGCCTGGCCATAGGGGCCGAAGCAGGGGTGAGTAAAACGCTCTTCTCTAAAACAAGGAGAAAGGAGGAGATGAAGGTGTTGGTCGGCTTTAGCCAGTCGAGGTCCTTTTTTGGAGATAGGGTAACCACCAGCACCACCACTCTCACCATGCCAGGTAACCTAAAGAGCCAGGTCTTTGTCCGGGGTGGAGGCTATTACAGGCACAGTGCTTTCGCATTTGATTTGCCCAACGGATTTTCCCAGTTCAGCAGTATTACCCATAGTGGTGTATATGTGGGTCTGGGATTTTTTAAAGGCAAGTTTTTTCAATTCAGGGGAGGTTCAAGTGGGAAGGAATTTGCCTTGGGCAACATATTCCGCTTCTATGCAGATTTGCTCATACTCCCAACCCAGGTAGAGGACCCGACTTTTGACGACAGCGATTCCCTTGGTTGGAGAATCGGTGTAAAATGGTACAACGCACCTTTTACTGTGGCAGACAATTTCGGTGAGAAGAAAGGCTTCTTCGGCAATATGTTCGCCATTGTAGAATTGGGCACCAGACCTTATGAAGGAACTGTAGTCACCGCATCGGTGGGCTACATTTTTAAGAAATTCTAAAATCAATCAAAACCATCAGAATGAAACGCTTTTAAACTCTATAACCATGAAAAAAGTATCCCTAATTCTCACGCTTATGTTGATCGGGGTGGTGCTGAATGCCCAAACCGACTGGTCAAAAGTTGACTTTATCAAGCAGTATAAAGTGCAGACCAAAATGCCGGGTGGTGTTGCCAAGTCATTCAGGGAAAACCCAACTTATGTCAACGATTATTATATCAATCAGGCTTCTCTAATGAAAGGCTCCTCGCAACCAGGCATCATGCAGAAACAAGGTGTGGGTGCTGTGTTTTCAGAGGTTGCCCTGGGAGGTGTCAGCGCAGAGGCACTTCAAAAGCTGATTGACGAATTGCATGCTCAGTTCATTGAAGAGCTCAAAGGCATAGGCCTGAACATTGTAGATGGCAAGGCTATTGTGGAGGCCGCCATGGCAGATGGAAAAGGGGAAAAGAAAAACCAGATTGTAGGAATGACCGATGGTCAGCCTGTTTATGATAAGGTTTCCATTATGGAAGGTTCAACCATTAAAGAGCAGAACATTTTCAGGCCTAACCAAAAATATGTTTACATGACGAATGCCAAGATTCCCGGAAACTTCTATCAGAAAGTGTCTAAAAACGAGAATGTGAACATGATCAGTATTGGCTACACCATAGGTTTTGCCTCTTTCGAAGGTTCAAAAACCATGTCTAAAAACCGTTTGACCACCACAGCAGGTCTATCCATTACCCCAACCATTTACATTGTTAATCCGAAAGGACTTTTTGCCTGGATTACTTTCAACAAGCCTGTTGAAGGTAACAACGACTGGAGCAAAGGGCTGGAAGAGACAGATAGCCGTGATGGATCATATTGGGGTCTGTCTTCTAAAGGTGAATATTCACTGTCTGCAGATGAAGCCAAATATGTAGCAGAATTAAAAGCCATTGTCAGCAACCTGCAGAAAGATCTGGCGGCACATATTAAGGCCGAGATTAACTAATCTGACTTCATGAAATGTTAAAGCCCTGTTTTGCAGGGCTTTTGTTTTTTATCCGAGCCAGCACGGATATGAAATTACACCCATGAGGGCATTCCTTCAGACAGCCGGCAAGGATAGTTTTATAATCAACAAATGATTACTTACAGGAACAGAGTTAGCGCTATAGCTAAAGAAAAAAATTACGAGCTAAAGGAGGATGGGATAGGTGATGGCCAGGGAAGATGGAAGTTCGATGACATTAACCTGGTGGAACTCAAATACACACCAACCCGATACTATAGTGGCATTTACCAGTGTATTCTTCACTCATACTTTGGCAAGGAGGTTATCTCCAACAGGAAGTATGAAGGGCCGGCCAACTTCAAATATCAGAATGAAGAGTTCAGGGGCTTTATCACCGAATTGCATAAACAACTGAGCAAAGTTGAGGGTATTGAATTCAAAACCGGGCTAAGCAAGGCCTCGTTCTACTCCCAACTTATGGCCATGTTGCTTTTCATGCCCTTGATGGTTTATGTTATGGTGGCATTGGGTCAGATGTTATTGGCCGCGCTGATAACCCTTATTCTTCTGGTGAGGCTGGTTCCATTCTTTCAGAAAAACCGGCCGGGCCATTATGATCCGCTGAACATTCCGAATCAGCTTTTGCCCTCTTAAAAATGAATCAATCAACCTTAAAATATACCCATGAAAAAGTTGGTGACCTTTGTAGTAGTGCTTGTTGTGTTCCTGCTGATCTGGAAGTTTGGAGGCTCCAGTTATGGAGAGAAGCTGGAATTCAACTCAACAGACATTTATTACACTGAATTGGTCACCGAGGCCGATGCCCAAAAACTGGGAGAATACCTGCTGGAATCTGAGTTTGCCGATGGGCGCGATAAATCGGTTCAACTATCCAGAAGGGACTCGGTTTATCTGTTCAGAATGGTGGTAATGGAGGGTGTTGAGAAAGATAGTTCGAACGATATTACTTTCGAAGCTATGGCACTTACGCTTTCATGGAATGTATTCGATAATGCACCGGTAGAATTAGAGGCTTGTGATGATCGGTTCAATACACTCCGGGTTTATGGTAAAAGGTAAACCCCAATTGGTTTCATAGCAATCTTAAGAGCCCCGAAAGGGGCTTTTAACTTATCCGAACTTATTGAACTTGTAGCTGATGCTGATCCTGAATACCTGTCGGAGCAACACCGTTGAGGAGTTTTCAATGTATTCTGCAGATACAGACCGATTTTGGTCTGAAGCCTGTTTCAGGATATCATTGGCAAGAATGTTCAGATCCAGCTTTTTCTTTAGGATTTTCTTGCCCAAAGAGGCTGTCCAAATCAGTCGGTCGAAGCTGCCCAGACTGCTTACCCCTCCATTGTAGGCATATACCAGATTGCTGGTCACATAAAACTCTTCTGCAATAGTCCATCGGCCGTTGAAGGTGCTGGTCCAGGAAAAATAATTGCTGCCCGGATCTTCCGGGCTGGAATTGCTGACGGTGGAATAGCGGGGAATAATGGAGAGATTCAGGTTTAACTTCTCAGAAATATCGCTGCGAGTACCAATATGGGCTGAATAGCCCAGGGTCTCGGAATACTGAATCTGCTCGTTCAGATATTGGGGAGAGTAGGAGTAATCAACAGACAAGCCGTACTGAACAGTAAGCTTCTTCTTCAGGATTTTTGCGGAAGAGGAGACATTCAGGTTGAGCATTTTAGCACCTGAAATATTGACCGGTCTTGAGTAGCGCACACCAACGGGCAGATCGATTCCATCTGGAGAATTGCTGCCATTGCCAACTATAGTATAATTGGTAGTGGCATTTTCTGAAGAATTCGCAAACAACTGAACATTTGTATATCGCTCTTTTTCCTCATTGTATTTGGTGAAGAATAAATTAAGTGAGTTTTGAAAACCTGAATTGAGGTTTGGATTCCCTTGCCTCAGAAATAGCGGGTTTGAATTGTCGAGCACATCCTGAAGTTGCTCGGCTCTGGGCACCGTCATTGTTCTGCCGAAATTCATCTGCAATTGAGAACCACTTTCGGAGGTTCTGCTAATGGTTATGGAGGTGTTCAGTCCGGTAAAGTTATTATCCGTATCCACTTCTCTCGGAAAGGTCTGATCGTTCGTAATTCTTGTGTTTTTGTATGTGATGCGCGGGTAAATTCTAAGTTTATCGAGCCTGAGCGAATAGCTTAAATTCAGGCTGTTTTCCAGGTTTTTCAATAGATATTGACTTGACCTTACAGGATCCAGTGTCGAGTAACTCTGGGTAGAATTGTCGAAGTCATAAAGTAGCTGCTCGGACTTATCTTCTTCCAGCTCATTTTGATACCTGACCGAAAGGCTGCTTTTCTCTCCCAGCTTTTCGCTAAAGGAAATGGAGGCATTACGGGTCAGTAGCCTGTCATCCGGGTTGGATATCTGATCAAATATTTGCTCCTGAATAGCTCCATCAGTAAATATGTTGGTGGATTTAACCGAGTCTGATCCTGTGCCATTACTGGTACTATTGGAAAAATCTATTGTCAGGGTTCGTCCTTCCTTGGCAAACTTATGCCTCCAGGCAAACTGAGTGGTTAAACCCAATTGTTCGTTTTCCATGTAACTGCGGTTATTGGTTGAATTGAGCAGGTTTCCGTTCAGTATGGTCTCTCCCGAACGTGAATTGGTGTTGAGCATACTGGCTGAAGTAAGCGTATGTCTGAAAGTGTATTGATTCTTGTCGGAAGGCTTATATACCAGTGAAAGTGAGCCGGAAACCCTGGTGTTGTTTCGCTGACCTTCAGATTGTTCATTGTAAACCCTGCCTTCATCTGAAGACTGAATATATTCGCGGCTAATGTCGGTCTGGCGGTAAGATTCATCGTTGTTCCAGCGAAGTGAGGTATTAATTTCCAGTTTTTTGTTGAGGTCTGTGTAGTAGGAGCCTCCAAGACTCTTGTTGCTGCCAATACCGTTGGAGCCGGCCGATTGTAAGGCCATGATCCTTGAAACATCTGCTCCGCTTATGGACATTGGTATTTCCAGCGAATTTCCACTGTTCAGGTTATCCCAACTGGCATTAAAGCTATACCTGTGGTCTCCTTTTAGAAAGTTTACACTACCTCCAAAATTGTAGCGTCCGGGCGGGCTGATAGTTGCCCGTAATGAACCCATATATCCTTTCTTTTTCTCCGGCTTGCTCACCACGTTCATTACCTGGGTTCGCTGTCCATCATCGTGGCCAGTAAACTGGGCTTCTTCAGATTTTTCTTCGATGAACTGAATCTTTTTGGCGAAATCGGCCGGTAGCTCTTTGAGGATTGTTTGCATTTGGTTATCGAAGAATGGCTTGCCATCTACCAGTATCTTCTGAACGGTTTTTCCATTTACCGTCACTGTTCCATCTTTCACTTCCACTCCCGGCATTTTCTTCAGAAGCTCTTCTAGTTCTGAACCTTCCGGCACTGTAAAGGCTTCGGCATTGTATTCCAGGGTATCTTCTTTCACAATCAGCTCAACAGCTTCGCCCTCTATGGTCAGGTCATCGAGAGAGGTAGCAGCTTCTTCTAGAAAAATGGTATTGAGATTAATGTTTTGTTGAACATCCAAAGTATCTGCCCAGGTTTTAAAACCAACGAAGGAAACCTTTAGCACATATTTTCCCTTCGGGATTTTAGTGAGCTGAAAATTTCCCTCCTGGTCTGTTACTGCAGAACGAAATGCGGAATCGGATGGGCTTTGAAGCACAACAGTAGCATAGCCAAGTGCCTCTTTTGCCGTGCTGTCTCTAACTTCTCCCTTCACCTGATACTCCTGAGCACATATCTTCTGTAAACTGAGAATGATAAGAAAAGAAAAAAGTAGAAACCTCATGCGTGCCTGTTTGATCCATTAAAATAGGGAAACTTATTTTCCACCTAAAATAATAGTTGTGAAATGTGGGTTATTTGTGACTAAATCATATTCCACCGTCATTAACTGTGCCAGAATCGCCCCCTCTTCCCATTCTCTGCCTCATTTGTTGAAAACGTTCCATCCGATCGGCTGGAGCAGCCTGTGCCTGGCCAAAACTTCTGATGTTGTAGGTAAAGGTGAGCATGATGTACTGGGTGAGTATTTGAGTTTGCTGGTCTTCAATGTAAGAACCTGTTACACTTCTTTGAATGCTCTGATTTTGCTTAAGCAAATCGAATATGGTGAATTTAAGTTCGGCCTTTTGCTGAAGCATTTTCTTTCCTAATTCCATATTCCAAAGCACAAAATTCTGATTAAAGCCTGCCGAAAGCCCTGAGTTTGCCGTATGGCTCACCGTACTTCTGAAAACAAAGCCCTGACCGAAAATCCAGTTTAATCTTAACCTGGTGGATTGATTAAAGTAATTCGTACTGTTTTGACTGGCCAGCGTGTTGCTTACTGAATTGAAGCTGGAATTGCTGGAAAGAGTAAAGTCCAGATTTTCACTAATGTTGCTGCTCAGTACAAGACCAAGTCCGGCCGATGGTGACTTCGCAAAATTTAACTCACCGTTGATCATTTCAGGAGATTGAGTATAGGCAATGGTACCTGTGAAATTCAGGTTCGACTTAATGGCACCAATGGGTATGCCATAGGAAATAAAGGTTCTTAGGTTCCAGTATCCTTCCAGGTTTACCGGTTTGGAGTACCTGGCTCCTGGTTGCAGGTTGATTCCATCTACTGTCATTCCCGTATTTCCGGCCAGATATGAGCTGTTTCCGATGGTATTGTTGGAATAGCTTCCGCTCAATAGGGTAAAGAAAACATTATTGGTTTCCTGGTTTACCTTGTTATATCGGATGGTAGCTGAATGTTGAAAGCTTTGATCGAGCTGAGGGTTTCCTGAGGAAATATTCAGAGGATCTGTATTGTTAATCACATTCTGCAACTGATTTACACTCGGGGCATCTGTATTGGCCCTGTAGGTAATGTTCAGGCTTCTTTGATTATCAAAGCGGTAACGGTAAACCACAGAGGGAATAAAGTTTCCAAATGTCCGGTCTACATTGTCCAGAACCGGAAATTTTTGGTCGTTGTCCAGAATGGCCCACTGATAGCTACCGCGGAGTGAGAGATTACTTTTTTCACCCCTAAGGTTATATCCCAATGTGGTATTATGTGTCAGATAGTCATTTTGGAAAGTATTGCTTAGAGCAACATTAAGGTCTGTATAGTCTCCGTTTCCTTCATTGAAATCGAATCGCTCTCTCCTGGAATCGTTGTAACGGTATCCGTATTGATAACTCACCATCAATTGACTTCTGTCTGTCAATGGCTCTGTGTAAGATGCATTGGTAGAAAGGTTAAAGCCTTTGGTATCCTGATCGCCAAATTGGTTCAATGTGATATCTGTGGTATTGCCTGTATAGAAGATGTTTTCAGAAAGCAGGTAACTGTCCCCAGAGTTTCCATTCAGAGCTGTGTTCAGATTGATGGAGAATGTTCGGCCTCTCTTCTCAAAAGCATGTCTGTAGAGGAGGTTATTGCTGAAGCTGAAGGCATCCAGAAATGAGGTATTTTGGGTGTAGGCTGTGTTCAGCAGGTCACCATCAAGGCGTGTGGCACCATCTACAATACCGGAACCGGAATTATCCTGCAAGGTGAAGCGAGGGCGCATGATGATTGAATTTTTGTCATTGATGGTGTATTCCAACTCTCCACTGAATCGGTGATTGATGTTCCGGCTAGGAGAGAAGCTCAGTTCTTCATAAGTCTGGCCGGCACTGCGCTCCAGAGTGTATTGTCTGAAGATTGATTCATCGGAATTGTTGTCTGAATGATTGAAGAAATAGCTTCCGCTGAATTTCAAAGGGCCATTGTCTTGATAAGAGTAGTTGAGACCAACAGCTTTGGTTTCTGAAATTCCACTTTGCTGCCCCACGAGAAAGTTAGAAGCATTGCCTCCATTGGCAAAGCCACCGGCACCAGCAGCTCCTCCAATGCCTCCGCCAGCAGCTCCGCCACCACGGCCACCTCTACCTCCGGCTCCACCACCCATAGCTCCTCTTCTTCCACCGCCAGCTGTTATTCCTAGCAGGTCACTGGTTGAAAAATTCTGGATGTTAATGTTGTTCATCTGTGCAAGAATGGAGGTTCTGGACTTCTCCCTGAAAAGGTTGATGCTGCCTCCCAGGTTGTAGGTCTCATC
>Ga0114899_1002362_pt1 | contig 10156 bp, 11 predicted proteins | sample MalvireepMed_215_FD_83497 | JGI IMG/M metagenome (GOLD analysis project Ga0114899, IMG submission 83497) | Marine viral communities from the Global Malaspina Expedition - Malaspina viral metaG DeepMed_215 | ecosystem: Environmental > Aquatic > Marine > Oceanic | place: Mediterranean Sea... | reverse complement strand
CGTTGGCGTTGACTATCTGATCAACCTCAAATTGCAGTGCGCTGGCAGCGCCCTGTAACCTCAAGCCCTGCTCATGTAACGTGATAGACTGCTTCTCTACTGACTCTGCCTGGGCCTGGTAGTCCGAAACCTTTTTTTTGAGATCCTCTATGTCCATTATCAATGCCTCCTATATATCAGCTATGTTTTGACTGCCCTCTATGTCCATCGCTTACCTCCTCCTTTGTGCCTCGTCCGCATCGCGCTGCGCACGGTTGCGATAGCTACCAGCGGCTATCCTGGCATCATACGCGGCCTGGCATCGCAACACCTTAGCGTCTAACGCAGTCTGAGTGTCGATTTTCGCTATGCTTTCAACGTGTGATAACCAGGCGTCCGCGTCAACGACTACATCTGCGAGGACAGCACGCTGGTTCGACGTCATAGTTACTGGCATTGCTTTTTCCTTTATGCGGCAAGATGGCCACTAAAACTGGTTACTTGATTAGTCCCGGAGTCAACATCCACAACATTGGATGCCTCACCACTCACGGTCGCACTCACAGTTGCCGTATCTCCAGCGTCCATGTCAACAAGACGGGAACCCGTTGGCGTAATCTCGCCTGCCTGGGAGTTTAATACCTGCTTGGCTAACAACCATGTCCTGTTAGACGTTACTAAGTTTATCTCTAATGCTGTGGCCGCGGTTGTTATTCCCTTCAACCCAACAGAAACATGGAGTGCATACCTGCCTGTGACGGGCGCGGTGAAAGTATTGGAGGCAAAGTCAGCGCCCTGATCGAATATCTCTGTGTCGAAGTTAATGGCGGCTACAGTTCCATTGCCAGTAACGTTTGTCTGGCCAGAAGCAAGCCGTGCTGCAAAAGCAGGCTGCAACGGCATCGTGATCTCACCTGCCGCTGTTGCTCTGAGCATCGTTCCTGTTCCTATAGCCGTCGTCCCGATCTTCAGCACATCTGAGTCGCCATCGTCCACGCCTACCGTGAACTTGCTTGTCCCGCCGAGCTGGAAGGAGAGTATGGGGTCGCCATCGGTCGCCGTATTATCAATGCGGAGATCTGTAAGTGCTCCTGCTCCGGCAATATCCACCGTTTGCGATAACACCGACAACGTGTTGTCTCCATGCGTAACCGTTACATTTCCGCCACCAAAGTCGAGCACGGCAGCGGAAGTCAAGAATATATCGTCACCAGCATAGATGTCTCCTGCTACTCCGAGGCCACCATCAGTATGGATAGATCCTGTCGTCGTGCTCGTAGACTCTGTAGTATCGTCAATAGAGAGAACACCAGAGCCGGTAATAGTTGAGGCTGTCAAGGCTGCTGTTGCCCACGTTCCACCAGCTACCGTCAATACGCCAGACGTGTGCGTGACTGTCACGTCGGAGTTAAAATCAAGCTTTGCACCGGAAGAGGATAGAAATATATCGTCACCAGCATAGATGTCTTTGGCTACGCCGAGTCCACCGTCGGTATGTATCGAACCTGTCGTCGTGCTAGTGGATTCTGTGGTGTCGTCAACAGAGAGAAGGCCAGCTGAGGTAATGACACCAGAGGAATTAATTGACAATCGCGTATTCGTACCAATGGCCGTGGTCCCAATCTTAAACGTATCACTGTCGCCATCATCTACGCCCATCGTAAAGACTGAGGTGCCTCCCAATTGAAACGACAGGATAGAATCTCCGTCAGTAGCCGTATTGTCAATGCGGAGATCTGTAAGACTACTACCGCTAGTAAGATCTAGAGTGGAAGATGTTAAATCAACGACACCGGCGGAATCTATACGCATACGCTCCGTAGCAGTCTGCGCCCCATCAGCAGTGGTACTAAAAACAAGACGACCTGGCATATCACCTGTGCCGGGCGTACCATCTACAAAGCCTTCTATTTTAGCGGCCTCAGAGCCAAAATCGGTAGCATCGGCACCTATCCATCGTATAGATCCCAACTCCTCATCATCGGCTACAACTGTCCCAGCATTGGCAAGGGTAGCATTGCCGCTCTTGATAAGCCACAGCGTAGGACTCAAAGCATCGGTTGTGGAGTTAAGCATAAGAGCCAGGCCGGAGTCTGTCTCTGTGGTGCCAATAATCTGTGCTTCGGGTGTCACAGCGCCTTCGCCAATGCCAGTGGCCTGCGCCGTATGGCCTATGACAACACCACTGCCATCGGAAAAAGTGATGTTACCCGACTGTCCCAGCGCCGTTTGCTGTGTGCCGTCTAAAACATCAGCCAGAAGCTCTGGATTTAAATCTACCTCAGAGCCGTTGATTAAATCATTGGTACCATCTTTGGCTGAGTTATCTGTGAAGCTCGCTTTTACGGTAGCCATTTTTTTTATCCTTATGCCGCTATAATATCTCTTCTTAGGTCGGAAGCAATCACATATCCATTGAGTCTAAACCATCGCCCTACATTCATCTGCATTCCCATACCCGAGGCACGGGCTACCTTAACAGGACGTATACGCTGTCCCTGTGAACCTGAGCCACCCCATGTAGCTTCACCCCACGCACCTGTACCCCATACGGAATCAGAAGCCTCAATAAAAGCTACCTGTGTTTTGTTACCCTCCGTTACGGGTAAGCCAGAGCGAAGCATCTGTAGGTTCACCGTAACTTCATAAGGACCGTCTACATCCATGTCGGTAAAAGCCCACCCATACTTCTTCATATTTTCCGGTATGCCCTGTGTATGATAGGGTGTTTTAATGACGGATCTATACACCCGTCCACCAAAAGTATGCTCCGCACGTTGATGCATGTGGTATACACGACCCTGTGCATCACCTATCCACTGCTGATAGTCTGTGCCTCCTTCACTGAACTGCATTCCCGCTGTCATGTCGGGCAAGCTAAACCTTGTCCACCGTATAGCTTTACGTGGCCTGGCCGCATTGCCTATCAAGGCACGGTTAGGCACGCTAGCTGACCCTTCACAATAATGCAGATAATATTCTTTCCTGTCCTGGTTCCATACGGCCCAGGCTACATTAGTAGCATCTTTGTTAGCATTTATCGCAATAGGCTTAATCCACCTGTCCATATCAATTACACGGAAGCCCGCATGGGAAGCAGATGTAACAAGAGCCTTTGGCCCTTCATTACTCATAAAATAAAGGGTATTGCCATCACCGCCTTCGCGTATGGTATTATGATTTACGCACCCTATTACGCTGGAGACATTACGTATATTGGGCAGGTCGAAGCCAGTATTAGGTGACATACGATATATTGAGTTACGTTTGAAGAAGATGAGGTTGTTGGCAAAGGCAGACAAGCCCGTCAGGTTGCCATCATAACCTCGATAGATAGATATGTTACCTGCCCCTGTACCCCATTCCTCACAGTCGCTGTTGGCAGAATAATGAACCAATGTGCCAGAGGCCATCCATAACTTACCCTGCCAGGGAGTAGGGAAATTACCTGTAGAAGGTGGCGAGCCGCCAAGGTTAGTTACATCGGTGCCGTTATATTTAGCTGGCGCATCAATGCCGTTACACAATACTAAAAGCTGCTGCCCCGTCGTCGCGCCATAGAACATATTACCCGTCCAGCGTGTTGTGATAGTACCATCATTGCTCGTGGCACGGGCACCGGACTCTGCCGCCCAATCTGTTCCAGTGTAATTATATATTTTACCGTCAGTGCAGGTAGCTATAGCCGTACCTAAATTGTAATCGAACAGTCCAGATACAGTACCGCCCATATCGGTGCTGCCAAGACGCGAAGCACCTCGCATAGCCTCTGGATTATCCGAATCCTGATCGTATATGATATTCTCCAGGTCCCAGAAAGCTCCATTAGGAAACTGAGGATCGTTACGTGCCGTTACACGATATATGCCTTCGCCGAGACTGTAGTATCTCTCTCTGGTATATCCTGAAGCCATTTTATCAACGCCTCACGGATGATTTGTAGTCAAAAGCTATCTGACTGCGTACCTCCATACCTCTAAAGCTGCGCTTTCTAAATGTCATCAGCTGCATAGCATTATCAGCCTGGTAGGTACGTGCCTCTCGCGAGAGCAGGTCGCGCATCTTTGTCTCCCTTATGGCATCCCAGCGTGCGGCATTGGAAGGATCATTATCCCAGGCACTCACGCGGGCACACACGCCAGCTTCTACCACATCATAAGCCGTATCAGGAGCATCAGAACCAAATATCACCGTAGAGAATGATGTCTGCTCTGTGAACTTCTTTGAGTAACGACCTTCAAGTATATAATCGTCTTTTGGGTAAGGCCACAGGACGAATTGCCTGTTATTGGAGGAATCAGGTGCTATCTCGGCTACAAGAGAGGGCTTGCCCGATGTGTCTCTGTGTAAGTCACCGCCGGCAATGGCAGAGAGAGTCTCAAAAGAGACGATCTCAAGGTGGGTGTCACCCCACGATCCACGCAGTCCTGACATATAGGTGCGCCCATCACCGTACTGTATAATCTTGAGTTCATCCATGTCGGTGCTACCCACCGTATATGTGTCTTGAAAAGCCACATAGGACGCAGCGGTGGCAGTAGTACCCACATAGGCATTCTCTATGACGAGGGTGTCAGGAGAAGAATCGGTGTCTATGGACGATATTTTGTAGGAAGTTTTATCCGTGCCCACGCGGATAAACATAGAAGTAGTGACGGAGCCGAAGTTATTAGCATTATCACCATCAGAGTCTACGGATGTAACGGTAGTAGATCCATTGGTAACAACCACATTGCCCGTTGTAACATCTTCAGTGGTAACCAGAGTAAGCCTGTCAAGACCCCACCGATACCTGGCGGAAGCCAGCACATCGCGCACCTGGTTGTTGATCTCTTCGGTGAGAATTTCGTGAAGAAGGTTGCCCGAGGTAAACGCAGTGATCTCCGCCTCGCCTACTTCTTTGAGTCCCGTATTGGATAGCTGCCCAATAGTTTTTGAGATATACTTTCACCTCCTTAAATACGAGACTCAGAGGTATCTGCTTGGGAAAGCCAGGTCTCCAGATGCATAGATACATCGTCAGCAGATGCCGCTGAAGTTGTGGTAATAACGATGTCACCGGTTCCGCCGGACCCTTTGTATGTCTTACCTCCACTGGGTGAGTCCCTGAAGTCAAAAGGAATGTGCCCAGAAGCACCAACGGGATGCTCCAGGATCAGCTCGTCCGTTGAATCATCATCAAACTCCAAAAGCACGCCGATACCTGCCGAAGCATTTACCCACCCTTTGATCAGCTTGACACCCCCAGTGAAAGGGGAAGTCATGCCAGACACATCTATTACCGCAGTATCTGACAAGTTGGTAGTATCGCTCCAGGTAGCCGTCCAAGAGAGATGATAGACATTACCATTCTCATAAGCCTGTGTCGTCGGTGTAGGCGCTCCCATAGATTATCTTCCTTCCTTTGCTTTTTTCACCACCCCTGCAATGAACTTGGACTTTGGCTTCCGCTTAAAAGCTTTCTCTACATCTTTAGCCGTCAAGCCCTTATTAGCGTGGTGAGTAAGCATCCATGCAAGGATTTCTTCATGCGTATATCCCGATTTTTTGAGAGATTGCATGGCTGACACCTGGTCTTTGGATGCCGACATATCTCAAGCCTCCTATGCCATATTTATACCTGATAAGCTCGGAAAGTGCTTACGACGCGACAGTTGCCGGGAACAGCCGTGCTGTCTGATCAATGGCATCCGATTCGTAGTTCTCGTGGCACATGCACGAACCTGGATCGAGCATAGAACCCAAGGTCCCTTCTCCCATATTATTAAGCTTGATCATCCCTGTTGCTGCTGCCGAGAAAATGATCGCGGGACCAAAGGTGCTTGTATTTCCAGATACCACACAATCTAAATTCGCCACAGCAGAATTGATAGCTCCGGTATCCCAACCATTAGTATCGTTTCCTCCGTGGAAGACATTGTCTTCGATGTTGATATAATATGCACTTGCATGTTCTATCTCAATGGCTGCATCAGGACCATTGGCGGTGATATAAAACCTGTTGTTTCTGATCGTGGTATGCAGCCCAGCAGCGGGAATCGTAATACTCTCCAAATCATTAGCTCCACACTCAAACGTACAGTCCTGAATCAATAGACCCGCAGCTCCCGCATCAATACGGCCTGTCGTCGCCGCCGTAGAAGCAGGGAAATGGAGGTTTTCAATGACGCAGTTTGCCGCCGATACGTTGATAGCATCAGCAGAAGAAGCGAGGCTGGAGGTAATCCCACAAGGCTTAATAGGGGAATCATCCGCAAATCCAGACAGCGTTACATCGGCCTTTGACATCGTAAGCGCCGCAGTAATTGTAACAGATCCAGGAAGTACTATCACTGTATCGCCTCGTCCTGCCACACATACATCTAATGCCGCCTGTATGGTAGAAAAAGGTTGCTGTGGCGTAGTGCCGCGTCCCAGCGCACCGCCACCATCAGAACCACCGCTGCCTTTATAGGCGACGGTGCCGCCGGAGACAAAAAACACCTGCCCGCCGGGTTTCTTCAGGTTCACCCACTCACCATGAACTACTGACAAATGTGCCATTTTCCCTTCCTTTGAGAAAGAAAGTGGGGCTTTGGGCGTGCTATCCGTAGTGCCTACTCGCCCCCCCCTTTGTTGAAAACAGATAAGTCAACTATCTGTCGGTGTTGGAACTTTCTTATGTTACGTCTTACGCCCCACTTGTTCCATACAAACCCCGCGGATCACCCCAACCGGAACTCTGACCGAACATACCTGAAAACTTGACATTCTTCGTATCAAAGTCATAGAAATGCTCTGTCCAGAAATCCTCACGGAGATAAAGCATCAGCCAGTGTTCATCCTTATCAGCCAGGAGGAACCAGGCATCCGTATCGGTGAGATAATTCCACGTCGCATGGGACAAATTCAACCGCTGCAATGGGTTGATAGTGTTCTTGTCGCTCTCTGGATCGTGCGTGGACTCGGTGAGCTTCCACCCAGAAAAGACACCCTCGCCTGCGGTAAGCAGCACTTTGGGTTCTATCTGGAGGCGCTTGCCACCTCCGTCACGCTGATCGCGAAAGTCGATAAGGCCCTGCTCCAGGCTCGTCACTGAGAGATCGGCATCGTTACCCGAGGCGGGCTTGTTACGATACGTGTTGCCATCCTCCCGTACGTGCGAGACGTTGAACAGCGATACACCATCGGCCCCGGTGAAAGACGATGAAAAGCCATTATTAAAGTGATTGGCCAGCACCGTCTCCTCGGTAGCTATAGCCATACGTCCGAGTTCCGCACCATGTTTCTCCATAGAATCATAGAGATCGTTGATATACATGCGGCGCGTGATCTCAAAGCCGTTAGCATAGTCCACGTAGGTATATGTCTGAAGGAAGCCCTCATTCATAGAGCGGTAGTTGATGGCCTCTCCTTCAGCTTTCTCGTCAAACGTGCCCGATCCACCCATAGTAAGCGTATGCTCTCTTACCTGATCAGAATCGTGTACGTTGAAGATAGAGCGCCCTACGGCCGCCCGCTGCGTGAACTCATAGCCTATGATTACATGGATACCACGCGTCTGTGTAGACTCTGGAAAAGCAGAGGTTCTTGCAACTGCCATGTGTGTTCACCTCCTTAAATTTTGGCGGTAAAAAATGAAAAAAGAGAATCAAACGGTCGTCTTGCCCGTTCTCATGAGATGCTCCATTACACGAACACGAATAATCGAGTTGGCACCAACGGAATAATCCGGGTTAGCGATAAGCTGTACCAGATTGAAACCGCCCGTCCCTGTACCAATATCAGAAATATCTATCTCATGACCAGAAAGAAGCGTAGTAGTGCTCCCTGCATTGGCGACGTGATCTGCGTTATTTCCGATATGCGTCTGCGCTGTCGTCGTACTGGTGCCATCATCCTGCGCCAGAAACGACTGGTTGGGATCATCATACACCATAACGGTGCCTGCGGTGCTTGCGGCAAGATAATCCTCTGTCGAACCTATCAGGGCTGTATTACCGGCGCTGGCAGGTGCCACGTTACCATCAGCTTCTTGCATCACCACGTCACCAACAAACAATGCCGTGCTGTTGCTTGAATCCACCTTAAAAGGACGAGGCGGATTGATGGGCGCTGTGGGCCTAAATCCAATCGGAATATCTGGATTAGCCAAAAATATCACCTCCTTTGTTTTTTGTTTGGTGTTACAGTACTGTTATTTGTGTACGTGATGGGACTGTTCTGACACAGGAGAGCGCAAGACGCGCCCTTCAGCCTCAGCACGCCGTGCAAACGTCATGGCGTTGGTATGGTTCAAGCCCCGCTTGATATAACCATCATACGTCTTCTGGCCTACATCCGTCATCTGGCTACCTTTCTGCTCAATAGACGCAGGCAGGCTGTTACTTCTCTCCTGGGTGACATTTTCCAGGTGCTGTTCATGGCGGCGCCGCAGAGGCCCTGGCTGCATCATATACACCAGGTCGCCCGTGCGTAACTTCGTGTCGGCATGATCAACCTGATGGTGCATGTCTTCCAACCCCAAGTCTATCGTGCTGGGACGATCTACATAGCGATACCCTTTGTCATAAGCGTGGGAGACATTATTCCGTGCTATCCATCTACCATAATGACCTGCCGCAAATATCTTCTTCTTGACAGACTGTGGCACATGGGTAAAGCGCGGGTTGTCATATTCTTCCACCATCTCCAACCCTTTGTTCGTGACATCAGGATCTATAAAATCATCATCAGCAGTGACTCTCTGCTTGGATAATATAGACATAGCATCGGGGCCCATGTCGGGATTTAAATACCAGAGGAGAGCGTGCTGCCTACATGCCTGCTTATAATGACGTGTGAGCAGCTTTAAGCCCTCTTCCTCGTTAAACCCGAACTTCCTGCCGCACACCAGGCACGTCTCACCATCGGGTGACTGATCCGCACACCATAAAGCTGCCGCTGACATAATTTCTTTGTCATCTGTCGGGTTAGCATCAGCATTTACAGCTGCCTCCCGAGCGTCAGTTTCGGCTTGCTTTTTCTCCTGCACTTCCACTATCTGTTCGCCCAATGTGATCACCTTCCTTCCGGCCGTGTGTGCTTGAAAGCACCGCGCATGACGGATGTAGATACCTGTTCGACACCAGTGGGCGTATTGACAGATTCCGTTGTGCCATCATCAGGGATATAAAAATCACGCAGCTGCTCTACCGTAGCTCGTCGCAGGCGTGGAAACCGTCTCCGCATATTTTCTATGTCGGCATCCTGTGTCTGCTGTACTGTAGATGCTCCCGGTGATGTGGGTCTGTTAGATCCCGTCGATCCAGGTGTAGCGGGCATAGTAGCCCCCGATACCCGTGGCGATGTCCCTGAGGCATTCATAACGATCTCCCCCGACTCCTGCATCTCAAAGACAGTGTTATTAAACAGGAGATGCTGGTGTTTTGCCCATTCGGGCTGCTGTTGTATTGCCGTCGCTATACGGGAACTTACTTTATTGGCATCACCTGCCGAAAGACGTCCCTGTGCCTGCATAGCAGCGATACGATCCTTCATCTGAAGAGTCCCGCCTAAGGACTGCATCTTATTGTCTACCGCCCACGTTGCCTCTGTGAGAGCTTCCTTTTTTGCGTTGCCAGCCTCACGCTTAGCCACATGCTCTACAAGCTCCAGCACCGAGTTGAATACATCATCGGTAGACTCTTCATTCACCGTGCCGTCATCATTCCGTATGATAAAGTTACGGCGGTAGTCATCCATCTCATTATTCGGCTGCTCTGGTGCAGGAGGTTGTGCTACCTGTCCTTGTAACTGAGTATTGGCAGTGACAAGGTTCTGCACCAGGTTTTGTAGATTTGCATTGGTAGACTCAGCCGATTTCATCCTGTCATTCATCTGATCAAAACGCTCACGGGTAGGCGTATCCGTATGCGATTCTCCCCCCTGATCGGTGCCGGGTGCCGCCCCGGCGGGCGCTTGTACCGTTTCGGGTTGCGAGGGTTGTGATTCGGCGTCCGGCGACGACGCCAGGGCAGGTGTCTCTGCCCCTGTCTGGTTCCCGCCCGTTATTTCTGCTGCCATGTTATCTCCTCTTTGGAAGACGTCGCCTGCCCGCAATCCTGGATGCAGATCGCGCCTTAGCTATCCCCTTAAATGATGCAGAGGCTTTTGACTTCCTGTCATCTTTCCGCAGGGCAGGTCTCTTCCGTATCAT
>Ga0114899_1002361_pt1 | contig 10162 bp, 14 predicted proteins | sample MalvireepMed_215_FD_83497 | JGI IMG/M metagenome (GOLD analysis project Ga0114899, IMG submission 83497) | Marine viral communities from the Global Malaspina Expedition - Malaspina viral metaG DeepMed_215 | ecosystem: Environmental > Aquatic > Marine > Oceanic | place: Mediterranean Sea... | reverse complement strand
CGCCCAGCCCATCGCCACTTCCCAGGCGTCGCTCCCCGCCTTTCGGAAGCGCCCCAATACCCGGTACGTCCCCTTCGGCGGGGTGCTGATGGCCTTTGTGACCACGAGAGGGGCTGCCGCAGTACCGGCCTGACCCTTGATCGCCACGCCGATGATCGCCCAGGGCATACTGTTGCCAAGTGTCCACGACATGGTGGTGCTGGTGCCAGTGGCGACTTCCGTCGATCCAGCGCCGCCTGCATGGTTGATACCTTGTGAGACATCATGCCGCTCAGTCTGTGAGGCCCCAGCTGTATTGCCGGAGGCCGTCGAAGATTCGTTGCCCTGGGCCAGACAGTCCACCACCATGTCCCGCGCTATGGTGGTAACTGCCACAGATGGTGCCGTAGTCCCCGCGCTGGCTGCCTTGGCGGCGGTGCCGAGCGGCGTTGTCTGATCGACGCCCGTGAAGCTGATGCCGCCCATATTGATGCTGTCTACGGTCCCTGCGAAGGTTGCGACGATATCGTCCGCTCCGGTACTTGGCGCAACGAGGTACCACATCGAGGCGGCGTTGCTCCCCTGCGTCTGGTCAGCGACCTTCGTCATGGCAACACTGTCGTAGGTCACGCCTGTTGGGATCCGGTCGGTACCGTCAAAGGCGGAAACATTGACAATCAGGAGACGGTACTGACCCGTCGCCCCTACTGTGTGAGAGAGCGTGATCGTAGATGCGTTGTCAACCTGACCGGAGCTCGCGGCGTCGAAGTCCACCTCCGCCTGCCACCGGCCATAGGCGTTGCCGGATTCGCCGGACGGCTCGCTGGAGAAGGTCGCGAAGTCCTCACCCTCCACGAAGATCCCGCCGATGGCGTCGTATTGGCGGCTGTCGTGGCGTGCCCCGACCCAGAACTTCGTGTGCACCTGATTGTCCGTGGCCTTGATCTGGAGCTTCGCTGGGTAGTCCCCGGGTAAGTCCTCAATGTCCATGTAGTTGAGGTGGGCCTGGCCGTCGTCGTCCAGGTGGTTGCGGACGTCTCGGCCCGAGACCCACGCTGTGGGGAGCGTCGCCGCCTTGCGGGTCATCACCGCATCATAGAATGCGGTCCCCGTCGCGTCGACGACCAGGGACCTGAGCTCGCACCAGACCCGGAGCGTGACGCCGTTGGTCGGAATCGTGATGTTGATCCGCGAGAGTAGGCTCGCCGCCTTGACGGTGCTCACCGCTTCCAGGAAGTCGTCGTCCTCCCACAGCACGTTGGACGACCCGTCCAAGACTTGGACCTTGAGCGCCGCCACCGAGTTGGACCGCGCTGTGAACTCACACCAGACGCCGACGCTCCAGGTAGTGGCCGCCACGACGGTCACGTCCTGATACCGGGCGGCGTGCTGCTGGCCTGCGGTGGCGTCCGTCATAACCAGTTTGAGGCTCGCTGCGCCGTAGATGAACTGCGTCGTGTCCCTAGCCGTGGTCCCGGTTGCGGTCTTGCTCTCGGTCCAGTCGGCCAGGGCGGTACCAGCCACCTCAAAGCTCGGGTCGCTGGCGTAGTTCTCGATGGTCTCCTCAGGGCCGTCCCCGAATGGGTCGGTCTCTAGCACTAACGGGATATTGAGCGCCTTTGGGCTGGTATCTGTAAGGATGCCACCGGCGACACGCATGGCCCCCGGTGTGAGGACGAAGCTGCCCGTCTGGATGCGGAACGTAACATCAACGGCCGAGCCGCCTGGGTTGAAGCTCAGCTTCCAGTCGTTCCCGACTCCCCACATCTGCTTCTGCCGCGCCAGCCGGAGCGCCTTCTGGACGTTCTCGATGTCCGTCGCCAATGTCACAAGGTCGTCGGACTCGACCTTCACCACCATGCGAATAATCCGTTTGGTGAAGGCGTGAGATACGAGGTCCCAGCGACTCCCGAAGACGCTCACGGACTCGGCGCGTTGGTTCCGTGGATTGCCCATGGCGAGAGTGCCGGTCAGGATGGTATATGGAGCCGCCAATAGGTTGTAGGTGGTGGTCCCATCGGTGAGGTTTGCTTTCAGCGCCATAGTCTACGAGCTCTTGGTCTGTTCTTCGTCAACGGCGGCTCCCCCCACAGCGGCACCGAGCTCATTACCGTCCAAGTTGACGTTGACCATCACCGGGAACGGCGTGCCGGGGAAAAAATCCATAGGATTCAGACCTAGTTCGTCCATGAGTAACGGGCCGTCCTCAACGACCTCCATCTTCCTCCCGCCACCACCGCGGCCGATAACTCGTTCGCCGAACGGGAAGGGGCCGCCGCGCCGATAACTCGGAAGACCGCGGGTCAGGGCCTCCTCGAACACCTCTGATGGACCCTTGAGCAATCCCTCCATAAAGGCCATCTCTTTACGTAGCCGCGCAGCCTTCTCCAAGGCTGCGATACGCTCTAACTCTAGGCGGAGCTGTTCTTCAAGGTCTCGCGCGATTTCACGCTCGACAGCCTCCAACTGCTCGGCTGCTTCAAGAAGGACTTCTCGTTCTTGGCGCGACAACCGTATTGATACAGCGAGTAGCGGGTCACCAGTTACACTGAGCTGTTTGATAGCGTCCGCAATAGCCATGCTAATCTGTGCAGCGCGGGTCCGTAAGTCCGCCGCATCAAAAGGTAAAATCCTATTGAGGAAACTCTGTGCTCGGGCCGCTAAATCACTCGGCCCAAGAAGCCCGCTTACACCGGCGAAGAGTCCGGGGCCTACGCCCCCCAGCGCACCTACGATTTCTTCCAAAGCATCGGTGAGCCTTACTGAAGCACCCGTACCAGTATCGCCCATCTCCGAGAAGCCCTCAGTTAATTGGTCGACTCCCTCTAGGAGATCCTTCATCGGTGGCAGAAGATCCGAGGAAGCATCGACGATGAAATCCATCGCCTGGTTGACGTCGGACCCAATGCCCTTCCATACCTCGCCGAACGCTTCCGCGGCGCCCATCCCACTCTGTACTGCCGTCGTGAAACGCCCAGCGAATACGCTCGCCCCGTACATAGCGATCGGAATCAGGAGAAGCCGTTTGTGAGCGAATAGCGATGTGGCAGCGATGGCCCTCAGTCCGGTTACAACGGCCGTCATTCCCTTTAGGAACGATGGCAGTACGGAGAGAAAAAGGAATATTGGCCCGCCAACAACAGCTAGGCCCGTTATCGCGATAGCGACGGCTGTGATCGGTCTCAGCAGCCTCCGGAATGCAGACTCGGGCTCTTGGGCGGCCTCAACCAGCGACTTCATCTTGTTGACAAACGGCGTGATAATCGGTAGTAGCTCTTCGCCAATCTTTTCCTTTAGGTCCCCGACGGCGTTGCTGAACTGGATGAATGGATCGGCATTTGCCTCTGCTGTTCCCCGCACTTTGGCAAAGCCCTGATCCAAGCGTTCAGTAAAGCCAGCGGACTCGTCAAAGCTAATGCCAAGGCTCTCGGAAACATTGGCAAGTCCCGCTAATGCCCGCGATAGAGTCCCAGCCACGCTCTCCACTTGGAGGCCAGACGAAGACGCCGCATCTAATACTAGCGGCAAAGCAGCCATGGCCTTGTCGACGCTGCCGAGCACCGGGATCATGCGGGCGAGGACCCGGAGCTGCTGCTCGTCGCCAAAGTTTGTCTTCTTTTGGAGGGCCGCAGTAGCCGATAGGATCGACTCCCGATACTGGTCGAAGGACGCGCCCGTGGCCTCGACGAGGGTGCCGACGATGGCGAGAGCCCGCTGTTGCTCCAGGGCGGCCGCCGTGAAGGACTTTATAGCGAACACTCCAGCGGCACCGAGTGCCGACAGGCCAATTCCCCACTTCCGCGCCTGGTCCGCGACGCTCCTGAGCCGGTCCTGGATACTCCTCAGGGCCTTTTCGGCGTGGGCCGTGTCCCCCTTGACGTGGATGACGACGTCATTCGCCATCGTTGGTCAGCACCCGTGATAGATTAGCCAATTCGGCCTCCATTGCCGCGCTCGGCGGCCTGGCCTGCGCGGGCTCTCCACCGTCCTCGTCCGTTTCCGGGGCTGCGGCCGCCAGGATTGCGAAGGTCCCCAGCACGAGGTCTGCTGGCTCCTCCAGCAGAGCCGACGGGAGGCAGTGCCACCGTTCGCACAGCCAGTCAATCATCTCGGCCCTAGCCAGCAGCGCCGGCTTAGTGACTACTGTGCCGTCCTGACGTCTTCCTCCGCTGACGTGACGCCATTCGGAGAGCTGTTGGGTAAAGGGGCAGGAGCCTTGAAGACCACCTCCGCCCATTTCTCCATGATGAGAATCGCAAGATCCACCGGCAGCTCGTTCATCCCATCGGATGTGACAGGTATTGCCTCACCGCCGTCGCTGCGGAGGTTCCACTCCAGGAGCACCCGATCGCCGAAGAGATCGAAGGCCGGCCGCGGGTTGTCCTGCGCCATCGCCTGGATCTCCCAGAGGACCCCCAGGGGCACGTTCATCCTAACCTTGACCTCCGCGCCGGCGTAATCCCCGTCGTCGAATATCATGACGAGTGCCCGGGTCGGGATCGTGAAGGCCCCGTTGACCTTTTGTTGCACCATGGCTCCCTCCATACCAGCTAATCCGCACGCTATGGCCCCTAGCTCGCCCGTAGCGTGCGTGTCTTCCCAGGGTCTATGACCAGGTGGGATCAGTGCCGCTCGAAAGCGACGCGGGCGCGGACCAGGAAAACTCGCCTGTCGCGGCCCGAGTCAGGGAGTAGTCTGTCAGCGCGACCTCGTTGTTGAGCGTCTGCCCGCTGACCACTAGCGACTCGGACCGGAGCACGTCGGCCGACCCCACAGTCGCGTGGACAGCGTGGGAGTCGTTGGAGGCATCGTTGAAGCCCCCGGTCCAAGTGCTGCTGTAATCCCCCAGGAGCAGGACGCGCTCCATGGCGGACTTACCCATACCAGTTATGTCCCAGGTCGCCCGTGTGATCGAGAAGTCAATGTTGAACACGGACGCGACCAAGGCCCGTAGGCTCCCCGAAGAGTCGTCCCGAGATGCCGTTGTCCAACCCAGACCTGATTCGACTGCCATGTGCTACACCTCCCGTTTATTTTGCCGCCGTTGTTCCACGATTTCGTTGAAGGTTGTAAAGAATTCATCGTAGTCAACCACCCGATCTTCCTGGCCGAGGGCGACGTTCGCGAAGATAGGGTCGCGCTCTACGGCCCGGGGATGGTCACGGAAGCACATCTGGCCCGGGGCGAACCAGAAGCGGGTCACTCCTTCCATATCGCGGTCCTCCCGATATTCACGCTGCGCGTCGTGCCTGATCCAATATGCTCGGCGCACCCCGGCGACGTCGCTCTCGTCGATGGAAGTTACCCAACCTTGCAAATAGTGGTCGCACTGAACTTTCCGGCAGGCCGCGGACTCCCACCAGCCAGGTCTCATCGTGTAGCCCTTCCTGCCAAAGGGAGTGGTGAACGGTAGCCCCCGGTTGATCCGGAAGATCTGGTTGCCGAGATTGAGGGGTTTTTTGAATAGCATTAGGTCAGCGCCTCAACCTCGGCTGCGTCGCCGCGATGGAGCAGTGCAGCGAAGACGGCCGCCGAAAACGTCCCCGAGCTCGTGATCCTCGCATACCGGTCTACAGTCCCGGACACTGTGACTCGCTCCTTCGTCCGTCCTGATGTCGCGGTGAATGCCTTGAGGGTTGAAAAGGAGCTGTCGTTGGAACTGTCCTCGATGGTGAGGGTCACTGACCCCGACGCCACAGAGAACACTTGGAGGTACCCAGACGCACCAGCCGGTGTACTGGCGCCGTAGTCAACGCTCGATGCGCTCGCCGCACTGGAGTGCGTATCCTTCCCGGCCGTGAGCAGCTCACCCCACTCAAGCGGGCTGGAGTTCCCCTCTCCTCGGCAATGGCCCACAAGCGACCCGTCCGTCGCCCGGGTCCAGCCGAGGTCGATCTGCTTCGCCACGAGGCCGGCGGCCTGGTCCCCGCGTGTCGTGGACTGGGTGTACATCATGTGGATGTCGGTCCTCGGAAGTGCGGCGAGCACTGGCAGCGACTGCCCCGCCGCATCGTTGAACCAGGTAGACATATCTATCACGCCGGTCGTGTTGCCGAGCAGCCTGGTCATCGAGGACTTGTCGATGCCCGGGACTTCGAGCAGTGAGCGCGGAGACGAAATCTCGTTTAGCGCGGTCACATCCCCCGACAGGTCGTAGCCGTCGAGGTAGAAGTTGCTCCCCAGCCCGCTCTTAACTGCCATCTAGACCTCCACCAATAGCCCACGGGCTATCCACTCCTTGAGGATATCGGGCTCGACCTCTGCCACTGTGAATAGGTCACCCTCATACCAGAGCGTCCCCTCCTCGCCGTCCGCAGCACCAGTCCGCAGAATGTTGACGTCGGCTGGGATGCCGCGTGGGTTCGCCACCTTGTAACTCTTCTCCGGCATGGCGCTCCTCCTATGGTGCCGGGGTCGCGGATCCGCGGACGATAACTGGCACCGTGATATCGCAAATCCGGAATATCACGCCGCCAATATCAGCGAAGCCGAACTTCGCCGAGAGTGACGTCCCGTATATCCCCCCGATGTCTAAGTTCTGCACCCCCGACGTGCCGCCGAGGGTGAAGTCCTCCATCAGGTCTTGATGCACCAGCGATGCCCCCTCAGCCATGTCATACTCCAGCCCATCAGCCGGCACTTCGAAGGCCGTCCTGTAGAGCCTGACCATGATGGTATGCACCTCCACGGAAGCCGCCCCACCGAGCGCGACCTCGACCACCTCAGTGCCGGCCACTGTTATCTCCGCGAGGAACCGTTCGCTCGGAGCCTCGGTGATGGTCCCGACCTGGACGTGCCGGATCACCCTGCTCTTCTTGAGGTGGCTCTCCACGGCCCGGAGCGTGTTCTTGATCGCGAAGGCCATTTAGCGCAGCCCTTTCTTGAGCCAGACTCCCATGACCCTCTCAGACTGCGTGTCCAGCCAGTCCTTCGTCTTCCGGAAGAGCCCGTACCCTTTGAACCGGCTCGTCAGGTTGCGGCTGCTCGTGCCCTCGATCCACGGGCCGTAGATCACATTGGTGAAGATCCGCCCGTCAAGCGGATTGGGCTTGGTCGACGTTTCGATTTTCCGCCAGTAATGCCCTGTGCTTGTCTTGAATACCCCGGCAGGTCGCCGCCGCGCCATGCGGATTAGGTGAACCTCGCCAATCTCGACGAGCTCCTGGACACCCTTGATCGACGCCCTCTGAACGATCCCCTTAGCACCCAGCAGCCGGACCTTCCCCTTGAAAGTGGGCTCCAGGACGGCTCCCCGAGTAGTAATGCTCAAGCCGATCACTACTACACCGCCGCGTTGCTGTAGCGCCTGTAGCGCCCCAAACAAGCGTTGCGGAGGGCAGCCAATGCTTTGCCCGTGAACTCCTGGGGGCTGTCAACCGGCCCGATGGTCCTGGAGTAGCCCGCGTTCTCCTGGTGGAACGCGGCGACCGTCTCGGCAGTGCAGAGCTCGATGATGTCCGCCGGCACCAGGTACTTGCTGACGGTCGTCGAGTCGGCGTGGGTCGCTCCGGTCGTCCCGTTCACAGCCCGCTCAATGGTCAGCGTCCGGTTGATGTGGACTGCCGTGTCGTTAGCATGAGCAGCCAGCACGGAGCCGTTATAGGCCCGGATCACGGTGAGCAAGTTGGTCGAGACGTACTCGACGAACAGCTCTTCGGTCTCCAGGCGCATGACCTCGCCAGCGACGACCCCGTGTGATCCATCGAGGGTGATCGTATTGTCGGCTGCGTCCGCAGTGATTGCCGCGTCGTTGACCAGCACGGACCCAAGAGCTGCGAAGTCCCGGGCGGATACGAAGACCTGCTCGCTCTCGACCAGGAGCGTATCGCCGACGTTGATCAGCGACGCATTACTGCACACCATCGACGTGTCGGCCGCATCACTGGATAGCCCGGAGGCAACAGTCCCGGTGCTGCGCGTGTCATCGGTCCAGCCCCACGATCCAACGACCGAGATCGACCGCTGTGGCGTATCGCCGGCCTGGAAGGATGCCGTGGAGGATAGGTCGATCTCGATCCTGTCGTAGGGCTTGGCGTTGTTGGGCTCGGTGAAGTAGTCCGTTGCGGCGATAGTGGTGGGCGAGCTGTTTTGCGCCTCGCTCTGGAGTGTCGTCACGGAGAGCAGGTAGCGGTCCAACCAGAGGCGCGTGGCGGAACGCATACGGGTCGGAGGCCAGCGGTAGAGGCGGGTCTCTGTGGATGGGATAAAGGCCGAGCGGTCGGAGGCAATGAGCCCGTGCTTAACCTCGCCGTCGATCTTACGGGAGGCAGCCTCAATCAGGCGCCCTATCTGGGCGTCGTATTCGGGGCCGTTGATTTTACGTGACCGCTTGATCGCTTCAAGCGTCGTGTACCAATTTGCCATCTCATCCCCGCTCCGGCTTTCAAGAGTGGGTTTCCGGCCGTATTAGCGCAGCCCTATTCGCCTATTGCTTCGGCCCCCCGTTCCAGATGTAATCCCCATAAGGGCAGTTGCGGCGCCCGTCTCTGTGGACGTCGAGGGGCTCCCCGTGTCTCGGGCAGGCGACAGGCGGTCCAACCTCAGCAGCGCGGTGGTCTGCGGCGGCCTGCTGTTGGATCGAGCCGAGCTGCTCCCAGGACATGGCTAGTCCCTATCAATGATCAGGTTGCTCCGGAAGATCTCCCCAGAGGTCGGGGTGTAGCCGGCAGTCACCAGCACCCCGTAGAGCGCAGCGTCACCGGCCGCGCAGACAAACGGCAGCGGTAGCCCCTCAGCGCCGCCCCACTGCGCCCTGGCGACCGAGAAGCCGGAGCCGTGGTCAGTCAAGGCGGGGAAGTCAATGCGCCCCAGGTAGTTGTCGGCGTCGGCCGCAACTGGGCTCGTATTCGCGACGTTATCGTTGAGGACGCCGGTTGGCGTCGTGTTGAACAGGTGCAGCGTCATGACTTGGGTGACGCCATTCTCATCGTCAAGGAGTACGGCGCCGACGATGGTCCCGCTCCCGCCATTGGTGGGCACCGCCGCGCTGAACGTCCAGGTGGTCCCGGTTGAGGCGTCCTCCGAGACCACATCGTCGGCGGTATAAGCCGTTGTGTTCGATGGCCGCGTCTTCGTGGCCGTGATGAGCTTCTTCTGGCCGATGACGCTCTTTGACTTCATCACCATGGCGGGCCTACTTTCTCAGCCTGATCTTGTGGACTGCCTCCGCGAAGGCGGCCTTCTCCTCTCGCGTCGGCCAGCGATCCAGGATGATCGTTTTCGCGTTGTCCGGGTCGCGCCTCATATTGATGGGGGCGAGCTCGGCCTCCTTCGTGGTGGGCATCACAGCGCCTCCACTTTGGGCCGTCGGATCTGGTCGAGCATCGCGTCGAAGCCGTCCCGCCACTTCTGGAGCTCGGAGGTCGTCGTGATGGGGAAGTAAACTCCCGCTTCGGGGAAGTCCACGATCACCATCCTCTGGCCCTCCTTGGTCCTCGCCACCGAGACCAGCGCCCGCCCGGTCCGCTTCGACGTGATCCGGTTCTCCGCGATAGGACGCAGGATGTTCCCTCGCGCCGGCGCAAATAGCTCCAGCCCGGGATATCTGAACGGGACCCGGTTGTGCCCCAGCACTTGTGCTCGCTCGGCCATGGCTTACGTTCGGCCGATCTGAATGCAACGCCACTGCCGGATGTCGAGGGTCTGGGCCACTGCCTCGCCGGTCAAGAAGTGGATCGAGGGCGTCAGCACGACGTCGTCCGGAATATTCGTCGTGTGGATCGTGCCGCCTGCGGTCCCGTCCACGTAGAAGTAAACGCTGCTGCCGTCGAAGAAAAACTCGTAGAAGTGGAAGGTGTCGTCCGAGATCGTCGCAATGCTCGACGATGTGGTCGTTTCCGTTGAGTCCTTCTCCGTGACCCCGAACGTGGTCGCCGCTCCGTCCAGGGACTCCATGTACACGCCGTCCGATACGCCCCCGAGGAGTGTCGTATCTTCGAGGGCGATCCCGACGAAGAGGTCCGTCTGGTCGACGTCGTTGATGTCGGCCTCGAAGCCCATATATACAAGGGGCTGGTTGCTGGTGAACTCGAAATGTGGCCCGACTAGCTTGAGTTTGATCCCTTCATACTCATTCGCCGACGTGATTATCTGGGCCAAGATGCCGATGGAGTTGGACTGGTAAACCGCCGAGGTGCCGCTCCCCGCTTCCACGACCGTGGTCACGAAGCCCTCCGGGTCCGTG
>Ga0114899_1002357_pt1 | contig 10170 bp, 6 predicted proteins | sample MalvireepMed_215_FD_83497 | JGI IMG/M metagenome (GOLD analysis project Ga0114899, IMG submission 83497) | Marine viral communities from the Global Malaspina Expedition - Malaspina viral metaG DeepMed_215 | ecosystem: Environmental > Aquatic > Marine > Oceanic | place: Mediterranean Sea... | reverse complement strand
GCTTCTGGACCATTTGGAGAGGTATTGCAGCAGCTGCAGTTATTATTCTGGCCGTTACTTCACTTCTATTATTGAAGCAAAACAAACCGGTACCCGATAAACTACTCACCGAAAATAAAAAGATAGAAACCAACGACAGCATCCCTGAAGCCAGCAAACCTAAAGCTGAGGCCGATGACAAAGCCTTGAATCCAGAGCCTGAGGCAGACACTGCAGAGGCAGATTTAGAATTACTCATGGAAGTGGAGTCAGAAGAATCAGTTACCAGGCTGGAAATAGACAGAATTGAACTGGACGCCAGAAGACTGATTGCCGAAAGCCTGGCTGAATTCAAAGATGATTCGTTGAATCTGGTTATCCCCATGAACAAGCTTGATACGATGATGGAAAAGGCCATTGCAGATATTGAATTGGCCAAAGTGCTTGAAAATCAAGCTACAGGCATTGAAACCCAGGCCAGAATGCGAATGCAGCAGTCTTTTGTGGCTCCTGCCCCATCGGCAGCCGCACCAAATCTATGGACCATTAAAGGCAAGGTGGTTGGTGCCGATGACGGGCTGGGAATTCCGCAGGTTTCTGTATTGAGGAAAGGAACAACAGAGGGCACCTCCACTAATCTGGATGGTGAGTTTACCCTACCAAATGTAGCTCCGAATTCAAACCTGATCTTCAGGTATCTGGGCTATGTGACCCAAGAGGTTCGCGTTGATACCCTGAGAACTTTGAAAGTTAGTCTGGAGCCTGATGCATCTGCTCTCGGTGAGGTAGTTGTTCTGGGCTATGGAGAAGCAAAGAACAAGGAGCTCATCACATCGTCCATAAGTCGCGCCCGACCAAGAGATGGATATCCCGAATTCAATCAATACCTGAATGAAAACCTGAAATATCCCGAAGAAGCCAGGTCAGAAAACATCAGAGGCAGAGTGGTTCTGGAGTTTACCGTTCAGGCTAATGGCGCTCTTTCCGATTTCGATATCATTAAGGGCCTGGGCTATGGCTGCGATGAAGAGGCGATTCGGCTGATCGATGAAGGGCCTCAATGGCTACCCAAAACTGAAGGCGAAAACAATACGCCCGTAAGCTCTAAAGTGAGAATCAGAATCAGGTTTAAGCCAGATTAAGTGAGGATTTCAAGCTCCGAGATAAACTCACCGCAAAGGGTGCGAAGAGCGCAGAGGTACAGATCAAAGGGGGCAAGCACCAAACTTCAAACGCCAAATTCCAAAAAAACAGCATTGGTGCCACAATCGGTGTCTCCACCGATTGATTGTTGAAGTTGTGGATACAGAACACATCCTGATGAGGACACCAGGAATCAAATCACCAATTCCAAACTCTGCGTCCTTAGTGAACCTCGGTTAACCCTTAATTTCAAGCACCAAATTCCAAGAAGGGATTAGTTGCCACAATCGGTGTCTCCACCGATTGACTGTTGGAGTTGTGGCTGTAGTTTGAATCATCACATGGTGTCGGATTGCTTACCTTTCGAATACCATTGAATGAATCTTCTGGATGATTCGCTGTTAATCAGGTTTATGGAAAAGCAACAGATTGAGCTGGTTCGCCTGCAAAGTATTCAACCTCAAGAGGTGATTGACCTCATGAATAATCAGTTGGTGAGGCGCCAGATGCCCTTGTTGCAGGGTTATTTCGGCATGGATACCTATGAGGCCTTTATCAAAGCCAAAGCTCAACTCTGGGAAGAACATGTCTTTGGCCCACAAGCCTTTTTGGTCAATGGACAGTTTGCCGGTTGGGGCGGGCTTCAACCAGAGCATGACGAAGTAGACCTAGCCCTGGTACTTCATCCCGACTACTGGGGTTTAGGTAAAAGAATATATCAAATACTATTGGATCAGGCTTTTGAAGAAATGAAGCTGCCATCAGTTACTGTCCTCTTCCCTCCCGGCAGAACCAGAATTCAGGGTTTTCTACGATTAGGTTTCAAGGCTGAAGGTGAGTTTGAAATTAATGGGCAGCCTTTTGTGAAGTACCGATTGATGCATAAACACCACGGTTAAATTGAAGCTCCAAAGAGCCAAGCACCAAACTCCAAGCACCAAATTCCAAGAAAACGGCATTGTTGCCACAATCGGTGTCTTCACCGATTGACTGTTGAAGATGTGGGCACGGTTTGAACACATCCTCAAGGGGACACCAGGGCTGGTGAGCATGAGCTCCAAACTTCGAAACATCAAAACCTTCCCACAGCAAAAACATTAATGGCTCCACTGTCCACCATCAAAGCGGGTACAGGAAATCTGTAGCCCGCTTTTTTTATTCATGGATAACCGGAAATATGTAACTTTCTTGAACCTGAAACCATCAATGGTTATCAATAACAGTTGATAGAAATAGTAAAATGAAGTTCGATAAGTATTTCCCTTCAAGTGTTGCACTCCAGACGCATGTCAAATACTTTGTTATTTCAGAAATGGACACTGAGGCTGAATACAAGGTCTTACCCACTTCCGGACTGGTCATTGGTTTCCAATATAAAGGGCGGCTTACAACTGTTGAAGGCACCAACAAGAACTTACTCAACACAGCAGGTATTACCGGTATTTCAGATGGCTATAAGATCTTTCAAAGCTCCGCCAATACAGGCACGGTATTGATCTATTTTTCGGAGACAGGTTTTAGGCACTTTGCCTCTCATCCTGCACACGAATTGCTGAATCTGAGCCTTCCACTTGACTTCATTTTCGATAAAAACAAGGTGGCCGAAGTTGAAGAAAAACTGTCTAATGCAATTACAGATACAGAGCGCCTGCAAATAGTTGAGCGGTTTCTGATCTCTCAATTAAAAGATATTGAAACGGATAAGCTCATCGTAGAAGCGGTCAAACTCATCTATCAGAGCAGCGGAACAATTCGGGTCAAAGAGCTGAACCAGAAACTGAATATCAGTCAAAGCCCCTTCGAAAAACGTTTCAGAAGAGTGGTAGGAACCTCTCCTAAAAAATTCAGCTCGATCGTAAGATTCAATACTGTCACGAGCGCATTAGGTAATGCCAGATCGCTTACAGAGCTCTGTTATGATAACGGTTTCTTCGACCAATCCCATTTCATCAAGGATTTCAGGAAATTCACGGGAGTCTCCCCTGAGGAATTCAGGAATTCTTTGTAGATCAACGACTTTTTACAATTACCCGGCATTATACAGCTCCAATTTTGTACTGTATTCATTAACCATAAAGAAAAGAAGACATGTTTACAGTTGAACAAATCAAAGCTGCACACGGTAAAGTGAAATCAGGGGCCGATTTCCCCGCCTATATCCAAGAAATTAAGGCTCTGGGCGTCACTCATTACGAAGCCTATGTCACCGATGGTCATATCGACTATCACGGAGCCAACCACCATAATGCCAAAGTGCCTGCTAAGTATGCTCCCTTAACTATTGCCGAAACCGTCAATATCAGCCAATTCAAAGAAGAATTAAAAGCTCATCAGGCGGGTAAAACCGACTTTCTGACCTTCATTACTATGTGTGCAACATCGGGCATTGAAAAATGGGAAATCTGTATGGATCAGATGACCTGCACTTATTTTGACCTGGCCGGAAGTAAAGTCCTGGTAGAGGAAATACCTCAATAAGGGCCTGGGTTCTCAAACCTCAGCAGATCAGAAAAACTAGCCGTGGAGGGTAAAATACTACCTGTTCGAGGTAGTTATTATAAGTTTTGCCCAAAACACCAGGTATCCTCCGCGGTTTCAACTTAACAACAAGGTTGCATGGACAATAAAGATAAATTCGAAGCACTTTGGTTCGATGCGGTCAACGTCCCATCTCAACTTGTCAACCTCAAGACATCTGAACCACAACACTGCCTAAGCTTCAAACTTCGAAACATCAACACCTTCCCACCTCAAAACAATTTTCCCTAAATTCAGGCCATGGAAGTGAAGGAAATAAACGGATTTGAGCACATCCCCTATTCTCATGTGCATTATGGACCGGAAGAAATGATTGAACGCAGCCAGAAGTTCTACGATTGGCTGGAAACCCGCAGGTCTGTTCGTGATTTTTCTGATCAACCGGTGCCGAAAGAAGTTATCGAAAACATTATCAGATCAGCCTCTACTGCCCCATCGGGAGCGCATAAACAGCCCTGGACTTTCTGTGTGGTGAGCAATGCGGAGATCAAGAAGCAAATCCGAGAAGCTGCCGAAAAGGAAGAATACGAAAGCTATACCAAGCGTATGAGCGAAGAATGGCTGGACGATCTGAAACCAATGGCTACCGACTGGCATAAGCCATTTCTGGAAATTGCTCCATACCTCATCATCGTTTTCAAAAGAGCATTTGAGTATGATGCTGATGGCAAAAAGCATCAGAATTACTATGTAAACGAATCAGTAGGCCTGGCAGCGGGAATGCTCATCACTGCCATTCACGATGCCGGTTTGGTAACGCTTACCCATACACCCAGCCCCATGAACTTCCTGCAAAAGATTCTGGACAGGCCGGATAACGAAAGACCCTTCCTCCTGCTTCCCGTAGGTTATGAAGCAGAGGAAGTGTTCGTACCCAATAATCGCAGAAAAAATCTGGAAGAGGTAGCTGTTTTCTATGAATAGACTACTCTGCCTTTTACTACTTCTTACACTTGGCGTTCAAACTGTCCAGGCACAACGATACTCCAAAAGACAGATCAGAAAAGACCTGCAGGAGCTACCTGGCTTCGAAAACGCCTTTATTGGTTTCTTACTGGTTGACCCCGGTAAAAGAAAGCCCATTTTTGAGCAGTATGCCGACAAGTATATGACTCCGGGCTCAACCACCAAGCTATTTACTATTTATGGAGCAATGGAGTACCTACCTGACGTTCTTCCAGCTCTGGAATATATAATTGAAGGTGATTCACTGATCTTCTGGAGCACAGGTTATCCCCTCACCCTCCACCCAGACCATACCGATTCTACTGTAGTGAATTTTCTACAACAGACTAACAAAAAGTTGTTCTACTGGCCCAGGCCAACGGAAGATTCCCGTTTCGGCCCAGGCTGGGGTTGGGATGATTATCCTTACTATTTCGGGGCGGAGAAATCCGTTTTCCCCATCTATGGCAACAGCGTCCGCTTTATTCTGGACAGCAGGAATAAAAACTACAGCATGTCGCCCGAATACCGCGGATTTCAAGTCACAGTTGATTCTCTCTATGCCGAAAAACCCAGCGTAACCCGCGATGAATTCTGGAATGAGTTTAAGATCGATTTTGCGTCCAATTACGATGTAGATACCATCACAAGGGCCTTCCATACCTCTGAGGCCTTGTTCACAGAACTGTTAAGTAAAGCCGTTCAAAAGCCCATTCATCGTTTCGAAATGGACACCAGACCCGAATCATTTCAAACCCTCAACGGAGTAGTAGCCGATAGCCTTTACAAATGGACATTGCAGGAATCTGACAATCTCTTTGCGGAGCAGATTATGCTGATGATCAGCGGGCAGCAGAGTGATACTTTGAGTACGGAGAAGGGGATTGAGTTTTTAAAAGAAGACAACCCCTTTATCCAATTCATTGATTCAGCTACTCAAATTATCTGGAGGGATGGTTCGGGACTTTCAAGATATAACATGTTTTCTCCCAAAGCATTTCAGCTTCTAATACGCTGGTTTGAACAGGGCAATATGAAGAGCCTTCTCCCCCAAGGCGGCACATCCGGCACCCTAAAAGATTGGTATGGCCCCTATGTTTATGCCAAAACTGGTTCTCTGAGTAACAATCATGCCCTTGTGGGATTCATTCAGACGGACAAAGGCAAAATGCTTCAATTCGTGCTCATCGCCAACCATTACACCGAACCTACCAGCACCATCCGTAAGTCTATGGGCGTGATTTTGGAGAAGGTGAAGAAGGGGTATTAGGAAATTAGTTAAGTGGGAAATTGGTGAATTGGTTAATAGTCAGAAGTCATTTGTCATTTGCAAATCATCGGCTCCGTCATTGCGAGGAACAAGCTTTGCGAAGCGAAAGATTGTGACGAAGCAATCTCTCTGTTTTGAACATTTTGGAATAGAACCGGGAGATTGCTTCGTCACAAGTTTGACTAGGGTCAAACTTTCTCCTCGCAATGACGAATCCGATACTGATTTCCGCCCCGCCCCGAAGTATCGGGGCTTCGGGGACTGATAACTATTTAACTCCCTCCCACATCTTCCTTGGCGGTACCAAAAACAGGGCAAACTTAAGCTGAACACTGTCATTCACCTTAAATTCTTCCAGCGCATTTCTGAATCTCTCACCAGGTTCGGTCACAAAGAAGCCGATGTTATTGAGATAGCTAACTTCGCCAGATATCCAGAGCCAATCGTAAAGTTCCTTTTCCAGAGACATACCGGCATAAATATCTGCCCTTTGTAAAGTCATTTGGCCTGAATTGTTGCTAAAGGCATCGTTTACATTGTACTTCCAGTTATTGAAGGTGAGGTTGGCAATCCAATGTGTTTTCTCATTAGGGTGATAGCGCATCAGCACATTACTTGGCAGATTGGCTTCAAACAGCCACTTTTCAGCCAGTTGTCTATGGTAGGTCAGTGTCGGATATATATTCACAACACCCAGGGCATAATTAACTACACCCCCATAACCCCACACTGTTCTTTCGTTTACCCGCTTGTTCAAAGAAAAGGTAACCAGGTGTCTGCCGGCAAACTTGTTCAATGCAAATTCATCGCTGGCCAGCTCAGAAACACCAATAATGGTCAGTTTTTTGGTATCGCTCAATTTGTGCTGGTAAAGCATATTCAGGCCAGTATTGAATAGCTTGCCCTTTTCCAGATTTTCGTACAGAGGTTCTTCCATTGAATTGGACAATGGGTTGGTCTGGTAGGCCAGTTCAGTATGCTTCAACTGAACACCAAAGAGCGTTTTTGGCTTGAGAACAATAGGCACTCCTAAACGAAACTGCCATAGTCTGTCCGTTGTAATTTGAGTCCTGACCTGGTCCTGGCCTGTTGAAACATAATTGCTGATGGAAGTAACTGCAACCTCAGAGATTTTCGGTCGGTAGGTCATAATCTCCTGTGCAGAGCAGGTGAGAAACAAAAATTGCGCGAAGAATGCACAGAAAATATATTTCCGCATAAGGTGAGTTAGCTAGCTTTTGGGGTATTGGCGTCAAATAAACGAATTTTATTTCGAATAAAGATTGACGCCACTCTTCAAAAAGTAAATAGCCAAAGAGGTGATATTGTTTAACTTAAGCCCTCATTCAACTAAAACTATCAATGAAAAAGACCCTTCTCCTTTCATTAAGCTTTATCTTAATCAATGTAGCTTCTCTTGAAGCTCAAATCACTTCAAAAACCCTTTCTGACCTTCCTTTACGAAATATTGGCCCGGCCAACATGAGTGGTCGCGTGGTTGATCTGGCCGTAAACGACAATGATCCCTACACCTACTATATTGCTACAGCAACAGGCGGTGTTTGGAAAACCACCAATAACGGAATCAGTATTGAACCGGTTTTCCAGAATGAAGCCACTCATTCTGTCGGGGCCATAGCCCTCAATCAACAACACACCAATATAGTGTGGGTAGGAACGGGTGAAAGAGCCAACAGACAAAGCTCCTCTTGGGGCGATGGTGTTTATGTATCTCACGATGCCGGTAAAAGCTGGAAAAACGTTGGGTTGAAAGACTCTCACCACATCGGACGCATTGCCCTGCACCCAACAGACACCAATACGGTATATGTAGCCGCCATGGGTCACCTTTGGGGGCCGAACAACGAGCGTGGCCTTTATAAAACTACCGATGGTGGAAAAACATGGAACCGCATTATCTATATAAATGATGACACCGGAGTGGTAGATGTGGCTTTAGATCCACAGAACCCGAACATTGTTTATGCGGCAACCTATCAGCGCAGAAGAACCCCATTCGGTTTCGATGGTGGCGGACCAGGCTCTGGCCTTCACAAATCTACCGATGGTGGCAGAACCTGGAAGGAACTAAGAACAGGCCTGCCCGAAGGCAACTACGGAAGAATTGGTATTTCCATCTTCAGAAAAGACCCAAATATTGTCTACGCTTCAGTAGAACAAGGCTTTCAATATAATGCCTCAACTGCCTATAATGAAAGAAGAGCAGGTCTTTACCGCTCAAAAGACAAAGGTGAAACCTGGGAGTTCATGAGCGACTGGAACCCTCGCCCTATGTATGCCAGCCAGCCTTTGGTTGACCCTAGCGATGCATCGCGCATTTACATGATGAACCAATACAGCTATTCCAGCGATTCAGGCAGAACCTTCCGTCCGGCAAGACAATCACTTCATGGTGATGACAGAATTTTCTGGGTGAATCCTAAGGATTCCCGCCATGTAATGAAAGGTGATGACGGAGGACTCGGCATCTCTTATGACAGAGGAGAAACCTGGTTATTTATCACCCATCTCCCTGTTTCTCAGTTCTATAGAATTGATGTAGACATGGAAACCCCATATAACGTTTATGGTGGCCTGCAAGACAATGGTGGCTGGAAAGGTCCGAGCGAAACTTACAGACAAGAAGGTATTTTGAATGAAGACTGGATGCGTCTGGGTGGTGGAGATGGTTTCCTTCAACTGGCACACCACACCGATCCGGATATTGTTTACACCGAGTCTCAGTATTTAGGCCTCTCCAGACTGAATATGCAAAATGGACAGCGACAGTCTATCAGACCTGGGGATCCAAAAGGAGCCATCAGCGCCAGAAGAAACTGGGATTCATGGGGACCTGGAACTCCTGAGCCTGAATTGGGCAATGCCATGGCCCCTGCCAACTGGGATGGCCCATTCTTCCTGAGCTATCACGATGCAAATACCATTTATGCAGGAACAGATCAGCTTTGGAAAAGCTCTGATGGTGGTGCCACCTGGGCAACGCTTGGAAACCTTACGACCAGGGTTAACAGAAGAGAATTGACCATTATGGGCCAAAAAGCAGACACCTCCACTCACTCACTGGATGATGGAATTCCTTACTATCCTACCCTCACAGCTATTGCCGAAGACCGCTTCCTTCAGGGCCATCTGTATGTTGGAACCGATGACGGTCTGGTACAGGTTTCTCAGGACGATGGAAAAACATGGACGAATGTAACTGATAAACTTCCCGGACTACCTTCAGACGCCTGGGTAAATACGTTTGACGTATCTTCCCACACCCCGGGAACAGCCTATGTAGCCATTAACAACTACAGAAATAACGACTTCAATAACTACGTTTACCGCACTACCAATAGCGGAAAAACCTGGGAATCAGTAGCAGGAAACCTACCAGCCAACAGGGTTGCCAGAACCTTGAGGGAAGACCCTAAAAACCCAAATGTTCTTTACCTGGGAACTGAACTCGGCTTATTTATGAGCTTCAACAAAGGTGAAAACTGGGTAGAGTTGAAAAACAATATGCCAACCCTTCCATTCAATGACCTGATCATTCATCCAAGAGATAATGACCTTGTTTTAGCCACACACGGCAGAGGGGTCTGGATCATGGATAATATCAGTGCACTACAGGAAATAGGCAACGAATTCCACCAGAGATTCGCCCTTTTCAGCCCGGCCGATGCAGAAATGGTGGATAGAAACATCAGCGGAGCTCACACCGGAGACATGTACTTCCGAGGTCAGAATCCGCAGGCAGCCGCCATGATCGACTATTATGTGCGTGATGAAGTAGACAAAGACAAACTGAAACTCACCATCCACGACACTGATGGTAACGAACTGGCCACCTTGAGAACGGACGCTTCTCCCGGGATTCACAGAACTTACTGGAACTTCAGAGGGCCAGACTTTAAACCGCAGAACCAGAATCCGAACAACCGCAGAGGCGGTGGTGGCGGAGGCTTCCGTGGATTTGGATTGGGAGGTACCCCTATCCTGCCTGGCGTTTATGTAGCCCGTCTTACTTATGAAGACAAGGTGATTGAAAAGACCTTCAAGGTGAAAAATGATCATAGACTGGATGTGAGCATTAATGTTCAGAGAGAATGGAAAGAGTCACTGATGAAAATCGGAAAGCTCTATGAATTGGTGGTAGATGAAATGTTGCCTGCTCAGAAAATGGGCTGGCACCTGGACAAGCTGAATGCCGATAAGGTGGCATACAACAAAGAAGCCGCCAAACCAATTGAGGAAATCAACAGAAAATACGGTGAGCTGCTCAACAGGGT
>Ga0114899_1002356_pt1 | contig 10174 bp, 10 predicted proteins | sample MalvireepMed_215_FD_83497 | JGI IMG/M metagenome (GOLD analysis project Ga0114899, IMG submission 83497) | Marine viral communities from the Global Malaspina Expedition - Malaspina viral metaG DeepMed_215 | ecosystem: Environmental > Aquatic > Marine > Oceanic | place: Mediterranean Sea... | reverse complement strand
TGATGCTGACCAGCGTCGTCGCTTCGAACAGGGTGAAGGGGGTGTGTTGGTGCCTGTGGTATGCGTAGATAAGTCGACGGAGGAGTTGACCAGCATGGCGGCGTTGGTTGAGGAGTCACGCCGCACCGAGATCGAATGGGATCTAGTTTTCACCGCTGCCATGGACGACCCACAAGATGACGCCGAGGTTGAACGCCAGCTTCAGCGTATGATGGAGTCGTTGCAAATGGGTAATATCACCGCCTATCTTGCCTTCGATCATCACGGCAATGCGCTTAACGTCGGCTAGGGATGGTTAGCATGGAGCACTATTTCCTCATCAAGCATTTGCACATGACGGCCGCTGCGCTGAGCATCACGTTATTCGTAGTGCGCGCCTGGTGGTCGGTGCAGGAAAGCCCGCGACTCAACGCCCGTTGGGTCAAGGTATTGCCTCATCTTATTGATACGGCTCTGTTGGGGCTGGGGGTGACTTTGATGGTATTGCTTTCCGTATGGCCCTGGCAGCTTCCCTGGCTTGGCGCCAAGCTATTAGCACTGCTGGCCTATATCGGTATTGGTACCATTGCGATTAAACGTGGGGCCACGCCAGCGGTGCGAGCCCTAGCCGCGGTAGTGGCAGTGTCCATCTTTGCCTATATGGTGGGGGCTGCTATTCATCACAGCCCGCTTTCCTGGCTAGCCTGAATTGCGGCTACTTTCTGCCTCACGCCTCACGCCTCACGCCTCACGCCTCACTTTTATTGCGCCATTGAGTGGGCGGCATGGCCGCTCCCTCCGTGGCGCCCGAGCTGGGCGAGCAATTCCAGGTCGATATCGTCATAGGTGATTATCTCGCCACCATGAACTGCTGCGAACTGCTCGGCACGCTCATGGCTGGAGAGCGGCGCAAGGGTGTGGCCCATGCTGCCGCGCCGATCATGGCCGACCACATACCAAGCATCTGCTGCAGGGATAAAGGCATTGTCTTTAGGTGCCTCCCAAGGTGTCACACCGACATCATGTACATAGGCGTGGCGCAGCTGGGTCTGATTTTCGGGCTGCTGGAGGAAAACAAACATATCTAGCGTGGAGCAGAATTTGCGGGCGTCACTGTGGCGCTCCATAAACGCTTGACCTTTGGGGCCTTCGAATTCGGTGATAAACATACCGCATACATGGCAGATGTCATCGTCGCTAATAGGTTGAGGTGGCATCCTTTCGGCGCTGTCAGTAGCATTGTTGCAACCGGCCAGGAGCAAGGCAATAAGGGCTAGCGTGGGCAGTAGGGCGAGCATGATCAATCCTCGATAATTGATGTTAAGCGGTATGGCGGTGGAAGCGACGAACGGCGACTAGCAGGGGCACCACGATCCAAACCAGCATTGCCAAGGGCGGCCAGGCAGAATGGAACGCGCCTTGCTGCGCGATAGCCGCGATACCGCTTTCTAGCTGTGTGCTGTCGAACCCCGACAGGTTGATCAAGCGAAAACTGTCGGTGGGATTGAACAGCATCAGGTAGGGGAGCCAGTCGCCCCCCTGTTTGACGCCAACCAGTAGGGCCAGCAGTACTAGATCGAAGACCAGCACGAACAGAAACCACACTCCTAGTGCTAGCCCGGCGGCTCGTGCCTTTTCGCTGACTGTTACGCTGATCAGGTAGGCAAAGGCCAAAAACACCCAGCCCAAAAGCACACTGCTGACGATCAAGCGAGCTAAGCCGAGGCTTAGCTCGCTAAGCGGCACGCTTTCAGCGCCCAACGCGATTACCATACCCGCGATACCAAAACCGAGTAGCGTAGCGACAGCCAGAATCATCCCATGGCCGAAGAACTTACCAAACAACAACGCCGAACGACTGATAGGGTAGGTGAGTAGCAGGAGTAGCGTGCCGGCCTCCTGCTCACCAACAACGGCGTCGTAGGCTAGCATCAGCGCGATTAAGGGGATCAGAAAAACGGCCAGAGTTGATAAACTGACTAGGGTGGTGGCCAGTGAAGTAAAACCCAGGCCGCCGCTCGCAGCGGCACCAAAGTAGGCAATACCCATTGCCAGAACGGCAAGGATCACCGTGATCGCCAGTACCCAGCGATTACGCAGGCCATCCTGGAACTCTTTGGCAGCGACGATGAACATGGCCTTCATGCGCTGGCTCCTGGCGTCAGTGAGGCGGGGCGAGTAGAAAAATGCGTGTAGAGATGCTCCAGCGTAGGCGGTGATAACTCGATGTCGTCGATATTCGGTATGGTGGTTAATTGACGTAGTACCTGCATTTTATTTTCCGCGGGCACGTTGACCTCCACGCAGCGCTCATTGATTGGGATAGGCTCAAGGGACATGGCTTTCCAGAGCTGAGGCTGCATGGCCAGCAATGTGCCGTGGATACGAAAAGTGAGTGGTAGCTGTGCTTCTTCGCGCAATTGTTCAAGGCTGCCCAGGGCCAGGCGTCGCCCTTTGCCTAGAATCAAAGCGCGGTCGATATAGGGTTCGATGCCGGGCAGTACATGGGAAGAGAGCAGCACGGTACAACCGTTGTCGCGTAGTGCTTTTACCGCTTGATAAAAATCGCGGGTGGCAGAGGGGTCAAGGCCAGTGGTGGGTTCATCCAGCAACAATAGCCGGGGAGACCCTAGTAAAGCCTGGGCCAGACCAAGGCGCTGGCGCATACCTTTGGAGTAGGTTTTAACGCGGCGGTCGGCGGATTCGACCAAGCCCACACGCTCGAGAAGAACCGTTACCTGATGGCGGTCAGCCTGCTTCAAACGAGCGAAATAGGAGAGCACTTCACGCCCGGTGAGCTGTTCGTAGAAGGTGACGTTTTCGGGTAGATACCCTAGCTGACGCCGCAGGCGTTCAGCATGTGGCCCATCTGGAGCGCCACCGAGGACGTCAACATGGCCCGAGCTGGGTGCAATTAAACCCAGTATGAGTTTCATGATGGTCGTCTTGCCCGCGCCATTATGTCCCAGCAGGGCGAGCATCTCGCCTTCTTTGATGGTGAGATCCATTTCGGCTAGTCGCACCAGCGCCCCGTGCCGCTTAGAAACGCGCTGTAGTTCTATGACTGCACTCATGGAGCATTTCCTTCTCGGCCGGGCTCGCTCATCAAGGGCGCGCTGTCTCTGACCCCCGGGGGACGAAACACCGGGAACTGACGTTGCACCCAGCGCAGTGCCAACACCGCAGGACTTTGCATCAACAGGCGCGCAGAGGGGTGGCGCCAGAGAAGATGATCCATGGCGTCATTGGGTTCATGGGCGGTGTCGCCAACGCCGTTATCGTCAAGATCCCAGCCCAAGTAGTCGCTCCAGTAATTGCCTGACCAATCCTGCTCACGGGTGGCGACATACATGACTTGCTGCTTATTAGCGATGAAGGCGTTGCCCTCCATTAGGTTATCCTCTGAACCGGCGGTGAGATGGATGCCGATGTCGCTGGCTGCGAAACGATTATTCTCAATACGATTGAACTGCGAGTTGTAAACGAACAGCGCTTTGCCGTCGCCGCCCGCTAGACGCCCCTCGCCATCTGCCCCCAGGGGCTGGGTGACGCCTTCGACACGGTTGCCGCTCAATAAGGAGTCGGTGATGTTGTTCATCAAAATGCCGTAGTTGTCGTCTGCTTCCGAACGGTTATCAACGACTTCCAGGCGTTTGGACTGCATCAGGGCGTAGCCGGTTCGGGTTCGTTGGGTCAGATTGCCTTCAAGTCGATTGTCGAAGGAGTACATGTAGTGCACGCCATAGCGCAGGTCATGCAGGGTATTGTCGCGCAGCACGTTGTGGCGGCTGCTGTCGAGATAGATGCCGTCGCGAGTCTGCGCAACATCGTTGGATTCAATAATCGAGTGACTAACGTTATAGAGGTGAATGCCGTTGCCGCGATCCTGAGAGCGCAGTCGGGTATCGCCACGAATGGTATTGCCTATCACACTGACGTCATTGACAGCATCGAGCCAGATGCCGAAGCCAGGCCCGCTTAGCTGGTTATTTCGAATGCTGCTACCGTGAGCGGCGGGCTCGACGAAAATCGCGGCATCCAGTGCTGTCAGGTTATCCCCCCAGCCTTCAATGCGGACACCTTCAAGGATAATGTCGGGGGCTGCCAGCACCACCGCATGGCCGTGGCCTCCTGCATCGAGGATGGCTTGCAACTCGCCCCGGATATGTAGCGTGCGGTCAATAACCACACGCCCAGGGTAGCGTCCTGCAGGCAGCAGCAATTGATCGCCGTCGGCAGCCTGTTCGATCAACGGCTGCAATGGCTCACCAGGCGTGGCGAACCAGTTGGCGGCATAAACCCCGCTAGGCAGCCAAAAAAGCCATAGCAGTGCCAGCAGGCAACCTAAATGGCCAGGGTGTCGTTTCATAGTGTTCTCCCGCAGCGGGCCGAAGGAATCGGCCCGCATTGTGGCGTCAGACTCCTGTCAAAGGGGCGTCAGGCGGGCTCGACTAGCATGCGACCAGTCATTTCCATATGCATCGCGTGGCAGAACCAGTTGCAGTAGTACCAGTGCACCCCGGCCTTGTCGGCGGTGAAGGTGACACTAGCGGTCTGCTGAGGGCTGATCTCCATCTGCACGCCGTGGTTGACCATGCAGAAGCCGTGGGTCAGATCCTCAACCTGGTCAAGGTTGGTGATGACCACGGTCACCTCATCGCCCTGTTTGACCTTGAATTCGGTCAGGCCAAATTGCGGTGCGATGGAGGTCATGTACACGCGTACTTTATTGCCATCGCGGATTACCTTGCTTTCGCCCTCCAGATTGACGCCGTCTGCCTCGGCCATGGCCACGGTCTCGGCGAAGAAGGGGTCGTCTCGTGTCCATACTCGGCTTGGGTTGATCTGGTCGGCGCGTACCAGAATACAGTCGTGGGGCTCGGCATAAGTGGGGCCGTCATGCACCAGTTTCATTTCTTCCCCGGAGATGTCGATCAACTGATCGTTCTCGGGATGCAGAGGGCCTACCGGCAGGAAACGGTCTTTGGAAAACTTCGACAGCACCACCAGCCACTTGCCGTCGGCATCCCGGGATTCGGTGAGACTGGCGTGGTTATGCCCAGGCTGGTAGTGGACATCGAGCTTCTGACGCAGGTAGTTGACGTCTTCGCCATTGTAGTGGCGAATGGCATCCTCAATATTCCACTTGGCTACCTGGCTATCGATGAACAGCGTGGTATAGGCGTTGCCCCGGCCATCGTAGGTAGTGTGAAGCGGGCCCAAACCCAGTTCAGGTTCACCCACGATGGTATCGCGCGGTTCGATACTGTCGTCGAACAGCTCAGGCAACTTGTCGATGGCGATGATTGAGCAAGTGGGGGATAGCTTGCCGTTGGCGATGAAATATTTGCCATCCGGTGAGGTATTCACGCCATGGGGGTTCTTGGGGATCGGGATGTAACGTGTCAGTTGCGAGCCCTTGCGCCCATCCAGTACCGGTACGCTTGATTCACCCAGTGTATTGTAGTTCCCGGCCGCCACGGCGGCTTCAATCGCTTCAACGTCGAATACCACAACCCAGTCGCGCTCGTTGCGCATGGTCTCGGTCAGAGTCATGCCCTTTTCTGAGTTGTAGCAGGTAGAGGCGACGAAACGCCCGGTGTAGTCGGCATCGGTGTTATCGAGGTTGCCATCGACGATCACCTGCCAAGCCACGTCCATGCTTTCGGCATCGAGAGCGTTGAACATAGTGAAGTAGTTGTCGGGGTTCTCCAGGTCGCGGCCGTCATTGATCTGAGGAATTGGCAGTTCGGCATTGGCGAAGACGTACTTGGTGTAAGGCACCTTCTGCAGGCGCAAGCCGTGAATCGCCTGGACGTTGGGGATGGTGGTGACCTTGTCCGTCTTCATGATATCGAGACGAATGCGCGCAACGCGGGTGTTAGCCTTATCGTTGATAAATAGGTACTTGCCGTCGTAGCTGCCGTCGGTCATGGAAATATGGGGGTGGTGGCAGTCGCCGTTGAGGAAGTGGCTTGATTCGCCGAGTATCCGCTTTGACTCGTTACTGATCCCCCAGCCAGTGGCACTATCCACGTTGAACACCGGGATGCGCATCAGTTCGCGCATTGACGGTACACCGAGCACCCGAACCTCGCCCGAATGGCCACCGCTCCAGAAGCCGTAGTAATCGTCGAGCTCGCCAGGCGCAACGTCGATACCGTTGGCGCTGGCGGCCTGGACTTGGCGGCTATTGAGCAGTGCGCCCGCACCGAACCCTCCGGCTAGTCCCGCTCCGGCAACGCCGGTAACGGCGGTATTGCGCAAGAAGTGGCGGCGGCCGATATCCTGAATATGGTCTTTTTTATCGCTCATGCTTGATTCCCCTGAGATCAGTCTTGCTGGTGAAGAGGGATGCGTTGCCATGCGGCCTGTTTGCCGGTGGCAGCTGTCTCCCGGTGGGTCTCAACGCTCTCTGTACGCGAAGACATTTTGGTTGCCTTTTCGAAGCGCTTGCGGCGCTTGACCATGGGCGGGCAACGTTGGTCGTCGTGATAGGTCACTTGGCAGTCGAGACAGTAGTGGCACTCGTTGGCATTGATGCGGCCGTCCGGATGGATGGCGGCCACTTCGCATTCATTGGCGCAGATTTGGCACGGAGTACCGCAGCTACCGCGGTGGCGCTTGAGCCAGTCGAACAGACGTAGACGAGAGGGAATTGCCAACCCGGCGCCTAACGGGCACAGATAGCGGCAATAGAATTTGTGGTTGAAAGCAGAAATCGCCACCAGACCGAGGGCATAAATAACGAAGGCCCAGTCACGTTGGATACGCAGGGTGATCGCGGTCTTGAACGGCTCAACTTCGGCGTAGCGTTCGGCGGTGCCGAGCGAATGCAGGGAAACCGCGAACAAGGCCAGCAGAATGATGTATTTAATCGCCCATAGGCGCTCATGGAGCCCGAAGGGCACCTCAATCTGTTTTACTTTTAGTTTGCGAGCAATCTGGTTGACCAGATCTTGTAACGCGCCGAAGGGGCATAGCCAGCCACAGAATACTCCGCGGCCCCATAGCAGCAGGCTTACTGCCACGAACGACCAGAGGATAAATAGCATCGGGTCGATCAAAAATGACGACCAGCTGAACTCGCTGATTAACGAGTTGGTGAAAGTAAGAATATTGACGACCGATAGCTGAGCCAGCGAGTACCAGCCGATAAATACTAAGGTGTATATCTTGAAACCCAGGCGCAGTGGATTCAGTACACGCGGGTGGCGTGCCAGCACATCCTGAAACAGCATGATGCCGGTGAGTACTAATAATCCGGCGGACAGCACACCGATCTGGAATGCCTTGTCGCGCCATACCTGCACCCAGATTGGCTCTTCCACCGGTGGCTCAGGCCGTTCTATATAGGCCTCGGGAACACTGTAGTCGGCGCTAAAGCGGCTGAACTCGGTATCCAAGGGGCCAGAAGCGCGGCGAACCAGTAATTCCAGCTGCCACGGTTGTCCGGGGTCGAAGCCCGCCTCTTCGCGGACGATGAAGATGTCTCGCTCGGCCAGTGTGGGCTCGCCTTCGAGAGCCAGATCACCCAGGCGGATGTGATCGCGATCATGAAAGCTGACCCGAGTGCTGCCCTGTGAAAGCTCGATGCGATCGAAGATGCCGCCGCGCACATACCCTGAACCCTTGAATGAGTAGTCACCACGCCCCATGACGGCAATAGCGTGCTCGCCATCCTTCAGCTCGACCATTAGTTGGTCATAGCCAGTATCGCCGAGCAGATTGCGGCCAGCGGTTGGTGGGTTGAGGTAGGTGTAAAACAACTCAATAAAGGTTTTATCGGCGGGCTGTGGCGAGCGCAGGTAATCTTCGGCGGGCGTACCTACAAAGCTCTCATCGACCTCGCCATGGGTTAGTTGCAAACGGCGAATGGTGCCGTCGCCGGTCAGTTCGCTCCAGTTGGCGGGGGCGAAAACGTCTTCGCGAACGCGCGCAGGTGGTGCCCGAAAAGGATCGGCGATTAGCTGCTGTTCAGCGGCTACTTTCCTGGCGCTGCGCATGATGGTGTCGCTGACCACGATGACGGTCACCGTCGCGCCAGAGATCGCGTCAAGATTGTCGCCGACTCTGAGTCTGTCATTAACGTGGGCCAAAACATGTTCGTCGGCGAAGCTATTCAGCTTCGACTCGGGAATGCCTACCAGCATGATGGGCTCTGAATGACTGAGAATGTCGGCCTGGACAATTTGTCCATCCAGACCGATGCCCACCAGTACATTGACCGGTTTTCCCGAGTAGGCGGGGATCGGAGCGACACCCACACTCTCAAAAGCGTAGCCGAGCAACTTATCGTCGCTGGCGAGTACACGGCTTACCGGCCACTGTGAATCCGCGGATTCAAGACGCTCGGCATTGGGAAATCCCTCGCGTACCTGCTCCAGTTCGATGGCTTGGACGGGCAGTGTTATCGCCAGGAGTAACAGCAAGCTAATCCAGATGCCGGTAAGACGGCGCGGGTAAGCCACACAAGACATCGTGGTTTCCTTTCGGGTCAAGAGCGTTATAGAACCGGTTCTAGCAAGTGGTCGACGGCAGCTTTCACTTCGTCATCGCTCAAGCCCAATTGGCCTCCTTTCGGCGGCATTGCCTGAAAACCGTTAATCGCGTGGTCGTACAGGGTGTCCATACCTTTTTCTAGGCGTGGCTCCCAGTGTTCGACATTGCCGCGAATGGGAGCACCTGCGGCGCCTGTCATGTGACAAGCCATGCAGGCTTGGTTATAAGTGGCTTCGCCATCTGCATGAGCAGTGACTGAAATAGAAGCAGCAACACCAAGCAACAGTATGTACGCGAGGGTTTTCATTGAAGTATCCCTTATGCATCTTTTTGAGTTGATATTAACGATTGGCAACGTAGCAATGTGGTTATAGAGGTATACGAGCTGCGAGGTACTAATTTCTCAGTATGAGAAAAGGCATGAAGTTCACTTTAAAGAAATGAGGAGGGCTAATGTTGACCTGGATCATTTTTAGTCTCGCGTACCCCTACAGAGCATTAGCCTACCCCTTAGTGGGTAGGTGATGACGTCAGCCGTTATGTGATTTCAACTCGAAATTCAGACGATTGGCTATGCACCACGGCGCTAGGGGCGTGGCGATGTAGAAATGTTTTTTTACAGCGCGGATTATTTCAACATGTTCAAGTACTGGCGCAGCACTTCGGCATTGTTACGGCGCTCTTCCTTAGAGGCAAATACCAGAGTAACTCGCTCTTTCCTGGCACGTTGTGCAAGATCACGAAGAGACTCGCGATAAGAGGTTAACTCTTTGAGATAGCGACGGCGGAAGCCACTCCAGTCGAGTGAGCCATTATGAAACGCTTTGCGAAGTTCGCTGCTTGGAGCGACCTCCTTGCGCCATTCATCGATTTTGGCTTCCTCCTTGGACACCCCGCGCGGCCAGATACCGTCGACGAGGACACGATAACCATCTTTGCTTTGAGGTGAGTCATAGGCTCGCTTTAATTCAATATCCATCGCTATCTCGCAAGTAAATGAGTTTCCTTTTAAGCCTAGCTAGTGAGTCGGTTCCACTCTACTTGAATCCTAGGTTTTGTACGAAAAGCCTTATCTGCTATTTTTACCCATGCAAAAGCAGCATAGGGGAAAAAAATGGTCGGACGTTACGAGATCTCTGGGCACAGATTAAAGATATCGTGGCGCCCCCTCAAACCATGGGCAGGCCCAGGCGGGATGACCGGAAAATGCTCAATGGTATCTTCTGGGTGCTGTGTTCTGGCGCCAAGTGGCGTGATTTACCCGAGCGATACGGTCCTTGGTCGACGGTTTATGACCGGTTCCGCAAGTGGCGTGATGACGGCACCTTTGAAGCGGTACTTTCTCGCTTGCAGCTCAAATTACGTGAAGATGGGCTTATGGACCTAGACACGTGGATGATCGATGCCACTTCCGTGCGAGCCACACGCGCTGCCGCTGGAGGCGGTAAAAAGGGGGCTCGAAAGAACCGTTAGACCACGCGCTCGGCCGTAGCCGCGGCGGTTTAACAACCAAAATTCATTTGGTTTGTGATCGTCATGGCTGGCCACTGGCGTTCACGCTGTCTCCTGGTCAAGAGGCAGATTCTCGGCACTTCGTTGCGACATTAGAGAGCATCCATCTACCAGGTGGCGTCGGGCGTCCTCGCAAACGTAGTCGCTATATGGTGGCTGATAAAGGATACGACAGCGATGA
>Ga0114899_1002355_pt1 | contig 10178 bp, 8 predicted proteins | sample MalvireepMed_215_FD_83497 | JGI IMG/M metagenome (GOLD analysis project Ga0114899, IMG submission 83497) | Marine viral communities from the Global Malaspina Expedition - Malaspina viral metaG DeepMed_215 | ecosystem: Environmental > Aquatic > Marine > Oceanic | place: Mediterranean Sea... | reverse complement strand
GTGTTCAAGCTGGCTGAGAAAAGGATCCACTGGGTTGGTTCCGCGCCAGTTGCGGCGGAGCATCACGCGGCTGTTGACCAGTTTGGCGCGTACCCAGCCTTTGGCCAGAGTGAGGCAGGTGTTTTCATCGTCCGCGCCTCGATGTTGCGCGATGCGCAGTTCGACATTCTTGTGGCCTATGCCAGCGGTATAGCCCAGGAACCAACCGCCGTAGCTGTGCCAGGACACTGGAATCTGGCGCCGCATCAATTCATGCAGCGTCGGTGTGGTGACGTAGACGTTGCCGTGAAGAATCAGGTGGGACATTTCCGCGAGGCGAGGGCGCGCAACGGCTTTGTCCTCCACGCTGATTTCGAGGTTGTCGCCATTCTTGGCGACCTTGGCCTTGTTCGCCTGCACGTAGACCGGCATCGATTCGGAGAGACCCACGGCGATCGACCTGGGCGGCGTGTCGCCACGCCGAAGATAGTTGACCTCGTCCGGCAGGCAGATGCTTACCAGCGAACATCTTGGACACTTTGGAGAATCTTCCAAGGGCGGTGGAATGCGCCCGCCCAAGGCAATACCGCGCAGGCCGTGCAGCGCCGACAAGGCCAGTTGTTGCAACTCCTCGTCGAACGGCACCGGCACGCGTTCGCGGGATTCCACGAAGTACAAAATACCTTCGGTGCATTCGTAGCCCTGATCCTGAAGCAGCAGACCCTGCAGGCACAGCTGCACGCGTTCCGGGTCGTAGGCTGCCTTCGCTACATGCGGGCGCTTGCCGCGCTTGTAGTCCACCGGAACCACCCGGCCTTCGTCGGCTTCGATCAGATCGAGCTTTGCGACCAAGCCGTATCGATTGCTGGACAAGGTGACAGAGCGTGCATGAATGCGGCTGTCCTCCGTCACCGCTTCCGCGGGTGGCAACGTGTCTTTGCCCGCATCCACACGCTTGTGTTGGCGCCGGCCGTCGACCGTATCCGCCGAGTCGGCCCATTCACCCTGTACCCATTCGAGATAGGCCAGCCGCGGGCAGTACACGTATTCATTGACCATGCGCGCCGGTAACAGCGGCTGATCGCCCGTGAGTTCCGGAAATGGCAGCGCCAGCTCCTGCTGGACCGGTCCGTCAGTCAGCATGGTGCGGCTCCAAGCCGCGCTGCCGTGCGATATCGAAACTTTTAGGAATTGATATCATGCGCCCCATGCGTAGAACCCTTATCACTCTGGATGCCGACGACAAAGCTTGGCTCGACCATGAAGCCCGGCTGCGTCACGTCCCAATGACCGAACTGGTGCGGCAAGCCATCCGCGACTATCGCCGGCGCGAAGAAAGCCTCTCTCGGCCGACCCTGCAGACGGCCTTGGCGCGGACTTCCGGAATTTGGCGAAACGGAGACGGGCTGGCCTACCAGCAGGGTTTGCGCGACGAATGGGACCCGGCCGCTTGAAATACCTGCTGGACTCGGTGGTTCTGATCGACCACTTCAACGGCATCGAAGCCGCGACGGAATTCCTGGAAGAACATGGCGGCGCTTGTGCAATTTCAGTGATTACGCGGGCCGAGGTGCTGGCCGGATTCGATGAGAGCGGAGCGCGTCTGGCGCTGGAGCTCTTGAATCTCTTCGTCACTTTCCCGGTGACCGTTGAAGTGGCGGACACCGCCGCTGCGCTGCGGCGCAGCCAGCGCTGGAAATTGCCCGATGCCTTACAGGCCGCCATCGCCAAGCACCACGAACTGGTACTGGTCACACGCAATACCCGGGACTTTCAGGCGGGTGGCACGCCGGAGGTTTGGGTGCCTTATCGGTTGTAGTGTGCGTGCGACTTTGTAGCAGGCGTCGTCCTCAATGATTCCCGCTTCATCGTACCGCCTGGCGGAATTCGATCGGTGGCGTCGGTGGGAGCATTGCATGGTTGTGTCAGCTAAACGCGTTTGAACAAACCCAAGCCGAAGTGGCAACCGTAGCCAAGGGCGATCGGCCCGGTTACGGATTCGTTGAATGTCAGGCGCCAGAAGCTTCCGGCGGTGTCTGGCTGAGGAAGGCCACGCTTGTTGCGAAAGCGATGGAAATGAATCGGTTTTCGGTGTCGTTCGCCGGCTGAGATTTGTGGCAACCGCAGTAGCGCCGACGGCTCGGGCAGCCCGCGTTCGCGGCACTCGCGACGGATTTGATCTTCAATCGACAATGTCTTCTTGACGTGCCACGGGTGGAGATAGGGCGTGACTGATTCCCACTCGGAGGCACGATCGAGCAGCTCACCGCCGATGTCGGTGTTGCCCACGTCTTCCAGAATTACGCGCCATTCGCTGCCGCCCCGGCTCCAAAGACGCCTTACGTTTTCTGCAACACGACGTTCTTGCACCTCCATGCTCGCGGGGACGTGAAGTAGCAATCGGTCGATGCGTCCGTCGCCATTCTTGTCCCATGGGAGATAGAAGGCGTGTTGATGCCGGCTGTTATCAACAAGCCCATGGCCCGAGAAGTTGGGAGGTACGGCATGTTCACCAAACGCACGTTTCGCTTGTCCCATCATCGCCGCACGAAACAGTTCGCCGATACGCAGGCTGTCTTCGACACGCGGAAGCGGTTTGCCAACCAGCAGATAGCAAGCCGTAGTCACGCGGGATGTTGGAACCTTGCGTGGAACCCGTTTCGGACGCAGCGCGTCGACAGGTCGCAGGTAACTCACTTTTCGTGCACCCGGCGGTTGGCTCCAACCTTGTTTGCGTAAAGTTGCAGTCTCTACAGACAAGGCCTTCAAAAGGCTTTCCGGCAGTGTCGCTTCGAGTTTCTTGATGGCTCGTTTATCCGTAAGAAAGCGCGCACGGACATCCTGATAGTCGCCAGATGGCAGTGGGGCGAGTAGCGAAGTTACTTCCCCGAGCAATTCGCCGGTGCTCTGATCGACCGATTGGTTGCCAGGGACGCAATTTGCTTGGCTTGCGTGATCCGTTCGGCGCGCTTCGACCCAAGACTCGGCGCGCCCGAGGTAGCCGATAACGGCTAACAGCTCATCCAGAAGCGCAGTTTGGTCTGACGGCAAATCAATGTGTGGCCAGTGGATGTGCAATGGCTGGTCGCGTGCGACCACTGCGAATGCGTCGAACACCAAAGAGGTGTCGTCCGGCTTCCATTGCGGCATGTAGTGCCGCGTATGGCTGTGACTTGCGGGAGGCAGCGTGTAGTGTGGCAGCTCCTTTGCCAACGACTCGATCAGCGCAAGCAAGGTGGATTCTTGATGTGATCCCAGATGCTTGACCTTGTGATGCCAAGTGGCAATCAGCGCACGCAGGACACGCCACGGTTCTGGCGGCCAGGCGACAGCCCCTTCATTGACATGCCGGCCCCACGGCGTGGCGTGATAGCGGCCGCCGAGGAAAGTGAATGTAATCGCCAACATCTGACCTACTTCCGGTAAGTGATAGTAGTCACTTCAAAGCCTGCGTCTGCTTTGGCGGCATCAATCAAGCTGGGGAGGGCATTTTCAAGGTCGGAGAGCGTCGGTAATGAAAAGGCATCGGCTGGTCGCTTTATGGTGATTTTCTCGCATTCCAGGTCGCAGGCCGTGCGTAGCCGCAGGCCCTTTTCTAGGAACGCGAGAACCTTATAAAGCGCCAGAGCGACCAGAAGCCGATAAACCTCGTCAGAAAATCCGTAGCCGCGTAGCTGAGCCAGGTCCAGATTGAAGTAGGCCGTGATTTCCGGGGACACAAACTCCTCACGCGCAAAGGGCACGTTCCCGAAGCCCTTTGAAGTATCCCCGGAAGGGTTGACGGAGTCGTTTTTCACGCCGCCGCTCGTTGCCAGTTTCGTGTCGCGGGCTTCGATAAAGCCTGATAGAGCCCTTGGCAGGCGGAGGCGCCCGCCGGCCAGCTCTTTTTTGGCGAGAAAGATGCCGTGCAAAAGCGCGTTGGTGTCCAGTCGAAGCAGTACTGTGGCCAGTTTGCGCAGGTCGACGATGCCCTCAGTCATTTCGGCCAGTTCGCTTTTAAGCCGGTCAAATACTGACTTGTCTTGACCCTCTAGGATGTAGGGCGAGTTAATGCGGTGCGCCTCCAACAGCGAATTGGTGAGTCGCTTTCCGGCGCTGTCCAGTACCTTTACTACTGAAAGTCCTTGTAGTGGGACCACCCAATCGTCGGTGACGTCGTCCCAGCACACGCTTTCCAAGCGGTTGGCGACACTTTGGGCTGATTCCACCAACAGCATTCTTGCGCCGTCCGGGCCGTCATATTGCGCCGCGCCGATTTCGGGAAATCCCGTCGGTTGGAAACGGGTCCCTTGCAACGGTGTCAGCGTCGCCTCCAATAGCAGGCGGGGTGCATTCGCCAGAGCAGACAGATCAAGACTCATGTTTGATTCTCCTTTCCGCCCTCTCAGGCCGGTTCTGTTTCGCGGTGTTTCAATACGCTGCGCGCCATAGAATCGGAGGCGCCGAAATTGAGTGGGATCAGGAGCGCCGCAGCTGCGCGGCGCGGGTTGATGGCCCCGAGTTCGGGAAGCGAGTCTCGCGTAGGCAGTGGTGACAAGCCCGATGCCGTAAGACGTCGCCATGCCAAGCGCACAGCCCTGTTGTCGGCATTGCCCGCTGCGAGTTGTGCGAGCATGCCGGACGGCACTGGAAGGTGGTCCTTTTCACCCAAGCGTTTGGCGCTGCCGGAGTTCAGGTGGCGCAGGGTGGTGTCGGGTGTCAGGCACAGCTTGAGCAAGGCAAATGCGGCAGGCGCTGCCCCGTCGCCGGCGTTCTTTGCCAAGTCGCGAGGGATATCGCAGAGACTTAGGCCAGGCAGCAAGGACGCGATGTCTTGGTCGTGGCGATCGTCGCGCAGGAAAAGCAGAAGATCGTCCAGATTGATCCCCGACGCGCTTTTGAGCGGTTTCATTGGTGCCCCTGTTGCGTCGCGCATGCCCAGTTGTTCAGCCAACCAAAGACGTCGTCCCAGCAAGGCGATCAATGTCCCGATTAGCGTGGCCTTGGTTCCATCACACAGCCGAAGACGGCAGGCCGGATCGTTTGCCGCGTTTTTCGATCGACGCGCTTCGTCGGACCAGATGTTGTATCGCGGGTGGATCGGGAAGATTTGCGCCCGGATGGGTAAGGGCGCCTCAGGGGCGCCACGGAGCCCCGCGAGTGCGCGCGCGATGCGAAACGCTGGCGAGACATGGTCTTCTGCTGCGGCGACCCAGTGTTCCGATAAAACAGGGACCGGTTTGATACCCAGGTCGCGCGCTTTCTTGCTGGTGCCGAGTGCGGTGTTAATTTCGCCGAGCAGCACGAGCAGTGCCTGGACTTCGGTTGGGGCGGGTGTATGACCGGCCAAGCCGAACAGTGCGTCTTCCAGGCGTCGGCGCAGGCCAATGAAGTGTCTGGAGACGGTCTCTCCCTGGGCGAAGCGTCTGAACCTCGCCAGCCAATCCTGTTGGTCGAGATCATCCAGCCATTGGGCGTTTGGTTCGTTGCTCACTTCGACACGATCCAGCGGTGTCGCGAGATAAGCCTTTCCCGAGCGCATCAGCAAACCATATCGCTGGAAGCTGTCGACGCCCCGGTAACTGCCCAATCGGTGCACGGCGCGTATGAAATCCAAGGCGTCCCGCGCCGGCTTTCTACCCAGGGCGACCCGGCCCTCAGCGAGCAAAGCGCGAACTTCGGGATAGCTCGCGGGTCGGCGCCACAGAGGCATCCATAGCTCCCCCCTGGTTGATGCTGCGTCACCTTCGCCCAGTCCCCCAGATCCGGCACCGACTGCGCGTACTGTGAACGGGTAGCTCAGTGCGCCTTCCGGATCGTCCGCGTTGCGTCGTACCGCTGCGGCGGCAAATGGTAGTGCGCCTTCGATCATCAGGATGAAATCCCAAGGATTGATGGCTGAGTCTGCTTCAAAGCCGGTCGTCCCGTTGGGTCCGCCTGCTTGTCCCGGTGAAAATTGCCCGATATTTCTCTTTTGAAGGCCGGGGGCCGCGGTGCCATCAAGCGCCATCTGAAGCCAGTTGGCTGATTGCTCAATGGGCGCCCCACTTGACGGGTCAAACACATCACCAAGACGTTGCATGAAGTTGGTTGTGAAATCCAGGTTTCCGTCATTCCCCCCAGTACCAAGGAGTGGTGGAAATCGTGTTTTTCCAGAAGTAACCACAAGCGCTGCATCCATCCATTCCAGACAATCGTCAGGAAGAGCGCCACGGAGTGACAGAATGAATTGGTCCTTGTTGGTGCCTGTTTCTGGAGCTTCTTTGTAATCGAGGTGCTTGATAAGTCTCCAGCAGACCTCGGCGGCATTTCGGTACCTACTGAGTCGTCCGCTTTTGCTGCCAACAATGGTATCCAACGCTTGCGTTGCTGCTGTTGGCTGGTCACGAATCCCTAGCTTGATTTTTTTGCCGGTGGTCGGATCTTTCTCATTCGATTTGCGCTCCTGAAAATAGAAGCCGCTTCCGCTGTTCCACGGCGACAAAATTGGGGTTGGTGAGTATTCGCGAAGGAGAAACTCCTCGATATCCGCTTTTTCCATGTCGGCAGTAATCACGAGTTGATTGCCTGACCAAGCGGCACGGATGGACGGAAATGGTTGGGTGAGCAATCGCAGGACACCAAGTCCCTTCAAGTAGCTGGCAAGAGGGGTTGGGCTGCAACCCGCAAGAACTATTTCATTCATGGGGTGTTTCCTCTTGCGCTTGCTCCGCGGCGGAAGCACGCCAGTCGGCCAGTCGAACCAAGGATTCCAGCCATGCCAATCGAAACGGTCCGTGCTCGTCCAGGAGCTTCAATACGCGAGTGCTCCAGGATGCGCCCTGTTCGCCGTCTCCCATTTTCATAAGGCCCAGTCTCAGCGTGGTTTCGGCGCTGCGCTCTCCATCGAATTCGAGGGCGGGCAGCACATCGCCGTCCCAGACTCCGCGTGCGAATAGCTTCACGTTGTCTGCTGCGGTTTCGTCCGGCATGGCGCGCAAGCTCATGCGAACCTTGCCGTGATGCGCGGCGATTAGATAAGCAATGAGGTCCGAATCCGGCTCGCTATCGTGTTGTGCCAGCCATGCGAGCATGGAGGCCAGTTCGTGTCGGAAGTGGCGACGGCTATGCGAACCCTGGCATGGTGATTTGGCCAGAAATCCCGGCGGCGCGGCCTCACAGGAGTGCATGGTGGCGTCGAATATTTCGTGCGCTTTGCCGACGTCGTGCCAACGTGCGGCGCGGATCAGCGGCTGTGCATGCCGGGTTTCGCCCACAGCTGTACAAAGTTGTTCGGCCTGGGTTGCGACATGACTCAGGTGAGCGCTCAAGGCAACGGGACGACTCTGTCGTGAGCGGGCGTCATCGCCGAATGCTTCTTCCGGGTGTTTCGCGCCGGGAATGACAGGAACCGGCTTTTTTGCGCTGGTATCGAATCCAAGCTGAGCGTCATAGCAGCCTGCGGCTGCGCGCAACATCAGAATCATCCCGGGACGAGGGTCGCGATCCAAGGCAACCCAGAGTCCACGGCTTCGATCCCCCTTCTTCTGGCCCAGGCTGTCCCAGCGCCAAGCGTCATGCTTTCTGTGAAACCCTTTGGCTTGACCGATAGGCACGGAGCACAGCTCATTTCGCAGTGGCGCATCTTGTGGATTCGGTTCGTCGAATTCGCGCCAGAAGACCTGGAAACCGGGCCTGTCGCTGTCACGGATGTAGTCGGACACATCAACGTCAAAGCCAGATAGGTCCGGGTCCGTATTGAATAGGTCCAAAAGGTCCTTGCGGCGAAGAACGGCGGAAAGCGGGCGTTCTTCGTCCGTTGGGGGCAGGGTTGCAGGGCTTGCGTTGTACAGCCCGGCGAGCTTTTCGCGCGCGCTGATCAGGTCCTCCGGGCGGTATGGCAGAGCACCTGCATCGTCTTCGATATCAATCCATAGGATTCGAGCTCCACCGGCGGCGCTGTGTTCGCCGTAGCGGTTGCAGCGCCCGAATCGCTGAACCAGCGAAGGCCAAGGTGCGAGTTCGGTGATGAGTACTTGCGAAGATATATCCACGCCGGCTTCTATCGCCTGAGTGGCGACGATGATGCGATCTGCGCCGCTGTGACGGAGTTGTTGGACCTGATCGACACGTTCAGCGGCCCGGAAGCGTGCGTGAATCAGCAAATCATTTCCGTTCGGGCGGTGCTGCTTCAGCAGGCGGAAAAGCCCTTGAGCGCGACCCACCCGGTTCAGGATGACCAGGGTTTGTGAGGCGGGAAGGTGTGCGTTCAGGACGGTGTTGCACAGTGTCTGCAAGTAGGTTTCCTGGCCCTTCTTGCTGCCGGCTTCCTTGGTTAGATGAAGGCTCGCGCATTCGATGTTCTTGATTGCATTCAGTCGCTCGCCGGCCTGTCTGCGGTCTTCGTCATCGATGGTCTGAGCGCGGAGGTCGTTAAGGTGTGGCTTCATGTCCACTGTGGACAGCCAGGCCGGGTTGAGTGTTGCCGAAAGCCAAAGAGAACGGCTGTTCCGGGCGAGCGGAAAACTGCGGCGGAATGCTTCGAGTTGTGCAGACGTTGCGAGGCCAGCCCCCATCAGCTGCACTTCGTCGAACACCCACATCGCATCGTTGTGCAACATCGCGAAGTGCACCGGCCACTGGTAGCGGCTCATGCCGTAGCCGCGCATCAAAGCGCGTGACAGCAACATGTCCTGTGTGCCGATCAGGATCATGTCTTCTTCGACATGTTCGGCCCAGCTCTTCAAGTCTTCCGCGCCGCCCATGAGCACATGCACAGACACCTTTTTGTCCCCGGCATTGCCGCGGATGCCCAGGCGCGCGAGCCAATCGCCGATGCTTTTCTCTGTTTGTTCGACCAGCACCCGCATGGGCAGGCACCAGATCAGTCGGCGCGGTGTGCCGGGGTCAATGCCCTCAAGGCGACCTCCGTGTCGCCAGCCGCGCTTGTACAGCCAGGCTAGCGTGACTGCCGCAGTCTTTCCGAGGCCGGTGGGAACGTTGAGCAGGTCTGGCCAAGCCTCGCCATCCCAGCTGTCGGTAGCGAGCCTTCGCTGGTATTCAATAGGTGTGAATGTAAGATCGGATTTTCGTCCGTATGCAACCCTGAAAAGCTCATCGAATGACTTAGTCATGGCGCGCGCCGTTGCCGGTTTCTGAACGGCTCAACGCGACAAGCAGAGTTTCGGGATCGCAGACCTGAAGCGACGCCTTGCGAAAGTCCTTCACATTTCGCGTTGCTATGTGGGTGACGCCCGCCTGTCGCGCTGAAGCGTGGAAAACAGCGTCTTCAAAGTCCGGCCAGTTTGCAGTCAGAGCTTCGGCGATGGTTGATTCGTCTACCGGCAGCACGCGGAGAATGCCGAGCAGTTCGCTCACAATCGCGCGTGCGCGGCGCGGGCCGTGCTCGCGTTTGATGAGGAAGTAGACGGTGCCCACTGAAGACGCAGGCAGACAGCCATGGATGATCTGGCGGTCGCAAAGTACCAACAGAGCGGCCGCCGGTTCGGACCAAGGCTTTCGATCCAGCAGCACATCCAGTAGGACGTTTATGTCCAGGGCCACCAACGGTGCTGGCGATTTCATGCGACGGTCTCCAGGAGGGGTGGAGTTGTCGCCAGAAGGTGGATTGAGTCTTTCAACCGCCCCTAAACAGGAAATTACTTCAATGTGGCCGGCGATAGCTCCACCAAAACAAGCAATTGAACTCTCTATTCGTGTTTCTTCATCAGATGTTCGTGGTACAGCTCTTCGCTGGCAGTCGAGTCGCTGAGTACACCCAGGAGGCGCCGAACTCTGGGTGTGATGTCGTTCGAAGCCGGTTCCCCCAATGCGGAGAGATAACCCGCTACCAGGGCGGAAACCGACGTGCCTCGCGCATGGGCCTGCTCTTTGGCCCGGCGAATCAAATGCTCGTCGATGCGTAACGTAAGTTTTGATTGCATGACCGATCTCGTGCGGGTTGACGTGCAAATGTTTGCGAAAGTATACGTCACTCGAAGGGTGGCGAAATTCCGGGTAGCAACGAGATACTGGTTGCCTGATCAAACTGCCCGCAGTTCGTCGCTGCGCAACGCAACAACCCATGAACGGAAAAAATTCTTCGAAAGATTCAGCCACTGATTGGACGCGGCTGCGGCAGATGTCCGATGCCGAAATTGACTTGTCCGACATCCCGGAAGTCGGTTCCAGCCTGCTCGAACAGGCGAGCCTGAAGTACGCAGGGTGCGCTGTTTCCCCGG
>Ga0114899_1002339_pt1 | contig 10246 bp, 7 predicted proteins | sample MalvireepMed_215_FD_83497 | JGI IMG/M metagenome (GOLD analysis project Ga0114899, IMG submission 83497) | Marine viral communities from the Global Malaspina Expedition - Malaspina viral metaG DeepMed_215 | ecosystem: Environmental > Aquatic > Marine > Oceanic | place: Mediterranean Sea... | reverse complement strand
CAGGTCAGATGGAGGGCTTAATGATGTGCTAACGGATTAAATATCTCTTCATTATTTCTTCTGAAATATGACTGTGCCACTTGCTAGGAAATTACTTTGAATAGCTGAGAATACACTGTTTCACCAATGGTAATGCCTTCCAAATCAGTAACAGTTCTGGCATGATTTAATTGGATGGCTTTGACCTATTCAACATGAGATTGAATGGCCTAGCAATTTTACAAGAGGGTGATTATTGAATTGGAATAACGTGAAAATACTCCTTGTTGAAAACTTTGAAATATATCCAGTGTGGATACAGATAGTAAAGGCCAGATTTTTCTAAGATTTCTTTTCTGAGAATTAAAAGCCATCATCACCTGCTTTTTCTCGCTTGAGCTTTCGAATATATCTACTTCTACTGTTGGCTGAGGTGATCCTTCAGCCTGATATATCTTCTTAGCTGCTATAAAGGCCGGATTATCTTTTAAGACATTCTCATTCAGCGTTTTTGGGAAGACTGCCTGATATACTCTTTGCACGCTAAAGCCCTCTGTTAGTTTACCTTCTTCACATGCATCGAGTATACTCTGAGAAACACAGACATGTTCCGGATGCCCATACCCTCCTATGATATTGTCCAGGCTGAATACTACTGAGGGTTTATACTTATCGATGGCTTGTACAATGATATTCCGCAAAGAATCAACATGCATGTATTCCTGGAATTGGTTGTATGGAATTGGCTTCCAAGGGTCGGCAAGTGTATCATTTCTTTGGATGGAAAAGTCTATCAGGTCTATTGAAGCCAGGCCTTGAATTTCTGAGACATGCTTGACTTCACGCTTCCTGAGCTCATTATCTTCCTGTCTATAGTTTCCATAGAAGGTAAGAAAATGAACATTCCAGCCAGCCTTGGTGAGTTTGGATATTGTTCCAGCGCAACCAATAGCATCGTCATCATGTGCCACAATCACCAACGCTGTTTTATTCTGAACATCCTCCAGAAATACATCAGGAGGGAACACTTCGGTGCCTTTTAATTGAGACAGGAAAGTAAGGTGCCAGGCTCCAAAAGTAATAATTAAGACAAACAGGAAAATTGAAGACCTGGTAATTGTAGTCTTGGACATAGTTATAATGTTTATGAATGAGATTGATTGATAATGGGGCCTGCTAAATCAATGAAATTGATTTGATGTGCATCGCCTAAAAGAGGGCAATTGGACGTTCTATGGGGTGTCCTGGATAAAAATCTCCAATTACCAAAAGCGATGTAGACCCAAAGAAATTATACAGAGGCACCCCTTAGGCGGTGAGCTTAAGAATTTCAAGATGTCCCTTGTATGCTATTTTTGAGATTCGCTGCAACAGTTCGGCCTCACAGATTTCGTTTGTAATGATATCGACAAAAAGATTCAACCTTTCTATATGACACATTACGTGATAATTTTTGAGGATGTTGATTATTTCTGCTTCTTCAATGCCCTTTTCCAACAGGTTACAGTAAATCTTATTATGGTCCCTCTCGAGGGTTTTGATTAAAGCATCTACACTTTCTACTGCCAGAACAAGCTTCTTCTTAACAAGGCATTCCCTCATGGCCACCAATTCCGTCTTGGTCGCTTCCATATGAAAGGAGAAGAATGGAAAATTCTTAATGACAAGCATAGACTTTACAGCTTTTTTTGAAGAGTGCCCATTAAGGGCACTCTTGAGTGTTTGGTGAAAATTATTGGTTATCACCTTCAACCAGGTTTAGTCTAACTCCGGTACCTAATCTAATATCAACAACCTTAGTCTCTCCGGGTTTAATATTCAGGGCTACCCCATTACCATAACCACTATCTTTTGTAGCCTGGTTAAGATTCTCGAGGTATCCAGAACCTGGGTTGGTTAGCCCAAAGTTGGCAATGGTAAACTCTCCGGTAATTTGATTCACTTGTAGCACCGTACTAACAGCCCCTCCTGCTCCTGGCGAAGTATTGAACCTTGGAGCCACTACTACACTGAATTCTTCGCTGTAACCACTTCCTTGAGTATGAATTTGAAAGTTGGTAATCCCGCCTGCATCATTAATATCCCATGAAAACTCATAGCCCTGTGATCCCCTAGGGGTTTCGATAATAACCGGTTCGTCCACAAACATCTGTAAAGTGGTGTAAACACCAGCATTGTCGAATTTCAGACCACCTTGTCCATCAAGCCTTACTATTTGGTTGAACTCAACATTTTGTTGCACCAAGCCATTGTACTGAATTGTTGAAGTGGTTAAACCATTTTCCAATCGTAAATCCAATGATTCGGGGGTTGTATAATAAGGAACGCTAATTTTAGAGTTATCAATTTCTATATTAAAGTACCTTTTAAAATTAGAGACTTTTAAAGAGGCTTTTCTTTTTGGAACCTCGTTTTGAGCCACCAACCTATATTCCGGAGCTTCAGCATACTTGGCAGGATCACTAATTACCACACCAAAAAGCTGAAGATTCATAACCACGTCCAAATCAGCACCTGCTCCATCACCTACAATAGCCGCAGTAAACCCAGTAATTTTTCCATTGTTAATCAATACTTTATTGCCAGCACCGGATCCGTCCACATTATCTGGAACCACTATCGTAGAAGGAATTCCTCCGTTAACTACATCCAATTCAAAATCTATGATTTCAACATCGAATGGCACATCATTCAATGTGGTTCCTTGAACAGAAATAACCAGAGAGGCATTGCTGTAATTCTGACCTTTGTTCTTTATTTTCAAGCTTTCTATATAGCCTTCCATAACGCCAAAGCCGACATTCACATTTTCGCTGTTGTGTACCAGTGGTGAGGTTCTATAACCATCTCCCTGATCTTCAATCCAAAAGGTAGTATTATACTGTTCTACCGGATTTCCCAGAGGTATCAGCATCAGCCCCAGGCTTCTTGCCACAGGTGTATATTTAAAGGCGAGTCCTGCACCGGGTTCTAAAGGCTCGTTAGAAGTAGCTATAGACACGCCCTTCACTTCAGGAATATCTTCTGCGGCAAAACTACCAGCAGTGAAAACTGTGGGAACGCTGACATATCCATCTTTTGAAGCTATGGTTTGGTCTATTGTAAGTTCAGACACTTTCAATTCATAATCAGCCGAACCTTCAACAGGAAGATACATTTCATAGGTTCCGGCCTGAAAATCAATGGATGCCCTACCTAAATTTCCCTCAGCAAAATTGAAAGACACAGTGGACACCGATTGTTCAGACACCACGAACATCTCTTTAGCAACAGCTGCATTGAAGTCTACATAGATCTCCAATTCCTCGCTTTGAACCAATTCCGGACTATCGTTAGTTAAGTCAGACTCGATTGATACTTTGCCCTTAACAAGCGCTGCAGTTTCAAGGTTATCTCCAGACTTAATCAGGTTAATGACACTGCTGGAATAAGAAGGCACTACAACTGCGGTTGAACCAACTGCTATTACGGTTCTTGGCTCAAATAACAGATTGAGGTTAATATCAAGATAATCGTCTGACGTTATGTTGAGTACATTTACTCCCACGATGACATCATCAAAAACCAATTCGCCAGACTCATTTGAAACTACCATTCCGGAACTACCAGAGATTGAAGCACTCACTCCTTGAACAGGTTCTCCTGAATTCTCAAACCTCACACGGTATTCATTAACCAACCCTGCATTTCTATAAGCTTGCAGCATGTTAGCCGCAGATGTTGAATCCTCTTTAACCTTTAAAGAAGCCTTTAGATTTTCCAGTTCCTGAGCTATCATTGCCTGCAGGTTCATTAACTCCTGATCATAATTTGCCTGAGCTTCCATGGCCGTCAAGGTAGACTGAAGCTGCGCATTTATTAAATCCAAGGCCCTTTGATGATCTTGCTGAGCTTTGGTCTCGGCCAGTTCGGCTTGTTTTTCCAGGAACTCATTTTCATCAAATCCATTTTCACATGAAGCTACCAAGCCTCCCATGAGCACACTGATAAGCACTATACAGATAGTGCCCTTCAACTTATTTTTCATTTTTAATTAAATTGTTTTATGGTGTAAAAAATTGATATCACTAAACTTTTGGGATAGATACTCCCCGCATGCTGAGGTATTGAAAACCCAACCAGACTCATCTGACTGAAGGAGGTTTCATAGTTGGCAGATATCCCGAGGCTCCTCTCTTGCATTGGCACTTTCAAGGATAGTCCCAATGACATGGTGAGCATATTTTGCTGGTAGTATGACGAAACGTCTATTACCTGATCTGACACAAACACATCCGGACCATCATCGAATTGATAAAGACGATCATGTGTCTCGGATACACTCATTATATAGTTGTTGGCAAAACCAAGACTCAGGTTCAGCTTGGATCTGCCCTCTCCTGCCGAAGCAATTGTATATAGAAACTTGACGCTTTGCGATAAGCCGTTCAGGGTTATCTTCCTATTCAAATAGCTGAGCTGAGCAGAAACATCCTGATCTACAAATACTTGCAGATCTCTACGGTAACCTCCGAATTGCTCATAGCCCAATCCGAACATGACTGAGAATTTGGGATTAAAACCCTGAGTGTAATTCACCCCTATCCCGCCATCCAACCCCAATGGGCTATGCTGGAAATAATTGAACCGAGACGACAAACTGACCGATAGGGCCTTCTCCCTCTGAGAAACCGATTGTTGAGAATAAGCCACATTGAGGCTTACAAAAAAAAGAATTGACACTAACCCCTTAACTACTCCTAATTTCATTTCACTATGATTTTTGTTTTATGCTTTCTATTGAAAATTATAATGTATATCCCTCCTTCTAATCCATTGATTCTCTCAAACAGGAAATCCGATAGCTCTGGATAATCTCCTTTGTGAGTCGCCAATTCATTACCAGAATAATCAAACAGATGTACCTCGTTGATCGGTGAATGTGATTCGAGATTGGAAATTTTAAGACTTGCAGAATACCCTTTAATAAATGGATTGGGATGGACGCTTGGGCTTGTTGCCAATGGTTTATTCATGGCAACTGACACGACCTCTGAGTAATCGTATGAGCCGGAAAAGTCTACCTGCTTAATCCGGTAAAAAATCCTTTTCTGGCTTGAGAGAAACTGAAGTCTTAGGTCATCTACATAAGTGTAGGTTGTAACTTCATCTGCAATATTTCTCCCTTCAAGGAATCCTATTTCCTCAAAAGATTGAGAATCGAATGCCCGCTGGATTTCAAAATGACTATTATCTACCTCCTCTGTGGTTTCCCAGGTTATTTTTACACCCTGATCTACTACTTTGGCATCAATACTCAGCCAGGTTATTGGCAACGGATTATCCATAATCCTTGAACCAAGTGTTATCATAGTCGGGGCACTGGATAAGGCTGCATAGTCTCCACCTTGCACAATCCCAAATGTGGCGTCTATGTCAAAAATGAGCGACTGTCCACCGTCTTTCCATTCTTCATCACCCTCATGCCAAATGGCAGGAATCAGTTCCATACGGTCAACTGCCAAATGGCTAACATCACTATTTGCTCCCCAGGTAAGCCTTGGCCTGAAGGATATGATTTCATCCGAGGCTGCAACTACCCAGGTTTCTAATTCACTGACCTTAACCAGTGGTGGATTTTCTAAGGAAGAAACATCGCAGGCAGGACATTCTATTTCCGGACTGCTTGGCACATACCTGACGGCTATGCTGCCTGCCGGATCACCCTGAATATTAAATGCTCCAAATGGTCTGTAGGTACTTCCAGTTGTAATGGGGTTCCCTACCGGAAACACAAAGTCAGAAATGCCAAACTTGGAAAATGTGCCTATTACATGCCTTTCATCATCCACTGTTCCTGTAACTGCTCCGGTATTGGCCATACTGAGCACATGGCCGTCTGTATTGATCACTCCATCCAGGAAAACCAGATTACCCGAAACACTTATATCGTCATTCAGTATTACCGCGTATACCTCAGTATTGCTTGAATTGTTAATTTCAAGGTTAACAAAAGAGTTGATATTGATTGTCTGCGTGGAGGTACCAAAATATTCTACTGTTGCATTATCAATACTTTCAACTGCATCTCCTGAAACAGCATTCAGCCTCTGCAAATTTCTTCCCAGTTCAAGTCTACCGTTCTGTCTAAGGGTAAATTTGGTTCCTATTGAAGCTTCTGAGTCCATCAGAATGTCACCTTCTACCCTCAGTTTGGAATTATCATTGAGCGATATTTCCAATATGTTGGCATTAGGATGGTCCTGAACAAGCGACAGGCTGCCATGTATCAGTATCTCCGAATCATCGAAAGAATTGAAATCTACATCTGGTGCGAAAAAGCCCTGGGGGCTGGGTGATGTATTCTGTGCCCTCACATCACCAAAAACCTCAATTAACCCGGATTCTTCGGTGTTTAAGATGATTGTCTTCAAGAAATTCACCTCACCATAATTGGTCAGCTCCATTTTGCCACCAACTATCAGCCTGGCATTGGGGCCAACCGCTTCTATTAATATGTCATTGCCAAAAACCGTATTATTGGAATAGGCATTGCTATTGGCAATCAGGTCATTGGTTATGTTAAGGGTTCCTGCATCGAGAACACTAACATCCAAAGTACCATTGTGATAGGTCACATCACCATCTAAAATCAGGTTCAAGCCTCCTAAGGTGGTTGTTGCGGTTTCTTGCACAGTGAAACTGCACCGACCTCCGGCCAACATGGTGAGTGTCATCTCGCCATCAACCTGAAAGTCTCCGTTGTCTTGTATAAATACTTCTGCAATTCCTTCCGAAGAATTTCCATCATTATAAGTGTAGGAGAAATTTCTGCCCACATATACGCTAGAGTTGCCAACCACCTCTAACCTGACCCGTCCATTTCCAACTCCAAAACCACGATCGAAATAAAAGTCGTTGTTCACGGATAAATGCCCCGGCAATGCATTGCCAGTAACCCGAACCAATGCTCCTCCACCAGGCTTGTCTGATGCCGCGAGCAAATCGTTGACGTTCAGTGTTGCTCCAAATGTTACTTTAAGTTCGGCAGTAGAACCACTGGCCTGACTCATGACTGTTACAAAATTTGCATTGAAGACCAGGCCGTTGCCCGATACTTCTACCAAATGATATACCCTTGCTACATCATTAATACCAGGGTAATTAACACCTGCAGCAGGCACCATCAGACCACAGTTCACATTGTTGCTCCATGTGCATGGGTTATTCCACAGTCCACTTTGAACTGACTCAAAAAGGGCAAAATCATGCTCTGATGATTTTAAAGAGCTATTGCCTGATACTTCATTTTCAAAAATCCCGTCTGGATTAATGCTAAAACCAAATAGCCCCAACGGCATAACCATAATCAGCAAATAGATGAAGTAAGTTCTCATGGCAATAGCTCTTAGTAAGACCTAAACACCAAGCCCCAATTGTGACTTGACTCAGGACAAAATTGGCGCTGCCATTCTCAGGACTCTTATTCTGTTGTATCAAGAAGTATAAGGTTTGTATCAGAGAGGCTTTTGTTTCCCCTGGATGCTACAATTGAGTTAATTTCCAGCGATGCCCCTACCCCTACGGCAATGCTGTTGGCCAAAAAGCTGTTAACCTCAACAATGGCTGTCCCATTGATCATAATGGAATCTGCAGTTACATTTCCCTTTATTGTTCCATCAACAACGAGGGTAGTAACATTCAGGTCACCCACTACTTCTCCTCTTGAACCAATGACTACTTTGGCACTTGAGGTGACCATTCCATTCACCAAACAATTGATATGGATATCCTCACGAGCCTGGATATCTCCATTAATCACAATCCCTTCCTTTAGTGTACTTGGTGCTGAATTCACTTTTAATATCTTCCGCCTCATAACCCCTAAAAAATATCTCTCACTTTGCCTTGAATTTTTATAATGAAAAGAAAGTAGCCATCATTTCTATCAGGATTTCCTCTTTGCCGGCCTTGCTCGGTCCTTTTATGACCGAGTTCTACTCGCCTGTCAGACAAGGCTCTGGCGATGGACGACATCTTTTCCAAATCAGGGTATACCGTACTGACATCGTCTAAGTAGTCTGTATTCGTAAAGCGATACCCAAACTCAGCAGCAATTGTGTACTGCTTGTTCATTTTTACTTTGATACCAAAACCCAGAGGGATAGCAAGCCCCAGACTGGAATAGGACACTCCCTCCGTTTTATATTTTCTGAGACTATATTTCTCACCATTATAGACGGTTTTGGGAGATACATTGAAGCCCCCAATACCTGAAAAGAAATAAGGATTGATTTTTTCCCGTAAACCGAATGTATAGGTCCTAAACAGTGAAAACTCTACCCCGGCACTTAGCTCAAGGTGAGTTGAAAAAAAGGACAGATTTCTTATCTGAAAATCCTTATAATCGGAATTTGCGTCTCTGGCGCTTAACCTGAAAAGGGTTGTTGAGCCCCTTAAGGTAGTTCTTGAACCTACCCTCTTACTAACCTCAGCTGTCAGGGAATAATTAGGTAATATCAGCTCATCCTGCAAGTCTCCATAGTAACCTGAAGAACCCACCCCAAATGAGAAATATGCTTGTTCTTCATAATGATGCCCCTCATAATTTTGACAGAGCAAATTGCCTGCAACGCTTATAACCAGGCAACTAAAAATGAACTTTCTAAGTGAATACATACCCGTTTCTTTGTCACAAAGAATGTGATTCACTTATCGGGGTATTGACTCAATGAGAACAACTTGTTATGCTATTGTAACAAGCCTGACTGACTTAGTATTTTATGAAATGGGTGGTTCTGTTTAATCCATTGGAGTAAATACGCAACACATATTTGCCCGGAGAAGCCTTCTCAAGAAAGTCCAGGATGGCCCCTTCAACTGTAGCTCGCTCGAATGAAGAAAGAGCAATGTTGACACGGCCTGTTACATCTGTTATAGTCAATTGGGCTTTCCCGCTCCATTCTGGCATGTGAACAGTAATATTACTACTTGCTCCGTGGTTGGGCCTGATAAAAAACTCGCCCTTTATTTTCTTTCTGTAAAAACTGATATCCAGATACCTGGCCTCAGTAGTTGTGGAGTTACCTCCCAGATCATACTGTCGGATTCTATAGTAGGCATAATCGGTGAGGCCATAGTCTCTCACAAAATAAGAGGAAGAGGAGCTGCTGTAGCCCTGTCCCTGAACTGTTGCGATAGGCTTAAAATCTGAAGACATAAGTGCTTTCTCAACTTCAAAATACTCATTGCCTTCCTCAGTGGCAGTTTCCCACTTAATCTCCACATGATCCTTATTGAAGCTGACATCAAATGACTTGAACTCAACTGGCAGGGGCGCATCAATAAAAACATTATTGATGGCTTGGATCAATACTATCCAGTTGTGTTCCAGCCTCATATGCTCAGTTGCATCATTGACTTTGCCTTGCTCTATATGTATGAATCTACCTGTATTAGTGGTGCCTGAAGAACTGGTACATGGATTTATTTGATTACCATTAATGTATCGTCCTTGTGTATTGGTAGTAGCCAAAAGCGTATTGAAATTATGGTCATCATCATCATGGGCGATTTCGATATAAAGATCATCATTATGAAGATTGTCCCATTCAAGAATCAACTGAAGAGAAAGTTGGGAAAGTATGTCTGGGTTCGGTGCAGCTGAATTCTCGTCTTTTCCTCCGCTAATAATGAGGTCTGGCTCATTTACTCCTTGACCAAATCCATGAAGCTGGATATAGAAATAGTGTTCTGGCTCCTCATTTTCCAACCATCTGGTTAAGTAATCGAACATTGAATTGGTGGCATGGGCCACATCAGACTCTCTATAGTCTCCAGGGTCATTCATAAATTCTGCTGGAGGGGCTACTCCCCCAATGTTCGAATTACAGGCATTACTAACTCCGGCACAGCCCGAAATAGTTGCAGTATTGCATCTATGAGTACCACTGATAAATAAAAAAGAAGCTTCAACATGCTGAAAAACCCTGACTGCCTGAACACCGGTATCAGTATCGAACAAAGGGTGAGGTGCTTGAATAATTAGCTGACCCTTGCTGGCCTCTCTATTAAAAACGTAAGTTCCCCAATGATAAAAATTGCTTACCCCAAGGCTCTGGTCACGTTCCAGAATATAGTAAACATTTTGGCCTTCGGTAAATTCGGTGAGTGTATAGCCAAAATCCAGAGCATTGGTGGCAGCCTCCTCAAATTGAGAATAATATAAATTGTGAAAAACCTCGTTGGCAAAATCAATTTGCTCCTGTGGAGATGGTGGGGAATAGAT
>Ga0114899_1002337_pt1 | contig 10248 bp, 6 predicted proteins | sample MalvireepMed_215_FD_83497 | JGI IMG/M metagenome (GOLD analysis project Ga0114899, IMG submission 83497) | Marine viral communities from the Global Malaspina Expedition - Malaspina viral metaG DeepMed_215 | ecosystem: Environmental > Aquatic > Marine > Oceanic | place: Mediterranean Sea... | reverse complement strand
CTGGAACAGGCCGAGTGTGACTGGTTTGCCCTGGCCCGCGAGACCCACGCCCGGCGCTTCCGCCGGCCGCCGGCGGACCGCAAGGAAAAAGCCCGCCAGTTGCGCTTTCTGCAGTCCCGGGGCCTCGACGCGGAGCAGAGCTTCAACGCGCTGGATCTGGCCGGGGAAGAAGACCTCGACTGATCCGGTGCGCATCGCCGCTTTATTCCCCCGTCGGACAGGTCATAATGCTTTCCCTTTCTGACAGGTAACGGGGAATCGACGTGGAATACCTGAGCGACCCCTGGCTGGTGGCGGCCTTGCTGGGTTCCGGCGTGATCGCCGGTTTTATCAATACTCTGGCCGGCGGCGGCGGGCTGCTGATTCTGCCGCTGCTGATGCTGACCGGCATGGGGCCGGCCCTGGCCAACGGCACCATGCGTGTGGGCGTCTTGATCCAGTGTCTTGAGGGCGCCCGCCAATTCCATCGCCACGGCTCCATGCCGGTGGCGGCGTTACCGGGCATCATGGTGCCGACCCTGGCCGGCGCCTTGCTCGGCACTCTGGCCGCGTCCTTCCTGCCGACCACCATTCTGGAACCGGTATTGCTGACCACCCTGGTGGTGATGGCGGTGGTGATGGTGCTCAAGCCGTCCACGCTGGTGGCCGGGCCCGACGAGGCGCCCCGCGCTCTGGCCAGCACCCCGGCGGCCTGGGCCGGGCTGTTCGTGACCGGGGCCTACGGCGGCTTCGCCCAGGCCGGTGTGGGCTTCCTGCTGATCGCGGTGCTGGCGGGCCAGCTGCGTTACGACCTGGTGCGCACCAACGGCCTGAAGCTGGCGATCACCGCCGGCTTCACCATTCTCGCCCTGGGTATTTTCGTGTGGCGGGATCAGGTCGCCTGGCTGCCGGGCCTGCTGGTCGCCGCCGGCACCCTGCTGGGCGTGCGGCTGGGCGTGGGCTTCGCCCACAAGGTGTCCCAGCGTGTGCTGAAGTGGATTCTGCTGGTGATGGTGGTGACGGTCTGCGCGGCGGCGGCGTTCAAGTAAGTGGCGCGCCGCGCCGGCGCGCCTTCCCCATCGCAACCGCCCTTTGACAACGCTATACTTTGCTCCCCATTTCCCTGTCTAAAGTAGTTGCTTGCGTATGAAGAGCGCTGAGATTCGCCAGGCCTTTCTCGATTACTTCGCCCGCCAGGGCCACGCCGTGGTGGCGTCGTCCTCGCTGGTGCCGGAGAACGATCCCACCCTGCTGTTCACCAATGCGGGGATGAACCAGTTCAAGGATGTGTTCCTCGGCCGCGACAAGCGCGATTACACCCGCGCCACCAGCTCGCAGCGCTGCGTGCGCGCCGGCGGCAAGCACAATGACCTGGAGAACGTGGGCTACACCGCCCGCCACCACACCTTCTTCGAGATGTTGGGCAACTTCAGCTTCGGCGATTACTTCAAGCGCGACGCCATCCGCTTCGCCTGGGAGTTCCTCACCGGTGAGCTGGGGCTGCCGCCGGAGAAGCTGTGGGTGACGGTGCATGTGTCCGACGACGAAGCGGCGGACATCTGGCTCAAGGAAATGGGCGTCAGCGCCGAGCGCTTCTCGCGTCTGGATGAAGACAACTTCTGGCAGATGGGCGACACCGGCCCCTGCGGTCCCAGCTCCGAGATCTTCTACGACCACGGCGCCGACGTGCCCGGCGGCCCGCCGGGCTCCGAGGACGGCGACCTGGACCGCTACATTGAGATCTGGAACCTGGTGTTCATGCAGTACGACCGCCAGGACGACGGCGAGTTGAAGCCGCTGCCCAAGCCCAGCGTGGACACCGGCATGGGCCTGGAACGTATCGCCGCGGTGCAGCAGGGCGTGCATTCCAACTATGAGATCGACCTGTTCCAGGCGCTGCTCAAGGCCGCCGCCCGGGCCACCGGCTGCGACGACCTGGAAAACAAATCCCTGCGGGTGATCGCCGACCATATCCGCTCGGCCAGTTTCCTGATCACCGACGGTGTGGTGCCCTCCAACGAGGGGCGCGGCTATGTGCTGCGCCGTATCATCCGCCGCGCCCTGCGTCACGGTCACCAGCTGGGCCAGGACAAGCCGTTCTTCCACACCCTGGTGGCGGAGCTGGTGGCGCAGATGGGCGACGCCTACCCCGAGCTGCGCCGTGAGCAGGCGCGGGTGGAGAAGGCCCTGCTGGCCGAGGAAGAGCAGTTCGGCCGCACCCTGGCCGCCGGCATGAAAGTGCTGGAAGGCGCCATGGCCGACCTGCAGGGCGACGAGCTGCCCGGCCGGGTGGTGTTCGCTCTGTACGACACTCATGGCTTCCCGCCGGACCTGACCGCCGATGTGGCCCGTGAGCGCGGCCTGTCCGTGGACATGGACGGCTTCGACCAGGAAATGCAGGCGCAGCGTGAGCGCGCCCGCGGCGCCGGCGCCTTCGCCAACGATTACAGCGACCGGCTCAACATCGAGGCGGTCACCGACTTCTCCGGTTACGAGAAACATCAGGATCAGGCCGAGGTGGAAGGCCTCTACCGCGACGGCGCCGCCGTGGACAGCCTGGAAGCCGGGGACACCGGCATGGTGCTGCTCAAGCGCACGCCGTTCTACGCCGAGTCCGGCGGCCAGGTGGGCGACCGGGGCGTGCTCGTCGCCGGCGACGCCCGCTTCAACGTGGAAGACACCCGCAAGCGCGGCCAGGCGCACATCCACGTGGGCACCGTGAGCAGCGGCACCCTGAAAGTGGGCGACAAGGTGGACGCCTACGTGGATGTGGAGCGCCGCCGCGCCATCATGCGCCACCACTCCGCCACCCATCTGCTGCACGCCGCCCTGCGCCGCGTGCTGGGCGACCATGTGCAGCAAAAAGGCTCGCTGGTGGCGCCGGACTACCTGCGCTTTGACTTCGCCCACGGCGAAGCCCTGAGCGCCGAGCAGCGCGAAGAGATCGAGACCCTGGTCAACCGTCAGATTCTCGAGAACGCGGCGGTGACCACCGAGTTGATGGATATGGAAGCGGCCAAGGACGCCGGCGCCATGGCCCTGTTCGGAGAGAAATACGACAGCGAAGTGCGGGTGCTGACCATGGGCAGCGACGGCTTCTCCAAGGAGCTGTGCGGCGGTACCCATGTGCAGCGCACCGGCGACATCGGCCTGTTCAAGATCACCCTGGAAACCTCCGCCGCCGCCGGCGTGCGCCGCATCGAAGCGGTCACCGGCGAGTACGCCCTGGCGCGGGTGCGCCAGCAAGAGCAGGCGCTGGGCGAAATCGCCGCGACCCTGAGAAGCGGGCCGGAGCAGGCCGCCGAACGGGTCGGCGCCCAGACCCGCCGGGTGCGGGAACTGGAAAAAGAGATCGAACGACTCAAGCAGAAACTCGCGTCCGGCGCCGGTGGCGACCTGACGGCCGAGGCCCGTGATGTCCAGGGCGTGAAGGTGCTGGCCACCAGCGTCGATGGCGCCGACGCCAAAACGCTGCGCGTCACCATGGACAAGGTGAAGGACAAACTGGGCTCCGGCGTGATCCTGCTGGCCGCCGCCGAAGGCGACAAGGTGTCGCTGGTGGCCGGTGTCACCAAGGACCTCACCGACCGGGTCAAGGCCGGTGATTTGATGAAACACGTTGCCGGGCAGGTCGGTGGCAAAGGCGGCGGCCGGCCGGATATGGCGCAGGGCGGCGGCAGCGACGCGGCGGCTCTGCCGGCGGCGTTGGAGAGTGCGTATCGGTGGGTGGCGGAGCAGCTCTGACCACCCTCACATGAAAATCAGGGGCGCAAATGCTATGCTTGCGCGCCTCTTTTGGCAGAAACCAAGTCACTATGGCTCTAATTGTCCAGAAATACGGCGGCACCTCGGTAGGCACCGTCGAACGCATTCAGGCCGTCGCCGAACGGGTGGCGCGCTTCCGGGAACGTGGTGATCAGGTGGTCGTGGTGGTCTCCGCCATGAGCGGTGAAACCAACCGCCTGATCGAATTGGCCAACGGCGTGCACGACAACCCGCCGGCGCGGGAGATGGACGTGCTGGTCTCCACCGGCGAGCAGGTCACCATCGCGCTGCTGTCCATGGCGCTGCAGAAGCTCAACGTGGGCGCCCGTTCCTACACCGGCGGCCAGGTCGCCATCCGCACCGACAACACCCACTCCAAGGCCCGCATTGAAGAGATCGACGACCGCAAGATGCGCGCCGATCTCGACGCCGGCCGGGTGTGCGTGGTGGCCGGCTTCCAGGGCATCGACCAGGACGGCAACATCACCACCCTGGGCCGGGGCGGCTCGGACACCACCGCGGTGGCCCTGGCGGCGGCGCTGAAAGCCGACGAGTGCCAGATCTACACCGATGTGGACGGGGTTTACACCACCGACCCGCGGGTCGTGGACACCGCCCGCCGTCTGGACAGCATCACCTTCGAGGAAATGCTGGAAATGGCCAGCCTGGGTTCCAAGGTGTTGCAGATTCGTTCGGTGGAATTCGCCGGCAAATACAACGTGCCGCTGCGCGTACTGTCCAGTTTTCAAGAGGGCCCGGGCACCCTCATTACCGTCGACGACGAGGTGGATATGGAAAAGCCGGTTATCTCTGGCATCGCTTTTACCCGTGACGAAGCAAAGATCACCGTACGCGGCGCGCCGGACACTCCGGGCATTGCCTTCAAGATTCTCGGGCCGGTCAGCGACGCCAACATTGAAGTGGACATGATCGTGCAGAACGTGGGCGCCGACGGCGCCACCGACTTCACGTTCACCGTGCACCGCAACGATTTCGCCAAAGCCAAGGAGGCCCTCAAGCAGGCCGCCGAGGAACTGGGCAACCCGGAAATCATCGGTGACGACAAGATCGCCAAAATCTCCCTGGTGGGTGTCGGCATGCGCTCCCACGCCGGTGTCGCCAGCAAGATGTTCCAGACGCTGGCCGCCGAGGGCGTGAACATCACCATGATCTCCACCTCCGAGATTAAAGTCTCCGTGGTGGTGGCCGAGAAATACCTCGAATTGGCGGTGCGTGCGTTGCATCAGGCCTTTGAGCTGGACCAGCCGGCGGCGTGATGCCGGGGCCCGCCCGGTGATTGCATTCACGGGGCGGGCGTGGCTAGTCTCTAGGGAGACTTTCCTAATCTGATGCGGCATAATGCCGGCCTCGCTCACCAGGGAGGCGGGCCGTCCGCATGATGGAACACAAGGATGACGGGTCCTCTCACACCTGGTGTGCGGGAACGCGCTCACTGAACAATCTGATGGACCCAGGAGGGATTTTCCATGCTGATACTTACGCGTCGCGTCGGCGAGACGTTGATGGTCGGCGACGATGTCACCGTCACCGTGCTTGGCGTCAAAGGCAACCAGGTCCGCATCGGTGTTAACGCCCCGAAGGAAGTCGCGGTGCACCGCGAAGAGATCTACCAGCGGATTCAACACGAAAAAAGCAGCGACACCGGCGAGAATGCCTGATTTTTGGGCTGTATTTTTCGCGCAAGCTGGTATCATGCGCGGCTAAATCGTTATCCAACGATCGAAAAATCCGAGTTCCGGAGAGGTGGGTGAGTGGCTGAAACCAGTTCCCTGCTAAGGAACCATACGCATTGCGCGTATCGAGGGTTCGAATCCCTCCCTCTCCGCCATACACAAAAAAGCCCGGCCAACGCCGGGCTTTTTTGTGTATGGCGGAGAGGGAGTTGATGATTCGAACCCTCCGTTCGACCGAACGGCGCAAAGCGCCGTGAGGGGCGTTGCCGCCCGGCGGCAACGGGGCGCAGCCCCGAGCGCAGCGAGCCAATCCCTCCCTCTCGGCGCGCCCCAGCGCGCCCAAACCTCTCAGCAAGCGCCCCTGCAAAAACCAACCATCGCTAAATTCGCTGATCACCCAAGGTCGCGACCATCCAACCACCCCCCAATAGTCTCCTTCCCCATAGGCCGAGCAATATAATACCCCTGCACGAAATCACACCCGACCTCGCTGAGGAACGCCAGGGACTCCCCGTTTTCCACCCCTTCGCCAATCACCTTCAGATCCAGCTGATGGCCCAGATCCACCGCGGATCTGATGATGGTGCGCGCCTCGCGGGATTCGCCGGCGGCGGCCACGAAGGCCTTGTCCAGCTTCAGTTCGGAGAACGGCAGCCTGGCCAGCTGCACCATGGACGAATAACCCACGCCGAAATCATCGATCGCCAGCTGAAACCCTTTCATCCGCAACCGGGTGAGCAGGTCCAGCGCCAGCACGCCGTCTTCCATGGCCGCCGTCTCGGTGAGTTCCAGCGTTAAATGGCGCGGCTCCAGACCGTACCGTCGGCACAGGACCACCAGCTTATCCGCCATATCGAACCGGGTCAGGCAGGAGGCGGACAGATTCACCGCCATGGTCCAGTGCTCGGCCTTCGCTCCGCCACTTCGTAACAGGGCCGCCATAGCGGCACAGGCCTGGACGACTACCTTGCGGGTAAGGGGCTCTATCAACCCTTCGCGTTCGGCGAGGCGAATAAAGCGGTCCGGGGCGATGGGTCCCCACTGGGGGTGCCGCCAGCGGGCCAGCGCTTCGAACCCGACAACAGGATTGCCCTCGGCACAACTGACCTTGGGCTGATACATCAGGCGGATCTGGTCATTATCGATGGCGTCGGCGAGCATTGCCGGGGTGATGTCCTGCTCGGGGCTCACCGGAGCCTGGCGCGGCTGGCGGCTTGGCGGCGGTTGCTGGCCCAGCAGAGCACGCAGATCGCGGATCGAAAAGGGTTTGGGGAGCACACCGGTCATGTGCAACCGGTGCTGGCTGGCGGCCCTGCCGGCCGCATCGATGACCCGGCTGCCCAGCCCGCTGGAGATAATCAGGCCTGCGTCGCAGTGACGCTCGGCGAGATGGCGGATTACTTCCACGCCGTCCATCGCTGGCATCACCAGGTCGAGCAGAATGTGGGTGGGCTGCCAGGTGTCGAGTATCTCGAAGAAAGTGTCCGGCAGGGTGGTGACCTGGCATTGGTAACCCAGGCTCGAGACCATGCTGCAAACCGTCTGACCGATGTCTGGGTCGTCATCAAGAACCAGGAGCCGAGGTATCGTTTCTGATTTTTGTGGCGGCGTCATCTTGGCACCTCGTCGAGAGCGTCGCGGATCTTTTGCGCCAGATCCGTCTTATGGTAGGGCTTTTCCAATAAATGCACGCCGGGGTCCAGACGGCCGTGGTGGACAATGGCGTTTTCAGTGTAGCCGGAGGTGTAGAGCACCGGCAGCTCGGGCAGACGCTGCCGCGCGAGCCGCGCCAGCTCCGGCCCGTTCGGGCCGCCGGGCATGATCACGTCGGTGAACAGCAGATCGACTTCCTGTTCGGAAAGCCGCTCCAGGGCGTCATCGCCGTTGGCGGCGCTGATCACCCGATAGCCCAGCTCGCGCAGTTGTCGGGCGGCCTGGTCGCGCACCTCGTCATCGTCTTCCACAACAAGTACTGTTTCCTGGCGGTTGGTGAACCGCACCGGGCAAGCTGGTGGAAGCGGCTCCTGCCGCTCACGGTCCGCCCGGGGCAGGTAGAGTTTTACCGTGGTGCCTTCACCCGGCTCGGAGTAAATCTTGATATGGCCGCGGGACTGCTTAACGAAACCGTACACCATGCTCAAACCCAGGCCGGTACCCTTGCCCTTGGGCTTGGTGGTGAAAAAGGGGTCGAATACCTGTTTCAGTGTGGTCTCCGGGATGCCGGCACCGGTATCCGAGACCACCACCTGAACGTAGTCGCCGGCAACCACTTCGGAATGGCGGTTGGCGTAGTCCTGGTCCAGGCTGACGTTGGCGGTTTCAAGAACGATGCAGCCTTCGCCGTCCATGGCGTCGCGGGCGTTGAGGCATAAATTCAGAATCGCCGACTCCAGCTGCCCCGGATCAATGAACGCCGGCCAGGGCGTCGGACAAGGCACGATGTCGATCTCCAGATGTTCGTGCAGCGAGGGGCGAAGAAGGGGGGCAAGGCCGTGGATCAGTTCGTTGACGTCGACGATCTGCGGGGCCAGTGGCTGGCGCCGGGCGAAAGCCAGCAGCCGGCGCGTCAGCTCCGCCGCCCGTTCCGCCGCGCCGCGGATCAAGCCCGCGGAAGCCTGTAATGGCGAGGCCTCTTCCAGTTGCTCTTCGAGTAACTCGGAATTACCCAGAATCACCGTTAACAGGTTGTTGAAATCGTGGGCCACGCCGCCGGTCAACTGGCCGATGGCTTCCAGCCGCTGCGACTGCTGGAGCTGCTCCTCCAGCGCCAGATGTTCGGTGATGTCGGTGTTGATGGCCAGGATGGCGTCCGGCTGGCCGAGGTCGTCGGCGACCAGGCTCCAGCGCGCGTCTGAGATCACGGTTTTGCCGTTCACGCCGTGGCTGGCCAAGCGGCCGGCCCATTGGCCGCTGAGCAGCAGCTCCCGGGTGGCGGCTTTCAGGACATCCGGGTCCTCGCCGAGCACCTCATCAATGCGCTGTCCCAGGGCCTGGCTCTGGCGCCAGCCGTAGATGCCCTCGGCGGCCTGGTTCCAATAGGTAATACGGCGATCCAGATCGAGCACCATGATGGCGTCGCGGGATTTATCCAGCAGGGCGGCCTGTCGGGCCAGATTGGTGAGGAAGTGGCGGCGCTCGGTGACATCGCTCATACCGCCCACCATACGCAGGGCGTCGCCGTTTTCATCGCGGATTACGTAGCCGCGATCCGACACATAGGCCACGCTGCCGTTCTTGCGTATGAAGCGGTACTCCGCTTCCCATTTCTGCTGCTGGCTGTAAATGACCCTTTCAATATCGGTGAGCACGCGCTTTTTGTCGTCCGGATGAATGCGCGTGGTCCAGGAACGGCTGTCCCGTTCCAGGTCTTCGGCACTGTAGCCGAACAGGGTTTCCATGCCTTCGCTCCACCACAACCGGTCAGTGGACGTGTTCCAGTCCCAGATCGCATCGGCGGTGGCGCGGGCGGCGGCCTCAAAGCGGATTTTTTCTTCGCGTAAAGCATTGGCGGCATTGCGCTGTTCGCTGATGTCCTGGAAGGCGCCATCGACGCGGACGACTTTGCCCACCTCATCAAACACGGGTTCGCCCAGAGCGCGTACCCAGAATGGCTGTCCGGTGGCGGTGACGACCCTTAGTTCTTCGTCGTAGGGCTGCCCCCGCTTGACGCAGGCGGCGAACAGGGACTGTACCTTGGGTTGGTCCTCCGGGGCATAGAAACTGAGCGAATCCTCCAGGGCCATGCGTGTGTCGTTGCCAAGGTCATGCAGAGCGAGAATTTCCGGTGACATGGAAACCTGCCCGGAGCCCACATCCACGCTCCAGGCGCCGACCCGAGCCAGCCTCCCGGCGATGCCGGTGAGTCGCTGGGTGTGTTGCAGTTGCATTTCAAAGGTCTTGAGCTCAGTAATGTCCTGAACCGTGCCCTGCAGATACATCGGCCGACCGTGATTGTCCTTATGCAATTCTCCACGCTCATGCAAGTGGCGTTGTCCACCTTGGGGTAAATTGATGCGGTACTGAATATCCAAAGGGGTGTGGCCGGCGAGGGCGTCTTTGCGGTAGTCGAGCAGGCGGCGCCGGTCGTCGTTGTGCACGCATTGCAGAAAACGCTCGAAGCGGCCGTCCAAGTCTTTCGGGGACAGGTCGAAGATGCGGAAGGTCTGCTCCGACCACTTGAGAGTCTGACTATCCAGATGGAAGGTCCAACTGCCGATCCGGCCGATGCGTTGCGACTCCTCCAAATGAGCGGCGCGACGTTCGGCCTTATGGAGGGCGCGGTCCCGTTCGTCGACGGCGTCCTGTAGCCGCTGATTCTGTCGGCGGAGCTCCAAATGCATCATCACCTGGTCTGCCAGCAGCGCCAGATAGTTCGCCTCGGCCTCGCTCAGATGCCGGGGCCGGTGATCCATGACACAGAGTGTGCCGAGGGCCTGACCGTCCGGGGAGACCAACGGGGTGCCGGCGTAGAAGCGGATACCGTTAGGGTCGGTGACCACCGGGTTATCGGCGAAGCGGTGGTCGAGCCGGGTATCCGGAATGATCAGCGGGCCGGTGCCGCGAATGGTGTGGTCGCAGAGCGCGATGTCGCGTTCGGTTTCCTGGATATCAAGCCCCACGGACGCCTTGAACCACTGGCGGTGCCGGTCCACCAGGGTGACGGTGGAAATCGGGCAACCACAGAGCTCCGCCGCGCGCTGCACGATGTCGTCGTATTCGTGTTCCGGGGCGCTGTCCAGAATATTGTAGCTGGCCAGGCTTTCCAGCCGGGCCCGCTCCGTCTCTGACATCCCCTTGTCCTGCATCAGGG
>Ga0114899_1002334_pt1 | contig 10250 bp, 11 predicted proteins | sample MalvireepMed_215_FD_83497 | JGI IMG/M metagenome (GOLD analysis project Ga0114899, IMG submission 83497) | Marine viral communities from the Global Malaspina Expedition - Malaspina viral metaG DeepMed_215 | ecosystem: Environmental > Aquatic > Marine > Oceanic | place: Mediterranean Sea... | reverse complement strand
TGCCGAACAACAAAAAAGGAATCAGCGCAATCTTTTTTTGGGAGGAATAGCTTTAACATCCTTGGCAGGATCGTTTCTCTTTGTGCTCTATCGCAATCGTCAAAAAACGAACAAAAAATTGAGGGAGCTGAATCGGGCCAAATCAAACTTTTTTGCCAACATATCCCATGAGCTGCGTACACCTTTGTCTTTGATACAGGGCCCGGTAGCACAGCAACTGGAGCGTTCGGAACTAAGCCAAGAAGATAGACGGAACCTGACCATTGTTAAAAAGAACACCCAACAGCTCGCCACTTTGGTAGACCAGTTGCTGGACCTATCAAAACTGGAGTCAGGGTTTTACAAATTGAATGTGAGTAAGGCAGTATTGTCCACTTTTTTGAAATCACAGGGGGAATCGTTCTTGTTCAGCGCCGAAAAAAAGTCCCAACAACTCCAAATTAAAATCTCCATAGATGAAAATTATTATTGGTTTGATGCTGACATACTTCAGAAGGTGGTTGGCAATCTTTTGGGCAATGCACTAAAATACAGTCCACAAAATGCCAAGATCAATTTTGAGGCAGAAATAGCACAGGGCAACCTCTCATTATCAGTAAGAAATACAGGTGTCTCCCTAACAAAAAAAGAATTGCAGGAAATATTCAACCGCTTTCACCAAATTCACACCAATAAAAGAGGCGCCGGCATTGGACTGGCGCTCACCAAAGAACTGGTCGGATTGCACAAAGGAAACATTGAGGCCAAAAGCAGTGCCAACAGCGTCTCTTTTCACATAGAAATCCCAGTACTTGAAGCCCATTACTCAAGCGACGATAAAGTAACTTGCACAAAATCAACAACTTTAAAGGAAGCCTTTCAAGAAAACACAGATGTCGTTGAGGATGAGAGTAAAGTATCCATTACGGAAAGCGAAGAAAGCCGGGATATCATTTTGATTGTAGATGACAATGAGGATCTACGTACCTACGTTTCTTCTATTTTTGATGCCGAATTCAATATTGTTACGGCAGATAATGGAAGCACCGGTTTTCAAAAAGCACTGAAGCAGGTACCCGATCTTATCATTACCGATCGGATGATGCCCGAAGAGGACGGACTGAAATTGACCGAAAACTGTAAGACCAATGACGCTACGTCCCACATTCCCATTCTAATGCTCACAGCAAAGGCCGGTGATGAAAATAGACTGACAGGATTGGAAACAGGTGCCGATGCCTATCTGACCAAGCCATTCAACAACAAAATTTTAAAGCAGACTGCAAAAAATTTATTGGAGAGCCGTAGAAAACTACAAGAGCGTTTTAGTCAAGAGGTTATTTTAACCCCAAAGGATATTTCTATCAGTTCATATGATGAACGCTTTTTGGAGTCACTTCAAAATGTTTTGGACAATCATTTGGTGGCGTCAGACTTTAATTCAAAGGATTTTGCAAAAGCTTTGGGTATGAGCAGAATGCAATTGCACCGAAAGTTAAAAGCGCTCACGGGACAGACCACTACGGAATTTATTCGTAGCCAAAGTTTAAAATTGGTAGCTTCGCTACTACATAAAAGCGATGTCAATATCTCCGAAATTGGCTATCAGGTCGGCTTTAACGACCATTCCTACTTCACCAAGTGTTTTAGGGAATTTTATGGGGCATCCCCCTCTGAATTCAGTAAAAAACAATCTTCTTAAATCCTTTTTGGACCAAGGTTTTTATGCCCTGTTACATATTTCATAGGCTTTGATACATAATTCATAGCCTCTAGTACCATGTGCCATTATGTTTGCTCCTGAGTTGAATGATTGCTTACAATCCATTCATTCGACCTTACCGATTGACTAACATAAAAACACTTCATATCACCATGAAGAAAAAGAGGTATGAAGGCATACTTGATGAAGTTCCCCGATATGAGATCTATTTGAACGTGAACAAATTGCAAAAGGGAAAATACAAGCTAAAAATTATGAACAAAAACAACGTCATCAAAAGCACACATTTCTCTAAAGAATAGTCCAAGGAGAAAAAGCATCAACATGGCAAACAATGGATTATTTACAAAATAATCTACCACAAAGTAATGGACCACTTTGGCATGGCATAGTAATACCCAAACTGTTTACCTGAACAACATAAAATTAAAATACTCATGAAGCTTTTTTTTAGATCATTAATCGTTTGTTTTATCCCATTGTGCCTAGGTTGTAGCGGTGATGACAATGGAGATATCGTTGATGACGATGATAGTGTTGGCGATGAGACCCCTATAGAAACATTGACGACCTTGTCTCCCGCCAACAACGAAAGCCCCGTTTCCAAAACACCTACGATCAACTGGGAGAATTACGATAGCGACGTATCGATAACGTATTCCTTATTCCTTGGAACTTCTGAAAATATCCTGACAGAAATAGAATCAGGACTTACAGTTACTTCATATGATATCGAAGCTGCCAATGCCCTTGACTTGAATACCGAATATTTTTGGCAAATCATTGCTTATGAAGATGGTGAAACGGTAGCGGAAAGCGAAGTTCAAACATTTACCACCGAGCTCATATTCCCAAGCTTAATTACTGAAGATGCTGCATATGGTGCCAGAAAAGCCGCCGGAGTTGAAGTCTTTGATGATAAAATTTGGGTGATTGGTGGACGAAATGAAGCAGATGTTGCCCTTACGGATATCTGGTCCAGTGATGATGGTGAAAATTGGACGTTGGAAGGCGATTTTCCTTTTGGAGGCATCTATGGACATGAATTGATTGCCTTCAACGGTAAGTTATGGATTTACGGAGGTATTTCTGAAGGTATCCTGTCCAATAAGATTTTTAGTTCAGAAGATGGTATCGTTTGGGAGGAGGAACCGGAGACCACGCCATTTATACAATATCAAAATTCAAAGTTTGAAGTTTTGGGTGATAGCATATTTAGAATTGCCGGCTATTCGGGCGATATTGATGACCTATCTCCAGAACGCTACGTGTACAGTAGTATCGACGGCCTAAATTGGAATTTGGAAATAGAAAACCACGGGTTTGATACCAAGTACAGTTTTCAGATTGAAAACTTGAATGAAACCTTATATTCCTTTGAGCCCAATCCAGACTTGGACATTGAAGAAATCAGTACAAGGACCAGTACGGATGGAATCAACTGGTCGAGCCCAAAAGTTTCAGAAATCCGCGAGAGAGGCATAAACTCGGTAAGGACCGTAGTATTGGATGGTAAAATTATATTGATGACCACCCCTGTGGATGGCCCAAACCCCGATTCAACCTTTTATAAATCTTCCAACGGAGTAGATTGGGTAGCTGCCACAACGATTGATTCGGTTCCGATAAGAGCCATTTTCTATGCATTGGTCAATCTAAATGGAGAACTATTTGCCATTGGGGGAACCCAACGGAGCAGTTTTTCCACAACTAACAATACCGTTTGGAAACTTAACTGAACATCATAATCAATTCAATTAAATAAGCTTATGAAATCAATTGTTAAATTATTATTAGCTACTATGGTAACGGGAATTTGCACGCTGCATGCCCAAAAGTTGCCCAAGAACACAAAAATCAATATTTCTCAGACCTCCAAAATAGATTTGAGCAACAAAATCATTGCCAAGCCACAAAGGATAGACGTGAAAAAATTTGAAAGCCTTAATGCAAAACAAATAGCAAAACTTCCCGCAACTACATATGACCGTTCTGCTTTATTGAAGCTTAAGTACAACAAATCATGGGAAATTGAACCCAGACGATTGACGGACAAGGACATGAAGGTAGTGTCATATTTTGGGAAATTTGAGCAGTCCCCTAGATACATCAGTGTTTATCCAGAAAATAAATATTACCCGCGCGTAAACAATGGAGGGCCTGGGTTTCTGCCTGAAATGAGGTATCTGGTTTTGCAATTCAATCCAGAGGCCGGACAAAGATACCGCGTGATCATCAAACTTAAACCTGGCGAATACGGAAACAAAAAAGTGATGACCAATGTCACGGGAAGATATAATGATACGTGGTTCATCAATAACCAATACGACGAAATTATGTTCGATTTTATTGGCGATGGCAGAGAAATAAAGATAAGTCCGATTATCGCAGGGGCTGAGAACTATTATATCAAATATGAACCATTGGAGATAGCAAAAATCAAAGTTGATAGAATTGATGAATAATCCATGCAATAGGGCTTAACTATGAGCCAAACTCTAAAATAAGAGGGCTTTAATAAACATTAAAACAACATCATGAAAGTATCAAACATCACTATTGCTTTTTTGGGAGTTTTGCTAATAGCTGCTTGTGGCAATACCGGAAAAAAGGAAAAATCAACCACAGGAGGTTCCGGGACAGATGTAAAATTGGAAGCTACCAATACAATGGATTTGGAGCAAAAAGGGGATTATACCCAACTGTACACACCAAGTGGCGATTGCAAACTTACTACCTCCCAATTGGCCGAGGCTTTGGGATACAGCGATAATCAAGTGGAAGAACAAAGCAACTATCAGGGAAGTTGTTGGTACAAAGTAACCCATCCAGGCAATTTCACGGTCAATTATGGAATAAGCCTTGAAAAATGGGGAGACAAAAACATTGTTGAAGACCAAATAAAAAGTGGGCTGAAGAACGAGATGGTCGATGTCGGCATAAGTGAATCCAGTGATACCTATATAAAAAGACATCCCGTACAGGGCTTCCTGCTGTTGTTAAATACCAACTATGGAAACCCTATAAAAATCAGTTCCAGTTATATAAACACCAGTGGTCCAAAACTGACGGATTCCCAGAAGGAGGAACAGAAACAGAATACCTATAAAATTGCCAACTACCTTATTGATCACTATCAAAAATAAATTAAGATGAAACCATTGCAAATCATTTTGTTGTTTGGTCTCTTGTTCATTGGAGCATTTCAGGGATATGCCCAACCTTTTACCTTGGACAAAGCGATTAAACCCGTGGAACTAAAACTGCTGGCGGACACTAGAACAGGACACGAAGGAGAATTAGGTATTGTTTATTTCAATCGCCTTTCAGATTCTGCAATGTACCACTATGTCACGGGGCACGACCTCTACAATTTTGTTGACGTGTTGGTGACCAGTATAGATGGCACTCCATTAAAAGTTAGTTTGGCAAAAGATAACTGGGAGGCCGTGCAGGCCGAACAAAATACAGCCGATGCCCAAGATGGGATGGTTGATTTCAAAATACGGACCTGGGGAAGTTTTGGAATAAAGATAGAACCGGACCAACCCAACAATTCACTCTATAATATTACTGTATTGGCCAGCCCCGAAAAGAAAACGTATTTGGGAAGTGCCTTTAGAACAATCAATGAAGATGAAATGACATCCGGTGGTGAAGCCTCGCCCAATGAGGCTGGTGAGACGAGCGGTAATGGCGGGAAGACCAATTACCTGTTGTACATTGCCCTTGGGGTTGCTTTACTGGTCATTGGTGTTTTGGCCGGAAAGCTTATGGGTAGAAAAGGAAAAGGTACCACAGTGATTTTGGTGCTTCTATCATTAATGCCATTATCAAACTTTGGTCAAGATGGGGGCGCTGTGTTGACCATGGAAGAATTTGAAAATTGGAAGGAGCAGCAAAATTCAAAACATGCAATGGTCATGAGCCAATTAGCGGCCTTGGAAAGCGAGCGCAAAGCTGTAGACAAAGTAGTCAAGGATTTAGACAAGACCATCTCTACTATACGGAAACAATGGGACAACGTTAAATTGCTCTATGATACCTATAACAACGGATTGGGTAAATGCATCAGTTCCACTCCGCCGGCCCAGGCGCCTTCCATCCCTTCCATTTGCACCGATCTGTATTTTGATGATAATGGCGAAATTTCCGAGGAGGAAGACCAAGGGTGCGCCCAATGTTTTTTTGAAGCCCGGAAGAAGTTCAACAATATGCGATACCAGTTTGAAAAGCTGGCCACTATCTATAAGTGCACCAAAAACTTTTCCAACGCAGCAATTTCTTTTGGAGATGACGTATCTGGCTTTACCCCTAGTGGAGTTGGTGGTATGGCATGGCAAATCCAACGACGAAATATCGAAAAGTCCGTAACTGAACTTGAACAGGCTTATGATAATAAATATGCCGAGTTTCTTCAAAGTCTGGCCGATGCCATGATGGAACTCAACATTTGTGAGGCCAAGTACGGGGTTGAAGACTGGTACGACCGTTTTGGTTATATGTATTTTGAATTTATGAAAGAGAAATATCAAAGAAAAGACTAATGGAAGTAAACAAAATAAAGTTCATCTTATTGATGTTCATAAGCTTGGGCATATGGGTCGGCTGCAAATCTGTTGGTCCAGTGGCGACCTCCACCAATTATGGCATAATTGGATCTTGGGAAGGGTGTGACGGACGCGTCGTTACCTTTTCCACAGATGAAAATGGAGAAATAATCGGACGCTACACAAAGCTCGGGGGGCTTGGAAGATATAAGTTCACTTTGAACGAGGTGGGTTTTCATTTATTGCAGCAAAACCCAGGCACTTATGTTGGACAAGTGAAATGGAGAAACACTGTAGGAACGGAAACCTGGAAGGATGAAACCATCATAGTGGAAAACAATATCCTAAAAACCTCAAGTTCGGATGATTGTAGCAAGGAATTGATTAGAGTAGAACAATTATAAGGTATTCATTTATGTCAATAATCTTCAAGGTCTTGTTTACTTTAAATGAAAAGTAATACTGTCCTTTTCAATTGAACAGGAACCTAATGGATTCACTGTCGATAAACCCTATCTCAATTGGATTTCTTTTTTTACTGGGAGGAACATATTATTCGGGAGTATTACTACCACGCCATCAAAAACACAAACATAGAATTTGAGAACGAAAAACCTGAAATCATTTTCCAAATTGACGGGGGAACTCAAGCGTATCAAGAAAAATAAGCTTCAAATCAATGTCCACGGCAAAAGCCTCAACGTAATAAGTCCATGTACCGAATTCTCCTAAAACAAAAACTGCCGATTGCATGATCGGCAGTTTTTAATAACAATTGAGTTGTCCCTCGATTCAAATGAAAGACAAAGTCCTTGCAATGAAACAACTAACCATTGCCCATTCTTCTGCCCATTCCTTTTTTTCTCCATCCGTTCCATACGGGATAACCACTTGGATCCCTAAGTTTCAACACCTGGTCATCCTTTTCAACATAGATGGCAATTATTGCCGGGGCACTATTAAAGGTAATCCTGGAGCCTTCCACCACGACCTTATCCCCTTCTTTGAACTGAATTTCTTGATTGTCGAGGTACCAGGTAGGTCCTAAATGGACTGAAACCACACCTTTTTCCGTTTTCAATTTGAGATGGAGGCCATAGGACATCTTCGACTCCGGGACAATCCGTTCCACTGCAACAATGGAACCGGTCAGGGTTTCTATGGTACTGGGGCTAAACATTCTGCCGTAATTGGAATTCTGTCCCCATCCACCATTTCCCCTTTGACCTGATAATACTGTGGTGCCCAGCACCACAAATATCAATAACATGGCTTTTTTCATGTTTTTGGGATTTAAATTAATGATTATAAAAGTAGAGCTGATTACATCTCCATCCCATGATGTGCATCATATTTCATGGAGAGCCATGGCCCTAAACACCGGCAACATTTCGAGATGCAATTGACTCGAATGATAATTCGATTTTCTTTTTACAGGGATGAAATAGAAAAAGACTGAAAAAACCAGTACCATCAATATGGAGGTTGAACAAATCGATTTCAACTATCGCGTATTTTCCAAAGTCATATTTTTACCCATGACAATAAGTAAGCATACCTATCCATCTAAATTATATGGTAAAATTCCTTAGCTATGGCCTTACTGACGTTTTCTGGAATTTGTAGACCATTGGCAATATGCTCCCAACCTTTTCCGGCTTCCTGTACTTCCTTGATGATTCCTTTGGCATTTCGGACTGCATGGGTCTCGGCCAGAGACATAATATCATCCAAGACTATTCCAGAGCGCTTACCATTAATGGAAAGGGCCCTTGACGCATTGCTATAATTCAAATTGATATTTAAGGGATAGGTAATATCGTAGGCGGGGGCCAATTCCCAAGAGTCATTTTCTTTTTGGTAGATGAAACTGTGGTTCTTCAAATGATCATCAATATTGGCATGGACAACATTGAATACCATTCTTCGAAACAATTGTACTATATCCCGATAAGGAACCTTGAGATCAAGGGCCAACTTGAAAAGGTTCTCATAACTGGAATCTTCTGGTTTTTTAAAGTCCCATCCCGTAAGTCCACAAGCCGTCAACACATGTTGCTTGGACCCCGATTGGCGATCATATCTCAAGGTAGCGAAATGCTTGTCCTGGATCATTTTGGAAGGCATCATATAAACACCGGATTCCTTGGCCATCAAATAATAGGCATATTCCACTTTCTCCCGGTTGTACTCCTTATCACCATCTTCATTAAGGCATAATTTGATAAGATAATGATGGTAATCATTGCTAAAGTCAACATCCCCTGGAATGATCTTGCCAGTTTCCTTGTGTTCCGATATCAAAATCTTTGGCCTTGCCCCTCCTGCGGATGTCCCTATTTTAAATATGTTCAAAAGAGCTGCCTCATCGAGTGACTTTCCGGAAGTGCCCTTCTTCAATTCCAAAACCTCTTGGAGCACGTCAACGATTTCCCCTATATCGATGGTGGTGGAATCCGGAATTTCTGCAACGGGACGGTACTCCAAGGCTCCCATACCCCGGTTGCCCACATAGGTCAACTGTTCCAATGGGGTAATCTTTTGGAACTCCCTATTGGTGGATTCCAGCCATTCCTTGAAAATGATGTTGCCGAACATGTCCGGCAATGAATCCGCTATCATGGGCGGAAGCCCGCGAAAGGTTTCCCCCTCATATTTGGTAAAGACCTGGACAGGTTTTATCCGTTTGAAGATATAGGGGAAAATTCCCGTGAGCACATTGGAATCCAAAAATTCGGGACGGTACTGAAAATAGGACGCGCGTTTGTCCACATCGTATCCCAATCTTCCGATCTCCGTATCAAAAAGATAGACGCGTATAATGTCGTTCTTTGCCATATCAATACATTGAATCCATGTTGTTGATGTCGGCTATGGTATTTAGTGCACGGTAAAAATCATCCATCAGGTCAAAGTGTTTGGTTATTTTCAGGAACGTGTCCAAGGTGGCATTTTTTCCGCTTTCAAATTTTTGGATGGTATAGCGGGATATTCCCAAGGCTTCGCCCAGGTCTTCTTGTGACATTTCATACCTTTGCCGTTGTTGTCTGCACAGGTCTCCCATTTTTTTTTTCACCTCCTTTATTGATACTGAGTCAATCATTAAAATATGTATTATAATACACAAATATATCAAAAAAAATTCATATTGTTTATTATAATACACAAATTACAGGCTTATTTGAAGGTTTTGGCAAAGTCTTCTTTAGGGATTTGATTTACTCGAATGCTATGGATGGCAAAGATGGTTTGGTTGACGAAAATATTCAGTATTCACTCGCAGCACTTGATGGGCTATCTGAAGTTGATTTGATACCATGTTTGGAAAAAATAAAGAAGGTAATGATGAAGCACTTATATTTATTTTACAAACTATGTATGATGTTGAGGCAAAAAAAGAAATTGTGATTGGCTTTGAAGTGGAAAGGGCGGCCAAGGCTGTTGAGGAAAGTATATTGCCCAATGCATATGCCGTTGAGTTGAGGGAAGCCCATTGAATAGTTTATAGTGTGACGAATGTCATATTTTTTCATTTCATCCCATCGTAAATTTGCGATGAACTATGAGAAGAACAACTGAAATACAGGAATATCGAGTGAAAACAGAGGCGCTGGCGCGCTTCGCCAAGGCATTGGGACATCCTATAAGGATTGAGATCTTGAAATATCTGGATAATCGGTCCTGTTGTTTCACGGGCGATTTGGTGGAAATATTCCCTGTGGCCCAATCCACGGTCTCGCAACATTTAAAGGAGTTAAAAAATGCCGGTCTGATCCAAGGCGAATTGGAACCTCCGAAAATAAAGTATTGTATCAATCAAGAAAACTGGAAAATAGCAAAAACCTTGTTTCAAGATTTTTTTGAGGGATGATTTTTTTAAAACCTATCGTCCATTGGCGATAAACTAATGATTGTTCTTATGAAAAATTATGTGAGCTATGTGATACAGGATGCAGAGGCCCATGCACATCATTCAGAGATAATCGATATTATGAGCC
>Ga0114899_1002332_pt1 | contig 10261 bp, 15 predicted proteins | sample MalvireepMed_215_FD_83497 | JGI IMG/M metagenome (GOLD analysis project Ga0114899, IMG submission 83497) | Marine viral communities from the Global Malaspina Expedition - Malaspina viral metaG DeepMed_215 | ecosystem: Environmental > Aquatic > Marine > Oceanic | place: Mediterranean Sea... | reverse complement strand
CACCTATTCCGCCCGTGCCTGCTAATATTGTTTTCATTGAGTCACTCATTTTTTCCGTTCATCCTCCTATCTTCGTAACGCTTCCCGTTTTCTCTTCTACAATCCGGGTCTTTCATTGGTTTATCGTAAATAGTTAAGTCAATATTCTGTAAGGGCTTGTCTATCTTTGCCGCCACCAGCCCAGCGTTCTGTATAACCCTTTTGCTTCCGCCGCTCACAAACGCCTCCCCTGTAAATGGGTCATTTTTAATGTCATAAACAAAGAAGACTGATTTATAGAGCCCCACACGAATAATTCTCGCAGGCTGTCCGTCGAGAAAAACCACATCATCATTATTATAATCTGATCCTATAAATACAAGAACGCCTTGGATCGCTGATTCGATTAGATTTCGAACAAGAAATAACGCGGTAAGTCCTAATATCCACCATAACTTAGAACCTAAGTACGTGGTTATTTGGTTTTCTATGTCCACACATTAATCGCCCGACTTTTTAGTCTGTTTTTTTTTAGGTGGGGCCGCTTTTTTCTTGGCGACTACCTTAACCCAACCTTTCCGGTCAAGTCTCTTTAATTTTTCCTCGGTTAGTTCGGCGGAACTAAAAGTCTTTTTGACTCCGTGTTTGTCCTGCCTTGCTCCCTTATAAATGTAAGTTGTATCAGCCATGTCATCTCCTTAAGACGTTGATCTACGTTATCCCTAATAAGGGGGAGCCGAATAGACTCCCCCTATCTTAGAGGGTAATAAACTCAGTATGAATTAATCTAAGTCGTCTGTTAGAACGATAATTCTTCTATCGCCAGCACTATCGGCAACCCTTGCGGTCGCTCCATAAATAGCGTCCAATGTAACAAGGTCGCTCATATAAGTGTGTTGGTAAGAATTTTTAACGCTTGACTGCTGAATGCCCCAGTATAGAGCGGATTTATGAATTGCGAATCCACGAAGTATGTCGTCGTCGTCGGTTCCGCCAGTATCGAATCCATCCCATGCCTTTGTAATTCCTTTCTCAGCATCGGCCGCCAATGATCCAACATCAAGGAAAGCGCTGTTTGATGCAATAACAGGCATCCCGAGCAAGTTTCCGGCGACTCCAGTATTAGCAAACCCGGCACCTAATGGGGTACCCTGTGTTCCTAATGTATATGAGTTTCCGAAATTGGAGGTGTTCGCCAAAGCACCGTAACAGGTTTTTCCTAATACCAGCGTCCATCCGTCTGTGCTTCCGGTTTCTCCGATTATTAGTGGCAATAATTCAGCCAAATCGGCGGGGACAAAAGTAGCCTCCACCTCAACATTCATTGTCGCGTTATCATTAACACCGTCGGCACCACCGATCGCGGTCGTAACCGCATTTGCTATCGTAGAGATAATGTAATTATCTACTGTTTTAGCGATAGCGTAGCCCAACTGGTCAGCGTATAGCGAAAAGAGGTTGTAATTTGATTGAACTTTTACCGCATCCGGAATCCAAAGTGGAGCCACATAATGCTCGTCAAATTTAAGTTGTGTTGTTGTTGCGGTATCGCTACCGGAAACGTCCATCGTAACGGTCTCAGCGTTTTGAGTAACTGCCTTGACAATCGGGACACCTACATGGGGCAGATTAACAACATCCCCGCCCGTCATGCCCGACATCTCTGTACCAAGTTGAGCCATTACCGTATTTTTTTGAAATGAGTCTAATATTGCTTCTCCCCAAACTTCCGGGACAAACTGGTCTCCAATGGTATCCGCATTCGCACCGTGCGTAGAAGAACCTTGTAAACCACCAATTAAAATATTAGAACCAAGAGGGTCAGTTAAAGCCATTTTAACCTATTCCTTATTTTATGTATGAATCCAAGATACCAGCCCAATTTTGTTTTTTTTCGTTGTCAGTCATAGAACTTAACGGCTTGTCTAACACGGTTTTATTGGACGGTGTTCCCGATTGCGTCGGAACTCTTGTACGCTGGGATTCAACTGTTCGAGTAAAAAATTTCTGTAATCCTTCGAGGCCAGCAATACTGGCCGCAATTTCCCTGTCGGATTCACTAAGTTGTTCCATTATATCCGCCCGCTGTTTCTTCTCGTATTGATCATAAGCGTCCGCCCTTTTCTTGGCTGTCGCCAGTTGAGATTTTAAATCAGATATAGTTTCCTTAAACTTTCCCTCCTCCTCCATTTTCAAGAGGCGAGCATCTTCATCGGCTTGATTTCTTTCGTCAAGCGTTTTTCTACCTTCGTCGCGTTGTTCAAGGGCCTTCGCTAATCTAAACTTGAGGCTTTGAATGGAATCTCCAGTATCGCCGGAGTTCGCAGTTGAATTTTTAACACTGTTCCCAGTATTCTCGGTTTCTTTTACACCAACCGATGGGGTGACTGTTTTTTGAATTTCGTCAGACATTTTTACCTCTTAAGTGAGTAATTTTGGTTCATTCTTTTTTAAATTAAGTAATTATTAGTACTAAAAGTAACTAAAATATAATACAAATATAATATAATAGTAATTATATCTATTCTATCCTATTCAAATCAATTCAAAGCAATCCTTCTGATATCTTTCTTTTTCTTTCGTTTTCTTTTATTGTGCGCTTGTTTAATAGTATCGTTTTTCTAATCGCTGAAAACATACCCTTGATCGCTTTTATCATTTTATTTTCCTATCGTTAATTTAGTGACTTTTGTGGCTTTTTTTAAGTTGCCCAGCATACCCGCTCGAAACCTTCCGTAGACATAGTTTTGGACAGTCTTGCTCGCTGGGTTGATCTCCGTTGAAATTGGCCTTTTGCGTTCCGCGTTAAACTCTACTCTTTTACCAAAAGAGGCCCAGCCTACTTTCATTCCGTATTTATTGTGCTGTAATTTTTTTAAATCCCTCATCATGTCGCCGCTGTACCGAAGGTTAGGAGGACTTACTTGTTTATTGCCCTGTCTCCTCCCAGTGCCCTTTGCTTTCTGTTTAGCGTATGAACTTTTATACTTTGGAAATTTACCATCCGCGCCCTTGCCTTGCATTGTTTCCATCTTTATCATCTTTACCACCTTATGCGCTACCTTCTCCCAAAACTTGGCTTTTAATGTCATAGCCTGCTGAATCGTCATACTGCTAACTGTTCCCTAACCGTAAGCGGTTCGTGATATGTCCCTGCATTCTTTCGCTCCTGTATTATATTCTCAGCGTTCTTTTTATTGCTTGGCTCCGCAGAATCCACCTCCACCCACTGGTGTCTACAATTATAGCCGCCTCCGTCCATAAAGCCACCCGGATATTCCTCTTCAACTTCCGCTAAAGTTAAGTCCCCGGCCGCACCCATTTCGTTACAAATTGCTCTCGTCTTATTATCTTGTGGCCCTTCATACCTAAACTTCTTTTTTGGGGATGCGTTGACGGCTTGCTCGTGGGTTACTGTTCTGCTAAAGGTATTCATCATAGTATTAACTTCAGTTCGCACATGGTTGTAATTATTCATTCTCGCCCGCAGGGCCAAGTTCATCTCATATTCAGAGAGCCCATTTAAAACCCCTTTAGTCATTTCATGTTGCCACGCCCCTGCCATTCCTCGCCCCATTGCCACGTAACTTGCCTGCTCAATTCCTACTAAGCCAGTAAGCATCGACTCAGATATTTCACCAAACATTGACATCCTTGCCAGTATAGCCTCATAAGAACCAGTCAATTCGTTAACCATAGCAGGGTAACCGAGTGAATCCATAAGCACCGCAAAGTCCATCGCTCCCAATTCTAACAATATCGCCTCCCGAGTAAGCCCGGCTTCTACCATTTCAAAGACTGCCGCCGCAACGCTCTCTTGCATTGTTATCAGCGCCGCAGTATAAACCTCAGTAGCCCCAGTAATAACCGCGCCTATTCGCTGGACTGTTTGGGCACTCTGTAGTGGTTTTTTAGGCACTTACAACCGGGGTCGCGAGTGATTGTAATAAACTTCCATTACCAACCTTCGGCTGGTTTGCTATCTCAATAACCCCCAGCCGCTCGTCAAGTTCCTCCTCACTAATATCGGGGTTTTTCCATTTAAGGTAATCCCTCGGGGTAACAAAGTTATTATCTAACTCCCACTGCCATTGTTCGCGCTCTTCCTTTTGGCTCATTGGTGGGGTTGGCTCTGTGAAATTAACGCGATAATCTTCAGCGATAGGGGTTCCCATTACTTCCAAGATTCTCCTGTCAATTTCGAACCTTTCGTTCTCCCAAACCCTCCAAATGTCCTCAGCGTTGGCCTCCCTCTCTTCCATATTGTCAATGTTTTCCATCTTTAACGCTTCGGCGGACTTGGCTTGTCCACCGGCCCCGGCCCACTTGACTGATAACTTGTTATTCTGCAAGCATTGCTCAGTAATAAACTTCACCGTGTCAATTAATTGAGATAGAGTAGCCGAGCCCAGCCTTCCAATGTCAGCCTCTTGAGGGATGAGAATGAATTTATCAACGCCGGAATCAATCTGAGTAATTTCTTCTGCACCCTTTATCCACTTAATTCCAACAGCATCAAACCGGTATGCAAGCGCTAACTCAGTCAAAGCGATATCCATTTGGTGGTTAGTTTTTATAACATCCTCCGCGCCGGGCACCATAAAGTCGCCGCCCAGCCTCATCATTCTACTTGAAAAGGAAACGGGTAGGATACCATAAGGGTTAATCATTTCCTCATTTACAACGCCATCAGTTTCCGGGGCAATAGTATTTTTACCATCAAAAAGGAAATGTTCTCCCTTATATGAATCGTAATCGGCAGTCCATACAGCCCAAACGGTACCCTTGTTTAAATTGTAGCCATCGTCCGGGACATAGTTTGAAACTGGATAAGCAATAGCGCAAGGATAATCATGGCCCACTAAAAAAAATAATCTAAAGTATGGGATAATGTCGTAGGTTAGTTCCTCCATTCCCTCGTACCACTTCGTATGTGGCTTGGATAACATTGCTGAAGTGCCCAGCAAGTAGGTCATCTTCTCCATCTGCCTTCTCTTAGAATTTAGGCTCCCAGTATAGTCGGTATACTTCTCATCTACCATAACCTCGGGGGCCTTTTTATAAACTAACGCCCTCGCATCGATAACCCGCTTTGTGAAATTAGATGTGAATGTAGGTATCTGCTGTAAGGATGTCCCTTTGAAATATGTACGAACAAAGGAGGCAGTATTGTCGTGCTGATAATATCTAATCAGCCTCTCCCTTGTATTGTCTTCCAGCCTTTGACTTGAATACCTCATACTGGTTAGTTGTTCTATAATAACATCGCGTGATAAATTCTGTATTACCATTGTATTGTCCTTATTTTTCGTGTAATTACTGGATACTTTTTAGCAATATAGTAACCAATGGCATCCGTCATGTGGTCAATATTCTGTGACTTGTCAATGCCGTCATCCTTTCTCTGCGTTTGCTCAAAAGAATCTATCGTCATCAACAGCCCCTCCTTAATAATTATCCACGACTTGTTATTATTCTCCCAGTCCTTTAATCTTTTATTTACTGCATTTAGCCGCGACTTAACAGGGGGGTTAGACATTGGCACTTGATTCACCACATTCCACTTCCGCCCTTTGAGGATATTGTTTATAATGTTATAGTCGCTTTGCTTTCCTCTTGTATCACGCCGCTTACCGGTGGCGTCCCCATAGATAAATATCTCCTTCTTTTTGTGGCCTTCATATCTATCACAGAACCTTCCAATGCAGTCCCCGGTATCTGTGCTTCCTATTGCTAACTCGTCGAATACCTTAACAATGCCCTTGATATCATGAAAGATAGACCAGCACATTGGGTCAACATTAAAGTCGCAAGCGAGAATAATAGGCAGTTGAGAATCGTAATAGTCTACTTCACTAACATGGGTATTATAATCGAAAGAGGCGTAAGCCTTATTTGTAACGCTGGCTGTATAGTCGATGTCTATTTCTGCCGCCAAGTCAGCGGGCGACCTTCTTCGCTTCTCGCTTTGATACCATGCTTCATCCTTTAGCGGATGAACCTTCCAATGCACTCGCTTGACTGCTACTTCTCCCAGCGCCCCAGCCCTTATATCATAAAATGTATTAGTCCTCCCAAAGGCCGATGATACTGGTAATTTACAGGGAGTGGCATCGGATAGGCTTTGCCACGCCAGCCCGTCGGTATGTTCCCACTTGCTGAACTCGTCTAATAGCACCGCCTTATAGCGACCGCCTGTTCCAAAGAACTTGTTGTTGGCTTCGCCTTTGATATAGTTTCCATTCTCGGGGTTGATTAATCTCATATAAAAGTCATGTTTCTTTTTAGCAAAGCCCAGCGGCAACATCCAATGTGGTAGCCTGTATAATAAGTACCTTATCTTGGGGAATAGCGCATCAGCCGCGCCATGCTTATCGACAAACTCTTCCTTTCTCGAGCCTATCAAAAAATCATTACCGGAGCCGCCGAATAGCCAGTACCACAGAAAGACGGTACATAATATCCAACTTATACCCATATCCCGGGACTTTTCTGTTAGTCCATCTTCACCTCTATCAATGCGCTCGCAAACCCACTTGATGTATTCGTCTTGGAAGGGCCATGTTGTAAATAAGAGGTGAGGCTCTTTATATCCAAGGGACTCGTATTGTTCCCGTCTTGGCTCATATATCCAGCAGAAGTGGTTAATCCAAAAAAGGATATCCCCTTTACAGACTGAGTGGATAGCACTTCGGAACCCCCCGTCTTCTTTTGCTTTTTGGAGCGCCTTTGCTCTTTGCTCATAATTTATTGTTATTGAGGAAGTTCTTGACATATTCTTCAGCGTTATCTCCTGTATATTCTATATCGATTAACTCCTGTTGCACCCTTTCTACCGCCTTACCTTCTGTCCTGTCCGCTATAAACTGCACCGCCCATTGCTTACCTTCCAAAGCATACTGATAAACCTTGTACATAATAACTTCAAGTTTAGTTTTTCCTCCAGTAGTCCCATCTTCCTCGCCTATCTTTCGCAGAAGGTCGGGTATGCACATGTTCTTTTTAGGCCGGCCCGGACTCTGCCCTCCAAATTCATTACCGGCAGTAAATTTCCCGCCTTTATCTCTTCCATTGCTCATCGCCTTTTCCTTTAATTGTACCGATTAACGCCGATTTTATATCGGTTGAGTAATTGTAATGCTGGAGCCCTGTGGTCGGTTTTGCACCGCCATCTTCCCGCTGGTAGCGGATTGTGTTAACTTTACACCAACAGGGCAATTCTTTTCACCTTTATACATTCCCGCTCCAATTTCTTTAATTTTACTAAATGGAATCTCGGGTGCTGTTAGGTTTTTTCTTTTACTTTTATCAATAAATAAAACATATCTCAGTTGATAACCTTCCAGCGGTTTGTAGCCTGCTTCTTTAAAAACTTTCATACTTGACGCACCGTTAAACTTAGTATTCTGATGTGATGTCATACTTGGCACAACTACCCGGTTGGCCTGCATACCTAACCTCAATGATAAATCAGTAGCCACCTCTCCGTTTGGCGCTTCCCATATTGTCGTGTTCTTCTTTATATTCGTTAATATAAAACCGCTCGCCCTGTATATGGCACCATCGCCACATTGACAAGCATCTGAAAAGGATAATATCCATTTGATATGTGGGGCGTATTTCTTAAGTAGTTTTACTGATATTGAAATGCACCTCGATTCGGAGTTGGCTGGAAGAACATCATCAAACGCCATCCGGTTCAGTTCCACCATCTCGTTCCACTTAGTGCCCTTCACCAGTCCTATCGTTCTCCGTTTATCAAGGGGGCTACCATAACTCATTACCCCATGCAATATACGGCCAAGATAAGCACCAAAGTGTAGTTTACTATTCGGGACAACCTTTCCGGAGTAATGGTATTTTTTAATAAAATCGTTCGCAAGTTTCGCGGGGATAACTTTTAACCTTATATCCTTTACGCTTATCATGACACCCAAACTTGGTTTTTTCTGAAGTGTTGAGAGTCTTTTGGATATGGAAGTGCCCCGCTTTCCATTGTTGGACGAAGTCCTTTATCAATAGGGAAACCATATAAATACCGGAAGGACTTTATCATTTTACCACCACCAAATAACCCCTCGCCAATTTCTTGAGGGGTTTTCTTTGTTCTATCCTTCACCCTGCCAAATCTAAGGGCCGCCACAATATTTTTGTACTGTCCCTTATCAGTTAAATAAAAGTCATCGCACTTTTTTTTGCCGTAATAGAACCATCCCGATGCTTGATAAACTATTCCACAGTCATTCTTACAGCCGCCGGAGTGCGTTATTACAACCCTAACCCCTGTATTCTTTTTTATTAATTTCAAACAAGTATTTAACGACTTGCTTTCTGCATTATGGCCCAAGTTATCAGACAAGAACATCCGTTGCATTTCCAAGCACTCATCTTTCTTGATGTCCGGGATAATGCTTGCCGCCTTATTTAAAGTTGAAAGGCTGTATCCAAATGATATTACGCCATTTAATACCCGGTTTTTAAATATTCCAAAAGACACAACGCTATTAGGGAAAGTGCCCATGTAATGGTTTTTTAGGATATAATCTTTTGCCAGTTTTTTGGGAACAACTTTGACCCTTAGTTCCCGGACTTCACTCATATGACTGGCATATCCACCACAATGCGTTCCCGTTAGAATTTTCATTCCCGGTATCACCAAAGTCGCTCTCCTTTGCCTTACTGAGCGCCGCCTTCACATCTTCCGCCTGCTCGTCTGATAATGTAAAGGTCATTTGCTGGAACGCTTCCTTCTCTCCATCGGGTAACTCAAATTCTTCTCCATAGCCAGCATCAAACAGTTGGAGGTCTTCATCAGTAAACCCCCACTCCGTTAGGTTTTCGACATCAAAGTAATTCGCCAAGGCGTCGTAGTCCCATTCTCCCGTATTTCTATTCAACCGGATATTTAGTTCCCGCTCTTTGTCATAGTTTAATTTAACCTCAACGCACGGAACTTTATCCCAGCCAGCCTCCCCAGCCTCGGCCTTATCCATGGCAACCCTCAACCTTTGGTGTCCCCCTACCACTATATTGTCCCGGTCGGGGTGTTTATTGACGATAATTGGGTCAACAAACCCAAAACGAGTCATCGAATCTGTTAGTTGCCTATACTGCTCAGTTGATAACTGCCGAGGGTTGTATTCTGCCATAATTAAGTCAGAAGGGGCGTAGTTTATAATTTTCAAGTCACCATTTTTCATGTTTTAAACCTTTTTTTGGTCTTATTATATTAAGCATAAAAAGAAGAGACTACCAATAGTCATCTCAGTATTTTGGCATGGGACAGTGGAAAGTATGCGTTTTCCCGCGTAGCGATGCCTCCGTTTACGCATTTTTTCGTTACTGTCTCCTTAACTTCAAAGTTAAACAGATAATTACCCTCATCGTCGGTAATTTTCCAGCCAAGGATGTTGTTAGTCTCGACAACATAGATAAATACATAAAACGGAACACATAACATATTAGAAAGCCAAGCGCATTTATCAACCTTGTCGTAAGTCAGAATTAACGAACCCCACTCCTTAAATTGGCTCAAGGTGGTATATCTGCATTTACTCTCAAACAGGCCCACAATCTCTTCACTCTTAACAAGAAACCCGTCGCACTTCGCGGGCTTCTCTTTAGGGGTTTCTATTATTTCACACTCGTACTTTTCCCGGAGGAAGTCGTGCATCTTCCGCTCATCAGTTAAAGTAACCTGTCCCTTTGGCGTTAAGATATTAAGTTGATGCCCGGCCATGATAGCCGTTAAAAGGGCAAATCGTCCGCTTCCTCGAGTTTTTGTGGCTCAGCCTTATCCTTACCCTCACTTTCATCTTCATCGGCTTTTACGGGCAAATCTGAAATAGATACAGAAAGGTATCTTTTCCCGGTAGAACTTTCATTCCACCAGCCAGCCAGTGATTTCTCCTCACTATCCGGGAGAGTAACTTTTCCCCTCATGTCCGGTTGGCTCTCATTCTCTTTGTTTTCGTTATCCCATAGGGAACCGTTCCCCTCTTTGTGTTTAAATGGACTCATCTTTTTCTCCTTATTTTTACCAGTTTAATCCCATTAATTTCCGCTCTCTTTTTGCCTGCACGGCGAAACATTTTGCTCTATCCTCAATGTACTTCGGGTCATTCATCCCCTTGTAGGGGTATTTCCAGTCCTTGGCCGCCTCCCTTGCCATTTTCTGTCTACGGTTTTCACACCTTTTGCATATTGTCCCGTAACCTCCAGTAGACTTTTTGCTTACTGGGAATAGAAACTCTGCTTTTCTGTTGCCACATCTGTTACACCT
>Ga0114899_1002330_pt1 | contig 10266 bp, 12 predicted proteins | sample MalvireepMed_215_FD_83497 | JGI IMG/M metagenome (GOLD analysis project Ga0114899, IMG submission 83497) | Marine viral communities from the Global Malaspina Expedition - Malaspina viral metaG DeepMed_215 | ecosystem: Environmental > Aquatic > Marine > Oceanic | place: Mediterranean Sea... | reverse complement strand
GTTCTGTGAAAGAATTGAACGCAAATTAAAAGCGAGTTGCTTTCGTAACAGTATTTCAGCTGCATTAATTCCGTAACGGTTAGATTGTGTCGATTGCTTGGGGAGGAGCGGAGAGCTGAACACCCCATTTTCATCAACTTGAAAATAGCCGACGATACCCGGTAAATCGGAAACAACCGGGTACGAGGATAAAACTGAAGGCTGAAGATAACCCGCGCTTGGATCTCCGGCGAGCACAAGAAAGTTATAATCGCTATCGGAGTGGGCTTCTTCCTTATTGATTACTTCAACAAGTGAATTATTAATTTGACTGACAAGGCTTTGTGCTAACTCCTGGTATTGATGCAGTGTTTCCCATTGGAGTTTTTCATAGGCTTTCCAACTTAACAATCCCGAAGGGATCGCCAGTAATAAAAAGAATGCACTGAATAAAAGCTTGAGCTTTACTTTTGACAAGCTATTCATCTGATGTGATCAACTTGTATCCGGCGCCTCGAATAGTGACTAGAAACTGAGGCGCTTTATGGTCGACTTCAATCTTTCGTCTTATACGGGCTATATGGATATCAATAGTTCGTGTTTCAATTTCCATTTCAGGATCATAGCCCCATATATGAGAGAGTAGTTCTTCTCTATTGACTGGTCTATCTTTATGTTGATTAAGGTATTCGATTACTTGAATTTCTTTGCGGGTAAAAGGAACGCTATTATTATCTACTTGTACGCAAAGATTGAGTAGGTCAACTATTCTATTTTGATGGAGTCTTATTTGACTAGTTTTGGCCTCGGCCAGCCCTGAGCGTCTTAGTACTGCTTTTACTCTGAGCAATAATTGAGTAATGGAAAAAGGTTTAGCAACATAATCATCGGCGCCAAGGGTTAAACCATTAATGATATCTTCATCGGCGGTTTTCGCCGTCAGCATAATAATCGGTTGTTCTTTATCTTGTTCTCTAATTTTTTGGCAAATGGTAAAACCATCGATTGAAGGCAACATAACGTCCAACAAAATGAGGTCAAATTTACCGCTAAGCGCCATTTCTAATCCCACAGCTCCATCTTCTGCGAATTCAACTTTATAACCTCGATAAACAAATACATCGACCAGTCCTATGCGGATAGCTTCTTCGTCTTCCACTATTAATATTGTGTTGTTACTCATGTGTGAGCGCTCAGTAATTTGTTGATCAAGAACAGTTTATGAACTTTAGCACTTGTTATCAAATGGGTAAGTAACGTTTATGTAAACTTTTTATGAGTTTTGTTTACTTTCCTGTGTCTACTTTTTGTGCAAATACGCGCATAAGATCAAATTATCAGCACTAAACTACGACGTCATACATACTCTGGCGTTCACTCTAAACAGGTACTTTAAGGAGTAAACCATGTTATTAATGAAGAGAATGCGCAACCTATTTACCGCAGATGCACATGCGGTTTTCGACTTAATGGAAGATCCATTTGCGCTGTTAAAACAATCCATTCGCGACATGGAAGAGCAGGTTAGGTTACAACAGCATTCGAAATCAGAGTTATCTAGTCAACGAGAGAAGCTAGCCCGGCAATTAGCGCAACAAAAGTCAGTAAGAGACAAAATCAAACAAGACCTCGACACTTGTTTTGAAAGTGATAATGAAATTTTGGCTAGGGGCTTAATTAAAAAACGTCTCTATATCGAAAAACAAGAATCAATGCTGCAGTCGCAGATTCAAAATACTGAAGAATCTCTTCTTGGTATTGAGAAGCTCATTGTCTCTAATCAATCGGCACTTGAAGAAATGCAGCAACAAGCAGAAATTCTGGCTATCCAAGGTGAGACGAGCAAAAACATTAGTGACATGGACTTAACCGGAGAAATAACTGAAAACGATGTGGAGATTGCATTTCTCAATGAAAAAAATAGTAGGGCATCGTCATGAAACCCTCATTTTTAAACCTAATTCTATTTGGTCTGTTATTAAGCGTTGCTGCAACGGTTGGACTAAGTTCTGCAAAGCTGTTGTTTCATCCAATACTGGCATTAAATATTACCTTTGCTGCGGTTAGTCTAATTTACATTGGATATGTTCTATTTAATTCGCCAGTCAGCACGGGACGAATGTTAACAATGGTTTGCGTATTAGTCGCTTTTTTGGGGGGCTTATTATTTGCGCCTTCGGACACTCTTTTTGCAATTCTACTAGTCTTTAGTATTTGGCTTATTCGTAGTCTTTATTATCACCTAAGCTTCTTTGGCGCGTTTTTTGATGCCTTAATTTGTTTGGCTGGATATCTCGCTGCTATATGGGCACTAACAAATACATCAAGTTGGTTTATGACTTTTTGGTGTTTTTTCTTGGTGCAATCTTTAATCGCATTTATCCCCAAGTTACAAAAGTCGAACGCCGTAGAGCAGCAGAAAAGTTTCGATAATGAAAAATTTACAAACGCACATAAGAATGCAAGAGACGCTGTTAATACTATAAACAGAAGTAACTAGTTCAATTAGTCATTTTATGAAGTTTTTAATTACGTAATTTAAAGGAGCAAACCCATGGGAACAAAGTATTTAGTCGCAATCATTTTCACCATTACCGCGTTAACCGTAATTGCTATGTCTGACAAGCAGAGTTTGCAATTGGGATTCACGCCAAATGAAGTTAAACCAGACGTAAACCCTCAACTCATTACTAATAACAATAAGCCCAAAGTGGAGTTAGTTTTTGTGTTAGATACTACTGGCAGTATGAGTGGATTGATTAGCGCTGCAAAAGAAAAAGTTTGGTCAATAGCCTCTACTATGGCAGCGGCAAAACCGACACCGGAAATCTCTATAGGCATTGTTGGCTATCGAGACAAAGGCGACCTTTATGTGACCAAAAGAGTGGATTTGTCGAAGGATTTGGATTCAGTTTATGCAGATTTATTAGACTTTCAAGCTGACGGCGGTGGTGACTCACCGGAAAGTGTCAATGCTGGTTTGTACCAAGCTGTACACGGCATGAGTTGGAGCAATAATCCCAACAGCTATAAAGTGATTTTTTTGGTAGGCGATGCACCAGGTCATAATGACTATCAAGATGATGTGCCTTTTGATGTTACCTTGGCGGCCGCAGCCAGAAAAGGTATTACCGTTAATACTATTCAAGCGGGTAATAACCCTTTGATGGTGAAATCCTGGCGTAGAATCGCGGCGTTAGGAAATGGTGATACATTTCAAGTTGGGCAGCAGGGGAGTGCCATTGCAGTAACAACACCTTTTGATGATTCTATCGCAATAGCATCCAAAGAATACGAAGCTTCCAGAATTTACTATGGCAATAACCAAGATAAGGAGCGTCAGAAATTACAGGAAGAGAAGACCGAGAAAATCTATGCCGGTGCATCGACAAGTTCTATTGCTCGCAGAGCAAAATTTAACGCTAGTTCTGGCGGTGAAGATAATTTTATTGGCCGTAATGAAATGATTGAAGCTTTGAAGAAAAAAGAAATCGTTTTGGCGGATATGGAAATTGATGAGTTACCGTTAGAAATGCAAACAATGAAAGTCGAAGAGCGAGAGGGATATGTGCAGTCAAAAATGAAACAACGCAAAGAAGCGAAACTTAAATTAAAAGAACTGTCAGAAAAAAGAGATGAATTTATAACGGCTGAATTGGCTAAGTCATCTAAAACTAAGTTGAGTTTAGATGAGAAAATGTTTGCCACGCTCAAATCACAAGCCGAAAAGAAAGGGATTGATTATTCAGAAGCGGAAAGTAGTTATTAGAGTAATAGTGGAGTTTAGTTTGAGGCGTTTCCAGAAAAATTGGAAACGCCCTAATATCCTAACTGTCTAGATTCTAATATAACGCACCCGAAGCATAGTGAAACTTGCTTTGATGATTACTAGCAATAGCAGCAATAGAAGCAATACACTATCGATTCGTTCTGATTTGACTCCATCATACGGTTTTCGAAATATTCAGCAGCGTCATGGCCGAAATTGATGAAGATATGGCATGGAAAACTGCTGGAATATCACTTACTCTCCTGGGCCTTAAAGACACTTATCGAGTGCCGGCAAGAAAATCCCATTAATCTACGCAATGTAACAAGTGGCAAATGCCCGTTGATAACAAAGCTGAGCTTAAAGTTTAGAGGTAATTATGTATCCACCAGAACACCATATAGAGAGAGAAAATGAAAAATCGTATCGAGTGATTGAAAAATATAGTTTTGCAACGGTTATTTCGAAAACAGATGACGACGTTATTGTCACTCAGCTTCCTCTAATTTTAGATCGCGCTAGAGGTAAATATGGATTTTTAATTGGACATATTGATCGGAACAACCCCCATTTACCCTATCTAAATAATGCAAACGTGTCTGTAAACTTTCATGGTCCAAATACTTACATTTCTCCTACTATTTATAAATCATCCCAATTACCGACATGGAATTCGATTTCCGTGCATATCAAAGGAACAGTACGGACTACGAACTCAACTGACACATTGAAAAATTCAATTATTGAAATGACATCCTTCTTAGAGCAAGGCCCGCAGCCTTATGTTTTAAACTCCGATAATCAAAAAATGGAAGGTTGGCTAGATTATATTGTGGGCTTCGAAATCGAGATCGACGAAATGATCGGACGATTTAAGCTATCGCAAGATAAAAGCCCCGAAGATATGGAGTTAGCGAAACAGTACTTAATAGAAAAAACAAAGGAAGGCAGTGAAGAGTTAATAGATTCATTATTATAAATATCTAACCAAAAAAAAGGTAGGTGATGCAAAAGTACACACCTATTTTTGGATGTTGAACGGCCATTAATACTTCGTGAGTTCAACAGCAGCCCTTCGATAAGACAACCCGGCCGTAGGCTGCTTCTCAGGGATAAAAGCCTGTTAGCATTTGAAGAGAACTATTTTTCTATCCCTCAGAAGGACTTAGTCTTATAAGTCCCAATAGAAGTCTGTGGCGATAACCTCCTTGGGGGGCAACTGTTGCAACAATCCAGCCTATCAAACGTATTCCCTGGCAGGCAACTCCTAGAGAAAAGCAGCCACTCACGCTTTATATTCTGAAGGACTCTGAAGTCCGAGAAGCAGCCGGTGAAGCCGTCAAATTTGAATGGCTTCTCTCGTTTTTCATGAGCTTAATGCTCATATATCCGGACGTTAATTTATATCTATTTGATTTCATTAGCAAAATGGATTTGCTGTCTTGTTATATGAGCAAGCCATTGTTATTTAAATAGTATCTATTTTAAACAACGAAACTTTTAACTAGACACAATCTATTTTAAGCCATTGTTATTTAGAAACTTTTTAGTTAGATTACACTAAATTAAAATTTCTTCGGTCTTTAGGGAAAGTGAGACTAATGCCTAAGACTAAGCTGTTAAAAAGAAAAGGAGAATCATTTGAATTGGGAATATAAAACTGTCAGAGTTTTTGAAAAAACGTTTTGGCGTCAAGAAATTAATGTTGAAAAATTAGATGGCTTAATTAACGAATATTCGCGTCTGAAATGGGAGTTACATGGTATAAATATAACCTCCTTTTTAGGCATGGAGAAATCTGCGGTTTGCATATTCAAAAGAAAAGATAATGAAAACGATCAAATTTGACAGCAGTTTTAACCAGTGTGAGTTGCAGATTCAGGAAAAGAGACTCCTTCTCTGCAATCACAGGCGTTAGCTAGGGAGTACGTAATGAATTTAACTGTGAAGGTCATCATCATACTTCAACTCTGTGTTTCCCTTAGTTCTCTAGGTGTAGAAATTGAATCACAAATTACAGTTGGGGTAGGCAAACATCCAAACCGATTAGTGGTAGCCGACCTAAATAATGACGGAAATACAGAAATAATTGTATCAAATCATTTAGATGGTTCAGTCACAATAATTAAAAATATAGGGGGAAAGAAAGGGCATCAGTCTTCAAGTTTCAATGTGGGTAGCAATCCAACTGAGATAGTTCTTGCAAACATGAATGATGATAACTTTCTAGATATTGTTATTGCGAATCATGAAACATCGAGCTTTCGCTTACTCTTAAATGATAAAGAAGGGGCATTTAAAAAAATCAAGGCAATCGAATATCCAGTTGAGACAGTGCCTCATATTCATACGTTAGGCGTAGGAGACTTCAATCAAGACCAAATCAATGATGTCGTTATTGATAGCTGGGGGAGCAGTGAAGTCGCCATCTATTATTTAAATCAAAATGGTAAGTACATTGGAAAGCCAACAACTATACGCGTCAGAGAACAACCAAGAACAAATTTAGTAGTGACTGATATTGATGGTGATACCTTACCTGACATTATTACTCCAGCAACTCGAACGGGAGGGGTTACTATTATCTTTGGCAAAGACCTTGCGTCAACTGAGTTTGTAGAAACAAGTGCATCACCGTTTTATATTGCCATTGCCGATACTAATTTGGATGGTTATCAGGATATTATTACAGTTCACAGAACTGGAAACTATAACAATGAAAGGAATGAAGCAGTCACTCTATTGCTTGGAAGCGGAAAAGGCCAATTTGAATTAGCCAGAGGGTTTCCAATAGCGGCTAAAGGAGCTCCTTCATCGGTAAGTGTTGGCGATATAGATGGAGACGGATGGCCTGAAATTATTACAGCAAACTATCGTACGAATAGTATTTCAATTATCCAAAAAGAACAGTCTTCTGTAACATACAAGCTAAAGGAGTTCATTGTTGGTAGACGACCTGAGGCAGTTGTCGTAGCTGATATAGACAATGACAATATAAGTGAAGTTATTGTTGCTAATAGAGAAAGCAACAATATTTCAATTTTAAAATTCACAAAAACACCAGCTAACAAATCATTGCAACGGATTAACCGTTGAATGAGGTGTAAGGCTTAATGAAAACTAAATTTTATTTATCAGTCTTTGTTTTATTTTTGCTCTCCTCTTGTCAATCATTAATGATTAAAAATCATTTCCAGTTGGGTGATCGGTATCGAACTGAAGGGGCTCTCTATATTATTGAAAATAAGCTGCTCTCTAGCCACAAAGGTTCTATTGTTCCAAAAGGTACAGTATTCGAGATAACCGAATTCAGGCATTCAACAGCTTCTTCATGGAACACTGGGGGATATGATATCTACCACATGAAAATGAAAATGGTAACGGAATCAAACGACGGCTTTGAATATGATGCTTCTGAGTTAATAACGAGCCGTGGAGACGTTTTTGAAGTTAACAATGGAAAGTTTATTCTTAAAAAAATTAATTAGTTTTCTAACCTGCGCATGTTGTTCTATAGGTTTTATCGACTCTAAATTCAGATGTAGGGCCACTACGAGAAATTCAAAAAGCAGCTATTCCAAGAAAACTTTTTGACGGGCTGCCTCTCGGAGTTATCAGCCAAAACCTCCCCATTTATTGAGTAAAATCCACTACCACTTACACTAAATGTATTTGATACACAATTTGATTGAAGAGTTGTATGTTGGTATCATATTCATATAAACCAAATCGGAGAGATATGACGATGCAAACTGTAGACGATGCAGCGGCTCAGGCTGAATTTGACCAAAGAATAGCCAACGAACAAAAAATTGAACCAACAGATTGGATGCCGGATGCTTATCGTAAGAATCTAATCCGTCAAATGTCACAACATGCTCATTCAGAAGTAATTGGTATGCAGCCAGAAGGTAACTGGATAACGCGTGCGCCGAGCCTAAGACGTAAGGCCATTTTATTATCCAAAGTACAAGATGAAGCGGGTCATGGCTTATATCTCTATAGCTCAACAGAAACATTAGGTATCAGCCGAAGCGAGTTAATTGAAGCGCTACAAAACGGTACTGCTAAATATGCTTCTATATTTAACTATCCTACTTTAACTTGGGCTGACGTGGGCGCTATTGGCTGGTTGGTCGATGGCGCGGCAATTGTTAATCAGATTTCGCTTCAAAGAACCTCTTATGGACCTTATTCAAGAGCGATGATCCGAATTTGTAAGGAAGAGAGTTTCCATCAGCGTCAGGGCTACGAAATTATGTACGCGCTAGCCAAAGGTTCTCCTGAGCAAAAGCAAATGGCACAAGATGCGATGAATCGAAATTGGTGGCCTTCATTAATGATGTTTGGACCACACGATAATGACTCTGCCCATTCTGGTAAATCGATGAAATGGAAAATAAAACGTCAAACCAATGATTACCTTCGTCAGAAATTTATTGATCAAACGGTGCCGCAGATTGAAGTATTAGGACTTGAAATGCCTGATCCTGAGATTAAGTGGAACGAAGAAAAAGGCCAATATGATTCAGGTGAAATTAACTGGGAAGAGTTCTACCAAGTGATTAATGGTAGTGGTCCTTGTAACCACCAACGACTTAAACATCATAAAAAAGCGCATAAAGACGGCGAGTGGGTGAGGGAAGCGGTTAGAGCTTACCGTGAAAAACAACAAGCCAAAAATGCCGATTCTGCTGCTTAGACTAAATAAAAGAGAGAGATACTTATGAACCAAGAACATTTAGCTAGTTATGAAGTTTTTATTCGATCTAACCGTGGTTTAGATCATAAACACGTTGGAAGCCTACACGCAGAAAGTGCGGAGCATGCTTTGATGTACGCACGTGATTGCTACATTAGACGTTCCGAAGGTGTCAGTATTTGGGTTGTTGAGTCAACTAATATTACGGCATCACAAGAAGGTGATATTGAAAATTTTGTCGACCCTATGGACGACAAACCTTATCGCCACGCAACGCATTATGTGTTGCCTGATTCAGTTAATAATATGTAGTGGTGGGGAATATTATGCAACAGAATCAACAACAGAACTTGTACAGATTTTTGGTCGGCTTAGCTGATGACTCGGTTGTTTTAAGTCACCGTTTAAGCGAGTGGTGCAGTAACGGACCTTTTTTAGAAGAAGACATCGCATTATCGAATATCGCGCTAGATTATATCGGCCGCGCTCGTATGTTTTACCAATATGCAGTTGAAGTAGAAGGTAAAGGCCGTACGGAAGACGATATTGCTTATCTTCGAACCGAACGTGAATATACCAATTTATTGATTCATGAATTACCAATTAATGACTTTGCATTTACTATGGTTAGACAGTTTTTTGTCGACGTATTCTATTGCGAATATCTGGCACTATTAAGCGAGTCTAAAGATGAGCGAATTGCGGCTATAGCAGCAAAAGCAGTTAAGGAAAGTCGTTACCATTTAAAACGCAGCGAGCCTTGGATCACCCAAATGTGTGAAGGTACCGAAGAGAGTTTGAGTAGAGTTCAAGATGCTTTAATTGAACTAGAAAACTTTGTCGGTGAATTATTTATTATGTCTGATTGGGAAAAAGAATTAGCAGAGCAAGGTATCGCAGTTGACCGCGAAGTATTACAAGCTGGTTGGGATCAATATGTTCAAGGGTTTCTTGCTAAATCAAATGTTAAATTCCCAGACAGCCAACTACAGATCCGCGGTGGCCGTGAAGGGATCCATACAGAGCACTTGGGCCATATGTTGAGTGAAATGCAATATGTTCAACGCGCCTACCCAGGCTTAGAGTGGTAGTTAGATAATTGACTGAACTTGCCGATCAAATAATTCCAACGCTTAATCCGATTTTTGCGAAAAGAAGGGCGTACCGAATCGCTTCTGACCATAGCAAAATTTGGGATTTACTCGATCAAGTATTTGACCCTGAATTGCCAGGATTAACTATTTGGGATTTGGGCGTACTACAAGATGTGAAAAACCTTGATGGCGTTTGGCATATTGATATTACTCCGACTTATAGCGGCTGCCCTGCGGTTGAAGCAATTGAACAGGACATTAAAACTGCGATGCTTGATGCGGGCATAAAACAGATTAAGGTCAATTTAGTGCTCGCGCCTGCATGGACTACAGAGATGATGTCGCCAGCTGGAAAGCAGCATTTAAAAGCCATTCATATTGCGCCGCCCGATGAGAACGACAAAGTTAGCTGCCCCGTTTGTGGCAGCGAACATACACAAGTCGCTAGTCAATTTGGTTCAACGGCTTGTAAAGCACTTTACCAATGCAATGATTGTTTTGAACACTTTGACTATTTCAAACATTTTTAAGAAATACAAAAATAAAGGTTGAGAAAATGAGCACCGAATTTCATAAACTAAATATCTCAAAAGTTGAAAAACTTACCAAAGATTCTGTTGCGATCAGTTTTGATTTGCCAGAAAATTTAAAAGAAGAGTTCAAGTTTATCCAAGGTCAACACTTAACTTTAAAAGCTGATATTGACGGACAAGATATTCGTC
>Ga0114899_1002326_pt1 | contig 10276 bp, 11 predicted proteins | sample MalvireepMed_215_FD_83497 | JGI IMG/M metagenome (GOLD analysis project Ga0114899, IMG submission 83497) | Marine viral communities from the Global Malaspina Expedition - Malaspina viral metaG DeepMed_215 | ecosystem: Environmental > Aquatic > Marine > Oceanic | place: Mediterranean Sea... | reverse complement strand
TAGTACTTGGTCTGGAAGCGCGACCCCAGCAGCGAGTCGTTCCACGTATATGACGTGTCTACGTGCATCTGCCATACCTTGCCGGCGGTGTCACCTACAAACTGCTTGTAGTCGTAGTTGTTCTCTACGAACATGGTGCCACACGTGATGTTCTGCTTGTCGAACTGTGTCCACCGCGCCGTACGGCGCGGGCTGTCTATATGTCCCATATTGCCAAAGAGGCCACGCGAGGGCCTTTCTTTGGTGCCCGTAGGGAACATGAAAAAGTATTCATTGCGGTCTACGTTGTATACGCCGAAAGACCTGTTCTGGTACTGCCTGTTCTGGCCGTCGAAGATGGGCTTTACCCACCTCGACTGATTTTCTATCGTAAAGCCCGTGGAGCCGCTGGAGGGGCGCAGGCGTTGTAGGCCGTGCTCAGACTCAAACCACAGGCCGTTTTCGTCGGCCTGTATCGTCTGGTGGCTTACACACCCTATCTTGTCAGACACGTTCTTGACTACCGAGGTAGTAGAAAAACTGTCGGTAGGAGGTATGCGGAAGATAGACGACCTCTTGAAGATGAACAGGTTGTTACCGTATGCCGCCGCCCCCGTAATAGGCGTGTCGAAGCCCCTGTAGATAGCTATGTTGACGGCTGCCGTCGACCACTCTTCCACATCGTCGACAGCACTGCCATAGGCCGTGTCGTCGTCGAACAGCCACGCACGCCCCTGCCATATAACGGGGTACTGGCCGTTGCCGGGGGGCGACCCTCCCAGCGAGGTGGCGTCGGTGCCGTCGTACTTGACGGGGTCATCGTCATCATCGTCGTTAGCCAGGATCAGCAGGTTGGTGGTAGAGGTGGCCCCGTAGAAGTTGGTGCCTGCCCACCTGATGCCGTCGGTAGTGCTGTTAGAAGAGGCGCGGGCACCACTCTCTGCGGCCCAATCCGAGCCGTCATACTGGTATATCTTGCCATCCTCACACGTAGCTACCAGCTTGGTGCCGTTGTTATAGTCAAAAAGGCCCGACACCACATCGGCCATAGCTGTCGTACCCAGCTGCGTATTGCCGCGCATCGTCTCGGGGTCGTCAGACTCCTGCGAGTACACCATGTTGAGCCCTTCGAAGATGCCGTTGTCAGGAAACTTGGGGTCTACAGGGGGCGTGACACGGTATATGCCGCCGCCGAAGTTGAAATGGGGCTCGCCTGCCATCTAATAAGCTCCTGGCAGCCTGTCGAAAGCTATCTGGCTCTCTACGCGCCGCCCGCGCATGCCGCGCAGGTGGTGCTTGCGGTATGTCTTGACACTGAGTTGGCGCTCAGAACGCTGCGTCCTGTTCTCCCTCGCTACGATCTGGAAGCGGGCACGCTCATAGGCCGCCATCCACCTGTCAGCTTTCTGGTAGTCGTTGTCCCACATGCAGGCACGCCACTTGACGTGGTGGCCTATCGCATCATAGGCGATGTCGGGGGCGTCGCCGCCAAGCATGTTCGTGCCAAAGGTGGTGTTTGACGTGAACTTGGTGGTGAAGTAGAGCTCGAAGAGGAAGATGCTGTCGGGATACGGCCAGAAGACATACTCGGGCTGGTCACTGCTGTTGACGCCCACCTCTGCCATCAGGATAGGCTTTCCGGAAGTGTTGCGGTGCAGGTCGCCACCGCTACGCGCCATCAGCGTCTGTATGTCCACAATGTCTATCTGGTCGGTGCCGAAGGTGGCCTGTGCCTGGCCGTACCTCGCCATCAAGAGCTCGTCGATGTCGGAGAAGGTGAGGGCATACGTATCTTGCAGGATGGTATATGCCAACGACGCTGACGCCTCTGTGGCGCCCGTATAGCTGTCTTCGATGACGAGGGTGTCGGGCGACGAAGAGGTGTCTACAGAGGCTATCCGATAGGATTCTTTGTCCCTGTCGAGGCGCAGGAACTGGCCGGCAGATGCAGAGCCAAAGTTGTCGACAGCCGTAGAGGCCCCTATGGCCGCCGAGGTGACGGTCGTGTTGGCGTTGGTGACGAGGACGCCGCCATCATCCTGCACCGCCGTCGTAGACAGGTAGTCACGCTGTAGGCCCCACCGAAATCGTGATGCCTCGAGGAGGTCGTGGGCCGCCTCGTTGGCATCATCGATCAAGGTGTTCTGCAGCTGGTCCGAAGCGTCGAACTCCGTGATGTCGGGCTCGCCTATCTCACGCAGGCCGTTGTTGACGGTAGCACCAAGGGTCTTGGCCATAGCCTATTCCACCCTGCCGCTGATCTGTATAAAGACCCTGTCGCCGGAAGCGGCACCCGTCGTCGTCAGGAAGACATCACCCGTCGCGCCGGCACCGTGGGGTGCCAGGAAGCCGTCGGGCATCTTACGGAAGCACCTGTCGACAGGGCCCGTAGCACCCTCGGGGAGGGTGGCGATAGGCTCGTCGGCCGTCGCATCGAACTGAAGCTCTACCTCTATGCCTGTCGTGCTGATGATGTATACGTCATAGACGAAGAGCTTGCTCGTATACGTGGGCGTGGTGAAGTCTGCCGACAGGTCCAGGATAGCTTCGTTGGTAAACTCTCCCGTGCCTGTCCAGTGGCCTTCCCACGTCAGGACAAAGCCTTTCCCAACTTGACGGAGGTATTCGGTCGGTGTAGGTGCGGCCATAGGTTACCTCTTCGCTTTCTTGGCCTTCTTGGCCTTCTTGACCACCTTGGCCTTGCCTGCGAAGGCAGCCTCCACATCTTCTACTGACGTCTCTGCGGCGTCGTCCCTGGTGCTGATAGATGCCAGGGCTGCCTCTGCTGACAGCCCGGCATCTCTAAGCCTGAGGACGCGCACCACATTTTTCTCTGTGATAGCCATAGTGTCCTCTCAGGATTACGAAGCCACCGTCCCTGGAAACAGCCGTGCCGACTGGTCGATGGCGTCAGCCTCATAGTTCTCCGAACACATGCACGACCCCGGATCGAGCATAGACCCCAGGGTGCCCTCGCCCATATGGTTGTTCGAGATCATGCCCGTGGCTGCTGCCGAGAAGATGATGGCAGGGCCGAAGCTGCTGATATTGCCGTCTACCAGGCACGACAGGTGAGCCACACCGCTGTTGATAGCCCCTACATCCCAGGCATTGGTGTCATTCATCCCGTTGAACTCATTGTTGGTGATTTTCAGGTAGTGGGCTCCTGCCGCCTCTATCTCGATAGCGGCATCAGGGCCGTTGGCCGTCACATAGAAGCGGCAGCCGTCGACGTGGGTGTGCAGCCCCGCCGCGGGGATGGTGATGCTCTCCAGGTCGGTAGCGCCACAGTCGAACGTACAGCCACGCACCGTCAGGCCTGCCGCCCCCGCATTAATCCTGGAGGTGGCCGCCGCCGTAGAGGCCCCGAAGTGGAGGTCCTCGATCACGACATTGGCACCCGTCACGTTGATGCCGTCGACAGCACCGTTGACGACGATGGCCGAGGCATTGATGTTGCCCTGGCTCTTGACGCCTGTCAGCGTCACATCGGCAGCATCAAAGGCCATTGCCGCCGTGATGGTCACGCTGCCAGGCAGCAAGACGATGGTGTCACCGCGCCCTGACACACACAGGTTGTGGGCACCCTCAGACCCGTCGATGGTGCTCTTGGCACGCTCGGGCGTCAGGCCGTTATAGGTGTCGGACCCTCCAGACCCTTTATAGGATGCTACCGTAGTGTCGCGCACAAAAAAGACGGCGCCACCCGGCTTGTCCAGGTTGTGCCACCGCCCCTTCGCATAGAATAGATTAGCCATCTGTAAAACTCCTCACCGCTATTGTGGACTCCCGAAGGAGCTTTGAAAAAAAGCCGGGGAGGACGCAGCCCCCCCGGATGAGGTTTTGTACTTTGTCAGGCTCCAGGGCTGCCATAGGCGCCGCGAGGGTCGGACACTCCCGAAGACTGACGGAAGAGGCCCTTGAACTTGACGTCGCCCGAGTCGAAGTCGACGATGTCGGACGAGGTGAAGTTCTCCCTGTCGTACAGGTGGAAGTTGTGGTCTTTCTTGTCGGCCATCACGAAGAAAGCGTTGGTGTCCGACAGGTAGTCCCACACCACCAGGTCGAGGCCCAGGTCGTTGATAGGCTGCACCGCGTTGGTATCATCTTCGGGCGACTGCGAACTGTTCAGGATACGCTGTGCGTCGAAGATGAGGTCGGGCGGTATCAGCAGGCACTTGGGCTTGATAGACAGCCGCCGGCCGCCGCCAGAGCGGAAGTCACGGAAGTCGATCAGGCACTGCTCCAGGCTTGTCGTAGACAGGCTTGCTGCCGTAGACAGCTCGTTCTGGAAGGTGACACCGTCTTCCCTGACGTGTGCCGCATCGAAGATGGGCTGGCCGTCAGGGGTGGTGGCCGAAGAACCGAAGCCATCGTTGAAGTGTCCCGCCAGGGTAGACTCTTCGGTAGCAAGGGCAGCCATACCCAGTTCTGCCGGGCTGTCTTCCATGATGCCGTAGAGGTCGTCGCCCCACTGCTCGGCAGTGATGCGGATACCCTTGGCAAAGACGGTGTGTGTGAAGGTCTGCAAGTAACCTTCCACAGGCGTCGTGTAGTCGACGTCTGCGCCTTCGGCCTTCTCGTCCATAATCCCGATGCCGCCGAAGGTCAGCTGGTGCTCGCGATACTGGTCCGAGTTGTGGACGTTGAAAATACGGTCGCGCCCCACAGAAGGGCGCTCCGTCCACGCCTGGTAGATCGTCATATGGATACCGCGTGTCCTGGTATCATTCTGAAAGTTGGAAGTCCTCGCAACACTTGTAGCCATTGCATTACTCCTCTAAAAAGTTCCGACAGGCTACGCGCATTAGCTGGACGTAGTGGTTTTACCTGTGTGGAAGACATGTTCGTTGCACAGGCAGCGCCATACTGCGTTGACGCCGATGGACAGGTCTGGATTTTTGATCAGCTGCGTGAGCATAAAGCCGCCCGTAGTGTTTACGGCGGTGCTGATCGCGATTTCGTGGCGCGACTGCAGCAGCGTGGTGTCGCCTGTCGTAGCCACATGGTCGGCATTCTCGAACACGTCAGCCTGGACGGGCGTAGCCGAGGCATCATCCTGCGCGACGAACTCCTGCTGCGGGTCGTCAGCGACACCTATGGTGTTGGCGGTAGACGCTGCCGAGTAGTCCATCGAGGAGCCGTTGATGGTCGTAGCCGCCGCCGCGGCGACACCTACAGAGCCGTCCGTCAGCGCGTCGGTGACGTCGCCAGGGTAGATAGCCGTGCCGTAGCCTACCAGCACCTCGTAGGGACGCACCCTCGAGAGCGGTGTGGGCACAAAGCCATTAGGAATATCTGGATTGGCCATTGTTGACCTTTCGTTCGGTTAAAAGGTTTACCTGCGATGCGTATAGACGTTCTCGCCAGGCTCCCTGCGCGTAGGACCGTCAGAGGTGGGGTGGCCCCCCTCGTGGTAGTTACGCTCTACCTGTGCTGCCATACGCATCCTGTTCTCATGGGACATATTGGGATGGTTCTTGCGAAAGTACTCATAGGCCTTGTTGCCTATGTCACTCTCGCTCTTGCGCCTCTCTGCCGCCTCCTTGGACGCCGCCAGGCCGCCACCCATATCGAGTGATGCCTTGGCCTTGGCCCTGTCGCGCTGCTGCGCGATACGCTCGGGAGTATACAGGAGGGTAAGCTCGTTAGCCGTCAGCCTGTTGCTCTCACCGCCGGAACGCGCCCCTGTAGGGGTGTCGCCTTTCTCAAGGTCGTCGCCCGTAGGGCGCTGCACCAGCTGGAGGCCCCGGTCGATCCAGTACTGCGCCTTCTGCGGTGACGTCCAGTAGAAACGGCCACCGTTTTTGAGGTACTCTTTCTTGATCGCCTCGGGGATATACAGGTAGTCGGTGCCGTCGAGAGAGTCGGTGACGTCGAGGCCCTCAGGCTTCCACTCCTCCAGGTCGTCTTCTTCGGAGTTGAGGATAGCCTGCGCGTCGAAGCCCAGGTCGGGGTTGGCCCAATACATCGCCAGCTGCGACCTGTGTGCCGCCTGGAAGTGATACTTGAAAGGCTCTTTGTCTTCGTCGTTACCGTAGATAGCGTCGAAGCCGCACCACGGGCACTGCTTGGCACCCTTGGTATTCAGCGGCGCCTCGTGCCACGCCTTCTCGGCAGCCTTGCGAAGGTTCACCTCGTGGTCGGCCACCTCCTGCTCTTTCGGTGGCATATTGTCGTGAGGGCCCAGTGGCTTGACGGGTGCTGCCGCCGCCCCCTGCTGCTGCGGTTGGTTCTGGTTGAAAGGGATGTCAGCCATTGTCTAGGTCCTCGTATGTACGAATTTACGTTCGCCGGGGGCCACCTCTACGCTCTCCTGCGGCCCACCGTAAGGGTCTATCTCTCGCAGGCGCTCTATCGACAGGCCTCCGAGTTGGTTGGGGTTGGCCTTCTGCACCTCGAGCAGTTCGGCATCCCACTGCGCCATCTTCTGCTCTTCGGTCATGCGCGGCACGCCGCCGCCGCCGGCACCGCCGGGGATAACCCCGCTGTTGCCATTGTCGGAAGGGGTGCCAGGCTGTACGGGCTGCTGCACGACGGGCTTTATCTGCCCGCTGTTGAGCATCTCCATATAGACCGTGTTGATGAGGTGGTCGGCGTTCTGCGGCGACCCCCACTGCGCGTTGGCCTGCACCATCTGCCCCATCTTCTGGGACATCATACGCTCGCCAGCCTCGTCGAGGAGGCCGCGGGCACGCATGTCAGACAGCTTCTGTGCCGACGCCAGTGACGACGTAACCGCCCCCACCTTGTTGTTTATCTGCCCGGAAAACTCTCTGCGCAGGTTGCTCTCTACCTGCTGTATAGCCTGCGCCAGCCGGGCGTCGGCCACGTCGCGCACAGCTTCGTATGCCTTGGGGCCGCCTTCCTCTTCGGTGCCGAACCTGTTACGTAGCTCGGCCTCAGGGTCGGCGACACCGCCAGGCTGTGCGGCGCCGTTCTGCCGTGACGCTATCATAGCACGCATGGCCGCTGCCTCGGCCTCTGCACGCTGTGCGCGTGCCGTCTCCTCACGTAGCCTGTATGACGGCACCTGCGCGGGTTCGTCAGAGCCTGCTGCACCGGGGCCGGTTTCGTCGGCCAACGTGAACGCGATGCGGGGGCTCTCCTCCTGTGGTGTTTCAGCACTGACAGTGTCAGCGGCGGCAGGCGTACCTCCTGCCGGCTCGGGCGTGTCGCCACCCGTGGGCGTAGGTGCTTCCTGTACGTTCTCTTCAGCCATCGTCTGCTATCTCCTAATACGTCTGGTGGCCGCCATAGCCCGACTTGCTTGTCGTCTTGGCGAGCTTGAGGCCGCGTGGGTTCTTGTTGGCACCCCAGTCTTTGCTGCCCTGGTCGCCATCGTACTTGCCCTTGGTCTTCAGCATCGAGCAGCTACCCGAATAGCCTTTGCCCTTCTTCTTGCCGTAAGCCATTGTCCTACCCTCCTTGACTGAGGAGCGAGTCATCACGGCTCCTGCGGCCGTGCGCCACCTCGCTCTTGTGTAGTTGCATCGTCAGTTCCCTGATCGCCTTCTTGAGCATGCTCTCTGTCGGGTTCTTGTATACCGCCATAGGGCTCTGGTCCACGGGGTCCTGCCAGAAGAGGATGGCACGTGAAGCGGTGTTGAGCTTCTGCCGCATCACCATCACGACGTCCTGCGTGTTAAGCTCCTGGGCGGGCATCTTTTACCAGTGACCGCATAAACTCGAGGCACTCGAGGATGCCGTCATAGCGCCCTATCTCGTACCTGTCGTTTTCCTTGTTGCGTGTCGCCGCGAGGGCCTTGCCATTGTATTCGGAGGCGAAAAGGCGCAGCCTTTGCTCCATCTCGTCCCACCCCGGCATGGTGAAAAGCTCCCACAGGCTTTCCTGCGTATAGCCGCTCATCTCACGCGAGATAGCCGTGCTGGGAGGCACCAGGTCGATGCCGTTGATCGCCACTACATACCTCCGTTGAGGTTGGGCGGGGGAGGCACAGCGCCGCCACCACCTGTCTGCGCCTGATAGGCGTTGGCGAAGTTGCTCGCAGCACCCGCACCCACGTTGCCTACCTGCGCATTAGCCCTGTTCTGCACGGACGCCTGGCCGTTGCCCTGTGGGCCACCTTGCTGCGCCATCATCGCCTGTGCCTGTGCCGCCTGCTGCTCGGCCATCTTACGTGCAGCCTGCTGGTTATGGCGGGCGATATGCTCCATAAAGCCTACCCTGTTGGGCATGTCGAGCAGGGCATAGTTCTCTGACTGCATATATTCCTGGTGACCGGGTATATGCTCCTGGTCGTTGTCGGAAGGATGCACAGGTGCCGCCTTGTTCCATCCGAACTTGTATTCCGACATCTGCGCGTTCTCTTCATCGAAGTCGATCGGCGTGCCCTGTGACACGGCGCTCTTGGGCCCTATGAACCGCACGATGTCGGCCTCGCCATAGCCCATCGCCTTGTACTGCTCAGCCTCTATCTCCCACCGCCTGCCCATGTCCTGGTTGGTCAGCGGACTGTTAGCCGCCACCTGATATGCCGTCTGCGCACGCTGGAACCTGTTTTGTTGCGAGAACATCCCGATGTTGGCGCCAAGACGAAAATCATACTGCCCCTGGAACCACAGGTCGTCGCGCGACAGGTGCGTCTTGGCAGTGGTAGGCTCCTCGCCCAGCAGCCTGAAGGTCCTGTATGGAGGGCCGTGCTGCACTTCCATGTCGTAGAGCAGTTCGCACATAAAGGCGAAGGCCTCGGCATCCTGCTGCAGCAGCGGCGCGAGGCGTGCCTCCGCCTCTGCCTTGGTGCCAAGAAAGCCTGTGGCGTGGCGTGCCGAAGCGCCGCTCGTAGGTGATACGCCAAGGAACAGGTCGGCAATGCCCATCACCCTCTCGATGATGGTCAGCAGCAGCGTCTCTTCCTGATGGTAGAAAGATGTGACGTTGTTGGTCTGCGGTGCCCATACCGCCTGCGGGTCTTCGACAGGTATCATCGCCAGCGGCTTGAGCTCTATCTCGCTAGGCTTCAGCGAACTGGATGCCTTGACGAAGTACCATTGCAGGTTGGTGGCTATGCCTACATCGACGCGCATGTTATGCAGCGTATCGAGCTCTTCCGACAGGTGGCGCACAATCTCGCATACGCCCATGCTGTACCACTGGTTGCTGACGCGCTGGAAATGCTTTTCCAGCAGGGGGCGCTTGCCTGTCCATACGATGTCGGTAAGCAAAAAAGCCCCAAGGAAGACCTCGGGGTTTCGTGACACGAACATCACCATCTCTTCTTCTTCGTCGGTATCCGGATGCACAAAGGGTCCGAAGCGCGTCAGCACCTCGAACTCGGGGTTGCCGTCTACCGTCATCTCGGCAAAGTCTACAGGCGTAGGGTTGGCTACCGACTGTGACCTGTTGATGCCCCTGCTGTCATCCTGCTGCCGCACCCTCTCGTTGTTGGTGCCGCCGGCGCGCGCCTGCCCCGATCGTGTCTGGTCGCCTTTCTGATCGTGCCACGGCTTTAGCGGGTCTGCCGCCGTAGCGCCCTGATCCTTGGCCCACTCGAGTAGCTCTACATACGCTCCCGCCTTGTGCTTCTTGTGCATCAGCGACAGTGTCTCCCACTGCCTGATGATGACGTCATAGGCACCCATAGGGTTTTCAAGATACTTGGGCTGCAGGTTGTAGCAGTCCAGCGGCGGCAGTACGTCGTCCCACTCCAGCGGCGTGAAGACGGGGCCGCGGTATTTCGTTGACTCTTTGAATGTCACCTGCGGCTCGGCGCTGACGGGTATAGGCTCGCCCGTCTCATCATCCAGCTGCATAGAGCCGTCAGGGTTTTCCGCATATTCGGGCTCCGCGTCGGGGTCGCCCTCGAGGACGCGGTAGCGTTGGCGGCTGTGGACATACGACACCAGGTCGGCGCTGTTGCCGTGGATAAACCTGATCTTGGATGACACGCGCCACATCTCTTCGCCCTTGGACCTGTTGGGCTGCAGCTGCCACTCGACAGTGCGTGCGGCATTGCTCGCTATCTCTTCGTCATCATCTTCTGTCCAGGTGGCCTGCACCTGCGGGTTCTGCGACCAGACGGTGTATACGGCACGTGCCTGCATAGCGTCTACAAGCCAATAAGGCATCTGGACATGCAGGTTGGCACTGTCTTCCCACGGTCCCTCACGGGGGTTGAACTCGGCCACGCGCCCCTGGAACATCTGGTCGAAGACGAGGTGTTCGCCCAGGTACTGGTTGCGAGCGAATACCCTGTTCTCGTACGTCTGACATATCATCGCCGCCAGGTCGCGCTGCGTCTCTTCGTCGAACTCTATAGCTTCTTTGTCGGGAAAC
>Ga0114899_1002324_pt1 | contig 10280 bp, 7 predicted proteins | sample MalvireepMed_215_FD_83497 | JGI IMG/M metagenome (GOLD analysis project Ga0114899, IMG submission 83497) | Marine viral communities from the Global Malaspina Expedition - Malaspina viral metaG DeepMed_215 | ecosystem: Environmental > Aquatic > Marine > Oceanic | place: Mediterranean Sea... | reverse complement strand
TTGAAACAGCGAATGAAATACATCTCTATGCCGACAATGCAGAGCAAGTATACGTAGCGGATGGGATATTTGGCCCTCAAACAGATAGTGACGTTGATCTAGGCACAACTGGTGTTCGCTGGAAAGATGCTTTTATAGATACAATTACTACCACAGGCACTATAACTGCTGGTGGTAATATTACAGGTACTTTAGCTACTGCCGCACAAGGAAATATTACATCTTTAGGAACATTGACTACGCTGACTGTAGATAATGTTATTATCAATGGGACTACAATAGGCCATACTTCAGACACTGATTTAATGACACTAGCTTCTGGTGGATTAACAGTTGCAGGCACTATAGAAGGTACCACAATTACTGCTTCTACTGCTTTAGTTCCTGATGCTTCTGGTGGTGCTAACTTAGGTAGTGCATCTCTTGAATGGGGCGATTTATATATTGCAGACGATAAGAAAATTTATCTTGGATCAGATCAAAATTTAAGTATAGAGTATGATGAAGATGGAAATGATACCACAGCTATTGTAGCTGCAGGGGGAGTTAGTATGGCTCCTCATGGTACTAGTGCAGGAAATGGTACAGAATTAAGATTCCAAGAATTAGCAGCTAATGGTGCTCACTATGTAGGGCTTAAAGCTCCTGATTCTATAGCAGCCAATAAAGTATGGGTTTTGCCTAATGCTGATGGTTCTGCTAGTCAAGTGCTTAAAACAGATGGTTCTTTAGCTTTAGGTTGGGCAGATTTACCTGGAGCTTCAGGCACACAAGACTTTGTAGCCGATGGAAGTATTACTGCTGGTAAACCAGTTACTATGACTAGTGCAGGCAAGGCAAAACAGGTTTCTGGAACTAATGAAATAGATAATAATTTTCTTGGTCTAGCTACAGAGTCAGTATCTGATGGTGCTACTTGCACTGTTACTACTTTTGGAGGTGTAAACTCTAATCAAACGGATTTAGTGGTAACTGCTGCAATAACAGGTGCAACAGAGGTAGATAATAATATTGATCAGGCACATGCAGCAGTTGATCCTGCAACAGGCACTATTATGGTTTTGTATCAAGATAATGATAATAGTGGTTATCCTGCAGTTAGAGCAGGGAGTGTATCTGGTGTAAACTATACGTGGGGATCAGCTACAACAATAGCATCAGCAACAACAAATGGAAAAGCAATATGGTGGGATAGTCATAGAAGTGCTTTTGTTGTTGTTGTTCGTTCTGCTACACACGAGAATGATATAACAGTAAAATCCATGACTGTTTCAGGAACTACTATAACTGTTGTAGACACTGAAGAAGCGACAAATCGTTTAGGAGATAATCAGGTTAGGGGGGTGAGAGGTTGTTTTGACTCTACTGCTAATGTAGGTCTTCTTGTACTGTCTACAGGCAACTCCCCTACAAAAACGTCTTTTCACGCTATTCAGTTAGATGCTAGTAGAGCTATTACTATTGGTACAGAGCTTGTAGTAAACGATAGATATAATAAAGGTTCAAATGGTTCCATTGTGCATGATGCTGCATCAGGAGTTAATATACTGTTTCATTATTCTAAATATAATAGTGTTAATGAATCAGAAGATAATTTCCCTTCTGTTACTCCTATAACTATAAGCGGTACTACACCTACTGTAGGCGTATCTACTCAAATAGATGCTACTGCTGCAGTAGATGGTATTGTTGTATACGACAGCAACGCAGAAGCTACTGTTGCTATTTTTGAGCAATCAAATACATTAAAATACAGTGTAATTAAAGCAACTTCAGGAGCTATTTTAAAACCAGGTACAGTAGCCACGCTAGAAGCTACTAGAGAGTTTGGTAGTGCTGCAGATTCTGTAATGGGTTGTTTTAATCCTCTATCAGGAAAAATTGTAATAGCATATAGAAATAGTACAACAACCACTACTTCCTATGTACGATCAGGAAAACTTTTTGGTACGTCTATAGACTGGGATGCTGAACAATCTCTTGTTAGTGGTGGTACTGATAATATTATGCATCCAAATGTAGTAAATTCATTGTCTACAACAACAAATGTTGCAGTTATCTATAAAGATGGGGCTCTGGATGAAAAAGTATATACTGTTGGTGTAGATGCAGGAACAAATTATTTTGCTACAAATGATGGTACTGTAGTTGCTGGAGGCGGAGCTCAGTATATAGGACAGTCCATTAGTGCTACTAAATTAGCTATTGGAAATACTAATACAGGAACAGATGCTAACAATTTAGTACAATTAGATTCCTACGCTAGACTACCTGCTGTAGATGGCTCACGATTAACAAATCTACCAAATAACGATGTGAGAGTATACTGTGGTTCTGTTGATTTACGTAGGGAGGTTGGATCTCAATTAAGTTTTACTTTAAGCTTAATTGACGGAATAAATCCTTCACATGTAAGATCGTATGACATTAGGTTTTATGGAGTGTCTTATAATGCAGGCAGTATGTCTACTAAATTCTATCCATACAATAGTGGTTCATCCGTAATAGGAACAGACAGTTATATAGGAAATGGTTTTTATACCGATAAAAATGGAACTACGAAAAGCAATTTTTCTAATGGTGGCTATATAAAAATGGATCAAGGTATTAACTGGTCAACTGGTCAGGGTACTTGGTTTGGGGGTGCTCAAGATAGATCAGCTTCCGATGATAATGTAAATACTCCAAAATCTACAGGGCACGTAATTTATGAAAATAACAAACAAGGTGCTGCTGTTTCATGGCAATCTTCAGCGACCTCAAATAGTACAGGTGATTATGATGTTTATCAAGCTTGGGGAGCAGCAGGATTAAGAGTAGGAGATACGAATGGCACATCCACCAATTATGCTGATGCTTTTTATTTTGAAGTTTCTACTGATACTAATAAGTGGGTTGAAGGTATTGTATCTTTATATGCGATTGTCAAAGCTGGAAATATATAGGAGATTATGATGGCAAAAATAACAACATGGGATGGTACAAAAAAGAAATTTATTGAGATTAATGCCCCTGCAGGCCCAACCGAAGCACAAATAGCCGAAGAACTACAAAATAAAAAGAATTTGAAAAGAGCTATGAGAAATACTTTAATATCCAATACAGATTGGACTGTGCTTTCTGATGCTCCTCTCACAGAAGAACAGGTCAATGAAGCTAAAGCCTATAGAATAGTACTGAGAGATTTACCTGCCCATGAGGATTTTCCTGATGTTGCTTTTCCAGCAATACCTAGCTTTATACAGGAAGTTTAATATAAAATACAAGGAATAGAATATGAAAACAATAACCAGAAATAGCGATGATATTAGTATTTACTACTTCCCAGATGATAAAACTATTACCTTACAATCTGATCAAACAGTTATAGGAGATTTAGAAAGCCCTGAGTTATATATTAGCGATTGTAATTCTAGCAACGTAACAATTCATACAGGCGTTGATGCAAAGTCAGACTGGTGGGGACATAAATATAAACATGATGGTTCATCGTGGTCTGCTAATACAAATTTTAAAGGCGAGCATAATTTGGCATCTGATATTAATGATTCTGTAACAACTATACCTGTAGTAGACTCTAATCCTTTTACAACATCTGGAACTGTCCAGATAAAGGATGAGAAAATTACTTATACAGGAATAGATGGAACAAATCTAACTGGAGCAACTAGAGGAGCATCTTCTACGTCTGCTGCTAGTCACGATAGAAATTCAACAGTGGTTCAAATCTAATGCCAACAAAACCAACAGTAGCCACAGTTAATCAAAGAGTAGAATCTCATGTATCGGAATGTGCTCAACGTTATAAACAGATAGAGAAAAGATTGTGGCGTATGGAAATGATAATGATCGGTGGTTCTTCCAGTATCATTCTCCTTCTCCTGAAAATAATATTTTTTTAAAAGGATAAGAAATGCCTAAGAAAAGAGTTCCTTTAACGAACACAGAAATACAGAATAGGATAGAAGTCCTAGAAAGGCAAAACATGCAGTTTGGTGGCTTTGCTTTACCTCAGTTTGATGAAAAACTTCAAACACAGATAAAAGAGGCTCAGGCAAAGGCTGCAGGTGCTGCTCCTGCTGCAAGTTCTCCTAACCTTGGACAGGTAGGGGCTACGGCTACAAATGCAAATATTGCAAAGTCCTTACAAGGTACGGATTTAAGTGCTTTTGGTGGGGATTTATCAGGCAAAACAATCAATACAACTTTTGGAAATATTCCTATACCTGATTATACAACTATAGCAGGCGGTACTGGTACAGACACGACTGCAGCAGATGCGGCAGCCAAAGCAGCAGCCGATGCTAAAGCTGCAGCAGACGCTAAAGCAGCAGCAGACGCTAAAGCAGCAGCAGACGCTAAGGCAAAAGCAGAAGCAGATGCAAAAGCAGAAGAAGCAAGATTAGCAGAAGAAGCAAGATTAGCAGAAGAAGCAAGATTAGCAGAAGAAGCAAGATTAGCAGAAGAAGCAAGATTAGCAGAAGAAGCAGCTACTTTAACAGCAGAGCAAAAAGCAGATAGAGAAAAAGCAGAAAGATTAGCAGAAGAAGCAAGATTAGCAGAAGAAGCTAGACTAGAAGAAATTAGGTTAGCAGAAGAAGCAAGTGATTCCAAGAATAGTGCAGCAATAATCAAGGCACAAGCAGAAGCAGCCAAAAAAGCAGCAGATGAAGCAGCCAAAAAAGCAGCAGATGAAGCAGCCAAAAAAGCAGCAGAGGGAGGGGGAGATACTGGAGCAACCACAGGTACTCTTGAAGCTAGGTTTGGCGATGTAATAAATCAAATGGATCAAGCTGCAGGACTTACTGGTACTTCTCCTGCTGTCCCAGAAACTGCTAAAGTAAAAGCAGAAGCTATGGCAGTTAAAACAGGAGAATTAGAAACACAAGAAGGCACACAAGTAGGAGCTACCCCTACAGCATTAACAGATATTATAAGTGACGAACAGATTAAAGCCCTACAAACCGCAGGATATACATTTAAAGAAAATGCAAATACTGTAACAGATACGACAAATACAAATGCTAATGTTTTAAACCAAGCACTGACTGCTAAAACTCTATCCGACCTTACTAAAGAAATAGAAGAACAAGAAGATGATCCTACTGTAGGCAAATCTATTATTTCTGCAGCTCAGATGACTGGTATTAAACCTGATCCTGAAAGTATAGAAGTTAAAAAGGCAGAAGGATTAGCTGCAGGACAAGTAGATCAAGTTGATAGGAGAAAAAATCTTACTGTAGGTGATTACACAGGAGGATTTAGAGATAACATTAATGCAGCTACTAGACATTTAACTTCAGATTCTCCAGAGCTATTGTCTACTATAGACCCTAAGACAGCTAATCAGGCTGAAAAAGAAGTAATGTCTACTTTAAATACGCAAGCAACTATGGCTGCAGCACAATTAAGTGATGATGAATTTACAAGAACACAAGCCGAGGCTATAACACAACAAATGTCTGAAGTACCTGTTGAAGCAACAGTGCAAGGACAATTAACAAATCTTATGGCACAGTTTGCAGATGGTAAAACACCTGTATATGCTGCTGCTGCAATACGAAATGCAGAAGCTCAAATGGCTGCTAGAGGATTATCTGCAAGCTCAATGGCAGGTGCTGCAATTATGCAAGCTGCTATGGAGTCTTCCCTACCTATAGCTGCTCAGGATGCACAAGTATTTAGGGAAATAAATCTTACTAATTTAAATAATAAACAGCAAGTAGCTTTAGCTAATCAAGCTGCTGCTTTACAGATAGGTTTATCAGATTTAAACAATAGACAACAAACTGCATTACAAAATTCTACTAATGCATTTAAATTACAATCTCAAAGTTTATCTGGTATGCAACAGGCGGCTGTAGCCAATGCCCAATTAAGAGCCTCTTTACAGGATAGAGAATTAAATTATGAACAGATGTCTGCTGTTTCTAATGCTACAAGGTATGCTGAAGTAAATGATATAAATTTAAATAACCAACAGCAAGGAATATTACAAGATTCTGTAAATAATATGCAAATTGCTACAAGTAATTTAAGTTATCAACAACAAAGACGCTTATCTGAAGCTCAAATAGATGCTGCACTAACAGGTCAAGAATTAAGTAATGATCAACAAAGGGCTGTTACAAATGCTGCTAGAATAGCTGAAGTAAATAATATGAAGTTTACAGAGGAACAACAACGTAATTTAAATAATGCTAAAATTATGGAAGATTTAACATTATCAAATTTAGATTCTGATATGAAAGCTGCTCTTACTAATGCTGCAACTTATGCTGGTATGGATATGGCTAATTTAAATAATAGACAACAAGCACAAGTAGAAAATGCTAAAAATTTCTTGAATATGGATTTAGCTAATCTAAGTAATGAACAACAGGGCGAAACACTAAAATATCAAGCTAATATTAATTCCCTATTTACAGATGCTGCTGCAGATAATGCCAGAAAACAGTTTAATGCTTCTTCTGAAAATCAAGTAGATGAATTTTTTGCTCAATTAGGTGCTCAAGTAGGTCAACAAAATGCCAATAGAGTAGCGGCTATGAAACAATTTAATGTTGATCAAGTAAATTCTACTAGAAAATTTAATTCGAGTTTAACAGACTCTAGAGATAAATTTAATTCTACAATGACTGCTCAGATTAATCAGTCTAATGCTAATTGGCGTAGAAATATAAATACAACAAATACAGCAGCTCAGAACGAGGCAAATAGAATAAACGCTTTAAGTACTTTTCAGATGAATCAACAGGCTTTAAATAACATATGGCAATCTTATAGAGATGAAGCGTCTTGGATGATGAGTAGAAATATGACTAAAGATCAACAAGCACATGAAATAACTAAAATGAATTTATCTGGAGATATTCAAGAAAGATTATATAATGCCCAAGTAAGAGACAATGCCTATGGAGCAGCAGGGTCTTGGGCATATGATCTATGGGCTGCTAGTCAAGCAAAAGACAAGGAGTAAAAATGAGTACATGGGGTGAAATAGCAAGTAATGCAGCGTCTTTTTGGGATGGTGTTGGTGGCTTCTTTGGTGAGGCAAAAGATGCTATAGACGAGGCTGTAGACTGGGTTACTCAGCCTAGAAAATTAATACAAGATAGTGAAGGTAATTATTTTGGAATACCTGGTATGAGTAGTGAGAAAATTAAAGATGCTGCTGGTACTGCATGGACAAGACAACAAGAAGGTATGCAAGGAGGGTCTAGTCCTTTTAGCGATATAGGCACTACTTCTTTTCTAGGGGCACAAGAAAGTTATGAATCTGCAGCAAAAAGGGTGCAAGCATCAGATGTAAGTAGATTTACAGCAGACGCCGCCGTAACAGAACCAGTTCCATATCTAAACCAATTAGATGCTATAGGTGTGAATACAAGGGGTATTATAGAAGAGCTTAATGCTATAGCCAAAGGAGATGCACCTAATGAAGTTCTGTTAAGGGGGGGTTCCAAACAGGTTAAGCCTACTATACTATTAGATTCGAGTAGAGAAGGTTTTGTAAAAAATTATAATAGTGGCGTTATAACAAAAGTAGACCCAGAAAAAATAAACGAACTGAACATAAATCCAACAGAATAAATAGGATATAATATGCAACAAGATACAAGAAACCCTGAAGTACTAGAAAAACAAGGAGATACTTTTGATGCTCCAATACCAGGTCAAGCTTTAACTACTCCTGAAGGAGGGCAACCCCATGAAAGACCTCCTGAAGAGACTGATCCAAAAAAACTTCTTGCCTTTGCTATAAAAAGATTAAATGAACCTAAAGTAAAAGAACAACTTATGGATTTACTATTAGCAGGCATACCTATTGAAGTGCTTGTAAAAAATATTACTAAAGCAGGTTTTATGGAAGGAAAATTTTCACCAGATATTGCTGAACTACTTCAGCCCCCTTTAACTATGTATATGCTACATTTAGCAAAACAAGAAGGTATTCCTGCTGTAGTATTTATGGGAGAAAATGAAAGTGTTGAGGCCGAAGATGAATATAATCAAAAAATGTTAGGTGTTATGAATGAACAACGCCCTGAATTAGCACGTTCTATGAGAACTGCTAGAGCACAAGATGATCTTAGGGAAAGAGGCGAAAGAGCAGAGAAAGCTATGTCAGCAAAAGAAGAAATAAGACAACGTGAAATACCAGTAAATTCCGATGGTAGTTTTTTAGAAATGGAGAATTAATATGAGTTTTGCAGCATTTATGGGTGGTGGTGATAAAGAGGGTAGTAAAGGCTTTATGGGAAGAGCTGTTCAAATTAATGATGAGAACAGGGTTATTGATAAACAAAAAGACGTATTAGAACATGAATATGAACTTAAAACACGTCTAGCAATAGCACAACAGGCAGCAGATTCACCTCCGTTTACAATAAAGTATACTCTTAATGGAAAACAAAAAAAGTTTACTTTTAATCGTGATCCTAGTTATCTGGAGAATCATAGAAAACTTGATGCTGCTACACAGCTTATGTCTCAATTTTCTGTCTTACCTGTAGAAGATAAAGAGGCAATAAAAAACGATATTGATGCTTGGAATAAACTGCAAGGCCCTATTGGTGTTATTGCAAACAATGGGTATGAGCTTAAAATAAGTCAATTCGATGGAAGTAAATCTTATACATTACCTACACATTTGCCTACTTACAAAAATGAGTGGGATTATACCAATATATGGAAGGATAAAGATAAGGAAATAGCAGGTAGAGATACTCCTGTAACTACAGGAAAAGGATTTCGTAAGGCACTGGGTATAGTAGTAGGTAAGGATGTGTCAGTAACAAACCAAAAAGAAGATGTCCCTGTACCAGTACCAGAAGATATTAAGGCTGTAGAGCCTATTTCACCAGAAGCCCCTAATTTAAAACCCAAAACAATATTTGCTGATACAGGTAGATGGGAAGACCACGAAGCAGAGATGATCTTAAGCTTAGAGAAACCTCTACTAAATATGCAAACATCAGCAGGTATATTTAGGCCTGTAAATACCCAATTAGATTCATTTGCTGAAGAATTTCTTACTGATGAGATACTGAATAATCCTTCTGTTTTAATCGAAGCTGTAAGTACTGCTGCGATGAATAAAGATAGTAGCCTTACAGGAAATAATTTTCAAGTAAGAACAAATATAGCACAAGAAGAAAAAATGGAAATAGGTATTAGAGAAAATACTACAGCCGTTATGCTTGGTATAGACTCTGCATATGAGTTAATAAAACTTACAGCAGGATATTGGACAACGGAAGATGGTAAAGAGGTTTACCATGCACCTGTACCTTTAGTAGCTGGAGCAGCAGATTTAGCTATAAATGTTAAGGCTCTTGTTACTTCTGTTGAAGACCTCGTAAGTTATGCCAAAGGTACACTTACAATAGATAGCATGTATACAGGGGATACTCGTTGGTATGAAAAAGATGAAAGAGGAAATACGATTACACATGATGACAATGCCAGTCTACGAAAAGATAAGTTTCTAGACACCGACTATGGTGGTATGACTCCAAGGGAATTTAGAGAATATCAAGATAATCCTGAAAAATTTATGAAAGAGAAAGGTATGGATCAGATGTACAGGGTGAAAGCTTTACAAATCCATCTAGCTTTCCAATTAGCTATTGCTATGCAAGGGTATCAGGGTGGTAAAGCTGTGTCTGATGCAGACTTTGACAGAGCTTGGGAATTAATATCTGGAAATAAAAATAGAGGTGGGTTCTTACGATTTAGTACAAGAGAAGCTGCCACAACCAGTCTAAAATTAGTGATGGAACAATTTGCAGCACAAGGGTTAAAAAATAAAGCGTGGTTAGAGGCTAGGCCAGGTACTAGAAATCAAACTTCAGATTTTGTATATGAAGTTGCCAGAAGAAAATCTCAGAAGGAGGGCAGTAGTTTAGGCTTTATGGCTCTTGAGGCATGGTTTATACCTACAGGAAATAAAGGTACACGTATAGATTGGCAAGGTTTTGAAGAAGGAAAACTTGAAGGTGATGACACATGGGGCTGGGGTGAAGATAAAAGTGGTTATAGTATAGGAGCTTTTGGTAAGAAACAGCTTATAATAAAAGGAGACAAATCAGAGGGCCCTTGGTATAACAAGAAAGATAACTCTGGCGGTAATAATGTTAATACTAAAAAGAAAATTACAAAGGATATTGATTACAAATTTGTACCTATTGGCAGAGGTGAAAACGTACAAACATGATAAACAGCATAGATACATATAATGAATTTAAAAAGCTATGGACTAATAATCCTGAAGATAT
>Ga0114899_1002318_pt1 | contig 10297 bp, 9 predicted proteins | sample MalvireepMed_215_FD_83497 | JGI IMG/M metagenome (GOLD analysis project Ga0114899, IMG submission 83497) | Marine viral communities from the Global Malaspina Expedition - Malaspina viral metaG DeepMed_215 | ecosystem: Environmental > Aquatic > Marine > Oceanic | place: Mediterranean Sea... | reverse complement strand
CGCTTGGGCTGCTGTGTATTGCCGCTGGCCTTTTGTGCGACTGGGGGGTAGCACATTTGGACCCACCGATTACTGCTAGCCCAAGGGGGAATAGCCCTTCAGGGCATGCGGGGGTAAAGGTCATGGTGCTGCTTGTTATCGGTGCTTACGCCCTGGATGCGATTGGCTTTGTGCCGCATACCGTGTTCTGGGTGGACTATCTTGCTAGAGAAAACGCCCTAGGCAATCAAGCCGCTGCCCTGCAATGGGGAATCTTCGGATTGGGCGCCCTGTGTGGGCCGTTTATGGTCGGTGCGCTGGCGCATCGAGTAGGTTGGCAGGGTGGCTTGATGATCGCCTTTGCGGCGAAGGCCGCCGCCGTCTTGCTGCCGGTGTTCTCGCTTGCACTCCTTAGCCAATCGGTTTCCTCGTTCATGGTGGGAGCGATGATCCCCGGCATTGTCGCCCTTACCTCTGGCCGCCTTGCCGAGCTGGTAGGGCCAACCGCCCACAAGAAGCTCTGGGGGCAAGCCACCGCCGCTTTTGCAGCCGCCCAGGCAGTGGCAGGCTATGCCATGTCGGCGCTTTATGGCAGCTGGGGCAGCTACACACCACTATTTGCCATCAGCGGCCTTATCCTCGTCGCGGGCTTTTTACTGGTGCTGCTTAGCCGGGGCGTACAGCAGCGCCACACGCAACGTTCTGCCCAACAAATCACAAAGCACGCTGTACAGCACTCTACACACCACGGGAGGCAATAATGGAACTCTACCTAAACGCAACCTCGCCCTATGCGCGCCTAGTGCGCATCGTATTACTAGAAAAAGGCTTGATGGATGCCGTGACGCTGAAGTGGTGCGACCCCTGGGCAGACGATGCCAAGCTGTTAAAGGCCAACCCCGCCGGGCGCATTCCCGCGCTGGTAACGGAGGAGGGCACCACGCTTAGCGAATCCATGCTGATTGCCGTGTACCTGGATAGCGTAAGCCCCAACCCGCCCATGCTGCCAGCAACCAGTTTGGGGAATGTGCTACACCTAGCGGGGCTGGGCCAAAACCTGATGGATGCCGCGTTCACCACCGTGATTGCCAGAAAGCATTACGGCAACGAGATTGACGATAGCGAGCTGGGCCAGCGTCGTTCGCGAGCCATGCAGCGGCTGTTGAATCAACTGAACAGCGAGCTTGGCGACAAAAAGCAGGCCTCTATTAACCTGGGTGAAATCGCCATTGCGGTCGCGCTGGATTACCTCGCTTTTAGGCTGCCAGAGATGAATTGGAAAGAAGAGTATCCGCGGCTTCAGTCATGGCATGCTGGCGTGACAGCACGCGATAGCTTTCAGGAGACTGCATTCGTTTAGCAGGCTCGAAACTAATGCTCTGATTACATCTGCGCCCCGCTAACGCGGGGGGGTATTGTGATATGAGCACTACATCCTAATATGTATTGCTCTCAGAACGTGCCTTATCACGGTAGCGAAGGTTAACGCAACGCCTATATTGGCTCAGCGCTGCTAGCTTTTGCAGCCGCTTCATCAAGTTGGGCCAGCATTGAATGGTGGCCTCAGCAAAACAGGCATACATGTGTCGCGTATACTGTTACTACTTTCCCACCTACCTCGCGTATCAGCATCATGCTCTAGCCCTGTCGGGTGCCGTTATTATCGTTTGAGGTTGTATTTTTCCTTATGTTCCTGATGGCCCCAACATGAGGCGCGATCAGCAAGTAAATTCGTGCACCGAATGTTATGTACAGCAGGAATCAGTTAGGTAGCTGTAGTCCTTAGTCAGAAATTTCTGGATCTAATTAGTCAAGCGTTATACATGCAACCACCTCGTTACTGAATTGATGTTGATAAAATTTCGGTTGCTACTTTTGTCTAATGGCTTTATTGGTGTTCCAGATACTACATTTGGTGTACCAAAATGAAAGGATAAAAAAATGCTGCCAACTGAAGAGTTTTTGACTCTTTGCGAAAAATACGAAAATATCTTTCCACTTAATGGGAGAGGTCATCCCTCCTCTGTAAATGGGCATTTAACAAAATATAAAAACCACAAATTTTTACTGCTATATTCTCTAGAGACAAAAGATCGGGGGGCACTGGGCAGGTCAGATATAGAAGCTATCTGCCACGCTTTAGATGTAGCAGAAGAAAAAAATCTTCCAGTTATTTTTTACTTAGACTCTTCTGGAGCAAAGCTCGATGAGGGCGTTGCAATACAAGCTTCGTTCAGAAAGCTTTTGTATAAAGGGATGCGATTTACACATCTTAACAGAAAATTAATTTTCCTTATGGGAAAAAATGTTTTTGGAGGAGCTAGTTTATTTTCCATGTGTGGAGGTGCACGATTGTACTCTCCCGGCAGTAGAGTATCTATGACAGGGCCTCGCGTTCTTGAAAAATATAATGAATGTAATGACGAAGAAATACATGCAATAATTTCTTCAGAAATAAGAGTTAAGCAGGATATATCTTCATACTGGACAATAAACGTGAGGGCGATTGAGGAAAGCATTGAAATATTACTTGACCAGTCTGCAATGCAAGGAAGGCGTGAAAGAGAAAAAATATTAAATAATATTATTGATAGTAATAAATTTTCAGAAAGAGTTGCAATTCATGATGACAAAATAATATGCATTGGAAATAGACCGCCCGCTGCAATTGACATCCTGTCACTTGCGAAAATTATAAAGTGTTGGAATGGTGAAAAACATATAGTAATCAACTGTGAATGGGAATCTCATAGTGTTTTACTTGATGATGAAATTACGTATCAGAGTCAAACTCTTTTTTTTCTATCCAATAAAATTTACGAGAAAAGTTGTGATGGGTTTAGTGTGGAAACTAGATCCTTTGGTGATATTTCGGGTGGTCTTTATATAGCTATTGCAGCGCCTTCTCAAGTTTTTTCTATAAAAAGTGGAGCTAAGGTTCATTCTCTGCCATCGACGATAATAGATATTATAAAATCAGATAGTGAAAGAGAAGAACTCGAGGAAGACCTTGTGGAGCTTGGTGTGATTGATAAATATTTAGGAGCTAGTAATGAATTTTAATTTTTTTAGTAATATTTTTAATAAAGCTAAAGAGGCAGGTGATCGAGAGTTTCTTAAAGCTGAGAGTGGCGAGGTTTATACTTACTCTAACCTTTTGGAGATAACTGGTAGATATGCGTCATTTCTTGAAAAAACAGGCGTTTGCCCAGGAGATAGAGTTGCAGTTCAAGTTGATAAGTCACCTGAAGCCTTTTTTCTATACCTTGCAGTAATGCGAATGGGTGGAATTTTTCTTCCCTTAAATACGGCATACAAGAAAAATGAGATTGAATATTTTCTGCGTGATGCAGAGCCTGTTGTTTTCATATGCAGTGTAAAAAATAAGCTAGAATATATGGATTTAATTTCCAAGTATGTGAAGTTGGGTGCTATTACCTTAGAGTATAATGGTACAGGTGAGCTTTGCGACAACTCCAAAGAATACTCTTCTTTACATGAAGTTTGTCAGAAAGAATTTGATGACATCGCTATAATTATGTACACATCAGGTACAACAGGCCAACCTAAAGGTGCTATGTTAACTCACCAAAATCTTGTCACTAATGCAGAAGCATTAACAGATCTCTGGGAGTTTACTGAAAAAGATGTGCTGCTCCATGCGTTACCTATATTTCATGCTCACGGACTGTTTATCTCTACCCACTGTGCCTTGCTATCCAAAAGCAAGATATTATTTCTTAGTAAGTTTGATACAGATACGGTCATTAGTTACCTTCCGTTATGTACAGTTATGATGGGAGTGCCGACTTTTTACACTAGACTAATGAGTTCTAATTTTTTTAATCGTAATTTGGTTAACAATATGAGGCTCTTTGTGTCTGGGTCTGCACCTTTGTTAGAGGAAACAAGTAGAGAATTTACTGAGCTCACAGGACATACTATTTTGGAAAGGTATGGAATGACTGAGTCAGCAATTATTTCCTCTAATCCTTATCATGGGGATAGAAAGTATGGATCTGTTGGCAAAGCCATAAAAGGAGTTGAAGTAAAAATTGTAGATGATCATAGTAAAGAATTAAAATTTGGTGAGGTAGGCCATGTGCAGATACGAGGGCCTGCAATTATGAAAGGTTATTGGAAAAAGCCGGAGAAAACTAAGGAAGAGTTTACTGAAGATAACTGGTTCAAAACAGGTGATCTGGGAAAGAAGGATTCTGAAGGATATATATATATTGTTGGGCGACACAAAGATCTTATTATTACAGGTGGTTTTAATGTTTATCCTAAAGAAGTTGAGCTGGTGATAGATAGTATACCTGAGGTTAAAGAGTCGGCAGTAATTGGTTTGCCACATGCTGATTTTGGTGAGGCAGTTACAGCCGTTGTAGTGCTAGAGGAGCGATGTAGTATTGAAGCAGAAGAAATAATTAGTTTATGCAGAAATGAACTAGCCTCCTATAAGGCTCCCAAACAAGTAATCGTATACACGACTCTGCCAAGAAATGCCATGGGTAAGGTGGTAAAGTCAAAGCTAAGAGAAGAGCTTGGTGCATTATATAATTAGTCGCTTATATAAATGATGATTAATCATGGGGCTTGCTTAGTCTATTAAAGTGATATAACAATTAAATGTTAAGATAAAGCTATTTTTAAGCTGTATGAATTTATTAATAAGGATAAATAAAATGATTCTTAGAGCCTTAGATGTTTCGATACGTAGAACCGGTGATGCTGGTTTTATTATTGCTATCATGATAATGGTTTTCCTAACAATTTCAATAACCTGGGAAGTGATTAGTAGATATGTCCTAGGAAGCTCTACTGTTTGGGTGACTGAAGTCTCAGGATATTTGGTTGCAGGTGTTTTATTCATGGCCATAGGAAAGGTTTATCGAGATAATGGCCATGTGGCCATGTCTATCATAGTGGATAAATTTCCAGAGCATACACATGCACATTTCATGATGATTGTAGATTTTATTGTATTAATATTTGCAGTGTTTGTTACATGGTCAACTTATGACATGGCTATGCTTTCCCTGGTGCTAGGGTGGAAATCTTCTACAACCCTTGCCGTGCCACTTTATATACCACAAACCTTAATACCTCTAGGAAGTGCCATCCTAGTTATAGAAGCCATCCGCATGATGATCGTAAGAACCGGATCATTAAAATAAAAAATCAAGATAGGACTCGACATGATAATATATGTGATAGTTTCGCTAGCAGTCTTATTAATTCTTGGCGTACCAGTGGCCTTTTCTCTAGGGTTATCTGCCCTAGTTGGAATAATTTACGTAGGAGGTTTTGATGCCTCATTAGCTATTTCAGACGTGATTTGGGGGACAGTTTCCGAATTTGTATTAGTTGCTATACCTTTATTTGTATTGATGAGTGAAATTATCAATACGTCAGGTGTTGGAAAGGATCTATTTAGAAGTGTTGATCGGTGGATAGGTAGTTTGCCAGGCGGCATCGCAATGAGCGCCATTGTGGCGGGAGCTATATTTGGTGCTGTAAGTGGTACTGCTGTTGGTGTGGCTGCAGTTATTGGTAGTGTAGCAATTCCTGAGATGCTTAAAAGGAACTATTCAAGTGAGGTTTCTGCTGGAACTGTTGCAGCTTCTAGTGGTTTGGGCATGGTGATACCGCCAAGTCTCCCCCTTATTATGTATGGCGTAGTAACAGAAACTTCTATTGCGAGCCTTTTTTCAGCGGCAATAGTTCCCGGCATTGTTATTACCGGAGTCTTTTGTTTTTATGTTTTTTTGATCTCAGCTATCGGTGCACATAAGAAAAGAGAATTTAGAAACACTAAGATGCCACGCAATATAGAAAACCTAGGCTTTTTGGAATCGATTTTTTTTGCAGCTCCAGTAGTTATTCTTATTGTTGTAGTGATAGGCAGTATTTACAATGGTGTGGCAACTCCTACTGAGGCCGCTGCCATTGGGGTTGTAGGAGCTTTATTAATTGCTCTCTATAAAAGAAAGCTGACTTTCAATAATCTTGCATCTGCATTGGTAAAAGCAACAAAAACTAGCTGTATGTTATTAACGATATTGGTGTTTGCCATGGTGTTCAGCTACGCGTTAAGTAATGCGCAAGTTCCTCAAAATGTTGCTGAATATGTTATAGCGGCTGACATGAATAAGTGGGCTTTTTTCTTTATTGTGATGGTTATGCTTTTCCTAATGGGGACTCTTCTTGATGCTATCTCTCTAGTGATTATTGCAGTTCCTATATTGTTTCCCGCTATGATGATATATGGTTTTGATCCCGTATGGTTAGGGGTGGTTATAATGGTCAATATGTGTTTTGCCGTTATCACTCCACCTGTCGGCTTATGTTTGTATGTGGTTAGGGATAGTGTGCCGGGGTTGAAACTGCAGCAGGTAATAAAAGGAACAATTCCATTTATTGGGCTGTATGTGATATCAATAATAATTCTTTCAGTATTCCCTGGTCTCGTTTCTTAAGTAATTAACAAAAAGGAGGATGATAAATAGACAAAATTTTGTTTTTACTATAAACAACCAATGAACTAGCTGTGAACAACTACAAATTAATTTGGAGCGAATCGAAATGATTAATAATTTCAAGAAAGGTCTGCTTGTTGCATCAATGGCAACATTTTCAATAGCTACCCATGCGCAAGAGACACTACGCCTTGGACACTATTTTCCTGCGGAAGACTTCAGGGGGAAAACGGCACAATTTTTTGCAGATGCAGTGGATAAAGAGCTATTAAATGTTCAAGTATTTCCCTCAGAGTCTTTAGTTAAAGGTCGTGATGGATTCATGGGGACGGCGAGAGGTAGTGTTGATATTTATAGTCTTTTTGGAGGCTATACTGTTGGAAATGTCGGACTGATGAACATCTTCACTATTCCTTTTCCTCCTGAGGATTTTACAGATACGAATGTGCTCGAATTTGCAAATGACCCAAGAACGCTTGAAATTTTATCGGAAGAGTTTGAAAAGTCTAACGTTAAACTTTTAGGGTTTATCAACTCATCTGGACAAACAACTATTTTTCTTGCAGATTCTATTGATAGCTTGGAAGATATTAGCACTAAACGAATCCGAGGTGTTGGTGGTTATACGGATCCGGCCCTTGAAGACCTTGAAGCATCTGTGGTTTTCATGAGTGCAGCTGAGCAGTTTTTGCAGCTTCAGACCGGGGGGGTAGATGGTGTAATTACTACTGACTCTTCATATGTTAATCTCGGGCTTTCCGAGGTCGCACCGGTTGTCATTGATGGGTCGATCGTAAAAACACCTTATCCTTTAATTATGAATAAAAGGAAGTGGGATGCTTTATCTGAAAAGCAGCAGATGAATATTGAATCTGCAGTGGCAGAGACAATTACTTGGTCAAGAAATAATTTTGAAGAGGAATCTCAGCGGCTTAGTAGTAGAATAAATGAGGAGGCGGGTGAGATTTATCAACTAACTGAGAGTGAAGTTGCTACTGTTAATGAGATACGGAATAGATATCTCACCGAGTTTTCTAATGAATATGGCAATAAAGGAGAAGCACTTGTTGATATCTATAAAGAGTATATAGAATAAGTAATTAGCTACTGACATATATGTAGATATGGCTCTGGCGTTTGTTCGCCAGAGTTTTTTGGTTTTATTGTTTTAAAATTGAATATTTACTACTGTTTGTTTTTATTATATCATACGAATTTATTATTTTTTATGACGGTCAGAAAATGAACGATATTAAGGTAGATGGTAATAAAATCAAAGCAATATTAGAAGAGAGAATCCTTGACCGATTTTATATCCCTGGAATAAGGCTTAATGAGAGAGACTTAGCTGCTGAGTTTAATGTTTCTCGAACTCCAGTAAGGGATGCGCTGGTTAGGTTGCAGTCAGAGGGCCTTGTTGAGCATATTCCAAGAAGAGGTGTTTTCGTAAAACGCAAAAGTCTTAAAGATATACTGAATTTGTTAGAGCTCTTAGCGCTTGTTGAGTCTTCTTGTGCTCGACTGGCAGCGCGAGTTGGTAATTTTGAAGATAAAAAATACCTAGTTACCAAAGCAGAAGAAATAGTCGAAGCAGCTGGCGCTGAGTTGATCTCAGAATATACAAAGTCCAATCAAGAATTTCATGAAATAATATATTCTATGGCCTGCAATTATGAGTTGATAATGATCGTTAAAGACGTTAGGAAAAAAGTTGCTCCCTTTAGAAAGCATATTCATCGTGTTGCAGGTATGACAAAAATATCTGCTGTAGAGCATATAGAAATAGCTAGGGCTATTATGAATCAAGAGGAGGAAAAAGCTGCGAATTTAATGTTTAATCATCTGGATATGCAGCGTAAAGAGTTTGCGCCTTTTGTTTCAATTCTTGGTAAAACTTTAGATTAATGTTATTGATTGGTGGTTGAAATAAAAATTTGATTAAATAATGGGTTGTCTTAGAGGAATGATTTACAATCTATTATTTTAGGGTTTTAATTTTTAGGATATATCATCAATTAGATGTTTGTTAAAGACTCGGCGTCACCGCCCCCCAGACTGAGTAGCGCTACTCAATCCGGGGTGACGTCGCGCCCACTGCCGCAATGCTGATCATGAGCAGCAGGACCAGAATGAGATGAATCAAAAAATGCGGATAGTGTGAGCGGACGAGATCAAACCCGCGTCGATAGGTCGTCACAAAGGATGAAGAAGCGGTATCTTTCATGGCAGAGCTCTTTAACGGTTCAAATCATTTAGCCATCTATTTAAGTAATCATGCATGTAGATTGAAACTTTACGCGATAGCGTTAAAGAAGAATATCGCCGTGTACTAGCTCACTTGATGGTGGGCCGGAAAAGGCCACTGCTCGTGGCCTACTGATCCGTTTAGGGTATAAGCAGGCATAGGTGTTAAGTTGCGGCTAACAAATGGCGAAACAAGAACTGATTCTGCTTTTTGATGGGACGTGGAATGATCCCTGTGTGGGTACATCTAGGTTTCAGCGCTTTATTAGTGGGTCTTTTGGTTACGGGCTAAGCAAAAATTTACGGGAAGGCTGTGACTGGCTTTCAAAGCGCTACAAAGAGGGCGACGAGATCTGGATATTTAGTTTCAGCCGCGGTGCCTATACTGCCAGAAGGTTGGTGGGGCTCATACGAAAATGTGGGTTAGTGCATGTCGTCACGCCAGAGTTGCTGGATAGAACTGGAAATATTTATCGAGATCAAGATTTATATCCAGATTCTGAAGTGTGCAAAGAATTCAAAGAAACTTGGAGGTCTCAATGACTAAGTGCAACACCTAACCTATCAGGTAAGGTATTGCCATGACTCATTGTTATCGCCATCTTTCTGCTGAAGACCGAGCCGCCATCATGCTAATGCAGGGTCACCACTCGATTCGTTCCATCGCGCGTCAGCTGGATCGTGCACCCAGCACCATTTCACGAGAACTGACACGCCACACGATCAGGCCTGACATCGCGTATGACGCTAGTCTCGCTGGATACAGAGCCCGACTGACCCGCTGTCGGCCTCGACGTTGCCCGAAGCTGCACCTCGATGGTGAGCTGTTCGAACTGGTGGTCTACCTGCTGCGCAAGTACTGGCCACCAGAGCAAATAGCCCGCACACTGAAACGTATGTTTCCTGATAACACTGACCGCCACGTCTCGCACGAAACCATCTACAATGCGCTCTACCTCATGCCACGCGGCTCGCTCAAGAAGGAGTTGATTGCCTGCTTGCGCCAGGGTAACGGTAAACGCCGCCCCCGCAGCCGCGGCAAGGCTCGGCGACAACAGATTCCCGACTTGGTCAGCATCCATCTGCGGCCTCCTGAGATTGAAGACCGCTTGATGCCTAGCCATTGGGAGGGTGACCTCATCATGGGTGCTAACAACCGCTCTGCTGTCGGTACGTTGGTAGAGCGAACCACGCGTTTAGATCCTGGCTAAAGTGGAGGGCACCACGGCCACAGCAGCGGTCGTCGGCTTTAGCGACAAGCTCAATGAGGTACCGCGCTCCCTGCGCCTATCGATGACCTATGACCAGGGCAAAGAGATGGTGAAGCATGCCGAGATCACTCAGAAGACGGGGACAGCGATCTACTTTGCCGACCCCCATAGCCCATGGCAGCGGGGTTCGAATGAGAACACCAACGGGCTGTTGAGACAGTATCTGCCGAAGGACACGGATCTGTCGGTCTACAGCCAGGAAGAACTCGACAAGATCGCCGACTCACTCAATACGCGGCCACGCAAGACGCTGGACTGGCGCACACCGCTGGAAGTTTACGCCGAGGTGCTTAAGAAATCCGTCGCCGGCCCGAGCACGCT
>Ga0114899_1002317_pt1 | contig 10298 bp, 10 predicted proteins | sample MalvireepMed_215_FD_83497 | JGI IMG/M metagenome (GOLD analysis project Ga0114899, IMG submission 83497) | Marine viral communities from the Global Malaspina Expedition - Malaspina viral metaG DeepMed_215 | ecosystem: Environmental > Aquatic > Marine > Oceanic | place: Mediterranean Sea... | reverse complement strand
TATATAAACGGGCGCGGTCTACTAATCTCTGAAAGTGATATTGACTGCGGGTAAGGAGGTCTAAAGTCTCTTCTATTTCTTTGCGGGCATCGGCATGAATCTTCAGTTTCACACCGGCAAACTCCATTTCATTGGGGACAGTGATTGGGGCTTGCGCTAACGAGCGTAACGAAGCCAGCAGGAGAATGAGTAGTGCGGTGAAAAGCTTTCTCACTGTTTTCTTCTTACCACCATGAGTCCGTCTCTGATGGGTAATAACACGTTCTCAACTCTAACATCTTCCTCCATGGAACGATTGAAGTCGAGAATTGCTTGCGTATCGGTGTCAATTTTCTTGTCGGTTTGCACCACTTTACCACTCCACAACACATTATCGGCAATGATAAAGCCCCCGATTCGCACTTTTTCGAACACTAAGTTAAAGTAATTCAGGTAATTTTTCTTATCCGCATCGATGAAAACTAAATCCAAAGGTCCATCAATATCAGGGATTAAGCTCATGGCATTCCCAATCCGGTAGTCTATCTGGTCTGAGATACCAGCCTTTTCGAAATAACCACGCACCATCTCCTCCACTTCTTCATTTTTATCGAGCGTAATGAGCTGGCCACCTTCAGCCAAACCTTCGGCCAGACAAATAGCAGAGTAGCCGGTGTAGGTGCCTATTTCCAGAATTCGTTTGGGTTGAACCATATGGCTGATCATGGACAGCACGCGGCCTTGCAAATGCCCGGAAAGCATTCTCGGCATGAGCACCTTCTGGTGGGTTTCCCTATCGAGCTTACTCAGCAATTCAGACTCAACTCCTGAATGCTCTTCTACATATTTTTGAATGTCTTCCGGAATGAACTCCATTAATTCTGCGGTAAAAAGGTGAGATAGCTGAGTCGGTCATCAGCAAACATTTCATTGGCAATATCCATCAGCTCTGCACTGTTCACTTTTCTGATTCGGTTGAAAACATCTTCCAGACTGTCTACCCGGTTCAAATCGAGAATACTCTTACCCAGCATCAGCATGAGGCTGGCATTATTTTCTTCTGCCATGGCCAGCTGACCGATTAGCTGTTCTTTGGCTTTGTGCAACTGCATGACCCCAAGGGGCTTTTCCTTGAGTGCCTTCAATTCTTTAGATATAATTCTGTGACTTCGGTCTACCTGACTTTGCTCTGTGCCAAAATAGATGGCAAAAAGGCCTGTGTCAGCAAACGGGTGATAGCTGGCTTCAACATTGTAGACAAATCCGTATCGTTCACGAAGTGCAAGATTCAGTCTGGAATTCATTCCCGGCCCACCTAGAATGTTGATCAGCATAAACAAAGGGAGTCTCTTTTTGCTGGTCAAGGGGTAACCTGTGGCTCCTATAGCGCAATGTGCCTGGGAAATATTTCGTCTGATGATCTCTCTTTCGGGCAGGTATTCTGAAAAAGGTTTTCTAATGCGGGAGGCTTCTATTTTTGGAATATGTCCAAAATGCTTTTCCGCCAGTCTTTGCACCTTTTTGAATGACACATTTCCTACACAGGAGAAAATGACTCTTTCAGTATTCAGATTAGACTTCAAAAAGGCCTGAAAATCGGCCCGATGAAATGATTTTACACTATCGGGAGTACCCAGAATGTTCTGTCCTAATGGATGATCTTTAAATATTACCCGGTCAAATTCATCCTGAATGGCGTCTTCGGGGTTATCATGGTACAGAGACATTTCTTCCAGAATAACGCCTCTTTCATTTTCAATTTGTTTTTCGGGAAAAATGGAGTCGAAAGTAATGTCTTTCAACAACTCAAAGGCACTCTCCATGTGCTTGTCTAATGCTGAAGCATAAAAGCAGATTTTCTCTTTGGTAGTGTAAGCATTCAGCTCACCTCCTACCGAATCGAGCTTATTGAGAATGTGAAAAGCCTTGCGTTTTTTTGTTCCTTTAAAGGCCATATGTTCCCAAAAGTGAGCAATTCCGGCCTGCTCTTCGGTTTCATCGCGGCTACCGATATCCAGTATAAAGCCACAGTGCACAATTTTAGTACTCGGAACTTCTTTGTGGATTACTCTGATGCCGTTGGGTAAAGAAATAAGATTATAGTCGACCATGCTTTTTTGAACGGCTGCAAAGTTAAAGCTTTATTGAGCAGAATAAGAACTGTTTACGTTTAAGATAATCATTGAATTCCACTGTTGCGTCATTTCCATTTTGATGGCTATCAGGAGTAATCCCAATCGGTCTACTACTTATATTGAAGACATCTCCCTATTACATTCTAGGCTTGCGGCATTTTGTTAAGCTGGATTTTATGCCTTGGAGTACTATTGCCAATTTCATCAGATCAGATAAGGCAGCTTTTGACTCACCCCGTCAACCAAAGGTTGACACCCCTCTCTTTGAAGAGAGGGGAAAGATCGCTGAAGCGATCAGGGGAGAGTCCTCCTACATCTAATGAGGTTTGAATCTGAAGCTTGAGTTCTTCCAAATTGTCATTCCCGCGCAGGCGGGAATCCTCAAATCAAACAGACAGATTCCCGTCCAGAGATCTCTGGATCACGGGAATGACGATATGAACTGTTTCTTCTATCTTTGAACCTTTCATGACAAGGTCCTTTCAAAAAATACTGGTCATTCAAACCGCCTTTATTGGAGATGTAATTCTGGCTACCGGGGTTTTGGAAAAACTTCATCAGCATTACCCTCAAGCTCAACTCGATTTTTTGGTACGAAAAGGCAATGAAGCGCTGGTGAAAAACCACCCTTTTCTCAACCAGACGCTGGTTTGGGACAAGAAGGCCGGCAAATACAAAAACCTGATGAAGATGTTGAAAGCTATCCGGTCCGAACGTTACGATTTGGTCGTAAACATTCAGCGATTTGCGAACTCAGGTTTTCTTACAGCCTTTTCAAAAGCTAAAGTCAAGGTGGGTTTTGACAAGAATCCATTCAGCTGGGCTTTCCATAAAAAAGTACCGCATGAGATTAATAATGGCAAGCATGAAATTGAGCGGAACCATGACCTGATTGCAGAGTTTACGGATGCTGCTGCCGCCAAACCAAAGCTTTATCCATCTTCACAAGACTTTGACCAGGCAAGAAAATGGAAGACCGATCAGTTTATCTGTTTTGCCCCAGCCTCGGTTTGGTTTACCAAGCAATTCCCTAAGGAGAAATGGATCGAATTCCTTTCCAGCACCAATTTTGAAGGCCTAATTTACGCACTGGGAGCTCCTTCAGATGCGGCACTTTGCGATGAGATCATTGAAAAAAGCGGTAATCGAAAGGCTGAGAACCTTTGTGGCAAGTTGAGCCTCCTGGAATCGGCTGCCTTAATGCAGGATGCCCAAATGAACTACGTGAACGATAGCGCGCCTATGCATCTGGCCAGTGCCATGAATGCACCAACGGCAGCTATCTTTTGCTCCACCATTCCTGATTTTGGTTTTGGTCCTCTTGCCGACCATTCTAAAGTGATTCAAATCGAAGAAAAGCTCTATTGCCGACCTTGCGGCCTGCATGGTAAAAAATCTTGTCCGGAGGGGCATTTTAAGTGTGGGTTTGAGATAAGAACTAATTCATTAACAAGGGCAGTTGACTAAAACCACGAAGAACTGGTTTCGTTGAAATCATTTATTAAATTCATACTATGAATATACAATCAGAAAAACTCGATCTGATACAGTGGCTTGTAGAATTAGACGATCTGAAGACTATAAAGCTCATCAGTTCATTGAAATTTTCTGATGAAGCAAATCAAGAGCCTCTGTCAAAAGAATTAAAGGCTGCCTTAGACCAGTCTCTTCAAGAGATTGAAGAAGGAAAGACTATTTCTCATGCTGAAGTGATGAGGCTGACCAAACAAAAGTTCCCTCAACTTTTTAAGTAAGCTCTGTGCAAGTAATCTGGACTGAGAAGGCTCAAAACGATTATTTTCAGAACATAGAATACGTCTTAACGAAATGGACAGAGTCCGTTGCCCTTAACTTTATAAATGAAGTTGATTCGATAATTGAACTTATTAAAACAAAGCCAGAGGCATTTCCTGATTCGGGTTATGATCAAATCAGAAGAGCAGTAATCAGAAAACAGATTAGTCTTTTCTATAAAGTCATAGATAACAATATCTACTTACTCAGATTCTGGAATACCTATCAAAACCCTGAATCCATCTCATTCTAACTTAACTCCTCCCACTTCCCTTTATTTTCTCCCTGATTCCTGCTTACTTCGTTGCAAACGAAAATGAGCTTATGAGATACGAACACATCGGGAAAGACCTTTTCATCAAAAACAGGGAAAAACTAAAAGCCAGACTTAAGCCAAACTCGGCTGTAATTGTCTGCTCTAACGATATTATGCCAACGAATGCGGATGGCACCATGCCTTTAAGGCAAAACAGCAACCTGCTCTACCTTTCGGGAATAGATCAGGAAGAATCAACGCTGATCATTGCCCCCGATTTCCCTGACGACAGATTCAAGGAGGTGCTTTTCCTTCGTGAGACCAACGAGCACATAGCAGTGTGGGAAGGTCACAAATACACAGAAGAAGAGGCACAGGAAACTTCAGGCGTAAAAACCATTCTGTGGAACGATAAATTCGAACAGACACTCAAAACCATTCTTGCAGAATGTGACCACATTTACCTGTACCATAACGAGCACATCAGAAACTCAACGGAAGTAGAAACCCGAAGCGACCGATTCAGCAAATGGATCAGGGCAACCTACCCTGCCTACGAATATGAGCGCCTGGCTCCGGTTATATACGACCTGAGAACTGTAAAGGAATCAAGAGAAATTGAGCTGATGCAGGTGGCCTGCGACATTACCGAAAAAGCTTTCAGAAGGGTATTGAAATATACCAAACCGGGTGTATGGGAATATGAAATTGAGGCTGAATTCCTGCATGAATTCGTTCGAAATAAGTCCAAAGGATTTGCCTATACGCCCATTATTGCCGGAGGCGGAAATGCCTGTGTGCTTCACTACATAGAAAACAAGGATCAGCTGAAGGATGGCGATTTGATGCTTCTCGATGTTGGGGCTGAATACGCCAACTACAATGCAGACATGACCCGTACCATTCCGGTAAACGGTCGATTTACCAAAAGACAGCGCGAGGTTTATGATGCTGTGCTGAGAGTTAAAAAGGAAGCCACCTCAATGCTTACCCCGGGCAATAGCATCCCGAACTATCACAAAGAAGTGGGCAAAGTGATGACCAGTGAATTGATTGGACTTGGCTTGCTTGACAAGACAGATGTGAAAAATGAAGATCCTTCATGGCCAGCCTACAAGAAGTACTTCATGCATGGAACTTCACATCATATTGGTTTAGATGTTCATGATGTGGCCAGTATTTACACCGACTTCAAACCGGGAATGGTCTTTACCGTTGAGCCAGGCATTTACATTCCGGCAGAAGGCATTGGTCTGAGACTGGAAGACGATGAGTTAATCACTGAAAAGGGAACTTTCAACCTCATGAGAAATATTCCTCTGGAAGCCGAAGAGATTGAAGAAATCATGAATTCCTGACCATGGAAATAAGGGAGGGCAGTTTTTCTGAAGCTTTGGAAGTTCTTAGAGGGCTGCCCGAGTTCGACCCATTACTTTCAACAGACCATTATGTGGAGAGGATGGCCAATAAACCGAAGCTCATTGTCATCGCTACCATCGACAATCAGATGGCAGGCTGCAAAATAGCTTACGACCGGTTTGAAGATGGTACTTTATACAGTTGGTTGGGTGGGGTTGTTCCTCAATACCGTAAAATGGGGCTGGCCAAAAAAATGGCAGATTATCAGGAAGTGTGGGCAGTGAACAATGGCTTTTCGGCCATCAGGTTCAAGACACTGAACCGAAATAAAGCCATGCTTACTTTTGCCATTAATAATGGCTTTCAGGTTTTCAATGTGAAACCGAAAGATGAAATAGAAAATTACCGAATAGAGCTAATCAAGAATTTGAAATGAACGAAGCATTCAATAGTAATGAGGCACCCGAACCAGTAGGGCTGTATCCCCATTCCAGAAAAGTCGGCAATCTGCTCTTTCTTTCAGGCGTAGGCCCAAGAGAAAAAGGCACCAAAAAAATACCAGGGGTTGAGCTTTCTGAAAATGGAGAAATATTAGCCTACAACATTGCAGAACAATGTCATTCGGTATTCAAGAATGTAAGGCTCATCCTCGAAGCATCTGGCAGCAGTTGGGACAAACTGGTAGATATCACGGTTTTCCTCACCAACATGAAAGACGACTTCCCCATTTACAATAAAATCTACGCAGAGTATTTCAAGGACAATCAGCCTTGCCGAACCACTGTAGAAATCAGCTCACTGCCTACCCCAATTGCTATTGAGTTGAAGTGCATTGCCACTATTTAAGTGTTCATCACTATATTCAGGAATCACTTTTAGCTGATTCTCATGGATTTAGGTCAAAACTACCTCGCACTGGCTGTAAAGGATATTGCAGTCTCTTATGAATTCTATCAAAAACTGGGCTTCGAAGCCATTCCCGACTGTGGGGGCATTGAGCAAAAATGGTTAATCCTTAGAAATAAAGATGTTCAGATTGGCTTGTATCAGGACATGTTTCCCACCAATGTCATCACCTTTAACCCGCCAGATGTCAGGGCAATTCAGAAATCTCTGAAGGCCCAAAGTGTACAAATTGATAATGAGTGTGACGAAAATACACAAGGTTCGGCATACATAATGCTAAAGGATCCCGATGGCAACGAAATCTTAATGGATCAACACTAACACCCACCTTCAACCATGAAAAAATTCTTCCGAAAACTTTGGAACTGGATCAGGAACTTCTTCTGCAAGATAAAGCCCGGACCAATTGCCCAAAAGGGTGCATTTAAAGCAATTGCCACAACAACCGTGGTTATTTGGCTCATTACTTCCATGTTAGTCTTTGTTATTGAGCCCAATACTTATTTCGGCTTAATCCCGGTTGTTCTGGGGCCAATTATCGCATTTCTGGTCAGTGCCGCAGCCATACTTGTTATCTGGTTGTTAAAACTTCTGCCAAAGAAGTTCTTCTGGTACATACCCGGGGCTTTCTTTCTCGGAACATTTATTTTTAATGGAGGCTCATTAAGTACACAGTTCCCCCTGCTCACCATTGTCTTTTCCGGCCTTTGTGGTGCCGGCCTGTATACTCTTTTAAAGAGAACCAGATCCGAAAACACCCTTGCACAAACCATTGTAGCCTCACTGGGTTTACTGGCAGGCTTGGGTGGTTTAGTTTGGGGAATTGTATGGTTAATGGATACCGGTTTCAAGCCGGAGGTTGAACATATCAATGCAGCCCTCAAATCTGAATACAGGCCACTACACATTGGCTTACCAGACCCAAGCGAACCCGGCAATTATGAAGTAGCATTTCTCACTTATGGAAGCGGCAAGGACAAACATCGCCCGGAATTTGGGGAAGAAGTAAACATAGTCACCGACTCTGTAGATGGATCAAGACTCATTGATAACTGGAAAAAACTGTCAGGGAAAATCCGTACCAGATATTGGGGTCATGACGACAAAGCCCTACCTCTGAATGCCAGGGTTTGGTATCCAAAAGGTGAAGGCAAATTCCCTATTGCCCTCATCGTTCACGGAAACCACTCCATGTACGACTACTCTGATGGAGGTTATGAATATCTCGGGAAACTACTCGCCAGTCACGGAATTATAATGGCCAGCGTAGATGAGAACTTCATTAATAGTGGTTGGTCAGACCTGTTCGGAAATGGGCTGGATGAGGAAAATGATGCCAGAGGCTGGCTTTTGCTGGAGCATCTGAGAAACTGGAGGAAATGGAATGAAGACTCCGAAAGCCCCTTCTATCAGAAAGTAGATTTAGACAACGTGGCAGTGATGGGTCACTCGAGAGGTGGGGAAGCCGCAGCAATAGCCGGGTTCTTCAATACCCTCGATTATTATCCAGATGATGCCAAACAGGAATTCGATTTCGGTTTCAATATAAAAGCGGTGGTAGCCATTGCTCCCGTAGATGGTCAATACAAACCGGGAGAAAGCGTGACTCCTTTAAAGGACGTTAACTACCTGGTTATTCATGGTGCCAATGATGGAGATGTGCAGTCATTCGCAGGACTTCGCCAATATGAAAGAGTACAGTTCTCAGACAGCACTGATTATTTTAAATCGGCAGTTTACATATATGGCGCCAATCATGGCCAGTTCAACACCAGTTGGGGAAACAGAGATTCGGGTTTTCCTTATGGTTCACTGTTGAATGTAGATGCCTTGATGCCAATGGAAGACCAGCTCAGGATTGGGAAGATCTATATCAGTGCATTTCTTCAGGCCACGCTTCAGAACAAAAAAGACTATCAGCCCCTCTTCGCTGATTACAGAACCGGACTTGACTGGCTTCCAGAGACCATTTATCTCAACCAATATGAAGAAAGCAACTGGCAAACTATTGCTGACTTTGAAGAAGACCTGAACCTCATCACCACTTCAGAAGGGGGCACAATTGAAACGGAAAACCTTACCGTTTGGAGGGAACAGCTGGTAAGTATGAAATGGGGAAATAAAGGAACTCAGGCAGCCTACATTGGCTGGGACAGTCTGGCTCACCAAGGTGACACTGCGCGATTTACAATCAGCTTCAATGAAACCCTGAATGCTCAAACAACCAGGTACCTCAGCTTTGAACTCTCAGAATCCAAAGAAAGTACATATCCTGACAAGGAAAGAGACGAGGAGGCAAAGGAGAAGCTAGAGATGGAAGACAATAGTAATAATGAAAATAATTCTGAGGCTAATGAAACTGAGGAGAAGAATGAGGAAGAAAAAGACGAAGAGTCTAAAGATGAAAAACCAAAGGCCAAAGAGCCGATAGATTTCACTATTGTCCTCACAGATAGCAACGGCCAGACGGTTACATCCAAACTCAGTGATTACAGCTATTTGCAAAGACAAATAACAGTTGATGTGTTGAAGAATACCGGACTTCAGGACACTAAAACTTCCGAAGCAGTCTACAACACTTTCTTTATGGATCTGCAAAAAATAGTTAGTCAGAATTTCAATGCCCAGGCAATTAAATCCGTCAGCTTCCAGTTTGACCAAACCAAACAAGGAATTATCATTCTGGACAAGATTACCAAACACAATTAGATCACAGGGTTCGACTATTTCGGCATAAAAACCAGCATCCTGTTGAGGGAAAAAATTCCCACTCTGGGATATTATTGTGTAATTCAGATATTTTTTTTCGCTGTTGGTAGGGTATAATAGGCAAAACACGTAGTTGGTATGTGGATTGAAGCATGCTTCAAGAGTCAACCTAACAACTATGGGTCAATTTGTACTAAAAATCAAGAAAGCCATCTATCCCGCTTTCAACCTGCTAAGTGGGCTGTCAATCCGTGTATTCAAACCTTTTGAAAAAGGCGATTTCATAGAAATCAATGGCTATTTAGGCTCTGTAGAGCATAAAGGTTTCAAAAAAACCATCCTCAAAAATATTGAAGGCGAACAAGTTCAAATAGCCAATACCCTATTCTACACCAAGCACTTACATAACCTGACTCACGAAAACATTGTGAATATAGATCTGTACGTGGCGGTAGATTATTGTGAGGAAATGACCAAGGTCAAAAAAATGATTTTGGAATACCTAATGAACAATGGTGGTCTTCTGAAAAGCCCCGCTCCCAAAATATTTGTCAAGAAAATAAAGAATGCTCACGTAGAGTTGGGGATCAAAATATGGTGCTCCATTGAGAAATATCTGGAGGTAGAGGCAGAAACAGAAGCTCTGCTGAAAGAATACTTAAGAGCCAAAGGCATAAGCCTTGAGCCGGAAAATAATGAACTAAACAAACTGATGATGGCCTAGGGATGCCCAAGGGTTATATTTGTGCCAAACAAATTGCAAATGGAACTCATCTGGCTTTTATCAGGAACATTATTAGGGACATTAATTGGTTGGTTGATAGCGAAGAACAAATTCAATCAACCAGACCAGGAAAAAGAACAACTAAAGAATCAGCTACAAATAGCTGAGGAAAGAAACAAAATGCTGTTGCAAGAGATTCAAGACCTAAAACCAACGCTATCTCAGGAAAGAGAGAAGAGTCTTGAATTGAGTAACCAACTCACCGCAGTTCAAACCGAACACAAAAACCTTCAGCAAAAACTAGCCGAGCAAAAACTCGAAATGGAGAAACTCAACGAGCGTTTTGCCATTGAGTTTAAAAATCTGGCTAATGAAATTCTGGAAGAGAAGAGCAAAAAATTCACTGAGCAAAACAAAGTGAACCTCAGTGAAATCC
>Ga0114899_1002314_pt1 | contig 10309 bp, 11 predicted proteins | sample MalvireepMed_215_FD_83497 | JGI IMG/M metagenome (GOLD analysis project Ga0114899, IMG submission 83497) | Marine viral communities from the Global Malaspina Expedition - Malaspina viral metaG DeepMed_215 | ecosystem: Environmental > Aquatic > Marine > Oceanic | place: Mediterranean Sea... | reverse complement strand
TAAGATAATTACTTTTAAAGATGAAGCCATAACGGTCTGGTAAAATGGCAGATAAAATCAAAGTCAAACCTTTAGAGGGACAGAAGTTTAAAGAAATTGAGGTATCCACAAAGAATTGGAATCTTGATACAAGAAGGGCAATCAATAAACTAATGGCTCCTATTCTTGTAGAGGAAGATGCTATAACACAGGGAAGTATGATGTTTGATGCTGGATGTGATATGTTGGAAATTGCAACGAATTTTACAGAGGAAGAAATATTTAACTTATCATCTCAAGAAATTGTTGCTATAGGATTTAGGATATCAGATGAAATCAATAAAAAAAAATAGATGATTTACTGCTTCGCATCAATGTCTGGATTTCATTCAATAAGCTCCAAAAAGGGGCTTTTACCGGGGTTTCATTCCCCTATGTAGCACTATGTCCATCTACACGGAAAAAGTCCGAGTATAAGGATATTACAGATGTGTATGACGAAATTATAAGGCTATCAGATGAAGCAGAACAAAAAGGTTTTAATGTGGGAGAAGCAATATATTCACAGAGTTTTTTCTTCGCCGATCACGGCTTACTGCTTGATGAAGGTTGTCAAAGCCGAATAACAGAATACAATTTCTGCAAGCAGTTCTCCTGCCCACCCTATCCATCCTTAAAAGAAACACCACCTAATATAATAGATGATTTCCTGATTATTGAGCAGGAATTTAATCATTGTGTAGCAAAACAACGAGAGGAGAAATCTAATGCCTAATTTTTTCATTAATGTTAAAGAGAAGGGTGCTAAAAAAGCTGCTGGTAATATAAAATCCCTGACAGGATCAATGAAAATGATGGCACTTCAGGCTGTATCTGTTACTGCTGTTGTTCAGGGGTTAAGAAAGTCTATTACGATGTCGGCAGAGATGGAGGGCGTAAGGCGTGGGTTTGATAATCTTGCTAAATCTTCAGGATTCTCCACACAAGCATTTGATAAATTCAGGGCTGCAACTGATGGGACTATAGGAAGCCTTGAACTTATGAAAAAGGCAAATACTGCTATGTTGCTTGGTATTACTGACAGCGAAGATCAGATGGCTAATATGTTTGATGTTGCACAAAGGCTGGGGCAATCTCTTGGTCTTGATACTGTTCAGGCTATTGATTCTCTTGTAACTGGTATTGGTCGGCAATCTAAACTCATGCTGGACAATCTTGGAATTATGGTAGACACCAATAAGGCTTATAAAGATTATGCTGAATCTGTTGATAAAACAGTTTCTACTTTAACAGATCAGGAAAGAAAAACAGCCTTTGTAAATGCTGCTATGGCAGAGGCAAATAGCCTTGTTGCACAGTTAGGAGAAGAACAATTATCAACAAAGGATTCTATCGCACAAGTAGGCACAGCACTTGGTGATCTTGCTATAACATTAGGAGATAGAATGGCTCCGGCTGTTAATGTGGTAGCACAGGCATTTACAGATTTGTTGATAGATATGAACGAAGTTGCTTTTGCACAGGGGGATTTGAATGATGCAACCATTGGTGCTGTCAATAATCAGGACTTATTGGCTTTTACTGCTGGAGAAGTCCAAAATGAAATGAATCAATTAACTTCAACGGTGGAAGCAGCGTGGGATGGATTTACAAAATTATCACAAGCGGAATCTTTTAATATTAATGCTACAAAAGCAGAAAAAGAAGAAATGGCGAGATTACAACAGGAAATGGATTTATTAGGAGCAAGATTAACAGAACTAAATATATTAACAATAGATAGCGGTGAAGGTTTCTATGTATTGGCTGGGGGGACAGATGAACTGGCTACATCGGTTGATGCTTCTGCGGTGGCACTTGCAGAGTTTGAAATATTACAACAGGCAAAATTAGATAAATATACTTTAGAGCAGGAATTGATAGCAGGATTAATAGAGGCAAACCCACAACTTGCTGCATCTCTTAATTTGGTGACTGATGCTTCTAAAGGCGTAACAAAAGCAAAAGAAGCACAGGGTAAGGCAGAAATAGAATTAATGAAAGCAACTGCTTCTGCATTTAAAGAATTTGCTGGAGGTGCAAAAATAGCAGCAAGGATACAACAGACTGCTGCCACTATTGATGCCTATAGAACCATTAATAAAATTATGGCTGATCCAAAATTAGTATTTCCTACAAATGTATTAACAGCAACAGCAGTTGGAGTACAGGCATTTGCTAATGTTATGTCTATTAGTAAATCAATAGGTGATTTTAAAACTGCTGCAACAGGTATGAATGAAATTGTTTCTCAACCAACCATGATATTAGCAGGTGAAGCCGGTCCAGAGCATATCGGAATCACACCACTTTCATCACCAAATCTGGAGGGACCACAGGGAGGACAGTCAATAAGTGTATCTATCCAGGGCAATGTGATGTCAGAACAATTTGTAGAGGAGGAGTTAAGTGAGAAAATATCCGAAGCAGTCAGGCGTGGGGTTGATTTTGGTATTTCTTAAATTCTTTCTAAAAATAAACATCTTTATTGGTAGGCGAATAACCTATTTGATTGCAAAATATGAAGCCGAGGAGGAGGTTCAGGAAGTGGTTAAAAGCCAGAAGTTTGATCTCCGGGGAATGAGTAATAGGCTTAAAAATGTAATGCTTCACGATCAGGAAGTTATTGATAAGCGTTGGGATATATGTAAAGGATGCGAATTTTTAAATAATAATAAATGTGAAAAATGTGGATGCTTCATGAAGATTAAAACACGGGTGGCTACTGCAAGGTGTCCTATTGGAAAATGGGAAAAGGAATATAAATTTATTGAAGGCAGGAAGGTAAATGGCACTCAACCTACCAGCTAATTTCGAGAACGATATTGCAGGGCGTGATACTGCCCTTGTTCCTGTTGTCATAATAGGTAATTACGATCATGATACTGGTGTATTGTCATCAGACCACCATGATTTGTGTACAGGTATTGTGGATATTACCAATTACCCTAATATTTTGCCCATATTATTAAATATCCCATCACTAAAAGAAAGCATTGATATTGAAAAGCGGAATTATAAAATATCATCCATTAATATTGATATTTCTAATTTCCCCTATAATGGCAAAAGGTTTAGTGAATTAGTTGCCGATAAATCCTTAATTAATACAGAGGTTAGGGTATATTGGAAATCTCCATCAACTACACATATAGCATTTGCTGATGGTGGTACTGACCCGGATTTAATACCTGATGATTCTCTTTTTCAAGTTTATTTTGGAACTGTCCGAAGATACGAAATGACGGATGAAAAAATAAAAATTACCGTCGAAGATAGATCACAGGCAACACTTCATAAAGATTTACCCCTGTCCAAACATTATTTAACAGGTGATACTGTTCCAGATAAATATAAAAATAAACCAAAACCAATGGTTTACGGTCATGTAGATAGAAGCCCGGGAGTTGTATCTACTGATACTATTATAAATGAAAGTGATGATGGCATTTCGTCTGGCACATTTAAAGTATTATTTGATTCAAGCACTATAAAATTTAAAGATACAGAAGATAGTGATAGCAGGCTATTAATGTCCCCATTGTATATATATTTGGGTGATGCTTATTTGCCAATTTCTTATTGGAAGGATAATGCTAAAAATTTCTTACCCGCTGGTGAATACGATTTCAATTCGTCGAACTTATTTATTAATAATAGTGAGGGTGACATCACATTTAATACCGGTGGCGTTGATACAGATAGCAGGTTTAATAATTTAAGAATAAATTTGCCAAGAGTTTTGGGGAATGAAGCGTTTGTTGTGTTTTGGCTGGGGAACATGGGCAGCTATGGTATGGAAAGTTGGGAAACTGCACCATATCTAACAGAGCCAGTAAATCTTGGGAATATTAAGGATGGCTCATTATCTTCATTTGTTGAAATAAATGGACAAACATTTGCAGATCATGGGTATTATGATGTGGATGAACAATATATTGATATGAACTCCAGCGTCCCTGTATATATAAAAATAATATTAGACCCAATATCCGATATTCCTGATATTGTAGAACATGAGGGTTATGCGTTTATAAAGACAGATAGTGGTAGTGAACAATCAAGCCATATAGTCCCTGCAATATGGACAAAAGAGATATTAAATGGTGATATAAGCGGAGGTTCTGCTGGATATTTTCATAGGAATATAGAAACACAATTAAGTGTTACGAGTTCTGGTTATAATACTATAGGCGGCTCAGTTGTTTTCTTTAATCCTTCATTCGACAATACGAGTTCATTAGTCTATGATTCTATATTATTAAAAAATTTCAGCCCTAATGATAATACAATTAATATTGGAATACCTCCACATGGAGTAAGTAGCGAAGCAGGTGGTCTGGCGGATCAAGCCCTTGAATTAAGACAAAAAATTTATGAACTAAATTTGGTAAACAGTATTGTTGTTGAAGGAATACCAGATAAGGATTTCTATGCCAATGTAATGGGCAGGGGAATGAGGGGACCACACGGGGTTACAGACCCAGCCGCACCCGGTGTTATCACAGACATACTAAATGAAGAACTTGGTCAGGATGTAGAAGCTACTGGCGATTATGATTGGCAGTATGCTTTAACGGTGGATAAAAAAATTAACAGCAAAAAGCTGATTGAGGGAATTGCCTCTGCATCTCCCTATATCCCCAGATTTAACGCTATGGGCGTGTTTAAATTTACCGAGATTAAGGAAATATATACAGATGCCGATTTAGTTAATGCCGGGGGAAATGAGATAATTAAAGAGGCAGATGTAATTGATTGGACATCCAGCAGAACCAAAATCGAAGATGTTAAAACGAAAATCGAATTTTTTTATAATTGGGACTATGCAAGGGACGAATTTAACAGTAGCGTAATATCAGATATTGAGCATACCTTGATGGATTACGATTATGATTATTATGGGTTGGCACAGCCTGAACTTGTAGAGGGAGGTTATATACATCCTGAAAGCACGCTGATAATTGATGACGATAGGGGTAAATACATAAGAGATCACGATACTGCTAAACTCTTTGCAGATTGGATGTTAATGTGGAGTATAAATCAGCACCTCCTTATAAAGTTAAAACTGCCTCTTGGAAAGGGTTTAAATCTTGAAATTGGTGATATCGTCAAATTTGATAAAGTCTTGGGTGGTATCTCAAATAAGCCCTATGGGATTGATTATACAATTATACCTGCTGACCCTCTCAATGGACAGAACTTCCTGCCCTATTTTATGGTCACATCAACCAATAAAACTTCAGAATTTTGTGAAATTTCTGTATTGCAGATGCACGAACTAACTTTGGATCAGCGAATATTTGGATGTACGGATGAGTTAGCTTGTAATTATGATGCTACTGCCAACACGGATAATGGCACTTGCTTTTATGCAGGTCAGTCTAATAGCGGAATAACGGATGCACCAAATCTTTTATATAAAAATTGTGATGAGGAGTGTCTGAACGATTCTGATGGAGATGGTATTTGTGATGAAGAAGATGATTGTATAACTGGTAGTGGAATATATGATGAATGTGGTGTATGTGACGGTCCCGGTAAAATATATGAATGTGGTTGTGCCGATATTCCGTATGGAGAGTGTGATTGTGAGGGAACCGTTTTAGATGATTGTGGTGTGTGTGGCGGTCTTAACACAACCTGTGTAGTATGTAATGACTATGATTCTATAAACTATGATACAAACGCCCTGTCAAATAGTGATTGTTTAAACCCGATAGATTCCAACCTGTGTCCTTACGATAGTTATTACGATGGGGAGGATGTCAATAATTTTGTCTGTTCTGAATTACCGCAATATTGCATAGATAATGAAATAGCACCGGAACTTGGTGCATTTGATTGGTCAGGTGCTGGTTCTCCTGGGGTTGAATATTTATGGTCATTAATACATTCGTATTGCCGAAACAATCCCGAACAATGTGTGGCCGATGCTTCAAATTACCCTTTGAGATTATATAATTCTAATTGTGAGATTGATATTGATAACAGGTGGAAAATTGATAATTCTAAATTAACCATAAAAATAACAGATGAGTGTGTGCAGGAGTATGATTTATCCAATAACCAAGAATATAGCCTTTTAAATCCCGACCCTCAAATAACAGGAATATACACATCAATGCAATTAGATGTTACGCTTAACGCTATACATGTAAATACAGCGTGGACTGAAGTAGAAATGGTATCAAACGCTTGGAGGCTGGCAATAGATGAGAATGGGGGAGAATATTGGGTTGAGTTGCCACAAATTGATCCACATATTATTGAATCTATTGTATATACAGGTACACCGATAATTATTACTCTTGATGTAATGACTGCTTTTAATGATGTTCTTCTGAATATGTCTGCCGATACATTTAAAATTACATATAGCCTTAATTATCCCAATGACGATTCTTTATATGAAGAAATTATTTTTAAATTCAATTTTGCCGACTGTCCATCTTCGGGTGATATGAATTGTGACGGTAGCTGGGATTCTGTTGATAGTGATTTATTACTACAATGTATGTTTCAACAGGATTGCTTGTGGCCATGTGCAGGGGACATGAATGGTAGTGGTCATTATAATGTAACTGATTTAACCATCCTAATTACCTGTATAGCTGCGGAGAATTGCGGTGGCTAAATTATATTACGGGGATGGCAAGTGTAGCATAGAAGGTTCGGGGGTCAGGTTTGTGATGATCCGATACAGGGGTGCAATATTGATAGATGATAAGACTTCTGAAGGTTTTATTATTGTGGCTCGGAAAAACAATATTGTAATAGCACCCATCAATCCTGATGCCGGGGTACTGAATAACTTATTTGAATATAGGGGGGAATTTAAAGTATTATCTGTGAAAATTTATGATGGTGTTGAGAAATCCTCCGCATCAATTCACAGGGTTATGGACTATTCAGAATTACTAACTGGTAATAGTGAAGATATGACTACTAATAGCGAAGATTTAAAGGCAACACATATATCCGGTAGCAGAGTTGGAAAAACAAAATTAAAACAGCCTTATTTGAAAAATTTAAACACATCTGATGGGTCTTTATTTTATAAGGCAAATGGTGATAAATATAATGGGTATTATCACATGAGCCTTGAAGACCTTACTGTTATGACTGGTGGGGATAGGGAAGATAATTCACAGCTTTTATATATTAAACAAATAGATGGCAATCTTGTATCAACTTTTAACCCTACAGGCATACCGCCGGGAATTAAGGTTAGAAAAAAACAGGAACGGGATAAAAAAGTTAGCCAAAATAGGAGTAAAAAAATTAGCAGAGGGAGATCATATTAATGCCATATCAGTCCATTTCTACGCCAAGATTTTATATAAATATCTATGAGTTTTTAGCATCCACAGGTTATTTGGAAATGCCATCTTATGAGGGTGGAAATCCCGGTCATTATTATACATTGCCCGTAAATCCAACACTACATACTGGCGGTGAGTCTGATCTTCCATTTTATCCTAATATTCTAAATAATCCCTTTATAGCCTTATTAGGTCATGATATGCAAACTGATTACTCTTTTGATGTCGGTCATACTGCTATTGTTAATGGTACACCGGGTTCAGGATTTAAAGGATTTAGTATATCAAAGTTAGATGCACAACCGGGAGTCTTAAATTTAAATGCAGAATGTAATGTAGGCTCTATTGTTATTGGCTCTTATTATGATATGCCACATTCCCCGGATTTAAATCTCACTTTAAGTTATGAATATGGAGGTATTAAGACGACTGAAACAAAAGGCGGTGCGAGTTTGAGTAATGCCACCCATACGGGTCCCCCTGCCTGGGGTCCTCTTGGGGCTTGGGAGTTGGGAAATGATCCTGATATATTGTATAGGACAACACAACGGTCGGGAAGAAAAATTTGGGATTTATCATTTTCCTATTTAGACGATGGGGATGTATTTGGTTCTAATCAATCTCTTATGAACTCGACTTGGGTTAATGAAGCATCAGACGGTTATGATGACGGCGATATTGTTCCTGATGGTGATGGAAATGAGGGGGAGTTTATTTATAATTTATTGACAGATGATAATTTCTATTCACAAGTGCTGCACAGGGTTCAGGGTTCACGATTGCCCTTCATCTTCCAACCGGACAATAATGATAATACGAATTTCGCTATATGCAAATTTGATATGAAAAGTTTTAGATTCCAACAACAGGCTCCGGGCTTATACCGAATTTCTGGCTTGAAGATTCGGGAAGTCTGGTGATCTCCTCACCTACTCCGTAGCAATCTCTCCTTATGGTTGACTGATGGCGGTAATGAAAGAGGGCAGGAATGGTTCACCTGCCCTTTTTTCTCCTCTATTAATAATAAAAGTAAAATAAACCTTTACAATGTGATTGGAAGTATATTAAGTTACCATCGTTAATTAAAACAACTTATGGAGATAAGAGAAATGGAAAACACAACAATACCAGATGCAGTACGTGTTACAATTTGCGAACTATCAAATACCATCCTTGAATTAAGGGATAAAATTAACCAACTGCAAACCTTTAAAGATTGTGCAAGATGCCACTTTAATAATTGTGATAATAAGGCGAACCATTCAGACGGTCATTCTTTATACTGTTCTGAATGTTGGGATGCCTTCGAGGAGGTTGCATAATGGCTAAAAAGACTAAAATGATATTACGGAATGACCCAGCAAAGAATCGCAAAAGTCATTGTGATGGATGTGGAACTGAAATGGAATTTGACCCTGTTGACCCAAAGCCGGTATTTGAAGATATGATGGGATTTATTAATAAGCAGGAACAATGGAGTGGGCATCATGCATTTACGATTGCTTGGGGAATGTTGATAGCTGTATTTAATGTGATATTTCAACTTGCACCCAATGAAAAACGGGCTGTTCAATTAATAACTGATTGCTTGGAAGATTTTTTAGAGGGTGAAAGGGCTGATGCTTAAAGTGGTGTTGAATATATTGGAGGATAGAGATAGGAAACCTTCTTGGCTATGCCGTCAGGCAGGTATATCCCATGCACTATTTACCTTAATGAAAAATGGTGATAGAACCATCACCGAATCTACGAAGGACAAATTTTCAGAGGTGCTTGGAATTAGAAAAGAGATTTTATTTAATAACGAACCGAAAGGAGTAAAATGAGCAAAGATAATATGGGTGGCTGTATGGAATATGTGCAGGTACCAGTAACAAAAATAAATGAAAGTAAATATAATCCGGGTATTAGGACGGACAGGACAAAAGCCTCTTATAAGAAATTAAGAGATAGTATTGAAGAACATGGATTAATTGTGCCGATTGTTTTAAATAGGCACTTAAAGGTTGTTGATGGCCACCGGAGGCTTAATTGTTTCAGGGACTTGAGTTTGGATTCTATTCCAGCAATGGTAAACAAATCAGTTCATAAAAACAATTATGACAAGATATTTATGGTGGCTAATGAAAATAGCATGAAAATAACAGCAGCACAGGAAACAGAAAGATATTTGGCTGGTGCCTCGGTGATTTCTCCATCTGTTTTAAAAGCGATTAAAGCTCTTGAGGAAATTGGTGGCAGGAACTGTATCAAAAGAATTGTTGCTGACGAAAAATCACCTAATACCTATTTAATTGGTATTACCATGTTTACTTCTTATACCAAAAAAAGAACAAGAAAAGCAAAGCGGCAATGCTTGTATTGGATGTTTAATGTGGGGTCTGCTTATATGTTAAAAACTGCAATTAACTTTTTTATTCCTGCTGATGTTTTGGTGGATTGTGTTGAAAACAGGAAAAGGGTTGTTGCCCAATGGACAGGGAATCAAGGGGGGGACACAAACAAATGAATACGATAGACATACATGGAAAGCCTTATGTCATGGTAAAAGACAGGGTAATTCATTTTAATAAGGAATATCCAAATGGCTGTATTCAATCTAAAATGGTGGACCGGATTGAAAACATTGTGATATTTGAGGCAACTGTAATTCCTGATGTAGATAAGCCGGAGAGATTTTTTACTGGTCATGCAGAGGAAGAAATTGGCTCATCGCAGATTAATAAAACTTCTGCACTTGAGAACTGTGAAACCTCTGCAATCGGTAGGGCATTGGCTATGATGGGAATTGGCGTGGATGAATCTTTTGCAAGCGGTGATGAGGTTGCTAATGCAGTATTCCAGCAAAATGAGGAAAATGCAAGTGGAAGGTCATACCAGGATGCCCCTAAAACAGCCGAGAATGGGGCTATTTGCCCGAAATGTGGCGGTGGGGTTACTGATAACCGGGATATTGATGGAGG
>Ga0114899_1002313_pt1 | contig 10318 bp, 13 predicted proteins | sample MalvireepMed_215_FD_83497 | JGI IMG/M metagenome (GOLD analysis project Ga0114899, IMG submission 83497) | Marine viral communities from the Global Malaspina Expedition - Malaspina viral metaG DeepMed_215 | ecosystem: Environmental > Aquatic > Marine > Oceanic | place: Mediterranean Sea... | reverse complement strand
TTGCTGCCCACCCCCGGTCCCCCCCTGAGAGCGGGCCGTGCATCACATCTCATATACATAGTATTCCGCTCAAATAACTTCCTATTTTTGCCATCACGCACTGTATGTTGTGCATCATCTAGCATGTTTTTACTGATAAAAGCCTAGGAGTCCCTGCCCAGGAAAAATTTTTTGCAAAATTTCAGCATAATTTTTCTAGTAAAAACTTGACTTTAGCTGTCAAGGGGCTAAATTCGCTAAAATCTCAGGACAGTTCCCCCTAGGACAGTCCTAGGATGAATATTCAGGGGAGGACAATCCTGTGCAGGATGTCCTGAATATTGAGTTAGGTAATGTCCTAAACCTAGGACAGTCCTACTGAGGAACGTCCTAAGAGGTTTTCACCCCGATCTATGCCCATTGAAGAACGCATTGATACAACTGCGCTGCAGAATATTGCCAAGTTATCTCTGGAAGAGCAGAAGGAGATCCTTAGTCTCTTAGAGGAGTTGGAGCGGGCGGAGCGGCGGGAAGCGTCTAGGGACACCTACTTAGGTTTTGTGAAAGATGTCTGGCCTGCATTTATTGAGGGCCGGCACCATAAAATCATGGCGCAGGCGTTTGAGCGTGTTGCCAGGGGTGAGTTGAAGCGGCTGATCATTAATATGCCGCCACGGCACACCAAATCAGAATTTGCATCGTATCTTCTGCCGGCTTGGTTCTTGGGTCAGTACCCTGAGAAAAAGATTATTCAGACGGCACACACCGCTGAACTCTCGGTGGGATTCGGCAGGAAGGTGCGAAACCTCGTCGATAGCGACGACTACAAGACGATTTTTCCGAAAGTCGCGTTGAGGGCCGACTCCAAAGCCGCTGGGCGATGGAGTACCAGCCAAGGTGGCGAATACTTCGCTATCGGGGTTGGCGGTGCGGTCACCGGAAAAGGCGCAGACCTGCTCATTATTGATGACCCCCATTCTGAGCAGGAAGGCCAGAGCATAGACCCCTCGGTATTCGATAAAGTTTATGACTGGTACACATCCGGCCCTCGACAGCGATTGCAGCCCGGCGGGGCCATCGTGGTCGTCATGACCCGCTGGCATAAACGTGATCTGACCGGGCAAATCATTAAATCATCGGTGCAGCGTGAAGGCGTCGATGAGTGGGAAGTCATTGAGTTTCCCGCGATTATGCCGTCAGGGGCACCGTTATGGCCGGAATTCTGGCCGATGACCGAGCTGGAAGCCCTGCGCAACGAACTGCCGACATCCAAATGGTCAGCCCAGTACCAGCAAGATCCGACCTCAGAAGAGGGCGCACTGGTCAAACGGGAGTGGTGGCAGCGTTGGGAGGAGGACGATCCGCCCAATTGCGAGTTTCTTATCCAGTCATGGGACACCGCGTTTCTTAAAACCCAACGCGCCGACTTCTCCGCCTGCACCACATGGGGCGTGTTTTACCGTCCCGATGACGAGGGCATTACGCAACCGAACATTATTCTTCTGGACGCCTATAAAGAGCGGCTGGAATTTCCTGAACTGAAAAAGACGGCGTTTGATTTCTACCAGCACTGGCAACCCGATGCTTTTGTGGTGGAAGCCAAAGCGGCAGGCACCCCACTGATCTTTGAGTTACGTGCCATGGGTATTCCCGTGGCCGAATACACTCCGTCGCGGGGCAACGACAAGATCGCTAGGGTGAATGCCGTGGCGGATTTATTCGCTTCCGGCATCGTCTGGTGCCCTGAAACCCGCTGGGCGGAGGAAGTGATCGAGGAATTCGCCTCGTTCCCCGCCGGCGAGCACGACGACTTGGTGGACTCTTCCACCCAAGCCCTGTTGCGCTTTCGCCAAGGCGGCTTTCTGCGCCTAGGCACCGACGAGGACGAGGAGCCGATGTACAAACGCACGGCTAATTATTACTAGGGGGCACCTTGAAGCAGGAACGCAAGGACAACCTCGACGTGACCCGCACCAAGAAGCAGCGGGAAGCGCAAAACGACGCGAAGCTTAAAGCGACGCCGTCGGAAATCGAGCGCCTACGGGCAAAATTTAATATCTAAGGAGCCACAATGGCTAAAAAGACTAAGAAAATGCAGCGAGGCGGGCGGTCCGAGTTGACCCATATGGGAAGCGGCAGTCCGATCCAATGGCAATCGGGTGCAACCGGGCAGCGGCGAAAAGCGGATTACATGAGTCATATGGCTCCCAAAGTAGCCCGGAAGCAGATGAGACGGCAGGCGGCTACTGGTGGACCGGGACGAGGCGCGACGAGCGGAATTGGGATCAAGGCCGGTGGCACCGTTAAGCTGAAGGGCGGCGGAACCGTGTCTTATAACGACCTGATTCGCAGCAAAGGCTGGTAAAGGAGGCGTCGATGCCAAGCTATTACGACAGTAAAGGCGGCAAACCGGGCAAGAAGAAGCGCGTTTATAAGAAGGGTGGCAAGGTCGAAAACGGCCATGACATCACTTATGCCCGTGGTAGCGGGGCAGCACGCCCGCAGATCTTCAGGAAAAATGGCTAGATTGCGACTTAATCAATGGCTGTAGATCGCCCATTAGGCCAAGGCCCGCTTGCGGTCGAGGAACCGGACATGGAGATTGAGATCGTCAATCCCGAGTCGGTGTCGGTGGAAACCCCCGACGGCGGCATGTTGATCGATTTCGATCCACAGGCGGGAGAGGGTGACGTTCCCCATGACGCCAATCTGGCGGAATACATGGAGGAATCCGATCTTCGCGAGGTTGCCTCGGAATTGGTCTCGGCCTACCAGTCTGACCGTGAGAGTCGCGGCGACTGGGAGGAAACCTACATCAATGGCTTGGACCTGTTGGGTCTCAAGCATGAAGACCGCACCATTCCCTGGGATGGCGCGTGCGGGGTGTTCCATCCGCTATTAACCGAATCCGTGGTGCGCTTTCAGGCGCAGGCGATTCAGGAGCTGTTCCCCGCCAGCGGCCCGGTGAAGACGGCCATTGTCGGGGTATTGACCCCGGAAAAGCAGGAACAAGCGGATCGCGTCAAAAACTACCTGAATTACCTGATCACGGAGCGGATGAGCGAATACCGCTCCGAGACCGAGAAAATGCTGTTCTCCCTGCCGCTGGCAGGTTCCGCGTTCCGCAAGGTGTATTACGACCCGAACATGGGTCGTCCTTGTTCGATGTTTGTCCCGGCAGAAGATTTTGTTGTCAGTTACGGCGCAGCCGATCTGACCACTTGCGAACGTGCCACGCACGTCATGAAGCGCAGCAAGAATGAGGTTCGCAAGCTGCAGGTGTCGGGGTTCTATCTTGACGTGGACCTGCCCTCTCCCAGCCCGCATACGGGCGAGATTGAGCGCAAATACAATGAGTTGACGGGTGATTCCGCCAACTACGACATGGACAGCCGGTACACGATCCTGGAGGTTCAGGTCGATCTGGACTTGCCTGGGTTTGAAGATACTGAAAACGGCGAGAAAACGGGCATCGCATTGCCCTACGTTGTCAGTATTGACAAGTCATCACGCACCATTCTGTCGATTCGGCGCAACTGGTACGAAGACGACGAGCTGAAAATCAAGCGTGAACACTTCGTTCACTACCAGTACCTGCCCGGTTTAGGGTTCTACGGCTTCGGTTTGATCCATATGATTGGCGGTCTGGCGAAATCGGCCACGTCACTGCTGCGACAGCTTGTCGATGCCGGCACCTTGAGCAATCTCCCCGGTGGACTGAAGGCGCGGGGACTGCGAATTAAGGGCGATGACACCCCGATTATGCCCGGCGAGTTCCGCGACGTGGATGTGCCGGGTGGCAGCATCCGCGACAACATCTCGTTCCTGCCTTACAAAGAGCCAAGCAACGTGCTCTACCAGATGATGGGCGACATCGTCGAAGAAGGTCGCCGTTTTGCCTCTGCCGCTGATGTCAAAGTGGCGGATATGAACGCCGAAGCGCCGGTTGGCACCACGTTAGCCATCTTAGAGCGGCAAATGAAGGTGATGAGCGCGGTGCAGGCCCGAATGCACGCCTCGATGCGCAAAGAATTACGGATTTTGTCGGGCATCGTGCATGATTTTGGCCCCACCGAGTACCCGTATGAGCTGGTAGACGGTGAAGTCACCCAAGAAGACTTCGATGATCGCGTCGATATCATCCCGGTCAGCGATCCGAACGCCGGGACCATGGCGCAACGCATCATGCAGTACCAAGCGGCACTGCAATTAGCCCAACAAGCGCCCGATATGTACGATTTACCACTCCTACACCGGCAAATGCTCGACGTTTTGGGCATTCAGGACGCGGAAGACATCGTCCCGTCCGAAGAAGTCATCGATCCGAGCGATCCGGTCAGCGAAAACATGGCAATTATCAACGGCGGGCCGGTTAAAGCCTTTATTTATCAAGATCATGAGGCACATATCCAGACTCACATGTCGCTGATCGAAGATCCGAAGATTCAGGGCATGTTGGAGCAGAGTCCGAACGCGCAAATGATGCAGGGGGCCATGTCAGCCCACATTTCCGAGCATTTGGCGTTCCAATATCGCCGCGAAATCGAAAAAGAACTGGGTGTACCGCTGCCGCCGCCTGAAGAACAGCTACCTGACGACATTGAGTACCGTTTATCCCAGCTTGTGGCCCCTGCGGCGGCGCAATTGCTCGGTAAAGACCAAAAAGAAGCGGAAATGGAGAAACAGCAGGAAGAGGCGGAAGATCCGATCCTGCAAATGCAGCGCCAGGAGCTAGAAATCAAGCAGCAAGAGGCTCAAGCCAAGGCGCAGGCGGAAATGGCGAAGATCAACCTCGACATGCAGAAGCTGGCAAGTAAAGACCAGCTAGATCGAGAGAAAATGAGCCTTCAGGAGCGTATTGAACGCGCCAAGCTGGGGGCTAAGATCGCAGCCGATAACTCCAGGGATGAGTTGGAGAGCCGTAAGATTGCCTCCAAGGATGAAATCGAAGGTGCCAAGCTTGGGGTTGATATTGCCAAGGATTTGATGGGTGAGTGATGCGACGGTCGAGCGTTTCGAGGCCGTGCCGGATAACACCCTGTCGTACCTGCGCCAGCAGCTACGGCGGATCATGAATGAGACCAGCGATCACCTGAGTGCGGGTGGTTGCAAGGATTACAGCGAATACGCCCGTTGCTGCGGAGTCATTGAAGGACTTGCGCTGGCAGAACGGGAACTTCTCGACCTGCAGGAGCGGCTTGAGAAGGCATAAAACTCCGCATGTGCGGTGCAGGCGACTCTGGACGCCACTTTCCAGTGCAAGGTAATTCCTAATGAGAGAATCATTAGCAACAGTAGAAGACGAGCTTGAAGCCATTGGCGAAGACGCTCGCAATGCGCAGCAATTACCCGACCCGAAAGGGTACAAGATACTGATTGCTCTCCCTGAACCCGAAGAAGCAACCGAAGGCGGCATCGTAAAAGCCGTGCAGACGTTGCATGCGGAGGAAGTGGGATCGATTGTCGGCTTTGTCCTGAAATTAGGGGCAGACGCTTACAGCGATCCGAAACGCTTCCCGTCCGGGGCGTACTGTCAAGAAGGGGATTGGATACTAATGCGATCCTATTCTGGCACACGCTTTTCGGTTCATGGAAAGGAATTTCGGTTAATCAATGACGACAGCGTTGAAGCCGTGGTCGAAGATCCGCGAGGTATAGTCAAGGTATGAGCGAAGCAGAAAACACCGTTAATGACGGCGCAGAAGAACCGCAATCCGCAGAAGATAAATTTTTCGGAGTGCGCACCCAGATAGGCCAGCAATCTCAGGATCAGGCTGAAGAAGCCTCTGATCTGGATATTGAGATTGTAGACGACCGACCGCCCGAGGACCGTCGTCCTCCACGCGCTGAGAACGCCAGTGATGGTGACATCGCTGACGAAGAGCTGGAGGGATATAGCGACAAAGTCCGTAAGCGCATCGACAAGCTGCGTTACGAGCAGCATGAGGAGCGACGCCAGCGTGAAGCGGCGGAGCGTATGCGTGAAGAAGCGGTCAACGTGGCCCAGCAGTTGGCCGGTAAAAACCGGGAGTACGAGGCACTCATCCAGCGGGGTGAGGGCGCGTTGATTTCGCAAGTGAAGGAGCGAGCACGACTTTCTCTGGAGGGCGCTAAATCATCGTACCGTCAGGCGTATGAGGAGGGTGACACCGATAAGGTGGTCGAAGCCCAAGAGGGCTTACTCCGGGCGCAGACGGAATTAAGTGAGGCAGAGCGTTATGAACGCAACCTGCCACAGCAACCTGACCAGAATGCGTATGCGCAGCAACAAGCGGCATATCAGCAGCAGGTAGCCCAACAGCAGCAAGCCGCGTATGCGGCTGCACAGCAGGCACAACAACAGCCTGCGCAACCTGATCCGAAAGCGGCAGCATGGGCTGAACGCAATGACTGGTTCGGTGATCCTACCGAAAAGGTCATGAGCGCGGCAGCTTACGCCCTCCATGAGGAGGCGCTGAATGACCATGAATTGGTCCCGAATTCGGAGGATTATTTTCAGTACATCGATACGGGAATGCGTCAGCATTTCCCCGATTACTCTTGGTCGGATGAAAGCGGAGATGGACTCCCCGCGCCTGCGACGACCCGGAGAGCTACGTCGGTTGTCGCTCCTTCCGCAAGGAATAATGGAGCAAGGCCACGCAAAGTGCAGTTAACGTCCACTCAAGTTTCACTCGCTAAGAAACTTGGGATAACCCCCCAACAGTATGCTGCCGAGCTTGCTAAGGAGACTGGCAATGTCTGATGAAGAGCGCATCCCACGTCAAAGTACGTTACGAGAAAAAGAGGAACGTCCCAGTGATCGCTGGGTTCCTGCCTCGATTTTGCCCGATCCCGTCCCACAGGACGGCTGGGTATTTCGATGGATCAGGACCGGCATCAAGGGAGAATCTGATAACACGCATGTTTCGCAGATGTTTCGGGAAGGTTGGGAGCCTGTTAGGTCTGAAGACCATCCCGAGCTGATGATCCAATCCGACATCAATTCCAACTTCGAGGGTAACGTCGAGGTCGGTGGATTGCTTCTGTGTAAAGCCCCTGAAGAAAAAATGCGGGGGCGCACTGAGCATTTCCAACAAGTCGCCGAGCGACAGATGGAGTCGGTGGATAGGAACTACCTGCGTGAGAACGATCCTCGTATGCCTTTGATGCAACCAGAGCGCAGTTCGCGCACCACCTTTGGCAAGAGCTAACTACTTGGTTGGCTCATAAATATTCCTGAATTGGAGGAAATTTAAATGGCAACAAGTGCCACGCCTTATGGTGCTGTTCCTATCAATACGACGAGCGCGAGCGGTTCCTTTACGGGAAAAGTTCAGCACATCAAAATTGCTAGTGCTTACGGCACCGCGATATTCAATGGGGATTTCGTTAAATTAGTGACTGCTGGGACGGTTGAAAAAGACGCCGGCACCACGAGTTTGACGCCCATTGGCATCTTTCTAGGATGCAAATACACCGATCCCAACTCGAATCAGTTGACCTTCAATCAAACATGGCCCGCTTCCACATCGGCTTCCGATGCGGCAGCTTACGTCCTGGTTGACCCGGAGGTACTGTTCAAGATGCAGAGCGATGAAACCGTTGCTCAAGCGGCTCTCGGTGCGAATGCTGCCGTCGTTCAGACGGCGGGTTCAACGACTATCGGCAACAGCAAGAATGCTTTTGACGGCTCGACAGTCGCGACCACAAACACGCTGCCGGTTAAGGTTGTCGACTTTGTCGATGGCCCGACGAGTACGGTTGGCGACACGTACACTGATGTCATTGTGAAATTCAATGTAGGGCATCAGTTAACCAATACCACTGGTATTTAAGCGAAGGAGCTTTAGCAAATGGCTATTTCAAGAGCGCAAATGCTCAAAGAACTCCTTCCGGGCTTGAATGCCTTGTTCGGATTGGAGTACGAAAAGTACGAGGATGAGCACAATCTGCTTTATGAGACCGAGTCTTCGGAACGGTCTTTTGAGGAAGAGGTGAAGCTGTCAGGCTTCGAAGCTGCTCCAGTGAAAGACGAGGGTGCGGCGATCAGTTATGACGCGGCGCAGGAAGCTTTCACGGCTCGATACAACCATCAGACGATTGCTATGGGATTTGCGATTACCGAGGAAGCTATGGAGGACAACCTCTATGACTCACTCTCGGCTCGCTATACCAAGGCGCTTGCCCGAGCCATGGCCTACACGAAGCAGGTCAAGGCGGCAAATCCGCTCAACAATGGTTTCACCAACAGTTTCCAGTCGGGTGACGGGGTCAACCTGTTCACGGCGTCTGGCGACGGTGTTACCGGCGGTGACGGACATCCCTTGGTCTCTGGTGGCAAGAACGACAACCGGCCTTCGACAGCAGCCGATTTGAATGAAACCTCGTTAGAGAACGCGATCATCACGATTGCCGGTCTCACCGACGAGCGTGGATTGCTTATCTCTGCACAGCCGCGTCGTTTGATTGTTCCGCCTGCGTTAATGTTTACGGCAGATCGACTGCTGGAAACCACGCAGCGTGTGGCAACCGCTGATAACGACATCAACGCGATTCGTAACATGGGTGCGATACCTGATGGCTACGCTGTCAATCATTATTTGACTGACACGAACGCCTTCTTTGTCATCACCGATATCCCGAATGGCTTGAAGATGTTTGAGAGAACTCCGCTGGAAACCAGCATGGACGGCGACTTCGATACAGGTAACGTGCGCTACAAGGCCCGCGAGCGTTACTCTTTCGGTGTCTCTGATCCGCTTGGAATCTACGGATCGCCCGGCTCCAGCTAGGGCAGATGGGGGCGGGCAACCGCCCCTTTCTTTTTTATCCTGACTGTCGATGTTTCATGTGAAACATGGGCAGACACTAGCCACGACAGGAGATCTTAATGGCTAACACAACATTCAATGGACCAGTCCGTTCAGAAGGTGGGTTTGAGCAGATCAGCAAGAACTCAACGACGGGTGCGATTACCACCAATCTGGATATCGATACCAGCGGTAATATCACCACGACTGGTTACCTTTCCGCTTATTCCAACGTCAGCAGCATTACGTCTGCGACCAAGAGCGTTGAATCGACCGACTCAGGTACGGTTTATACCCTGAACAGAGCAGCAGGCATTGTGGTTACACTGCCTACGGCGGCTGCAGGGATTAACTACACCTTCATTGTTGGCACCACCTTCACGGGTGCTGGTCAGATCAATACGGACAATGCCAGCGACCTGTTCTCTGGTTTTGCTACGATCTTTGATCCAGCCACTGCCACCGACACCAACACCTTCATCCCTGATGCCAGTGACGACGACACCATTGATTTGGGAACGGCGGCACAAGGTTGGCTTGTGGGTGGAATTATCCGTCTGGTTGCTACCAGCGCGGCGGTGTGGCATTGCGAGGCGTTTTTACATGGTGATGGCACCCTCGCTACCCCATTTGAATAAGGAGAAGTTACATGGCTGATGCAGTCACTTCTCAGACTATTCTTGACGATGGCGGTCGCAATCTGGTGATGAAGTTCACCAACATCAGCGATGGCACGGGCGAAAGCGCGGTTGCCAAGATTGATGTCTCGGCTTTAACAGTTAACGCTGTCACGGATCAGGCTTGCAACCGGGTGGTGCTCAATCGTATCTGGTTCAGCAACGTGGGCATGGGCTTCCAGTTGTTATGGAATGCCGACAGCAATGTGTTTATCTGCCAAGCGCCGAAGGACTGGAGCGATACCTGGGATTTCAGCATGGGTATGAATGATTTGCCTGGCATTACTAATAATGCGGGTACGGGCGTTAACGGCGATCTGTTGTTGACGACCAATGATCACACCAGCGGTGATACCTACAGCGTCCTAGTCTGGGCGTTAAAGCACTACGCGAATCCGAGTTAGTCTGATGTCAAAATATAAAGTCATTCAGAATGGTGTAAGGGTTCCAAGCGGTGAGCCGGTCTATCAAGTGGTGACGACGGACGCAGGCAACCCTATGGTTGTCAGCGAACTGATGACCAAGAAAGAGGCTGAAGCTGCGGTGAAGGCGTTATCCCCGGCGAAAAAACCCGCGCAAAAGAAAGCGCCGGCTAAGAAAGCGCCGGCTAAGAAAGCGGTGAAGCGTTAATGGCAAAAGAAGATGTCCTGGCGGCATTAAGCCCTTTGTATGGCATTGCTAAAGGCAAGGGGCCGTATGCTAATAAGTGGCTGATGGGCAAGCTGGGCCGTGATCGCAAAGAGTACGTTGAGCTTGAAGAGGAAGAAGCGCGTAGATTGGCTGAAGAAGAAGCGGATCGATTACGCATGGAAGGGCTTCTTGCTGAATCATCTCAAGGTCTTAAAGCCGGCGGCAGGGTTCGCAAATCCC